>ERZ773193.3958-NODE-3958-length-12619-cov-4.710124_pt1 | contig 12619 bp, 10 predicted proteins | sample MGYA00511110_ERZ773193 | MGnify/ENA primary metagenome ERZ773193 (study PRJEB29015, sample SAMEA2737784) | human gut metagenome | biome: human gut; feature: human-associated habitat; material: faeces | place: China | collected 2012 ...
TCTGACCCTCGGTGATGTAACCGGTCAGGTCGGGGATCGGGTGCGTGATATCATCATTCGGCATGGTGAGGATCGGGATCTGTGTGACGGATCCGTTGACGCCGGCAACGATACCGGCGCGCTCGTAGAGGGAAGCCAGGTCGCTGTAGAGATAACCCGGATAACCTTTACGGGACGGGATCTCGCCCTTGGAGGAAGAAACCTCACGGAGCGCCTCGGCATAGGAAGTCATATCAGTCAGGATGACCAGGATATGCATGCCCTTTTCAAAAGCCAGGTACTCGGCAACGGTAAGGGCAACCTTCGGGGTGATCAGACGCTCGACGACCGGGTCGTTCGCCAGGTTGATGAACATGGCGACATGGTCGAGAACGCCGCTTTCGCGGAAGGTGCGCTCGAAATACTCTGCGACATCGTATTTTACGCCCATGGCTGCGAAGACAACGGCGAATTTCTCGTCAGAATTGTCACCGAGGGAAGACTGCATGACGATCTGCGCGGCCAGCTGGTCGTGTGGAAGTCCGTTTCCGGAGAAGATCGGAAGCTTCTGACCGCGGATCAGGGTCATCAGTCCATCGATGGCGGAAATTCCGGTGCGGATGTAGTTTCGCGGATATTCACGGGCAACCGGGTTTAACGGTTTTCCGTTGACGTCCAGTTTTTTATCGGCCAGGATCGGACCGAGTCCGTCGATCGGATTTCCGAGACCGTCAAATGTGCGGCCCAGCATGTCGGCGGAGACGCCGATCTCCATCGGATGTCCGGTAAGGCGGGGATGTGTATTTTTCAGTGCCATGTTTCCGGTACTCTCAAAGACCTGGATCACGGCTTTATCCTCGTACGCTTCGATAATGCGCCCGAGCTTCTTTTCTTTACCATCGACGGTCATTTCAACGATCTCATCGTAAGCAGCCCCGGAAACGCCTTCCAGGACGGCAAGAGGACCGTTTAAGGAGCTAAGTCCAAGATATTCGACTGCCATTTGAAATTCGCCTCCTTATGCGTTGCGCTCGATGACGGAATTGTAGAAATCATCGATCTGTTTTTTATAGTCATCAAACATGTCGAGACGGTCGTTCGGAACATCATATTTGATGGCGATGATCTTCTCAAAGATCTTTTCTTCTTTGAGGACGGATACCGGCATGCCCATCGCGACGAGGGCGCGGGATTTTTTATAAAGATAAAGGATGATCTCCATCATCTTAAACTGCTTTTTGAGCGGAACGCAGGTATCTTCCTTGTGAAATGCGTTCTGCTGAAGGAATCCGAGGCGGATGACCTTTGCGATCTCAAGTACAAGCTTCTGGTCATCCGGGAGAACGTCGGATCCGATCAATTTTACGATCTCCATCAGGCTGCTTTCCTGGTTTAAGATCGTGACGAGCTGGTTTCTGTAGTTGACAAAGTTTTTATCGACATGCTCGGAGTACCAGGAAGAAAGATCCGTCAGGTACTCGGAGTAACTGGTCAGCCACTGGATCGCCGGGAAATGTCTCGCGTAGGCGAGGTTCTTATCAAGTCCCCAGAAGCAGCGGACGAAACGCTTGGTGTTCTGTGTGACCGGCTCGGAGAAATCGCCTCCCTGAGGCGATACGGCGCCGATAATGGTCACGGATCCGTCACTGCCATTTAAGTTATGCATCATGCCTGCGCGCTCGTAGAAAGCAGACAGACGGCTGGCAAGGTAAGCCGGGAAACCTTCTTCTGCCGGCATCTCTTCCAGACGGCCGGAAAGTTCACGTAAGGCTTCCGCCCAGCGGGAAGTAGAGTCTGCCATGATCGCTACGTCATAGCCCATGTCACGGTAATATTCAGCCAGGGTAAGTCCGGTATAAATACTTGCTTCACGGGCAGCTACCGGCATGTTGGAGGTATTGGCAATCAGAGTGGTTCTGTCCATCAGCGGATTGCCGCTCTTTGGGTCCACAAGCTCTGAAAACTCTTCCAGCACCTGTGTCATTTCATTTCCACGCTCGCCGCAGCCAATATAGATGATAATATCGGCATCAGACCATTTGGCGATCTGGTGCTGGGTCATGGTTTTTCCAGTACCGAATCCGCCTGGGATTGCGGCAGTTCCACCCTTTGCGATCGGGAACATGGTATCCAGGATCCGCTGTCCGGTGATCAGAGGGACACTTGCCGGGAAACGGTAGCTTGTCGGGCGCGCCTTACGGATCGGCCAGTGCTGTATCATGTTGAGCTGTTTTTCTGTTCCGTCGGAAAGCCGCAGAGTGACAAGTGTATCTTCAATCCGGTATTCTCCGTCCGACGCGCAGCAGATTACTTCACCTTCCACATCCGGCGGAACCATACATTTGTGTACGATCGCACTGGTCTCCGGAACCTCCGCTATAATATCTCCGCCATGAAGGTAATCTCCTTTGGCCACGGTGATGTGGGTATCCCATAATTTGTCGCGGTCAAGCGAATCAACGCTGACGCCGCGGGTGATAAATGCACCGCCGCCCACATTTGCGATCTGCTCAAGCGGGCGTTCGATTCCGTCAAAAATATTGTTCAGGATTCCGGGTGCCAGAGTTACAGATACCGGACTTCCGGAAGCCTCTACGATTTCTCCCGGTTTCAGCCCGGAAGTCTCTTCATAGACCTGAACAGTCGTGATGTCTTTGTCCAGGGAAATGACTTCGCCAACCAGCTTTTCCTTTCCCACATAGACCATTTCCGACATCATGAATCCGGTGTCACCCTTCAGATAGATGACCGGACCGTTTATTCCATAAATAGTTGCTGTCTTATTCAATTCCTGCACCTCCTGCTGCAAAACTGAACTGATGATATTCATAATCGACTGCAGCCTGGAAGCTGTGATCGATCAGAATATTACGGCCTCGGATTACAGCACGCATACCGCCCATAAAATCATATTCACTGATGGTGATCGTCATGCCGGTACGTTTTTCCAGTTCTGTCTGTTTCTCCTTATCAGAAGGAGAAATATAAATGGTCATCTCCTCGCCATCTGCAAAGCGTGCGGCTTCGCGGATTTTGCTGCAGAGATAGTCCAGATATTCGTCTGTTTTTGTAAAGTCAGAAAGAAGCTCCTTTACTTCATCAAACAGCCTGACTTTTAATTCATTTTGTGTTTTGCCAAGAGCACGTTTCAGTTCGGTTTCGGCTTTTGCCGCAGCTTGATTTACCTGCCTTCTGGCTCTTAAGGTCTCGGATTTGATACGGACCTCAGACTGTGCGGTCGCTTCTTTTTTATGCTTTTCAAATAAAGATTCAAGCGCTTTTTTGTGATTGTCAATGATCGCATTTCCTTCAGAACGGGCTTCAGTCATGACCGTTTCCTGTAAATGCGCTATTTTCTCTTCAAGCGTCATTGTCTCACCTTCTATGCCTTTCTAGTTAAAGTTTCAGTCCAATCGCTTCATTGACGTATGAGGTAATGAAATCCTTTTTACGTCCTGTTCCGTGTCTGTCCGGAATTTCGATCAGAAGAGGCATCTTTCTTTTTAACTTGATCTCATCGATGAGATCCGGAAATTCTCTTCCAAAGCGTTCCGTCAGAAGAATGATACCGATCGACTTGTCGTTCATGGCAGTTTCCAGCGCATCACGCAGCTCCTGCTTTTCATGAACTACGACACCGTCCACGCCGGCAAGCCGCATTCCGGTATAAGTATCCACGTTGTCACTGATCAGATACATTTTCATGATTACAGTCTGCTGATGATCATGAAGGAGATGATAAGACCGTACAGGCATACACCTTCTGCAAGACCTACGAAGATAAGGGATTTACCAAGGACGCTGGAATCCTCGCTGATAGCTCCAAGAGCCGCGCTTGCTGCACTTGCTACGGCAATACCGCCACCGATGCAGGAAAGACCGGTAACAAGAGCTGCTGCAATGTAACCAAGACCGGTTGCAAGGCCTGCGCCTGAGGCAGCGGCGTCTGCTGCATGTACCGGGACACTTCCAAAGAGCATGATTCCGGCTACAAGGAAGGTTCCAAAGTAAGAAAGAACATTGAAGGCAAGTGCGCATTTATAACGTCCTTTATTTTTTTCTCCGAGCAGGTAATATCCGAATGGAATGAAAATGCTTAAAACCAGTGCGGCAATGAGAATGAGTTTAGTTGCTAAAGTCATGATAATTTCCTCCTAAAATGAAAAACTAATTTTTTGCAGTACCTGTATAAGGTTTAAATTCGCGGCCGCTGCCTTTGTAGAAACGGCTGAACATCTCGTAATAGACAAGTCTCAGAACCTGGATTCCAACGATCAGTCCTTCGAATCCACATACAAACAGGTTGCCGAGTACGATCACTACCCAGTTAATATGCCCGCTTTCGGCACCGGCAAGCATCAGTACAACCTCCATGATGGAAGCGTGGCTGACTGCGAATGCACCGATACGGATAAAGGAAAGCGTATTTGAAAAATAGCTGAGCAGGGTTTCAAATAATTCAAAGAATGCCTGGGTGACAAACATTGCTTTGCTTTGTTCCATTTTTTCGGTTTTCTTTTTGATCTTGTTCGTCAGCGGCTCTTTCAGTGCGATCAGAAGAAGCGGTACTCCGAACATCACTGCAAGAACGATTCCACCCGGCAGAGAGTGACCTGTCATGAAAAGAACGATGCAGGTAACTGCTGCCCCGTAGAATATCAGCCCTGCCACGCCGTTTGCATCAAACCAGGTTGCTTCGGTATCTTTGGCACGGATGCCGTTGATAATATGGAAGATCATAGAAATCAGGATGATTCCCATACCAAAAGCAATCGATACGATAAATACGGTATTCAGCTTTCCGATAAACGGTAAGGTGGTCATATGATTGATCGGTCGGATCCATTTGGCTTCTATAATGTCTTCAAATCCAAACAAACTTCCAAACATAAATCCAAAGAAGGTGGAGAAGATTCCGGCAAGTGATACGATTCCGGCAAGGTTCATTTTCTTTGTGAAATACAGGATCGCACCGCCGATAAAGAGCAGCAGCCCCTGACCGACATCCCCGAACATGGCGCCGAAGATAAAGCTGTACATGATACCTACAAAAATGGTCGGATCCATCTCACCGCTCTTTGGAAGTCCGTACATCTTGATGAACATTTCAAATGGTTTGAAAAGCTTTGGATTCTCAAGCTTGGTAGGAGGATCTCCAAAATACTGTTCCCGGTCCTCTTCTACTACGATATAAACCTTGTCATCTCCCTGTGCCTCTTTGATAAATGCATTTGCATCTTCTTCGGACATCCAGCCGCAGAGGATGTAGTATTCTTCCTGCTCGTCTGTCTCGGTTCGTGCCGCAAATTTCCGGATATCAAAGTTATCGGAAAAACGTTCCAGCTGAATTCTTGCACCGAGTAGTCTGGAAGCGTTCTTGCGGAACATCTCCTGACGTTTATCCTTCACTGCATGGATTTCATCGGTCAGATTCTGGACTTCTTTATCCAGGCTCCGGTAAGCTTCCAGCGGGGTTCCGCCAAAGTCTTCCAGCAGATCGACTTTTTCAAAGTGGAGAGACCGCATGATCGAATCGACCTTTCCTGCATCAGCATCCGATACAAAATAAACGCCATAGACATAAGAGGCATCTCTGGAGCCTTCCAGAAATAATGCATCAATGTCTTCAAGAAGCGCTTTTTCCAGCCGGTGATAATAATCCACATTGATTTTTCCAAATCTTGTGCGGATGTATTTGTACTGCATGATCTCATGCAGGTCAAAATTCAGAGAAGTAAAAGGTTCCAGGACTTTCATACGTGCCTGGATATTCTCTCTCTTTTTTTTCAGTTCTTCTTTTTGCTGCTGCAGATCCATGTAGTCATGATTGATAGAACGAATCATCTCAAGGATCTCGTCTTCGCTCTGATCAAAGGATGGCTCTGCTGGCATGTCTTTCATATATCCCAGAAACTGTGTCACTTTTGCGAGTGGATCACGGTAAGGGTTCATTTCCAGAAATGGCATCAGATTATCTACTGTCTTGAGCTCCGTGAGTGCATTTTCAAGTTGCATCTCATATTTGGAAAGATACCGGTTTGTCATGCGGTCGATGTCGGCGCGTGGTCCGGTAATGCTCAGGAACTTCATCTTAACAATCATTTCGCTGTTCCTCCTATATAAGTTAATGTCTCACGTGCAGGAAGTCCGTAGCGAACACATTCGAGCACAGTTGTAAGCTTATCAAGCTCCTCCTCTTTCAGAAAAAGATAGGTATTCACGGTTGCGATGGAATAAGGGTTACTTCTTCTGTCTGCCAGGTAGAGACGGTACAGGCAGTCTTTGTAAATCGTCTCGATGGAAGCTGGTGTCTGAGTATCGGTGTGACGCAAATAAGGCGTTCTGGTAACCAGCTTTAAAAATTCATCGACAGACGGTGCTTCTACAAGATCCTTCAGCTGATCTACATGAATCCGGTAGTGTATCGGAATCAGCAGTGTGGAAATATCCGGCGGAAGCATGTTGTAATATTTTTTTGCACGGTAGATCCACTGCAGGTTCAGTAGGTCGATCTTTGCTCCGGCATCTCTGGTGAAAATTTCCAGTTCCTTATGCTTCAGAATCTTTTTGCGTTTCTTCCACATGGTTGTAAAATAGTACAGATTCAGTGCCAGATCGTAATCAAAAAGGGTAGGGTTCTCCGCATTTTCCAGACGTTTTAACGGCGCATAGTATTCTGTGCCCTTTAAATTTTCCACCAGCTCACCGATATTCCCCGAAGTGATCAGTTTATCGATGGAGAGATCCGAATATTTGTCGAAGAATATTTTCTTATGATCCAGATCAAAAGGCTTCTGATAGTGGTTGAATACAATACGCAGACAATAGTTGATCAGATTCATCTCGTAGCGCTTCAGATAAAGCTCCAGGAATTTTTTCTGATCCATTCCGGAAAAACGGTACAGGCGTGTATAATCACTGTAAAGTGACTGCACAAGAAGCTTCTCAATCTCACCGCGGTGAAGACGGTTCTCGTCCATATCTGCAAGGACATTCCGATATCCGGGATGTTCTTTGAGATAAGCAGCAACTTCGGTTACTGTATGAAATGCGGCGATGTTATGGAAATCTTCATCAGTGAGCAGTTTCGCCTGCATGGCGCGTACTTTTGTTACGATGCCACTGTATGCAAGTAAATTTCCCATATGCTATCCCTCTATGATACGTCTGACAATTTTCTCGGCATATGCCGTATGCTTCTCTTCAAAATCTTTTTTAAGTTCTTCGATCGCTGTCTGGTTCTTGCGGTTCTGCCTTGCAAGAATCTCATCCATCTGACGGTTTAATCCTTTGTGGATATCGTTCAGCTCCTTTTGGGTGTGATCTTCAAGTTGTTTGTCGAATTGATTGCGTTCATTTTGAATGCGTTCTTCCAGTTCTGATTTCTCCAGTTCCGCGTGTTCCACAACAGCTTCGGCTGCGTGTTCGATTTCGGAGAGCTTTTTAACAATATGATCCATTGTCCGACTCCTTTCTTAAAAATTATTTATACATTTTTAATAATGCATACATATTCTACTACTTTAAATTATAAAATTCTACTAAAAAATAAGAGAATATCATAAGAATATTTTATACAAAACTTATAAAATGTATTTTTGGGTTTTCAAATATTTCAGAATAGTATAAAATAAATAAGGTTATACATATTTTCACTAAAGGAAGAGAAAGATATATGAGGTTAAGAAATGTACCAGGAGCAGATGCTTATCTGACAGCTCATCCCCTTGTAATTAAAAATGAGACCAGATATCGCGGCACCTGGAAAGAGACTTTTCAGAATCCGGAGAATCCGATCCATATTGAGATCGGGATGGGAAAAGGACAGTTTCTTCTGACGCTTGCAAAGGAGAATCCATCCATCAACTATATCGGTATCGAACGTTATTCAAGCGTACTGCTTCGGGCGCTGGAACGCTTTGACAATGACGAGGAATACAAGGATGTCAACAATATTCGTTTTATCTGTATGGATGCGACAAATCTGCCGGAGGTTTTTGCTGTCGGAGAGATTGACAAGATTTATCTGAATTTTTCAGATCCGTGGCCGAAAGCACGTCATGCAAAGCGCAGACTTACTTCCAAGCAGTTTTTTGAGCGGTATGACAAGATCCTTGCCTTTGACGGAGTCGTTGAATTTAAGACAGACAACAGAGAGCTGTTTGACTTTTCACTGGAGCAGGTGGAGTTGGCAGGCTGGGTACTTCTGGCGAAGACCTATGATCTTCACAATGATCCGACACTCAGCAGAGGGAATGTTATGACTGAGTACGAGGAGAAATTTTCCGGGCAGGGACATCCGATCCATAAACTGATCGCAATGCGCCAGTAAGACAATTGAATAAAATGCAACAGGCAGATCATAAAGGCGCTGAGTGCGTAAGATGATTCCTGGCAATATAAGAGACAGCAGATACGGAGCAATCCGCACATCGGCTGTCTTTTTGCATATATTGTAGAAAGAGGAAATCAGGAAGGAACCGATATGCGGAAAAAGCATCATTTTCAGAATTGTATGCGGGGGTTTTGCTATAAGAATCCAAGATTTAATAAAAAGCTGATCTGTTTCAGAAATTCTTTTCAGGAAGTCTATAAAATCTTAAACCCGAAATGTGGATGCCACTAAATCCAGTCCTTTTTACATAGCCTGAGATGGCAGAAATGAGGAAAGTGTATGGGTATCGCATTGATCACGAAGGATTATGAAAATACAGTCGGAAAGCAGAGGATGCCGGTAATTGTGGAGTTTTACGCATCATGGTGTCCAAAGTGCGGAATGATGTATCCTGTTGTGGAAAGGATTGCCAGCCGGTATCAGGGAAAATGGATTTTTTATAAGATTGATATTGATATATCGAAAGAGATTGCAGAGTATATAGGCATTGAGATCGTACCGACGTTTGTGGTGTACAGAGATGGAAAAATCTGTGGATATACAACCGGAGTTCTTCCAGAAGAAACTCTGGAAGAACGAATCCGGGAAATGTTAAGAAAATAATTGGTGGAATCAATTATTCGTATGATGAATATTTTGCGCAGATTGCATTGACTTGCTATGTTAAAATTCGAATACAGCAACACCGTATGGCGGAAGATCGTAACCAAATGAATATGGTCTTCCATCACATTCCTGTTTCTTTGCTTTATATACTGCCGGGCGGGCTTTTCCGCTTCCGCCATACTGCAATTCATCACTGTTCAGTACCAGGCGGTACTGTTTGCCGCGTGGTACGCCGACACGGTACTCCGGTCGTTCGATCGGTGTGAAGTTACATATGAATAAAAGGTTCTTTTTTGCGCCCTTTGAATGACGGATGAAGCTGTAAATACTTCGTGAGCTGTCATCTGCATTGACCCACTCAAAGCCTTCCATGCAGGTATCCTGTTCATACATGGCTTTGTTGTGTGTGTAAAGATGCAGCAGGTCACGGTAGAAATTCTGGAGTGCCTGATGCTCCGGCTCTGCAAGGAGATACCAGTCAAGCTCACGCGCCTCGCTCCACTCGCGGAGCTGTCCGAAATCCTGTCCCATGAAGAGAAGTTTCTTGCCAGGATGTCCCATCATGAAAGCATAACCGACTTTCAGGTTGGCGAATTTCTCAAATCCAAGACCAGGCATCTTATTGAGCATAGAACATTTTAGATGTACCACTTCATCATGTGATAATACAAGAATATAATTCTCGCTGTATGCATAGGTTAAGGCAAATGTCATACCGTAGTGGTCGCCTTTGCGGAAATATGGATCCAGCTTCATGTATTCGGTAAAGTCATGCATCCATCCCATGTTCCATTTCAGGCTGAATCCAAGACCATCATCTTCCGGTTTGCCCGTTACTTTTGGCCATGCAGTGGATTCTTCTGCGATCATCAGTGCGCCAGGGTTACGTCCGGTAGTAACGGAATTCAGATGCTTGAAAAATTCGATTGCTTCCAGATTCTCATTGCTGCCGTATTTGTTGGCGATCCACTGACCGTCTTCTTTACCGTAATCAAGATACAGCATGGAAGCAACAGCATCTACGCGGAGACCATCGATGTGATAATGTTCGATCCAGAACAGTGCGTTGGCGATCAGGAAGTTCTTAACTTCTGCTTTACCATAATCGAAGATCTTGGTTCCCCAGTCCGGATGTTCCCCTTTCTTAGGATCTGCATATTCAAAGGTAGCTGTGCCGTCAAAATCAGCGAGTCCGTGTGCATCGCGTGGAAAATGTGCCGGTACCCAGTCAAGGATTACGCCAATCTTATTCTTATGGAAATAATTGATCATATATGCGAAATCTTCCGGCGTACCATAACGGGAGGTCGGAGCATAATATCCGGTCACCTGATATCCCCAGGAGCCGTCAAATGGGTATTCTGAAATTCCCATCAGTTCGATATGAGTATACCCCATCTTTTTTATGTAGTCTGTAGCTGCATGCGCGAATTCACGGTAGCTGTAGAACCCATCATCTTCACGTCCCGGATGGCGCATCCAGGAACCAATATGTGCTTCATAAATGGAAATCGGTGAGGAATGGAAATCCCATTCTGCCCGGTGCTTCATCCAGACACTGTCACTCCATTTTAAATGGGAGATATCAGCAATCCTTGAGGCAGTTCCCGGTCTCAACTCTGCACTGTTCGCAAATGGATCAGCTTTGTAAAGCTTATCTCCGGTCTGTGTCTCGATACAGTACTTGTAAAGCTGTCCGAGCTGTGCTTCCGGAACAAATGCGGTATAGATTCCAAGCGGTTCCTGACGCTTCATAACGTTTGCATCTTCACTCCAGCCGTTGAATTCACCGATTACGGAAACTGATCTGGCATGTGGAGCCCATACTGCGAAATATACGCCGGATTTTTTGCCATCTTTTACAAAATGTGCACCCATTTTTTTATAGATTTCATAATGGGTTCCCTGTCCGAATAAATATTGATCTAATTCGCCGATTCTGTAATCAGCGGGTTTATCTTTTGTTACAGTTTTTACAGACTTTTTAGCTGTAGACTTTTTAGCAGCAGTTTTAGCAGCTGCCGGTTTTTTTACAGTAGATTTTTTTACGGCCGTCTTGCGGGTCGTGTTGGTCTGTTGTGCTGTTGTTTTTTTTACTGCCATCCCATTCACCTTCTATCAAAGATATTTAGGAATATTATACTAGAAATAGCGATAAAAAGAAAGAGTTTTGGACAACTTATACATTTCTTATGTAAGATGTCTAAAACTCTTTCTTTATAGTTATCGGTTTTGTCTGCATATATAAAAGAACGCGCCGGAAGCGCGTTCTTTGTAGAAATCTTATGCTTTAAAATCTTCTTCTTTCAGGATGATGTGGTCTGAATTATCAGTGCTTCTTCCAAATACCCGTTTCACAAGATGTTTTACATTTGCTTTCTGGGAATGTGAAATTGCTTCATCCATGATCTCTTTTACTTCTGCAACAGTAACCGCATGATCTTCTCTCTGCATCATATCGATCCGGCTGTATAATGCAAGGATTCCCATTTCATCGATACGGTATCCGTTTTCCTTAGCATAGGTCTGACCGAATGTAACCAGTTCATCATTGATGAATACCGGAAGCTCCAGTCTGGAAGTAAATTTACGTTTGAATTCGCGATGGGATGCAAACATTCTTTCCAGCGGTTTCTTCTGGTCTTCCAGAAGGAAGAGAAGTTCGCCGGTCTGTTCATCCATCATGTCATTCAGTTCACGGATGGTTCTGTCATTCATCTTGGAAGCTTTTTCGATGATCAGTGCGCCACCGTTCAGCTTATCGATGATACTTCCGATGTCCTTTTTGTTCAGAGAATCACCGGTTACGATTGCAACTTTACCCTGTTTGAGTCTGCGCTGTTTCTGGATTGCTTTTACAATATCAACTGCGAGGACTGTTTTTCCGCTTCCCTTGCGGCCAAGGATCAGGATGTTGCCTGTGCGGGAAGTTCCATAACGGTTACGGCAACGTTTGTCGTTATCAAGGATTTCAACAAGCTGTTCACTGACACCACGGATCGGTACAAAGTAAGAGAACAGCTGCTTCTGCTCTTCAGTAAGTCCAAGCTTCAGTCCGATCTCACTTGTTGCACTCAGATCGTAACGACCCTGTACAACGAATCCGGTATCGAATTTACCCATGCGTTCGGTGATTTCATCTTCTGACGGTTCTTCGATTTCAAGAACTTCGTCAATATCAGGAGTTGGCGCTGATTTTGAAGTTTCTTTCTTTGGCTCAGGAGCCGGTTTCTCGTCAAATTCAAGATCAAGATAATCATCACTGCTATCTAATTCTTCTTCATCTTCAAAGGAATCAAGGTCTGCAAAATCACCATCATCTTCGTCAGAATCATGATCATCGATATCGAGAGCAGATTCTTTTTCAAAATCAAAATCCTCTTTATGATCTTCATCTAATTCATCATCGATCTGGTAGTCATCTTCGTCTTCATCTTCGTATTCCTCGTCGTCGTCATACTCGGAATCATCTTCATCTTCGTATTCGTCGTCGTCATACTCGGAATCATCTTCATCCTCGTATTCCTCTTCGTCGTCATACTCGGAATTATCTTCATCTTCGTATTCTTCTTCGTTGTCATACTCGGAATCATCCTCATCTTCGTATTCTTCGTCGTCGTCATACTCGGAATCATCTTC
>ERZ773193.3962-NODE-3962-length-12602-cov-3.162828_pt1 | contig 12602 bp, 8 predicted proteins | sample MGYA00511110_ERZ773193 | MGnify/ENA primary metagenome ERZ773193 (study PRJEB29015, sample SAMEA2737784) | human gut metagenome | biome: human gut; feature: human-associated habitat; material: faeces | place: China | collected 2012 ...
TATATTTCCCCGGTTTCAAGCGCCACGGTTAAATCCATCCCCATTGCACTGGTTCCATTTCCCGATTCAGTCGAGGAAATCCGAGTAATCTTCCGTCCACCAAAATCAAATAATTTGATAGGATCTGTTCCTCCCGTTCCCCGGAATATATATCCCCATAACTCGCTGTTATTCGTCCCAGAACTAAAGAACAAGAATTCATATTGTCCGTTGGGAGAAACAAAGAATTGGCCATCTTCATGAATCGTATATTGGAAAGCTGCCGGGAAAGCCCTTTCTATCTTGGGTATCGCTTTGTTTATCCACAAATCATAATCGTGAGCAAACAGAAAGGTATAGATACAATATTGCCCTACGTTTGCACTCCCTGTCCGGTTATCCTTGTAAAGCATAAACACGTCGGCCGTATTCCTTGGGTGCCCCGATTCCGACTCAACTTTTCCCACGTAAGAACCACAATAAAGGATGTCTATATCTTTTAAATCATTCAAAGCGAGAGTAATTCCACTGACAGATTCTGTAAACACTTCTGTAATCGCATTCGCATCCCCCAAACTCCCTCGTATTCCAAATCATTCTCATTCTGAATATAAAGCAATCGGTCGTGTAGCACATCAATAGCAAAAGTTCCCGAAATATCCCCGGAGTAAGGCATCCGTATCAAACGATCAATTTTCATTCCTCCTTCTATCGTGGCAGGAACATCAATGTATTTACCCGTGAACCATACATCCAGATTTTCCACCGCTTTCAAATATATCCCCCCATCTTCAGAAAGTAGAACATGACACTTTGAATTCGCCACGGCATCCTTAAAGTTCACGTTAGGTAACACACCATTCATAAAATCATCTTTTAGATAAAGCGCCCGACGATAATCCTGATTTCCCATGTAAACTGGGCCAATACCTCCATTTTGAAGAAGAAGTAACATTCCGGGAGCTGACGAACTCCCACCTCCCAACCAATGGTTCATGATCTTCACCGGACGACCACCCAGTTCCTGCCCCTCATTCTGAATAGGATAATAATCTACCAGCTCGCGGAAACGATACACGTAACTTCCCCCCTCCCAACTACTCACATCTTCAAGTATGGAGAAACAGGCTTTTCCATCCACCTCAGAAAGTACCATCCAAGCCTCTGATGTCGATTCACTACTCGTTGGCCACATGGCTAGTTCTTCATGAATGATTTGATACCCTGTCACAGTGTCGGTAATAAACAGGGAAACCCTTATGAAACCACCCATATCTGTCTCCCAAACCAACTTCTTACCAAACCCGATCGTTTTCAACTCATCAGTAGTTCCATTCTCGGCAATCCACTCGAATTTCAAAGCGAGAGCCGTGGAATCACCCGTATATTCAAGAATAGGTTCGGCCTTCACCACGTCACCTACCGTTAAAGCCCAGAAACTCCCAAGCTCTTCCTCGTTCGTGATATAACCGAGAACTTTCACCTCAGGAATCCCCGTGTAGTCATAATTCCCCTTATCGTCAAAACAGCCGTAAAGGAAAAACATCACAACCGCACACCATATATATTTATGTATCTTCATGACATTCATTTTAATTATCCAACAATAGGAACACTCATTTCCACGTCACCATCCATGACCGGAGTTCCATTATTTTTCAATTTCAGCAAGTGGTATTTCAACTTCAAAGCGTAATACCTTAATTCAGTAGGACCAAAATTCGTCATATCACTAATGCCAGTAGCCTCGATGAATTCCGCATATTTAGCATCACTATAATCACCCAGGTAATAACGTGCGATATGGGCATCCCACCAAGCTGGAGCTATTGCCTTCGAGGTAAAAGCAATCCGTTGACTACGTGCATTTTTTGTCGGTCCGATTTCGAAATCAGTTGTCGGGGAGACCTTCAAAACTACCCGCAACATCTGGTTATCCAATTTTGCCGTTTTGATCAATTTCAACACAAGCATATCACGTTCCTCGCCTGCCTGCCATATCCTCTCGGATTCGAAATCGAAATCCGTTCCCTTTACGGCAGTCGTCAAGCTCTCGTCTACTTCAATCCGGTAAGTCATGTTCTCTGTCACCGGTCCCCCGGCAAATAACAACTCCAACCGAATATCATGCGTGGTTTCGTCCGGGTAAAAGAAAAAAGACTCGGTGATACTATCGGCCGTTATTCCCTTCGCGAAGTACAGATACCTCGTCGAATCATAAGTCGTGAACTTATCCTCGGAACAAGCCGCAAAAACGCACGTGGTCACGAGAATTATAATTATGTATCTCATTTCAATTTACTTTTTTAGGTTTACAAATTCTAAAAGACCACTTCCTCGCTTTTAGGAACAGGTAACGTGTACAGGTTCCGGAAATCAATATTCTGTACCCCATCAAAAACAGGCAGATTCAAGCGCTTGAACAAATAGAAAGATTGTCCTTCACCTATAAATTCCTTCCGGGCATCTGTCAACATAGCCTCGATATACCCCATTTCTGTCGTGACCGTGTTCAAGTCATCCACCGAAATATCCCCCCGGGAACTTCTGATTTCTCGTCGCAAATCCACGGCCTCACTTACTTGCCCGATAGATGCCAAGTACTCTCCCTTGATGTAATACAATTCGCTCTTACGTAAAATAGGAAGATATGCTACATCATTATTTCCTTTTTTACTCTTGATAGACAAGTAATTTCCGCTCAACATACTGAGTAAGCGTTCAAATCGCCCGTCTATCTGGTTCTGCGCCGGAAACAAATTATAAACATTACGTATATAAAGTGGTCGCTCGGCCGTTATAAACGGGGCGTTTATATCTCCCGCACGAGTATTGTAAACATTAAAAACTACGTCACTCAACAGGCGACCATACCCCGGCTCAAGCCAGTCCATATTTTCAAATCCCCACGGTTCCCACTTGCCGCCCATCGCAAATGCCTTCTCGATGGCATCGTACGCTTTCTTTTTCTCTCCCATATAGGAATACACGCGAGCCAACATTCCCCGTATGGACGCCATGTTCAGGCGAGAACGTTGGTGACCGAAGAACTCTGCAATTTCACTCTCGGTATTCCAATCCGTCCAAAAACGTTCCATGATATGCCACATCCGGATAACTTCCTCGTTATAATAATCACTATAAACGATGGCTGAATCCCACGGGACCATACACGTGTGAGCCTCCAATAAATCACGCTCCACGTTCTCCAATACTTGTTTTACAGTCAATTTATTATTAATCACGGCCTCCGAGCTAGTCACGTAAGGAATCCACGAACCATTTTCATTCACCGCAGGAGCCGGGGTAAAAAGCCGGAGTAAATCGAAATGAACAAATGCCCGCACGGCAAGAGCCTCTCCCCGTATTTTCAACCGTTCGGGTTCACCAAGCTCGAAAATACTGTTGGAGGCTTTATCCACGTGTTCGATAATATTATTGCAATCGGCAATAACCTTGTACATTCCTGACCAAATCCCGTCGATTATCGGCAGGACATTGGCATTTTCGTACTGGCGATCATTCACCTGCTGGTAGGTATTATCCAAATTCTGCCGGACATAATACTGTCCCAGAACATCTAGGAAACCCCACGTCAATTCCTGAGCATACAGGCTACTGCTCCCCAGACTTTTATACAAACCATTCACCTGCATCCGGAAACCGTTTCCCTTCTCATACAGGTCATCACTACTCACCTGGGTTTCCGGACTTACCTCGAACCAATCATTACAGGAAGTCAAGGTAAAAAACAGAAAGAACCCCATGATATATCTTATTGTTTTCATAATCACAAATTTAATTCGATTAGAATCTAACATTCACGGAAAAATTTACCGAGTTCGCATACGGATAGCTTAAACCTCTTTCAGCCTTCACCGTGGAAAGCCGCCACAAATCGTTCGTTCCGACTTCAATCCGGATATTCTCAATCCCTATCCGTTTCAACATCTCCCGGTTCAGCTCGTAACCAATCGTCATGGAATTCCAACTCAACACATTATTCCGCTGCATAAAACGAGAAGTCGGATCGGTGGTCTGTGTATTATCCTTAATATCTTTGTACATGACAACATCCCCGAATTTCTTCCAACGTTCGCTCATGGCACGACGATCCACGTTATATTCCTCGATCTTGGCATTTTCCACTTTGTCAATCAGTGTCTCGTTATAGAAATCACCCCCGAATTCATAAAGGAAACTGGTACTGAACGTGATATTTTTCCACCGTAAATTCACACCGAAAGAACCGGTACCCCAAGGCATTTCATCCCCGATATTTCGCATCTCAGTAGCTATCCAATCGTAGCTCACCGTCCCATCCCGGTACACGTAAAGTTCCTGCCCATTTGCAGGATCTATCCCTAGGGATTTCAACCCGTACTTTGCAGAAAGGGATTGCCCTTCCTCGTATTTTGTCATCACCCGGTTCAGGTTGGGATTGTCCTTATCCCAGAGACTTTCGATTTCTTGGTTGTAATACTCGTTCACCGCATCATTATAAGCCTTCAGGGCATCGGAAATTTTCTTTATCTTGTTCGTATTGTGCGCTAAATTGCCAAAGACAGCCACGTACCAATCTGCAGTACTAAGCAAGTCGCTCCGGAACTGGATCTCGAAACCTTTGTTTTCGACCTTTCCCATATTGCTCTTGTACGTTCTGAATCCCGTGGAACTCGGCAACGTAACATCGGTGATCAAACCGTTCGTGATTTCATTGTACCATGAAAATTCAAGATAGAGTAGATTCCTCAATACCCCCAGTTCAAAACCAACATCAAACTTATTCGTCTTTTCCCATTTCAGATCCCGGTTCCCGCGGGTCGTCATCAAACTTGACGCCGGACCGGAAATATACCATTCATCAATATCAATCTCGTGAGTAGGAACGGCAGCATAGGGGGCGAAATTCACCTTACCCGTTTGCCCGAAAGAACCACGCACTTTCAGATGATTGACAAAATCGTATTTCTCCATGAATGCATACTTGTGAATATTCAATCCTAAACCTCCTGAAAAGAAAGGAGCATAACGTTTGTCGGAACCGAACTCGGAAGAACCGTCAATTCGAAGGGATGCATCCAGAAGATATATATCCTGATAAGAGTAGTTCAAACGGGCGAACATGCCGCATCAGTCAATACCGGATCTGGAACAGATGGACGGTGAAGAGTTCCCTGTCACATTAGGAAAACAGGTGAAGAAAACTCGGCAGACTGGAACCCTTTATAAGTTCCGGTATTCGTGCGTCTGCGTGTCGTTTTTACTTCCAATCCACCCCCAACATTGATGTTATGATTGTTGATCGATTCATTATAAGAAATAGCCAGTTTTCCCTCCCACGAGGTATATTCTGTATTCGTTAATGTTAAACTCCCCACATTAGCCCGATCATCACCATATTCCAAGTTATTTTTAACAGATAAAGGATCAATAAAAGCCTCCCGTTTACCCGTTGAATGGCTGATACCCAACTCTCCTTTTACCCAGAAAGTAGGCTTAATAAACCAATTCACGCTCAAATTCTCAACCAGCACGTTAGTTTGTCCCTTGTCATAATTACCTAAATCGGCCTCGTACAACGGATTGTACGGTTCAAAATCCAATACCCGCGACCATTGTAAAATACGCAACATTTTACCGTCATCATCCTTGTAGCGCTCATAGGGTAACATCTTGGTATATTGCGAGAATTCCCCGTAAGGTGATTCCTTCTCTTTTGTCACGCCATAACTGATATAATTACTCACCTGCACTTTCGAAGTCGTGTAGTAAATCGAGAATCCGGCATCGATACGATCCCGGTAAGATCCTTTCATGACCCCGTTCTCGTTATTATACCCTAAATCAATCCCGTAACGAAATTCCTCGTTTCCCCCTTCTAGGTACAAACTATGCTTATGGTTAAACTCCGTACGCAAGGGTTTCGCCAACCAATAGGTGTTCACTCCCTCCCGCACGTTTTTCAGTTTTCCCTGGTATTCTTCTATCCTTATTTTTTTAAACCAAAAATCCTCCCCTTCAGCCTCGTACATTCCGGATGCCACTTCTGCCTCCAGTTTTTGACGGGCATTCATCAAGTTATAATCATTCAGGTTAGGCATTGAAATCGTCCCGACCATATTGTAAGTAACCCGCACTTCTCCCGACTTCGGGGCCACTGTCGTGATCACCACCACGCCATTCGCTGCCCGAGAACCGTACAACGCTGTCGCTGCCGCATCTTTGAGAATGGTTACACTCTCGATACGGTTCGGATCCATGTCATAAACTTTCTGTATTGTGGTCTCGAAATTATCCATGATAAAGATCGGTAGGTTGGGATTATTCTCCAATGCAGATTTAGAAAGCGTGTTTCGATCCAGATCCTTCACTCCGATACTCGATTGTCCCCGTATCTGCATCTCCGGCAAAGCATTCGGGTCGGACCCCCATTGATTATTGGTCTTCACCCGGAACGAGGGATCATATACCTCCAAAGCCTTCATGACATTCGTTTTGGAAACTTTCAACAGTTCATCCCGGGAAACCGTCACCGAATTCCCCGTAAAACTCGTCTTCCGAACATTACCGTAACCTGTCACGACAACTTCTTCTACTTCTTTCGTGTCAGGTTTCATGCGCACCACCACTTCCTGATTAAAATTTGTAATCCCGACTTCTCGGGTTTCCATTCCCACGAAACTCACCAACAGATAAATCGTATCCATTTTGGGCAAACTGAACACGAACATACCCTGGTCATTCGTGCTTCCTCCGATACTCGTCCCTTTCACGATTACCGTGGCACCGGGTAAAGTCATTCCCTTCTCGTCCAACACCTTTCCCCGCACGGTAACAGGCTCTAACGTTTTTTGCCTCTTTTGAATCACGATCATGTTCTGGAACAAGCGGAAAGTATATTCCGTTCCTTCCAGACACGATTGAAGAACCTGTGACGCCGGAACAGATTTAAAAGAATGTGTCACAGCCGGAATTTTCTGCACTTCCTCGTTATTATAAAGGAAATCAAACTTCGTGTGACGTTTAATGTAATTGATCACGTCTATAAAGGGAGTTTCGCTGAACTCCACGGTCAATCTCGGTTCATCGCTCGACTGCGCCCGACTGACTCCGATTCCAAAGGACTGCAACAGGATCACTAGCATCAACAACGTGCCAACTCTCCCGCATTTTGCAGATAGATTAGACTTCTTCTTTTTCATATAGATCAGTTTTAATTTTCATAAGGATGAAACCTTGTCCGGAACCATAACCCCATCATGGTTTCCGACACACGTTTCATCTCGGTTTGTAGATTTAGTTTCCAGGTATATCTTTCCCATTTAGAATACCTTATGATTCTATCAATTCATGATTTAAATGTTACTTTTTGTTTGTTTCAGTTTTGTTTAATGGTTATCACTCCATCCTGTAAAGAGAATTGTAGATTTGTCGTGGTACTTAATGCCTCCAACAGCTCTTTCAACGGCATATTACTGGCAGGCGCCCCGGTAAAGCGACGTTCTCTGATTCCCGGAACCGCATACAGTACTTCCACATCGTACCAACGACAAATCTTCCTCATGATCACATCCAGTCTTTCGTTACTAAAACCGAATTTTCCATCCATCCATGACACTACGACATTTATATCTGTTTTCTGAACCGTCATCCGGTTATCACTCGTTATCGACACCTGCTCGCCCGGGGACAACCGAACCGTATCATGTCCGGAAGTCGTTTCCACTTTCCCGGATAACAAGGTAACACTCGATGCAAATTCATCATCATAACTCATCACGTTAAAACTCGTTCCCAGCACCCGCACATCAAAATTCTTGACCGACACGACAAAAGGGTATTTCTCATCCCTTGTCACCTCAAAATAAGCCTCTCCCTCCACGTACACTTTTCTCTCCTTTCCACGGAACACCACCGGGTATTTCATGGTTGACTGTGCATTCAGTACCACCCAGCTACTATCAGAAAAAATAACCTTCTGCCTTTCTCCTTTCGGCACGATCAACGTGTGGTACTCGGACACGTTTTCCAACGAATCACGTTTTACATACGTGTAATTCAACGTTCTTAACCCTTCAGAATGTAATATACCTTTCGTGTTTAAAATAGCAACCTCATGCTTAGATGTTAACGGTATCATCTGATTATCCCCCAAAATTAACCGTACACTATTCCGATCAATCGTCGTCTCTATCACGATTTCCCGCCCCTCTTCCGGGGAAACCATCGCTGTCCGTTCCGACCACCACACACCACCGGCCATGACAAAAACAAGTAAAGAGGCCGCCACGTAAATCGTACGGCGTACACTTGTGGTCAACACCCTCCGTTTCTTATGTTTGCGGATTCGTTTCAAGAAACATGAAAAATCGACAATCTTATCGTATTTCTCGTATTCTTTAAAACGTCCCATGATAAAACGATCATCTTCCAAATCCTGTTTCAGTTGTGCCCACTCTGGGTCCTCCAGCAACTCGTTCAACCGTTCTTCTTCCGGTTGCGCAAGCGTTCCTGCCCAAGATTTCAGAATTAAATCCAATATGATATGTATGCTATCTATACTCATAACTATTTAAAGAATACTTGAAATACAAATTGGTACTACTTTTTCCAAGAAAATTATCTTCCTCTTCTCCTGATGGCTACAAAAATCGCACCTATCAGCAGGGCAATCGGGATAAACCATTTGAATAAAACATCCGTCACCTTTACCCCCATCTTTTCCAAAAACAAACGGTTATCAATCGACTTCGGACGACGCACATCCACGGGAGCCTCCCCGTCTGAAAGCCAAGCAAAAGAACCTAGGATAATGTAAAAATTACCAGATTCAATCTCTTCGCGGGATTTGAAAAGTTCCACGTTACTGATACAATCCGCATCACCCAGTATCACGATCTTTTGTTCCCGATCTCCCATCGGACGGGCAAGAGCTACTGCCGTCGTGTATAACTGTTCTATCTCCCCGGCTGCAGGATTAAAGCGAACCGTATCATCTATAAAATTCGTCGTTTCCAACTCGTTCCACACGCCAAGAGTATCAGTCTGCAATACCGGAATCACCTTGAACCCCTTGTCCTCGGCATATTTCAATCCGGCAGCACCCGGCATAACGGCACTCATTTTCCAGCTATCCATAGTCTCGTAGAAATACGATAACTCCAAAGCTCCGGCTGTCGGTCGAGAGGTTACTAAATCAGGCTGGAAATTCTCCGTCGGTTTCACCAGTACCCCCTCCATGAATTCCACGCCGAAGAGTTGCGTCAACGGATTCATGTATTCCCGGCTATTCGGATCACCCACGATAAACAAATTTCCTCCCCGGTCAATATACCGCCGTAAACGCACCATCTCTTCCACGGTCAAGGATTTCGCCATATCGGCAATCACCAGAATATTAACTAACGTCGGGATATCCTCGTTCAAGTTCACCTCTTGAACCTCAAACCCTTGATTCAACAAAGCATACCGAAACCGTTTATCACGGGCGAAACAGGCATAATCCCGGTCTCTATAAAGATTCATATCCCGTTCCCCGTGCCCGGTCAGGAACCCGACCGTGGGCAGTTCCATCACCATCCGTTTAAAGGCTGCTGAAATCTCCCCCTCGGAAGGATCACGCATCATGTCATCAAATTGTCGCAAGAACATCTTCTCACCGCTTTCCCTCGTTACCTGACGGACAAAGCGATTATCCTCCGGGGCTAAATCAATAACCTGTTTAATCTGATCGGGGCTTAAATACCTCGAAAACTTGATTTTATACAAGTGTGCAATCTGTCTGGCTCTTTTTTCCATCGGAAGATCGGATAAAAATCCTCTTCTCCTCGTGTTTTGAACCGAGTCATAATAGTACACGTATTCCATCTTAATTTCCGGTTTAAAGCGAACATATTCCCGGAAATTACTCTTGTCGTAATTCTGGTAACGGGGAATGGCTTTCATGAAATCATCATCCAACAAGTTACTATAAGTTGTAATTGTTAGACCTCCCTCCAGCTTTTTCACGATCTCCTGACTATTCGGGGTCAACGTGCGGCTCTTTTCCCTAGTCGTGTCAACATATCCCATCAAATGAGGACAGGAACTCAAATAACCGACAACTGCCACCACAAGAAAAACTCCCACGTATTTCATGGCATTCCGCCCCTTAGAACTATGACTTACCCGGGACGATAACTTTATGATCGAGAACCAAAGGAACATCCCCGGAACCATAATAAAATAAATCACATCCTCGCTGGAAATCAACCCTCCCGTGAAACTCTCCGCACGTCCCCGAAGAGATAACCAAAACGTAACATCCCGCACGAAATCAATATCCTGCCAAATGCCGTTCACGAAATTCAAGAAAGTCAAAAGTACAAATGTCCCCACCGCCGCGATAATCTGGTAAGAAGAAATCGTCGACATAAACAACCCGATCGAGGCATACGTGCATATCAGCAAATAAATACCCAGAATCCCGGTAAGAATATACCATATATCGAAATTCTCCACCACGAACAAGCAATAAATCACGTAAAGGACAAATATCCCCACCAACAACAAGGCAAAAATCATCATGGAAAGAAATTTTCCCAGAATAATCTGCGTGTTCGTCATGGGTGAAGAATGTAGTAACTTGATCGTACCACCCGACAAATCCCGGCTGACCAATCCCATCGTCAGTAAAGGAATATACAGAAAAAGATAATCCTGCACGTTATAGAACAACCGACCAAAAAGCGAAGAACTGATAAATATCGGATCATAGCCCATGGCCTGTTCCCGTTCTACCATCTCAATCATCCCGGAGAAAATCATCCCCGATTGAAACGTAAATATAATCAAAACCAACCAAGCGACAGGCGAGTAGAACAACATCTGTAACTCGGTCTTTGCTATTTTATATATCATATTCATAAAACAAACTTTTAAAGATTAACGCCCGCAACGACGTACCCATATAATAATCCCGGCAAGAGCCAGTATAACAGGTATCACGACCATAAACACGATTGACCAGATCTCCATGGCAGCCTCACTGACATATAATTTCCGATCAATAGGAGCATCCCCTTCCGTATTCACGGGCAACTCTTCATGTGACAACCAGTAAAAGGCGGCATGTTTCAATATCCCGTTAAAATTCCGTACCTCTCTCCGTCCCGTGGCAAACTCCCCGTTACTAAGAAAATCCGTGTTTCCGACAATAAGCACTCGCTGTTCCAGATCGTTCACGTTGTGGGTCAACGCTAATGTCGTCGTGAAAATTCCCGCTTGATCTCCCGTTTCAGGCATATAGCGAACCGAATCCCGCACAAAATCCGTCGCCACGATTCTATTCCAACAACCCGTCGTATCGGTTGAAAGTAATGGAACAACTGTTATCCCGTCAGTCGGGGTATATTCCAATCCCACGCACCCCGGCATGGCAACACATCCTTCATTCTTCCGGATAAAATCCAAGTTGGACCAATATGCCGCACCTTCATCCGTCGGAATAGCCTGAATCAAATCAGCCTGAAGTAACGGGGTTGGCTGCACCAACTGTCCCGGCATAAAACGAACTCCAAACTGTTCGATAATCGGGTTCATCAATTCCTGCCGCCCGGGCCCTCCTAGAACGAAAAGATTTCCTCCTCGATTGATAAACTCCTGTAAATAGCTCATCTCTCCCGCCGACAAGGGTGCTCTCAACTCGGATATTACTAAAATATCGATACTATCCGGAAGAGCCGAATGTAAATAAACCTCTTCTATGTTAAACCCTTGATTAATCATCGACGAGCGGGTATTTTTATCACTAGAAATTCGCTTATATTCCCGATCCCCTTCCCGGTAAATATTCCGTTCCCCATGTCCTGCAAGGAAACCGATAGTAGGAACTTCTGACACCAACCGCTTGAATGCAGCCGAAATCTCAGCCTCTCCCGGAGAATCTTTCCATCCCCCTTGGAAATAGAAACGCAAATATGCTTTCTGGCCATTTTCTCGTTCAATAACACGGATAGTCTTGTTGCCCTCAGCACTCAAATCTTCAATCTCCCGCATCTTTTCCGGGGCCAAAAATATCGAAAACGGCACACCATAATTTTCACTGATTTGCTTGGCCCGTTCTTCGTCACTCATATCAGGATACTGTTCCTCCAATTCCGGATTATTTGCATTATCGTAAAAATAAACATACCGGATTTTCATGTCAGGCTTAAACCGTGTATAAGGTCGGAAAGTCTCTTTATCAAAATTAATATGATTAGGCAATGTACTCCAAAAATCCTTATCCAACAAGTTCGTGTAAGTCGTGATCTTCACCTTTCCATCCAGCAATGCCACAATTTCCTGACTATTTTTACTCAATGAATTACTCTTGGTACGAGTAGAATCATGATATGCCATCAATGCCGGGCGGGAACTCATATACCCCAACATAATTGACACCAAGAACACGCCTAAATAAATCCCCCAGCGAGTAGTCCAACTCCGTTTTTGTACCCGGTTGATGAGGCGATAGACCGTCCATGTTAGAAATAGGAAAATTACGATCAAGAAATACAATACATCCTCGCTACAAATCAACCCGTAAATAACGTGAGTTCGATATAAGGATTAAAATTATTTATTTGAATATTAGGAAC
>ERZ773193.3971-NODE-3971-length-12566-cov-2.304372_pt1 | contig 12566 bp, 10 predicted proteins | sample MGYA00511110_ERZ773193 | MGnify/ENA primary metagenome ERZ773193 (study PRJEB29015, sample SAMEA2737784) | human gut metagenome | biome: human gut; feature: human-associated habitat; material: faeces | place: China | collected 2012 ...
CGCCCCGTTGCACAGCATTTCGGTGTTCCGGTCTCGCAAGTCTCTCTGTACATTACCTTTGTTTACTTAGGCCAAATGGCCGGTGGTGTTCCAGGAGGTCTTCTCTTTGATAAGTTCAACGCGAAGACCGTTTGTTGCGTCGCAGCTATCTTGGTCGTCGTGCCTTACATCGGATTCGCTTTCTATCCAGCGATCTGGTGCTATTGGGTAGCTGGCTTCATCATTGGTCTCGGTCTTGCGGTTGTTGAATTTACGATGACTGCAGGTATCTTGAGCCGCTGGTTCCATACTAACTACGGCACCGTGACTGGTATCGTCTTCGCATTCACCGGCGTTGGCGGCGTTGTCTGGAACCTGATCGGTCAGATCGTTCTCGGTCCCCAGCTGGCTGGCTGGCATGAGCTCTACATCATCTTCTCGATCTGTATGCTCGTTGGTACTCTTCCGTTCATCGCAATTTTCGTTAAGCGTACGCCAGAAGAGTGCGGCACGCTCCCGTTCGGCATGCCGATCGACAAAGAGGCCATGGAGAACGAACTTGCTGCTGAAGAAGCGATTGCCAAAGGAGAGGCCGAAGAGGGCTTCAAGGCAAAAGAAGTTCTCAAGTTCCCCTTCTTCTGGACGTTGCTGCTGGGTGCTGGTTTGCTGAACACCATCACTACCATGTCTCAGCTGTTCGCAACCTATGTTCAGTTCCTCGGCCATGAAGGCTGGTATGGCGCTGAGCCGCTCGTTGCGTTATTGCTCCTGTCCGGTACGCTGGAGGCGTTTGCTTCAGCAGGCCAGGGCGGCGGCAAGGTCTTGATCGGCTTTATTGAATCGCATTCGCTCTATGCCGCGCAGATCATCGGTTATTGCGGTGGTGTGATCGGCCTTTTGATGATGTGGTGGTTCCCGCAGATCTTGGGCGAAGGCGGCATTTGGCCGATGTTCTTCGGAGGTCTGTTCTATGGCCTTGCTTATGCGTGCTCGACAGCGATGTTACCGTTCCTTGTTAGGCAGGTATTTGGCGGGCGCGATTTCGACAAGATATATTCGTGGATGATCTCGGTGTTCAATGGTATTGGAGCGTTGGGTGCGACCGGCTGGGCACTTGTTGCCGAAGGTTTCGGTTGGCACGGCTTCTTCATTGGCGGCATTATCGTCCTTACGATCACCTTTGGCTTGTTGGGCTATACTTGGCACGCTGGCGACAAAGCACGCCGCAAGACTTGGTTCAAGTCCGATGCCGAGCTTGCTGCTGAGGCTCATAAAGCCGTGGAAAGCGCTTAATCGGTCCGCCTATACATGCATTCATTTAGCGATGTTAAATAGAGAGGGGAGGGGCATTTTGCTCCTCCCCCTTCGTCTCGATAGAGGAGCGCTTTATGGCTAAGACAAACAAACCCGGACTGCTGCTCAACGGAAGGGCGCAGCTCGAATTTCTTGTTCGTGTACTCAATCCTGCTCTGTTCGTGATGCTGCTTGGCGGCATCCTTCTTCATTTCGACCCCTATGCGTTGGTGGTCGTTGGCGTGGTCGGATATGCCGTTTGGGGCATCTTGAACTTCTACCTGCGAAGGGCCAAACGCAAAGATGCGATCGTGCTCATGGCGAAGAAGAAAAAGAAGAAGAATGTTTCCGAGGTGCAGTTGGGCTTCGATTATGGCCTGGTGGCTTCGTTGCTCAATCCCATCACGCTGATCGTTCTCTTCGCCGGTATTTTCCAAGCCTGGCCTATCTGGCTTTTGGTAACGATCGGTGTTATCGGTTATGGCGGATGGGGCATTTGCACCTATCTTGATCGCAAGCATCCTATACAGATCAAATAAGACTGTTCTATTCAGTTCCGAGCTCAACAACGCCGCGAGATCCGAGCGATACCGCGGCGTTGTTGTATGCGATCGTGCTTTGCAGCTTTGTCTTGCACTTCGGTTCTGCGCTTCTGCCCTACTTGTTCAACGGCGCATCAAAGGTCGTCTTCATCCCATGGCAAAAGGTGGGTTTTGGCATTTCTAAACGATGCGAAAAGGCGCTAGTGACAGAGCGCTCAAGCTGTCTAAAACGCTTTGAGCCGAGGTGGACATTTTGGTCGATATGCCTTATTTGCTCACCCTAAAAATAGCTGTTTACCTGGGAGTTTTAGAATTATTTCCAGTTATTGGAAACGCGTGAAACAGGGTTGTCGAGCAGCTTGTATGAGGGCCTATGATGCAGGGAGAACAAGCGTAGAACTTCAACCTTGGTATGCGCTCAATGCTGGGGGAGAAGCCATGAACAAGCCTTTTGAAAACCTTACCGTTCTCGACCTATCGCGTTATCTGCTCGGTGCCTATCCGAGCCTCTATTTAGCCGACTTCGGTGCGCGAGTCATCAAGGTGGAAGACACCAAAGTGGGCGATTACTGCCGTCAGGAAGAGCCGCAGATCGATGGCGAAAGCTATTACCACTATGCGCTCAACCGTAATAAAGAAAGCGTTTCATTCAATTTGAAGGATCCCGAGGTGTTGGATGCCTTCTATAAATTAGTCATCTCTGCCGATGTGATCATCGAAAACTATCGTCCGGGCGTTGCTAAACGTTTGGGGATCGACTACGAGACGCTCTCAGCGATCAACCCGCGGATCATCTACTGCTCTCTTTCTGCTTATGGCCAGAACGATCCTCGCAGCTTGAGCGCCTTACATGATGTCAACATCGTTACGCAGACTGGTTATTATGACTTGACGCAAGGAGCTCTTGCGCTGCTCTCTCCTGCCGATTTCGCTGCTGCGATGGTGGCGATCCAGAGCATCCTAACGGCTCTCATCCAACGGGGGATGACGAACAGGGGAGCGCATCTCGATGTTGCGATGTATGATTCGCTCGTTTGGTGGAATGCCATGCTCGATTCGCGCTGGTTCTTCTTCGGTAAGGATTTCCCCAGCTCAAAGCGCGAGTATCCTTCCATCGGTTACAACATCTATCGCACGAAAGATGATCAGCTCGTCGCGTTCGGGTTTTACGAAACGAACTTCTGGGATGATTTTTGCCATGAGATAGGCTGCGAAGAACTCTGTGGCATGCTCAAAAACACCAAAGAGGAGAACCCTGAAGGATATGCCAAGATCCAAGAGGTCGCGGCGAGCAAGACGCACGATGAATGGGGAGAATGGAATAGTGCGGGCAAGCATCCCATCACGCCCATCTTCAGCAAGACCGACGCAGTCGAATATGCGCTTGAAAACTCTCCAGGGCTGCTTGAGTACGTTGATTATCCTCGTATCGGCACGGTGCTCCAGACCAATACTCCGCATGTGATCGGCGAGGTGAGAGCGGATCTGTCTGAGGCTCGCGAGCCGGAGCTCTTAGGAGAATCGAGCGCTAAGGTGCTTCGCGAGCTTGGGCTCAGCGATGCGAAGATCGCCGAGCTGGAAGAGAAGGGTTCCATCGTTGTAGGGTAGCGGTCTGCTTCTGGTCCAGCCATGGTATAGGGTGGTGCGTGCTCTTTCTCTCTTCCCTTCGAGCAGGCGCATAAATCCTAGCGGGGGGTCTATTCCTGGTTAAGAGGGATAGACCCTTTTCTGCTTTTGAGGCGGCGCAGCGTTCTGCGCGTGTCATGAAGAGGGCTGGACTTTACTTAACAAAGCCATTTGTCCCAGAAGTTTCGGACAAAATCATAGAATTGTCTAAATGCCGAATCTCGATTTTTCTCAAAATGCCACCAAAACCAAATGACAAAGCGGAAAATGGCACCAAAAATAAACAGTTTGGTAAACTTTTTTTCTCAAGTTTGGACAAACACGCATTACTGACCATCCAAACCATATGAGCCGAACGTCATACTAGAAAAGAACCAAAATAACTGGTTGTGGAATGAAAGGAGAAATTCTGTATGTCAACTACAGAAAAGCTCAATGGCTATGGCCCACTCGCTGGCGTTAAAGTTGTTGAACTCTGCGAATGGGTAGCTGCTCCTGCTTGTGTGCGTTGTCTCTCTGAAATGGGTGCAACGGTCATCAAGGTCGAGCCGCCCTACGGCGATGCTCAGCGTACTCAGGGCCCTGGCTTTGGTTGCGAGCAGACCGACATGGAAGATCCTACGATCGACCTTAACAACACCAACAAGAACTTCGTTTCTATCAATCTGAAGAACGAAGAAGGCATGAAGTTCATGAAGAAGCTTCTTGCTGACGCAGATATCTTCGTGAACAATCTGCGTGACAAAGCTCTTAACAAGATGGGTCTCGACTATGAGACGCTTCACAAAGAGTTCCCTACCCTCATCTGGGCTCAGATGCGCGGTTATGGCGAGTATGGTCCTGAAAAGGACAGCCCCGGTTTCGACGCAGTCTGCTGGGCTGCTCGTGGTGGCGTTGCAAACGTTTTCCGTGAGGACGGCGAGTCTCCTGCAATCGCTCCTCAGGCATTCGGCGACTACAATGTTGGCCACATGCTGGCAACCGGTATCGTCTCTGCGCTCTTCAATCGCACCCGTACCGGCAAGGGCGAGAAGGTCGTAACCAACCTCTATGCTGGCGCTATTTGGGGCGGCAACATCGGTATCTGCGCAACGCAGTTCGGTGCTCCTTATCCTAAATCTCGTAAGCACGTTCCCAACCCCTTCAACAATACCTATCGCACCTATGACGACAAGTGGATCTACATCTGCATGCCGCAGTACGACAAGTATTACCCGATGATGATGGGTCTGTTCGGTCACGAGGATCAGATCGAGAATCCTGACACCAACAACCTCACCTCGCTCAAGGCTTCTGGCAAGAACGTCGAGGTTATCGATTGGCTCGAGAAGGCATTCGCTAAGAAGACCTTCGATGAGTGGATGGCAATCTTCAAAGAGAACGAAGTACCTGCTCAGAAGTGCTTCCGTTACACCGACGTCGTCAAGGACGAAGAAGCATACGATAACGATGCTCTTCGTATGGTCGAGTACGAAGCTTATGGCAAGCGCGCTCTGCCGATGACCCCGGTTCGCTTTGGTAGCTATGGTGATCCCCCGGTCGTCCTCTCCAAGCCCATCGGTTATCACACTGCTGAATTCATGCATGATTACGGCTATTCCGATGAAGAGATCGCTAAGATCGCTGAAGACGGCGGCGTAGTTGTCTACGACGGTCCGGAAATCGAAGATCGCATCTTCGTTTCCAAGCGTCAGGCTGCTGGCGAAGCACCTTGCAACTGGTAATCGCTTAGCAAACGCTCACAAGAAGACCCCGTTGGATACGTTCCAGCGGGGTCTTTTCATGTGTGGTGCTTCATTGCGTTCTGCAGCTTATCGTCCCTTCCACTGAGGTGCGCGTTTTTCGCGGAAGGCTGTTGTGCCTTCAGCGGCATCTTCCGAATTAGCTGCGAGCTCTTGGTACATGTCCATCATGCGCCAACCGTCGGATTCGGCGAGGAAGCTCTTGTCCATCGAATCGTAGACCGCTTGCTTGATGAGGCTTAGTGCATAAGGACCATTTGCCATGATGGCCTTTGCGAGCGAAAGAGCTGCGTCCATCAATTCTTCCTCAGGTACGGCACGATTTGCCAGCCCCCATTGAACAGCGGTGGCTGCATCGATCGGTGCGCCCGTGAGCAGAAGCTCCATGGCATGCTTGAGATGGATCGAACGACCGATGCGGAGGGGAGCGCCTCCGTTACCGGGGAATAGCCCGCTCTTTGCTTCAGGGAAGGCAACCATGCCATCATCGGTGAGGATCGCAAGGTCGGCTGCGAGCAGCATCTCAGCACCGCCGCCTACCACTTTCCCATTGGCTGCAAGGATGATAGGCTTCTTCCAAAGTTTGCGTGTCATAGCGCCCGTGCCCCAAGTTTCTCTCCCCTTGGGCGGATGGAGCGTTTTCTCGTTGTATTCCTTAAGGTCTGCTCCTGCGCAAAACACCTTACCCGTATTGGTCAAGATGGCTACCTTGGCTTCGTCATCGTCGTCGAAGAGTTCGAACGCATCGCACAATTCGGCCCACATAGCCGAATTGATCGCATTGCGCGCTTCAGGGCGATCGAGCGTGATGATGAATGCACCCTCGTTCTTCTCGATGCTAAGGTATTCGAATGTTGGCATTTGTTCCATATGGTCCCCCGTCTTTTTGAAGCCATGAGCTTCGTTGTGCATGAATGATGCTCGGCTCAATCTATGCTTGAGAACAGAGGCTCGGGTTATTCTGCAGGCGTAGGCAAGAGCACGAGTTTCGATGCTTTCGTTATACAAGAAAGGAGATATGAAAAGAAGAGCGCATTTATGCGCATCACCCCTGAAACGGAGCTTTGCTTCAGGGGTGATGGAAGGGATCGCACTAGTGTGAAACGGCTTTTTATCGGGCGTTTCGTGCGGCGAGCGTGATCTTTAAAGTCTTCATTGCGTTGTCGAGCGTGCTCGTGCAAATTGCCCCCGGCACACCCCTTAATTCGTTGACAATGTCTTGTATCTGTCCAAAGCCAGGGTAGGTGTCAACATCAGTAAAGATCTCGGTTCTCTCGAGAGGTGCTTCTTCACGTACGCCACCCATAACGCCCTCATGGGCGATCGCGTCTTCGGGGTCGCCGGCGACCGTTTCGAGCACGAGCGGTGCTGCATTGTCGTAGTAGGGGAATTCGATGCTGCCCCTATCGCCGAAGATAAGGAAACGATCGATCGCCTTGTAGGTGGCATAGCACCACATACCAGAGACGAGCACGCCCGATTCGGTGATCGCTGAAAGCGATACGGCATCTTCTGCTTCATAGAAACCGGTTCTATTGGTGGCAGACAGGTTGAAGGTAGCGAGCGAGCCGACCAGATAGTCCACGAGGTCGAGCATGTGCGCATCGCCTTCGTAGAAGTGACTTCCTCCAGATACTTCAGGGCGCACGCGCCATGGCTTTTGATCTTCGGGCAAACATTCCTCTGCAGTGAGGCGTTGCGTTCTGATGAGCTGCACGCCACGCACCATGCCGATCGCGCCTTCATCGAGGAGGCGCTTGAGCTCCTTATAGCGTGGCATGCCACGACGGTAGTGCGCTACGTAGCAACGTGTTCCACTCTCATCGAAGGCCTGCTTGATCGCTTGGGCATCTTCCCAAGAAAGAGCGATCGGTTTTTCGAGGTAGCAATGCTTATTCGCTCGGGCGACCGCGATCGCTTGCTCTTTGTGACAGTTCGGCGTGGTAGCAACATAGACGATATCGATCGAAGGATCGGCCAGAAGCTCTTCCATGGTCTCGTACACTTTGCCATGGCCTTGCGCATCGACCCACGCCTGCGCCTTTTCTGCGGTTCTATTCCAGACACCTGCTAATTCTGAATGATCGGCAGTATAGGTGGGAACTCCGTTCTTGGTCTCGACAACATTGCCGCACCCGATGATTCCCCAGCAAATCGGCTTGTCTTCGCCGCCTGTTCGTTCGTCTTTCATGATGACCCCCTTATAAGAAGGGCGTGTAGAAGATCTCTGCACGCCCTCTGTCGTTTGTTTTGTGCTGTTAGTCTAAGCCTTGTACTTCTTCGCGAGCTGGCGGCCAGCGATATATTCCATGACCTCGGTCGTACCGCCACCCATTTCGTTACCGCGAAGGTCTGCCCAGATGCGTCCGATTTCTTTCGTGTAGCCAGTAGCCGCATAGATCGACATCGCTAGATCGGCCACGCGGGTGAGCTCGCGGCAGGCGTATCCCTTGAGCAGCGCAGATTCGAGGCGTGTTGATTCACCGTTGTCGAGCATGGTGACCGTGCGATACAAACGCCAACGCACGTTCTCGATGATGTTCTCCATTTCGCAGAGATGCTGCTGGATCATGGAGATGCGGGCGATCGGCTCCTTGAACGCGACGCGATCGTTAGCATAAGCGCCAGCATCGTTCAGGGCTGCCTGTGCCAAGCCGAGCGAAGAGGCAACCACCAAGCAGCGCTCGAACTCGAGCTTCTTCATGAGCAGCTTCCAGCCCATGCCAGCCTCGCCGATGCGCTGTTCTTCGGTGACCACCACGTTGTCAAAGAATTGGTCAACGAAGGGAATGGCCTGCTGACCAACCTTCTCAAGCGAGGCAACCGTGAAGCCTTCGGCATCGTTGGGTACCAGCCAAAGCGAATATTTGTCGTTCTCGTAGCTTGGGTCCTCGTCCTTCGCAACGACCATGGTGTAGAGCGAAAGGCCGCCAAGCGTGACCCAGGTCTTCTGGCCGTTCAAGAGGTACGTGCCATCGGGCTGTTTGCGCGTGACGCAGGTCATCGCGTTGTTGTCCGATCCAGCGGCGGGCTCGGAGATGGCGGTACAGGCGATGCAGGTGCTCTCAACGTTCTCGATGGCGTTCATGATCAGCTCCTGCTGCTCTTTCGTGCCAAAGTCGATCACGTCGGTGATGGTATTGAAGTCGGTAACGAAGGGGAGCACCACGCCGGTGAATTCATGGAGCTTCTCAACAAGGAGGATCTCGGTGAGCTTGTCGACAGGGATGCCGCCGATATCTTCAGGAAGGCCCATGTGCATGAACCCTGCCTCGCGGTAGGCCATTGCTGCTTCCACGCTAATATGATGATCGACTTCGTAGGCTTGCTTCACCGCTTCGTCGGTGAAGTAGCGCTCTGCATATTCGCGTGCGCTCTCGATCATGAGTTCCTGATCATCGGTAAGACTAAAATCCATTGCTGCCCCTTCTCCCTTTGGAATAACGTTCGGCTCGTGCCATTAGAGCAGATATTAGTATCTCGATTTCAATAAATAAAGGGATTTGCAAGATTTGGACAGACACATAGGATTGTCTATTCGGTTTTGCCCGATCTATCGTTTCGCTTGATCGTTTCGGCTGGAGCGCGCACGAAAAAGCCTCCGCGCAGGACGGAGGCTTGTAAAGAATGCTCTAGTGTCTTGTGGGCTTGCAGCCCAGGCCCAACGAATCTAGCGCACTATGCCAGCTTCTTGATGAGCTCCACCATGTCGATGCCAAGCTGGCGTGCGACTGCAGGCGCGATCGGATCTTCGGAAACAGAACGACGCCATTGCGGCTTGCCGTCCTTCATGCCCGCCATGAGCGAGCCGGCAACCACCGAAGCGATAACGGGGCCTTCGGGGCGCGGATTGATCTGGATCATCTCATGGGTCGAGCAGAATTGGCTTAGCGCTGCATAGGTGGGTTCTGCACCGCAGTTATCGAGGCCTGCCATGGTGATGCAGCCTGCAACCTTGCCTTTGAGCTGGTTCGCCACCATATGCATAGGACGGGTGCGATCGATGAAGGTCTTCATGCGGCCAGACACGTTCGAGAAATAGTCGGGCGAAGCCACGATGATACCATCCGCCTCGAGCATCTTCTGCTTGATCTCTTCCATGTCATCATCTTTGATGCTGCATTCTGGCTTGAATAAGCAGCGGTTGCAGCCCGTGCAGTATTCGACGTTCTTTTCGGAAAGCTCGATCACTTCAGTTTCCGCTCCGAGCTCTGCTGCAGCGCTCAGTGCTTCGTTGATCAAGTAGTCGGTGTTCTGGCCTACGCGGTGGCTTCCGTTGATGGCGAGAATCTTCATGGCATACCTCGTTCTCTTTTGGTTCTCGGATATGTTCAACTATACGGAATTCATTCACGCCTAAATAATGGATTGCCCTATGGATTGTCGGACAGAGAAGGCGTTTTGATGCTTCAAAAAGCCTCTTTGTTTAGCTACGCTAGTATACGAAGAACAACTGCGATCATTTTTTAGAAGAGGAACTATGTATAGCTTTGCTCTTTCATCCGAGCAAAAGCGGCTCGTCGCTGCATTCCGAGAGTTTGGGGAAAGCGTTTTCTTGCCCGAACGCGTATTCCAGTGGAAGCGCGATCAGGGTCTGCCAGATGAGGTGGTGAAGGGATTCACCGATCTCTATTTCAGCTTCGAATCCTCTACGGTAGGGAAGTCGTTCGCCCATAGCGTCATGAGTCAAACGCTCATCCTTGAAGAGCTTTCGCGTTGTGCTGGAGCAACCCTGCCGTTTCAGAATGATCTCTTCAATCTTCAGATCATGAATTGGTTCGCTGAGTCCTCACGTTTTTCCGATGCACTCGACTTCTATCGCAAGACAGGGCGTCTCATGTTCTCGTTCGCCATTTCCGAGCCCGTTGCAGGTTCGGATACGATGGGCATGCATACCTACACGCAAACCGTCGATGGCAAGATCATTCTCAATGGCCAAAAGAACTATGTGAACAACGGCGAGTATTCTCCCAACATCTTGGTTGCCGCGATCGATAAGGACGTGCAGGACCCAGGCAAGTATCCTGCTCTTGCTTTCTGGCTCATCCCGCGCACGCTCAAAGGGGTGCGTGCTTATCCGATCAACAAGATAGGGCAGTCCATGTTGCCGTTCGCTTCGCTCGCGTTCGACGATGTTGAGCTTTTGCCTGAGTATCGTTTGAGCGGTAACGAGGGAGGCTTTCAGCAGCTTTTCCGGTTGCTCGAATTCGGACGCGTGTTCATTTGCGCCTCTTCGGTAGGCATGGCGCAAGCTGCGATGGAAGATGCGGTCGCACATGCGCGGGAGCGTATCGCGTTCGGCAAGCATATCAGCCAGTTCCAGCAGATCGAACAGATGCTCACTGATATGGAGGTATCGCTCACCAGCATGCGCCTTATGCTCTACCGGGCAGTATGGGATATCGAAAACGATACCCCTGATAAGCGCTTGTCGGTTGCACTCATGAAGCGCTTCATCCCGAAGACCGCCACCGAGGTCGCAAGCAATGCGATGCAAATTCTCGGCGGACTCGGGTATACTGAAGGTTCGCGAGTCAGTTCGATTTGGGAAGACTGCCGCGGTAATCAGATCGCCCAAGGAACCGACCAGATCATGGTCTACATTTCAGCCCCGCTCATTCTCGACAAATACGAAAAGGAAGAAGTTCTATGAAAACAAGCACGAAGTATTGGATCTACGCGCTGGTCATCAACCCGATCACTACGCTCATCATCTATTACATGTTCAACGCTGGGTTCAATCTGCTGAACCTTATCGGTGTCGGCATCATCGGCTATGGCATCTTCCTATACTTCGTTGTTCAGGCTATTCGTATCGACGTTCGTGCCCGTCAGGCTTACAAGAAAAAGAAGGGCAAGGGCGGCAAGAAGAAAAAGAAGCGCTAAGCCTCAAAGCTGTCCAGAATTACAGATAAGCAACAATTGATGCCGCAAGATTTCTTGCGGCATTTTTTATGATAATCCGCGAACGGGTTCAAAACATGTTCACGAGATGTTTGAACGCGTTTTGAACATGTTCAAAATCGGACAGAATTATCACTTTGCCCGTCTTTTATTGGTTATGCCTATGATTTTTTGGGCATTCATTCATAAAAACCAAAACAAAATCGCTTTCTACATAAGGGTTTTAACCCGTCAAGTGGTCAGTTTTTGAAACCTGGCTATTTTTCGGAAAAAAATAAACTTTCAAAATAGAGTACAGGGGAACCTTCCCCATTGCGGTATCACGTGGTGAAACGCGCCAGATTTACCAGGTGATCTCGCACTTGCTGTATTGAATGTAAAGGAAAGTGTGGCGTTTTCACGGCATCTGTCGTGGTTCGCCCGGAAAGGAAAAGAAGTTATGGCAACTGCTGCTACAACTCAGAAAATGACGGCGCGTCATATTCTTGTAGTGCTCACCTGCGTCTTCTGCACCTTCGGTTGCGCGGCTATCACGTTTAGCTGCCCCGGTCTTTGCTACCGTCCAGTAGCAAATTACCTCGGTGTTCAGGTCTCAGATGTGTCCTTCTACATGTCGATCGTCTATTTCGCTGAAGTTATTTTCTCTCCCATCATCGGTGCGCTGCTCGAGAAGTACGACGCACGCATCATCTGCACCATCGCTGCAGTCTTCACTTCGGGCGGCATCTTCTGCATGTCGTTCTACACCGAGCTCTGGCAATGGTACGTTTCCGGTTTCTTCATGGGCGTTGGCGAGATCACGCTTCTGTGGCTCATGGTCGCAGGCCTTTTGAACCGCTGGTTCAAGGCTAAGCTCGGTCTCATGCTCGGTATCTCCTATGCAATGACCGGTCTTGGCGGTGCGGTCTTCAACTTCATCGGTCAGTTCATCCTCGGTCCGAACCTGCTCGTTGAAGACACCTGGCGTGACCTTTATATGTTCTACGGCATCGCCGCTGCAGTGCTCTCCATCCCCTTCACGCTGTTCGCGATTCGCTCGCATCCGCAGGATTGCGGCCTGAAGGCATATGGTGCTCCGATCACCGAGGGCGAGGTCATCGATGCTCAGCACCTCGATCTCCCCGGTATCCCAGCAAAGCAGGCTTATGGCAAATGGTACTTCTGGGTACTCATCCTTGCAGGCTGCATGTTCAACATCGGCGGCATCTATCCGCAGCACTTCACCACCTTCTATCAGACCGTTGTTGCGGTTGACGCAGCGGGCATCACCATTCCGGATCTCATGATCATGTCTGGTACGCTCGAGGCATGCTGCATGATCGGTATGGCTGTTGGTAAGGTCACCATCGGTGCTATCGAATCCCGCAACATCGTCGTTGCACTCGCATTCGGTTCGATCTGCGGTTTCATCGGCCTGTGTGGCATTTGGTATGGCGGCATGAACAAGGTCCTGCCGGTTCTGTTCTTCGGTGGGTTCATC
>ERZ773193.3974-NODE-3974-length-12552-cov-7.024806_pt1 | contig 12552 bp, 13 predicted proteins | sample MGYA00511110_ERZ773193 | MGnify/ENA primary metagenome ERZ773193 (study PRJEB29015, sample SAMEA2737784) | human gut metagenome | biome: human gut; feature: human-associated habitat; material: faeces | place: China | collected 2012 ...
CATAAAGAAGTCTTTTGCTTTACAAGCGTATCATTCCAACAACTACAAATTTATCTCCCCAGCTCCCAAAAAGCCACTGCACTTGCCGCAGCGACATTTAATGAATCAACTCCATGAGTCATCGGTATTTTGACCGTATAATCGCACTCTGCGATTGTCTGCTCTGCAAGTCCGTCACCTTCTGTCCCAAGGATGATTGCCAGTTTTTTCTCTTCACGGAGTCTTTTATCATCAATACTCACAGAATCATCGCTCAGAGCAAGAGCCGCAGTCTGAAATCCCAGGCCATGTAATCTTCTGATTCCATTTTCAATCCAGTCTTCCTGCTTTTCTCTGATAAATGTCCATGGAATCTGAAACACCGTCCCCATACTGACACGGCTTGCTCTGCGATACAATGGATTGCTGCACCCGCCTGTCAGAAGTACTGCATCCATATTTAAAGCTGCGGCAGAACGAAAAATCGCTCCCACATTCGTCGGATTCATTACATTTTCAAGAACTGCAACCTTTTTTGCATTTTGACATACCTTTTCCACTTCTGGCAATCCCCTCCGTCGCATAGCACACAGCATTCCTCTTGTCAGCTTAAACCCTGTCAGTTGTGCCAGCACATCAAATTCTGCTGTATAAACCGGAATCTCATCGCATCGTGCAAGAACAGAGGCTGCCTCACCTTCAATCTGCTTTTTCTCTACCAATACCGCTACCGGAGTGTAGCCGGCATTCAAGGCTCTCTCAATCACCTTTGGACTTTCTGCAATAAACATTCCCTCCTCCGGGTGATCTTTATTTAACAACTGTGCCTCGGTCTTTCTCGCAAATATATCCAGCTCTGGTGCATGAAAATCCGTTATTTCTATCATCCGAATCACTTCTTTTCCCCTCCTGTTAATTCCAGTTTCTTCAGCTCTGTCTCTTCTGCCTTATATCCTGACTACTTTCATCAGATCTGACTTTATCTCTTCTCTCTTATACCCTGACTGCTTTCATCAGATCTGACTTTATTTTTTCTACTCTATACCTGCCGCTGCATATTCCGGTGTACTTTTTTTCTCACGAAATAATAGCAGATCACCTGCATAATGATCGTAATGATCCAGGATGCAGGATAAGAAATAAATAAAATATCCAATGAACGATGTGCAGGAAAGATCCAAAAAATCCAGACAATTCTTGTCCCTACTGTTCCGATCACCGAAAGAATCATCGGAACGGCTGAGTGTCCCATTCCTCTCAATGCCCCCGGAAAAAGATCCATCAGTCCACACAGGAAATACGTTACCGTTGTATATAAAAGAATTTCCATTCCACACTGGATAACTTTTGCATCTTCCGTATAAATCTTCAACAGTTCCGGACCAAATCCATACGCACTGACGCCAAGAATCGATGTAATAACTACTGATAAAATAATACAGTCAATCAGAACTTTATCCATTCGTTTATTTTTTCCTGCACCATAATTCTGACTCGTAAAACTCATACATGTCTGTGTCACGGAATTTACAGTCACATATAAAAATCCGAAAATATTATTGGCTGCAGTATATCCTGCCATTGCGGTAGACCCAAAAGAGTTTACAGAAGACTGCAAAAGTACATTTGAAAAATTAATCACTGTACTCTGTATTCCCGCCGGAATACCAACCTGAAAGATCTGCTTCATATAGATTCCCCTGATCCGAAGCTTTGAAAATGATAGTTTGTAACTGCCTTCCGATCTACAAAGGCATCGTAAAACCAAAATACTTGAAATCATCTGGGAAACGATTGTTCCGATCGCAACTCCTGCCACACCCATGTCAAAAACAATTACCAGCAGCAGATTCAGACCGGCATTGATCACTCCTGCAGCAACCAGGAAGAACAGTGGACGCTTCGTATCTCCGACGGCCCTCAGAATGGCTGCACCATAATTGTAGAGCATAAAAAACGGCATTCCTAAAAAATAGATTCTCATATATAACGTTGACAGTCCGATCACATCATCCGGTGTATCCATCAATTCTAACGCAAATCTCGAAAAGATCACTCCCACAAATGCCATGACGATCCCGCTGATTAATGCCAGTGTAATTGCGGTATGTACCGTCTCTGACATCTCCTTTTCTCGCTTTGCCGCATAAAAACGTGCTGCCAGAACATTTGCTCCAAGAGAAATTCCAATAAAAAGATTGGTAAACATATTGATCAATGCTGTTGTTGATCCAACTGCCGCCAATGACTGACTTCCGCTGAACCTTCCAACCACAATAATATCTACCGCATTAAACATCAACTGAAGGATTCCTGAAAGCATCAATGGAAGTGAAAAAGAAATCAGCTTATCCATAATCGTCCCATTGCACATATCTATTTCATATTTACTTTTCTTTGTCTGAGATTCCATACTTCTGCATTTCTCCTTTAAAAAATCTGTAATCAGTATACTTCATTTTTCTATAAATTTCTATAAATGTAACTATCTGATTTTGCTGAATGTGCTTTCTGTGGTATGATAATACTATGATGCCAGGGTCAAAAGCCCCCGACTTTGATACCAGATAACAGCCTTTTAGGAGAAAAGAACAATGAAAAGAATACGCCCTGACTTTTATAATGAATTTCACTGCATCGCAGATTCCTGCACAATTACCTGCTGTCAGGAATGGAAAATTGCTGTGGATCCGGACACAAACCGGAAATGGAAAAAAGTTTCTGCCCCCGCTGATGTACCGGAACAAAAAAAGAATCTCAGTGCCTATACAGAAAAAAAAGACGGTCTCCGGGTCATTCAGCTTGACTCAGACCATCGCTGCCCCTTTCTTTCCGAGAACAGACTTTGCCGGCTTGTTACTGCTTACGGTGATAAAATCCTGTCCGAAACCTGTACTACGTTTCCAAGAGAAATTCACCGGTTTCCCTGTCATATCGAGGAAACGCTGATGCCGTGCTGTCCTGCGGTGATCGATCTGCTGGAGCAGGCTGATGCATCACAGTTTCCAGATGTTCCCACCGAATGTGACACTCCTTTATTTCAGATCCGCAGGAACATTCTCCGTCTTTTGTTGCCCGCATCCTCACCGGTCTGTTCTGTTGAGGATTACTCCATTGAGCCTTGTTCCGCCGAGATCTGTTCCACTGAGGATCTCCTGCTTAAGATTCATTATATTTTACAGGAACTATATCGTAACGATTCCTTGGATGAGACCCTGATCCGTGATTACTTTTCGGCTGATACACTCTCCCAGTTAAGTGATGCCATCCAATCTATCCATCTTCCGGCAGAAGATACTTTTTTTGAATGCAATGAACTGTTGCAGGATCTTGCAGTTAATTATCAGAGAGAGAAACTTTATTGTGATTTTTTAAATCCAATTATTTCTCTTTCAGAGTACATTTCAGAATCTGCAACAGATTTTATGCATCCGATTTCTTTTCCTTCTTTGGATACAGGAACGTCACTCTCTGAACTTTGGTCAGACTTTCAGATCAGATTTTCTGAAGTTCAGCCACTGATGCTGAAGTTTCTTGCCAATGAAATTTTTTCGGATCTTGTCACTCCTGACAGCCACCTGGAAGATCTTCTGATCCGAATCCAGTGGATCGCTCTTGAATATTCAGCGATCCGTCAAAGTCTTTTTCTACAATGGCTTCAGAATAACAGGAGTACACTTACATATGAAATGGTTCGCCGGACACTCGTTATCATCACAAGAATGACAGGCTACGAAGAAGAGGATATCCGCAAATATCTGACCAACGGTTTTGAAGCTCTCATTTGGGACTGGGGCTATTTCGCTCTCATTCTCGGACATTGATCTTTCTCAGTTCCTCTGATCGTCATTTGCAGCATCTCCTGCGAAATCATTTGGATTATCCAATATTTTGCAGGATTTCCTGCATACACTTTTTAATAGAACTTACAACCATTTCTTCCATTTTCTTTGACATAATAGAGAGCTTTATCTGCATCTTTAAAAATACTCTTTCCGGAATTTTCCCGATCCGAAAAAGCAACTCCGACACTCAGTGAAACTGCCGGGATATTTTCATTCTCCGTCCCTAGCTCCTCATTTACTGCTTTAATCTTCTCTTCGATCGTATATTTCAAATCGCTGGTCATCTCTACCATGATAATTGCAAATTCATCTCCACCGATCCGGCAGACATGATCGATACTTCGGAATGCTTTCTTTAAAAGACCGGTTACTTTCTTTAAAATCTCATCGCCGACTGCATGACCATACATATCATTCACAGTCTTAAATGTATCTACATCTATCAAAATTAAAGCGTATGGTGTATCTCCATTTTCATACATATGCAACAGTTTTTCAAAAGATCTTCTGTTCAATGCATCTGTCATTGCATCATGTTCTGCCTGACGGCGGATCAGTCTTTGAGTCTCTTCATTTTCTTTAAAAACTTTATTATAAGTTTCTGCCCATTTTTGAAGTTCTGCTGCTCCGATCACCGGAAATATTTCGCCTTCCATAATACTCTTATTATAATAGACAAGCGGTACTACAATCAATTTTCTTACGATTATACAGATTGACAGTAAAAGGATCACCAGTATCATGATCGCAATTTCCAACTTCAAATACATATCGGAAAAGATCGTATTCGCTCTCTGCTGACGGTTTTTTGTCTTTTCGAGCAACTGATCCAGACAGCCACTTACTTCTCTCATGATTGTCCCTCGTTTATTCCGATATTCATTATTGGAAACCAGTTTCTGTGCTTTTTCCAGTTTTTCTTTCTGTGATAACTGCTTTTCCTCTTCCGGCAAATCCAATTGCTCAAGCTCTGCCGGAATGTCTTTTTTCTCCCATCACAGTTGCAACGAGTTTTAAAGAATGATATTCTGTCAACATCAATTCTTTTGAATCTTCCATCGCCTGTTGCAATGACTGAAAAGCTTCGGTTTTGTCAAAATACTTTTTAAGACTTTCCAGTGCCTGTTCTCTGCGTTTGGTCACATCAGCCTCTTCAAAATATTGATCCAGATAATTTCGTTCTCCCGTCATTGCATACAGCCTTACCTGTTCCGTTAGATAATCAGACCCATCCTGTAACTGTCTGGCCGCATTTTCACAAACGATGTACTGATCAGTCGCATCTTCAAACCTTTTAACTTCATTTTTCCCATAATGCAGAATTACGACAAATACTACTGTTAATATCAGTGCAATCCCAATACTCCACGCACTTATGCTTTGAATTTTTATTTTCGTTTTCATTTTCTTTCCTTCTCCCGCAGGCTGATCACCAGCTCATACACCTCCGGCCGTCGCTCTTTCAAATGCTGGTCCAGATGATGACGACGTTCTCTGAACCGCTCTGCAAGTTCCGGGTGTTCCTTCGCAATCCGGTCATGCACTTCCCGTCTATGCTCTTCCAGTCTTGCGGCAAGCGTCTTTTCATCTTTTCCTGAAATGTTCACGATCTCTTTCAGGTGTTCTTCCAGATGTTCCAGCCATTCATCTTCATCCATCGCCTCCATGTGCGACCAGCTTCCATGCAGCAGATTTTCCACATCTCCGCTTTTCTTCAACTGTTCGATCTGACGCAGGATCTGCTTTTCAATCTCTGTTTCCGACTCAGACCCAAAGGCCCAGACGAATTCCTGTACCCGGTTATCGACCCGCTTTCTTGAGGCACTCCGTTCCTCATTGTCCACACCGCCTTCCAATGGATACGGGCGATTGATTCCCATATCTTTCAATGCGATATGAATCGTCCTCCTCACGCATCCTTCAGAGATCAGATATCCGAGTCCCAGCTTTCGCATCTGCTCATTTAAATCTGCTATATGCTCTGTAATATAAAAACGAATCCCCTGTTCTTTCAGCACTTCATAGAGGATCGCCAGTCGGTCTGCCGCTGTGATATCAATACTTCCGATTCCACTGGCATCCAGGATCACTGCTTTCGTCCCCTTTTTCTTTTCCAGTTCTGCCTCAATATCCTGCTGCAGGATATTGACATTTGCAAAAAAGAGATTACTGCTGAACCGATAGACCAGAACTCCTTCCACTGCATGGATCTGACTTCCCTCCGCAAGATCACGGAAATGTCTGTGTCCCGGCTGGATTCCGACAAAACACCTTGCAGGCTTAGACGAACGGATCACCATTTCTGAAAAGGATAAAATAATTCCAATCAGCACTCCATTAATCGTTCCCAACAGCAGAACGCCTACAAAAGCACTCCAAAAGATCAGACATTCCGTCCGGCTGACTTTCCACAATTTTGCTGCCAGCTTAAATTCTGTTGCTCCAAGCAATGCCGAAATCACGATTGCTGTCAACACAGGAACCGGCAGATACCCGATAAATCCTGTTCCGCAGACCAGAAGGATCAGCATGGATGCTCCTGCTACAATACTCATCAACTGAGTCTTTCCCTGGTACTGCTCTCCCATTGCCGTTCTTGAAACCGACCCGTTGATAGGACAGCAGCCGGTCAGTGCCGCAACAAGATTTCCTGCTGCAAAAGCTAACAGCTCCTGATCGTCATTGATACGGTATCCATTCTTCTGAGCAAAATTATTTTCAGCGAGCAGTGTTTCTGCCATGATCACGACCGCCACAGAAAGGCTCACTGTGATGACCTGGTTCAACGGAAGCAGTGCCAGATCCGGAATCTTCCACTGAGGCAGACCTGGTTTCACTGCCTCCAATGTCCTGATTCCCCATTCTTCCATTGGCAGAACAACCGTAAGTACTGCCCCTGCTGCCATCAGAACTACCGCCATCGGAAATTTCGGAGCAACCTTTTTTACTGCCAGTAAAATAGCCAGCGAAATGAGTCCAAGCATTAGTGAAGGAAAATTGATCCGTCCGGCAGTCTCCAGGATATGCTCCAAAAGCTCCGGCAGTTCCCCTGTTCCGGCAGTCCCGCCCAGTAATTTGGGAACCTGCATCAGAATGATCGTCATACAGATTCCACTGATGAATCCGCCCATAACCGGTGCAGAAATGTAATTGACCAGTTTACCGGCATGCATCAGATAAAAGGCAAACAGCCATACTGCCACAAAAAACGTCAGAACCGGCACGACCTCAAGTGCCTCTTTTGAACCACTCTCAATCCCCATTCCCAACAGGGCTGAGCCGATCAATGCCGCCGGTGCCGCATCTACCCCGAAGATAAACTGCGGAGACGTCGAAAATACTGCAAACAAAATAATCGGAAAGACCGAGCCATACAGTCCGTATACTGCCGGCAGTCCGGCAATCTGTGCATATCCCATCGAAATCGGGATTGACACTGCCATGATAATCATACCCGCAATGACATCCTTCATCAGATTTTTTCTGTTATATTTTCGCATTGTCGGTGCTAATGTAATCCTTTTAAACCTCATGTTCCGTTATTTCCTTCCTGAACGACTTCTGCTCCTGCATTCCGTTGCTTTTCCCTGAACTATTTCACATCTCCTACTGCACAGAATTTTCCGGTTTCAATATATTCCCGGATCACGCCAACCAGCCCGCCAAGTTCCTGATTTGTTGTATCCAATATTTCTCTCCGTATCCGGGCAATATCCTCCGGTGTGATTCCCTTCAGATATCTGATACACTCCTGATCACAGATCCCTGCAGGATCAAGAAGTGGATCGATCGTGTTCAGTGTACCAATAATCATATCATCCAGCGGCATTCCCTGCTGCACAAATTCTTCCAGGAAATCGGCCATTCCACAATATGCTGCCCTTGTATTTTCAAGGTTCGGATCTCTGTAAGAATACGAGAAAAGATTCCCATTGAGCCTTGCACCCATTCCTGTACCGTAAGCACCTCCCTGAACTCGTACTGCATTCCACAGATACCCAAATGTCATTACTAGGTCTGATTTAAATTTGGCACTAAAGTTTCTTCTTTGTCTGGACATACTGATGAATCCTCTCTTTCATACTGATTTTAGTATATCAGATTCATTAAAAAATGTCCGAAAAAGTGTCTTAATTTATGAGACCATTATACTTGGTGATCATGGGGAATTTGAAACATTCAAGAAACAGTTGATGAAGGAAATTATTCTGATCTGTACCTATGAAGCCGAAGGAGAAAATCCGGAATTAGTTCTCTATAAAAAGAGATAAAAATTGCGAAAAGATAGAAATTCTATAAAAAATCCGCTATACTGGAGAGGAGTTGCTATTGCAGAATTTGCAGTAGCGACAGATGCTTCGTATAGCGGATTTTTTTATAATGGATGATTGAGAAAATTGAAAGTTGGAATTGAGTCAATGGATGAAGTGGGCAGTATTGACTGGATAGTGGGAAAGTTCCAAAGAAGTCAATGAATAGATATTCGAAAAGCCAAAAATAAATCAACAAGTAAGGAGACAACTTATGTCAGAACAGGAAAAGAACACTGAGCAGGGCGTCCACAAGCGCCGTGCAAGGTATAAAGGAAAATATCCACGAAAATTTGAAGAAAAATACAAAGAATTACAGCCGGAAAAATATCAGGATACCATTGCACATGTCATTCAGAAAGGAAATACACCTGCCGGAATGCACATTTCAATCATGGTGCAGGAAATTCTGTATGTTTCAAAAATTAGAACATCGGGATTTGAGTTGAAATTGATAGATATACCACTTCACCAACTTGTTGAGAATGTGATTAAGGAACAGGAAGATATGGCTATTGATAGGGGATTACAGTTTCATATACGAATAGAAGAATCAACTTGGATACGGGCAGATGAAGCTCTTTTCACGAAGGTCATAAGTAATGTGGTAGGAAATGCAATTAAATATACGAATGAGGATGGAAATATATGGGTTGGAGTGTATAAAAGAGGTGAAGAAATAATTTTTTGGATTGAAAATGAAACGGAATCTATTGATGAGAAAGAAATTCCAAAATTATGTGATGCATTTTATCGTATTGATAAATCCAGAAATAAAAGCACTGGTGGAAGCGGCTTGGGATTATATATTACAAAAATGATTTTAGAACAGCATCAGTTTCCTTATTGTATTGAAAATACAGAAAAAGGCATAAAAGTGGAAATAAGATGTTATGAACCAACCAGAAGGCTGTTGTGACGGAAAATCACAACAGCCTTTTTATACATATAAAATACATAAAAAAAACGGGAAAATCATACATTCAATTTTTATAATATAAAGAAAAAATATGTAATGGAGGATTTTTTATAAATGAAGAAAAAAATATGTATAGTATTATGTTTGGGTTGTATAGGAACCGTATCAGTTGTTGGGTGCAGCAATAAAAATTTTGATTCAAAAGTAACAGGGGATAATCAGACAACTACCGAGAATGTATCTGATATACTGAATGATCAAGAGAAAAAAGAAGGCGGTTACGAGAACGAGTCAAGTAGTAATGCTGATGACAAAGAGAACTCAGCGGACGATTCAGAAGTGTTGGCAAATGCAGATTTGCGTGGAGCTGTTTTGGAATTTTCAGACACAGGATGTAATATCAGCATAGGGACGCAGACGGATGATGCAGAAATGGTTCCTGCTCCGGGAGCGGTTGTTGAAGAAATGAATCAGGTGAAAATAGTATATGGAGAAAATACCTATTTTCAGATTTCTCATTCAACGATGACGGGTATTACGCTTGAGGATTGCCGGAAAGAAGAAGTGAAAAAGCAGTCAATGCTCTATCTGTATGGGGATTACCAGGAGGATGGTACGTTTTTGGCTAAAAGGGTAATTATTGACCGATTTGAAAAGGAAGGAGAATGGGAATGAATTTTGCAGAAAGAGCATTCCGCTACCTTTTCAGGAAAAAAGGAAAAGCGATTATCTTGTTTTGGGTATTGCTTATTACCGAAACAATGATTTTATCTACTGTCACTATATTACGGGCATCCGAAGTAGCAAGAATTGAACTATTAGGGAAATCAAAAGCGAAATTGTTGATCGAACGGGAAAAAGCGGAGGAATTGTTTACGGATGATGAATACAAAAAACTTGAGAAACTGGAAAATGTGAAGGCGGTAAATCGAGTAGCAGAAGTGCAGTTATATCCAATGGATTTTAAAATTATAACGAAAAGTGAGAGTGTTGATGCAGACAACCAAAAATTGCGCATAATGGCCTACGATAGCCTTGAAGATGATGGCCCATTTGCTGACGGGCAAATTCATCTGACGAAAGGAAAATATCCTCGCAAAGAAGGTGAAATAGTAGTAAATCAGTTTCTTGCAGAAGTAAATCAATGGGAAATAGGGGAAACTGTTTGTTTCAAATCTCATTCAGGTGAACAATCACAGGCAAGCATATCAGGAATCTATATTTCGGGTATAGAAGAAAAGCAAGGGAAGGAACCATTAGCAGTAAACAGAATTGAAAATACAATTTATGGAAAACCCGAGTTCGTATGTCATTTACAAGAAACGTGCGGATATGAAAACTTAATCGTATATGTAGATAATCCAGAGCAGTTGAGCAGAACACAGCTAGAAGTAACACGCATTTTGAAAAACTATAGAGTGATGAAAGCAGATAACCTGTTTCAGAAAATGGAAATTCCGCTCTTACAAGTTGTTAGGGTTGTAAAAATGATGTTGGGATTATCGGTTGTATCGTCTGTACTTGTAATAACATTGCTTTTGTCTATGTGGATGAGAGCCAGAAAGAAAGAAATAGCAATTTATGTGAGTCTTGGAAAAACAAAAGTAGATTTGTTTATGCAGATTATTTTGGAATGCTTTTCAGTATTTGGATTTTCTACAATAATAGCTCTTTATACTGGAGATAAGATGCTGATAGTATTGGAAAAGTTTTTAGATTGGAAAAGTATTGGGGCTTTTACATCTATGCAAATATATGCACAAAATAAAGATATATGTTATCTCATATTATCAGGAACAATAATTTTATTGCTTTCTATTTCTATTTCACTTTTTCCAATATTATGTACAAAGCCAAAAAAAATTTTAGCAGAAATGGAGGGATAACATGAATGTTTTACAAAGAGGAGTACGTTCAGTGTTAAGAAAACCGATAAAAAGTATTATTCTATTGTTTATTGTAATTGTTATGAGTGGCCTATTTTTAGGTGCTATGGCAAGCCGTTCAGCAAGTATTTATACACAAGACGCTACAAGACAGGCAATAGGGGCTACCTTTCGCATAGAAGGAAATGAGGAGAATAGGAGAAAGCGATTAGATCAGGCAATGGATGTACTGGGTGATCGGGAGGGCAGTTATGGAGGAGTTACTCATAAATGGTTAGAAAATGGGGCGGATATGGTAGTTACAGATAACTCATTTGAGACGGTTAAGGAAGATGATGTAAAAAAAATAGCTCAGGTGGAGGGGATTGAGGAATATAATTTGATAACAATAGCAACTGTTGTGAATCCGGTCAATTTTTCGAGAATAGAAGATTCAGATATGGATCAAAGTACGGATGTAGGCGGTGTCAACCTACGAGGTAATCGCATAATGGAAATGGATATGGACGTATCTGCAGGTAAGATTTCACTGATTGAAGGAAGAATGATTGAAAAAGATGACAGGGATGTTTGTGTCATCTCGAAAGAATTGGCAGAACTAAACCATTTAAAAACTGGGAACTTATTAAAGTTTAATGATTACCATGACAAAGAACATTCCACAATATACAGTGCCGAGATTATCGGAATTTATGAAACAAAGCAAGAACGAAAATCTATTATGTATGGGGATTCTTATCGTCCAGAAAATACAATATTTACGGATATGAGTTTCCCGGAAAAACCATCCGGAAATGAAGGAAATCCTTTCTATCAGTATGCTATATTCAAAGTCCAAAATGCAGGGAAGTACGATCAAGTTAAAAAGTCTGTACAGAAAGCGAATATAGATTGGTCACGATATGACTTAATTGATAATAATGGAAATATTAAAAATATGACAGAAAATTTTGGGCAGATGGATCAGATGAGTATGGGATTATTACTAATAGTTTCAGTGTCAGGTCTTGTGATTTTAGTTTTAGTTTTTCTGTTTTGGATAAAAAATCGTACGCAAGAAATAGGAATTATGATGTCACTTGGAAAGTGCAAATTTGAAATATGGGTACAGTTTTTATGGGAAGCAGTAATGATAAGTATTATAGGGATGTTGTTATCCTTTGCAATTTCCCCAATTATTGCAGAGACTTCAGCTTCATATTTAGCGAAAGAAACGCAGACCTTAAGGTTAGAACAGCAGGAACAGGAAAATACTGGTACCTATATAGATGGATATATTGCACCGGATTTAAAAATACAAGATGTGGAGGTTCATATAACGAAAGAAATGGTTCTGATGGATATTGGGATGATATCAGGTATTTTGATTATTGCAGTATTAGTAGCAGGAATCACGATAATGAAGAAAAGGCCGAAGCAGATATTAAGTGAAATGAGCTGAATAACGGGGTAGGAGGTTATAGAAATGAGTAAAAATGCAGGAAACATTGTTCTTGAGGCAAAGAATGTTGTCTATTACTATAAGGCGAATAAAGGCAAAAAAGTTTTAGATGATATATCATATGATTAGCGCCTATTAGGAAAACACACTGTCAAAGGGGTTTGTAGCGGGG
>ERZ773193.3975-NODE-3975-length-12551-cov-29.445663_pt1 | contig 12551 bp, 9 predicted proteins | sample MGYA00511110_ERZ773193 | MGnify/ENA primary metagenome ERZ773193 (study PRJEB29015, sample SAMEA2737784) | human gut metagenome | biome: human gut; feature: human-associated habitat; material: faeces | place: China | collected 2012 ...
CCTCGACCTCAACAGTCTTGATAACAACACGGTCTGCAAGAGGAATGATCTTCATAGTTCTTGCCCTCCTATAGTAAAATATAATTTAAAACATTGCTGGGAACCGAGGAGCTTTCATCCGCTCTCTCGGTCATTTAGCACTCCTTTTCTCTGAGTGCTAAGTGTATTGTACTCATCTTGGCTCAAAAAATCAAGGCTTTTTTTGCAGATTTTTATGAATATTTTGTTACAGCAGAAAATTTGATGATTCAGCGAAAAAAGAGACGGCTCCCTTCTGAAAAGGAGTCGTCTCTTTTGCATCAAAGGCTTATTGATTTTGCACTCTCTGCCTGCCTTTGCGCCGCAAAGCGCTCGAATGCGGGCTTTGGCAGCAGGATGCGCCCCGCCAGCGGCCGGAGCTGCACCGCCACCTGCTCCGTAGGCACACACTCACCATCTGCCGTGGCAACGATGGGCCCGCGGCCATCGACGGCACGCAGAGTCACCTGCTTTGCCCGGCGGTAGATGAAGTACGGCTGGGCCTCCTTGACGAGCTGGCCATGTTGGAAATGCTTTCCGCTTTTGTACATGCCCAGCAGCTTTGCAATGGTCAGGCGGCTCACCTTGCGGATGATATACACATCCAGCCAGCCGTCGTCCGGCTGTGCTTCCGGCGCGGCGCAGAAGCCGCCGCCGTAGGTGCGGCCATTGCAGACCGCGCACATCAGGCAGTCCACGGCAAACGTTTCGCCATCAATGGTGTATTCCACCCGGCGGCCGATGTGGCCGCACAGCTGCTCCACGATGGAGAGTGCATAGGCCATCTCACCGCCGCACAGGGGAATGCGCCGGAACTTCGGGATGCCGTAGGCCACCTGTGCATCCAGACCGGCGGCGCAGATGGTGGCGGAAAGGCCGAGGCTGGTGTCCATCAGGTCGATGCTCACCGGCCCGCCGGCCAGCTGGGCATCCAGGTCCAGAAACTCCTCTTTGGTGCCGAAGGTACGCAAAAAGTCGTTGCCGCTGCCAAAGGGCAGACAGCCGACAGCCGTGTTCTCGTACCCATAGGCACCGGTGAGAGCTTCGTTGAACGTACCGTCACCGCCTGCCGTATAGATGCGCAGGGTCTCCCCTGCCTGCCGGGCCTGCCGGGCAGCCGCATTCGCAAGCTCCCGGGCGTGACCTGCGTGGGTGGTGACCTGAATGGTATATGCTTCCGGGGCAAGGCCCGCGCGGGCAGCCGCCGCTTCGATCTGCTGCGGCAGGGTGCGGGTGCAGTCGGTCTTGCCGGCAGTGGGATTCAATAGAAATAAAGTGTGCATGGAATTCCTCCTGCGATTCTGTTGTTTCTATGATAACAGAATTGCAGGAGAGAAACAACCATTTTCCTGAGAAGCCGTTGCCCAGTCGACACGCCGGTAGTTTTTCCGAAGACCGTCCGCTGGGGTGGGACCCTGTTGCCGAAGGCAATAGGGCGGGCGATGGAATGGCCTGCAACAACAGCGACCACCGCCAGTGGCGGAAACAGGGAGCTGTTGTTGGGGCCGCGGCCAGCAAGATGCAAGCGATAGCGAAGCAGATGCTGGGTGCCGCAACCCGTATTTCGTGTCTGAGGAAAAAAGCTACCGGTGCATCGGCCTTACATCGTTACCGTTTCATCCTCCCGCAGGACGATGGAGCCATCGGCAGAGCAATCTGCCGTCCAGTGCTGGCCGGTGCTGGCTTCGCCGGAGGCGATGCGGTCCGCCAGCGCCTGCTCCACGGCACGGTCCACCGCCCGGCGCAGCTCCCGGGCACCGTAGGCTGAGTGAGCCTTTGCCGCCAGTGCCCGGCCCACCTGCGGGGTGTGGTGCAGCTGGTAGCCGCTGCGGGCCGCCCGCGCTTCCAGCTGGCAAAGCAGTTTTTCGGTGATGGCGCACAGGCTTTCCTCTGCCAGCGGGCGGAACACGATCATTTCGTCCAGACGGCCCACGAGCTCTGGCCGGAACCACTTTTTCGCTTCTTCGATGGCCTGCGCCGACTGCTTTTCAAACACAGCCTCGCTGCCCGCCGCAAAGCCCAGCGGAGCGCTCTGCCCCGCCAGGAAGCGCGCACCGAGGTTCGAGGTGAGCAGCACGATGGTGTTGCGGAAATCCGCCTTGCGGCCCATGGAATCGGTGAGCTGCCCATCTTCCAGAATTTGCAGAAGGACGTTCTGGATATCCGGATGCGCCTTCTCGATCTCGTCAAACAGTACGACACTGTAGGGGCGGCGGCGTACCGCTTCGGTCAGCTGGCCGCCCTCATCGTGGCCGAGATAGCCCGGAGGAGCCCCCAACAGGCGGGCGGCAGTGTGCTGTTCCTGATACTCGGACATGTCGAACTTGAGCAGGGCTTTCTCGCTGCCGAACCAGCTTACCGCCAGCGCCCGGGCAAGAGCGGTCTTGCCCACGCCGGTGGGACCGAGGAACAGCATGGCTCCGATGGGCCTGCCCGGCTCGCCAAGGCCGGTGCGGCTGCGGCGGATGGCCCCTGCCACGGCGGCCACAGCACGGGTCTGCCCGACGATCTCCGCATTCAGACGGTCTTCCAGCTTATCCAGCCGTTCCCGCTCCTGCTCGCCTACCCGCTCGGCAGGCACCCCGCTGGCCAGCGCCACCACCCGGGCGATGTCGTCCGGCGTGAGCACCGGCTGTGACCGGTCCGACTGCTCGGCACGGATGCGCACCGCCGCGCAAGCTTCGTCCACAAGGTCGATGGCCTTATCCGGCAGGCACTTGCCCGGCAGATACCGCACCGAAAGCTCCACCGCTGCGCGCAGTGCTTCCGGCGGCAGTTTCACGCCGTGGTAGCGCTCATAGCGCGGGGCAAGGCCGTCCAGAATCTGCATGGCCTGCTCCGGGGTCGGCTCCTCCACCTGCACCCGGCCAAAACGGCGCTCCAGGGCGGCATCTTTCTGGATGTGGGTGCGGAATTCCTCGTTGGTGGTGGCACCGATCACCTGTATCTCGCCCCGGGCCAGCACGGGCTTGAGGATGCTGGCCGCGTCGATGGCACCTTCTGCCGCACCGGCACCCACAATGGTGTGGAACTCGTCCACGAACAGGATGGACGTGCCATCCCGCACCAGTTCTTCCAAAAGGTTCTTGAACCGTTCCTCAAAGTCGCCGCGGTACTTGGTGCCCGCCACAAGGCTGGCCATATCCAATGCCAGCAGGCGGCGGCCCTTCAGCGCCTGAGGCACACGGTCCGAGGTGATGCGCTGGGCAAGCCCCTCGGCCAGCGCCGTCTTGCCCACGCCCGGCTCGCCCACGAGACAGGGGTTATTCTTCTGGCGGCGGCATAAGATCTCCACCATGCGGTCCAGTTCAGATTCTCGGCAGAACACCGGGTCCAGCTCCCGGTCGGCGGCTTTGCGGGTGAGGTCGCGGCAGTATTTATCGCTGGCGCGGCTGCCCCGGGCCACACTGGCCGCAACGCGCGGCTGGGGCGACAGAATGAACTGCCCGGACAGCTGGCGGCATTCCCGCACGGCCTCGGTGAGCGGCAGGCCCATGGAGGCCAGCAGCAGGCCTGCCGTGCAGCCGTCATCTTCCAGCATGGCGCAGAGCAGGTGTTCTGGTTCTGCGCGGTTCAGATGGGCGTTCTGGGCCCCAATGATGGCGTAGTCCATCGTGCGGCGCAGGTCCGGCGCAAAGGCATTCCGGTCCAGATGCAGGGCCGGGCCGCAGCGGCGCTCGGCCAGCTGACGGCGCACGTCTGGTTCGCGAATTTGCTTGTTTGCCAGAAAACACGCGGCTGCCCCGTGGTCCTGCTGCAGGATCGCCAGCAGCAGGTGGCCGGTATCCGCTTTTTCACAGCCCAGATCCCCGGCCAGTTCCACTGCACTGCGCAGCAGATGATCCGACTCCCGCGAGAAGCCCTTATAGCCGCCAAAGCCCATTTTCTCCCAGATGCTCATTGCATGCTCCTTGTTGCTAAAATGATTGCACAAGAAGTATAGCCCCAAAGCAGCCGAAAAAATCAGTCGTTTGTGTCGGGATGAGAAAACAAAAAGGAGATACCTGCCGGTATCCCCTTCTTGTGGATGATTTCAGTTCATTTCGGCCAGAGCCTTTTTCAGGTTCTTTGCGATCTGATCCGGGCAGCTGGTGTTGCGGAAACCGCACTTTACGCCCTCAAAGCGCTCAATGACCTGCTCGGCCTTCATGCCGCGCACGATGCTGCAGATGCCCTTCAGGTTGCCGTTGCAGCCGCCGATGACCTCCATGCTCTCGATGGTGTGGTCATCGTTCAGCACAAAGTTGGTCTGCTTCGAACAGGTGCCGCTGTTTGGAAAACTGAATTCTTTCATATCTCAAAATCCTCTCTTGTTTGACCTCTCCTGCCCGGGCGTACAGGGCCCCGGGCTTTCTTTTTATTATAGTGCTCCGGCGCAAAATGTCAACGTGACCGGGTCACACTTCGATGCCCCGGCGCTTGCGGGCCAGCTCCAGAATGCGCTCCACCTGATCGTCTGCGGTGGTGCAGGTGCCCACCGGGTGCGGCACCTTGTGGTTTGCACCGTGGAAGTCGGTGCCGCCGGTGTGGATGAGGCCGTACTGCTCGCACAGGGCGGCACACTCGGCCTTGTCTTCAGGGCTGTTGCGGGGGTGGTCCACCTCAATGCCGTCAATGATGCCTTCCTTCACCAGCTGGCGCACCAGCGGCATACTTTTGTATACCGTGGGGTGCGCGAACACCAGCACCGCGCCGGCAGCTTTTGCCGTGGCAATCATCTCCTGCACCGAAGGGTACTTTACCTGATGCAGCACCACACCCCGCGGCTCCCAGCCAAACAGATAGCTGTACAGCTTGCCGTACACGGCATCGCACAGGCCCAGCTGATGCAGCGCTTCCATAATGCCGCTTTTGAACAGTACCCCGCTGTCTTTCGCGTATTCCAGCGCCTGCTCGGTGCGGAACTGCGGATACAGTGCTTCGATCTCCTTCGCACTCTGCAGACCGCACTCGTTGCGGCGCTGGCGCAGGATGTCGCAGTGCTCTTTCAGCGCGCGGCTCTCCGGGTCCGGGTAATAGCACAGCAGGTGTACCCGGTGGCGGTGCTCGTGGTCGTAACCGGTCAGCTCGGTGGCCGGGATGAGGTGCACGCCGTCCTGCACGGGGTGCTCATAGCAGTAGTTCACGCTGAGCAGGGTGTCGTGATCGGAAATGGCCATGGTGTCCAGACCGACCCGCGCCGCCATGAGCGGCAGGCGGTGGATGGGCACAGAGCCGTCGGAACAGGTAGAGTGATTGTGAAGATCGCCGGGCATAGAAATTGAACCTCCATGAAAGACACCCGGCCCCGTCAAGAAACAGGGCCGGGTGTCTGCAATTGCAATTAGTGCTTATAGAAATTGATCAGGCAGCCGTCGGCAAGGATCTTGCGCTCGTCGGCGGTCAGCGGGGCCATATACAGGCTGAACTCCTTGACGGTGTCGCCCAGCACATAGGCTTTGATATCCTGCAGGTCGCCCTTGAGGGCTGCGCGGACGTTCGGGATGAACACATAGTCGCCCAGACCAAACGGCGTTGCACCCACCAGCTGCAGCGGCAGCATGCCCCAGTTGATGAGGTTGGAGCGGTAGCGCTTGGTGGCGTACTCGGTGACGATGTTGGCACCGGCGCCCAGCACACGCTGGCAGCTGGCGGCCTGCTCACGGGCAGAACCGTCGCCGGGCTTGACGGCAAAGATGGTGGACGCGATCTGCACATCGTCCCAGGTCAGGTTTTCATAGCCGGGCACCTTGTGCAGCTGGGCCAGCACTTCGGTGCTGCCCTCGCCTGCGCGGCGGGCCTTCTCCTCGGCCTGCACGGCCTTGGCACGGCTGACGTATTCCGGGTCCTTGCGGCTGAGGGTGAACTCGGCCAGACCAAGCGGGTTGGAGCGGAAGGAGGACGTCTCACCGGAGGGGATCAGCTCGTCGGTGGTGGTGACGGGGTCGGTGATGTAGGAGCAGACCTTGACCAGCAGATCGTCGGTCAGGGCAGGCATCTCGGGCCAGTCCTTGATGTTCGGGCCGAAGCGCAGCTCGGCATCCGGTTCGGCATGGCCCCAGCCGTTGTAAACGCGCTTCTCGTACAGGGAGGCGTTGTAGTGGTACTCAGGGTTCGTATACTCCACGTCCAGATCGGTGGCAGCGGTCAGCTTGCCGCCGTTGGCTGCGGTGGCCGCGATGGACCGGGCGTCCATCAGGGCAACGGCAGCCATCTGACCCTCGCCCGGCTTGGAACCCTCGCGGTTCGGGAAGTTGCGGGTGGTGTGTCGGATGGAGAACTCGCCGTTGGCCGGGCAGTCGCCTGCACCGAAGCAGGGGCCGCAGAAGCACTCGCGCATGATGGCACCGGCGTTGACCAGATCGTTGGCACGGCCATTCTTGAGCAGTTCGCTCAGGGCGGGCATAGAACCCGGATAGATGCTCAGGGTGAAGGCACCGTTGCCGCAGCTCTGACCCCGCAGGATGTCGGCAGCGGCGCAGATGTTGTCGAAGGTGCCGCCGGCGCAGCCTGCGATCTCGCCCTGATCGACCCAGATGGCACCATCGTGGAACTTGCTGTCCAGATTCATCTTGGCACCCTTGATCTGCTTGTTGGCCTCTTCCTGTACAGCGTGCAGGATGTCGGCAGCGTTGGCCTGCAGCTCGTGGATGGTGTAGGTATTGGAGGGGTGCATCGGCATAGCGATGGTGGACTCAATGGTGCTCAGGTCGATGTAGACGCAGCCATCGTAGTAGGCCACCTCCGCAGGCTGCAGCTTCTTGAAGTCCTGCGGACGGCCGTGGATGGTGTAGTAACGCTGGGTCTCCTCATCGGTGACCCAGATGGAGGACCAGCAGGTGGTCTCGGTGGTCATGACGTCGATGGCGTTGCGATACTCGATGGGCAGGCCGGCAATACCGGGGCCGACGAACTCCATGACCTTGTTCTTGACATAGCCCTTCTTATAGACGGCACCGCAGATGCTCAGAGCCACGTCGTGGGGACCGATTCCCGGGCGGGGCTTGCCGGTCAGGTAGATGGCGATGACCTGCGGACGAGCGAAGTCATAGGTGCGGCCCAGAAGCTGCTTGGCCAGCTCGCCGCCGCCCTCGCCGACCGCCATGGTACCCAGTGCACCGTAGCGGGTGTGGGAGTCGGAGCCGAGGATCATCTTTCCGCCGCCGGCCATGGTCTCACGGTTGTAGCTGTGGATGTTGGCCATGTTGGTAGGGACGTAGATGCCGCCGTATTTATGAGCGGCGGACAGGGCGAATTTGTGGTCGTCCTCGTTGATGGTGCCGCCGACAGCGCAGAGGCTGTTGTGGCAGTTGGTCAGGACGTATGGCAGCGGGAACTGCTTCATGCCGGAAGCGCGGGCCGTCTGGATGATGCCGACATAGGTAATGTCGTGGCTGGTCATCGAGTCGAACTTCAGTTGCAGCTGGTCGGGGTCACCGCTCTTGTTGTGGGCCTGCAGGATACCGTAGGCCATAGTGCCTTTCTCAGCTTCCTTTGCGTCTACGGTGCGGCCGGTCTTCTGGGCCACTTCCTCAGGACAGGAGCAGATGGTCTCGCCGTTTACGAGGTAGATCCCGTTATCGTATAATTTCAGCATGGTGCTCTCCTTTTTTCACACATTTGCGTTCTTATACTCTCTCAAAAAGGCACTCCGGAAAAGGGGAGCCTCCCCTCCCCGGAGTGAATCAGACTTTTACAGAACCATAGAAGCGATGAGGTTGAATATAGCTGCAACACCGATGCTGATAGGCGTTGCGACGAACAGCAGACGGTTGAACAGGCTGCTGCGCTCTTCCTCATTGCCACAGGAACCCAGAATCAGGGAACCGCCGGAAGAGAAGGGGCTGATTGCACTGCTCTGCGCGCCGAGAACCGTGCAGGTGAACAGATTGACCGCGCCCAGACCCGTCGTTGCGGACAGACCGGGGATCAGCGGGAACAGAGCCGGGCAGACAACACCGGTGGTAGAGCTGAAGAAGCTCATGACTGCGCCGACCAGACTGAATGCGATCGGAACCAGGAAGGTCGGAACGTTGCTGCCGATCCAGTTGGACAGCAGGTCAATGGTTCCAGCCTCAACTGCAACGGCGATCAGCATACCAGCTCCGGCGATCATCAGGATAGTATTCCAAGGAACACGAGCGATGATTTCCTTCTGCGGAGCAAGCTTCATCAGCAGCGCAATGACAGCGAAGACGAATGCGACCAAGCCGACGTCGATCTTTCCTGCAACCAGCTTGATGACCGCATTGCCGGGGATCAGCAGCTTGAGCAGCGGGAAAACCAGAACGACTGCCATCATCGCGACCATGAGATAGAGCGTCTGCTTCTGTGCGGTGGTGTATGCTTCCGGTTTTTCAAACTTGACATCTTTGCCGATGTTGCGGTTTGCAGGCAGTGCAAAACGGAAAATCGTAATGAGGATCAGAGAGAACAGGACTGCCAGACCGAACATTTTCAGGCAGGTCACGAAAGAATCAATGGCTTCCAGTTCGGGAGCTGCCTCATAGGAGCTGTCCATCAGACCACGGAAGATAACGCCAAGCGCAGCCGTCGGGAAATCACCGCCCGCCAATGCGCCGCAGTTGATGGCGACTGCACCGGTCAGCTTGTCCATCTTGGACTCTTCGCAGATGAGCAGCGTGATGGGAGCGAGGAATGCCAGAACCGTGAAGTACGCTGCACCCATGACCGACAGGATGACAGCAACGGCGAACAGTGCATATGGCAGCATTCCCGGGAATTTACGGCAGGCATACAGCAGCGAGCGGGAAATCTTTTCCAGCGTGCCATTGGCTGCTGCAACATTATAGAACAACGAAACAGAGATGATGACGAACATCGTGTTCGTCGGCCAGAATGCAATCAGAGCTTTCGGCTTGAGATCCAGCCAGAAACAGCCGATAAAATATGCAAATACAATGCAGAAGAAACCCGTATTGATCTTGGTTTTATAGCCAAGAAAGACTGCCAGTGCGATGGCAGCGATAATAACAGCACTTTGCATGGAACATCCTCCTTATTCCACTTCTTCGGCGTTACTCGATGCCGAGCAAGCCTGCCGCAATGGTATGCGACATGTAGTAAATCTGGTCGTCCGGCACACCATGATCCGACAGATATTGGAGATACTGCTGCATCGCGATCTCCCAGTGAGGATTCTCGGTCTGACCGCCGTCTGTGCTGATGAGCACGTTCTTATAGCCGACCTCACGGATGACCTCGAGGTTTTCGGGCAGATTGCTCTTGTACTTGCCGCCGCCCATGTTCTGTGCATAGCAGCGTTCCAGCAGAACATCGTAATCCTTGACGATCCGTTTCTGGTCTTCGATGCTCATGTCGACGACCCACCATTCCGGATGGGTGACGACCAGCTTCTTGACACCGGCAGCGCGGGCTGCATCGCAGACGATGAAGCTCTCTTCGGGGGAGATATGCGCCGTGCCGAGTACTGCGTCATAATCCTTGACCAGCTGGAAGATGTCCTTCATCTCGGGAACAATTTTTCCGTTCTCGGTCACCTTCACGCCATCGTCCGGGTTCTTGCCGAACTTTGCCAGATGGTTCTGGGCGTGCTGGGTCGGCAGCCAGACCACTTTGGCTCCCAGCTTCAGCGCGACCTCGACCGCCGCCGGATTCAGGCCGCCGACCGGATGGTTCAGGGTGATGCTGCCGAACATGGTAAAGTCGTTGTCGCCATGGACGATCTTGTTATAACGGTTGCACAGATAAGCCCGATCCATCGTCGTCCCCTGATGGGTCTTGATGACAATGGCTCTTGCGCCCACCTTGACCGCGGCATCCGTCAGCTCCAGATCGTCATACGCTCTCAGTCGAAGATCCGGATTGGTGTGGACGTGCATATCAATAACGCCCTTCATCGGATATACGCTCATGTTTTACCCTCTTTTCTATCATAATCCTGTACAAAAGAATCCTCATCTGCAGTTGAAGTTCTGGTGATTTTAGTATATAATCATTTCTGTGATTGGAAAAGCCCTATTTTTATAACAGCCCCTATAGGCAAAACCGATAGCAAAAAAGAAATTTCTGTCGTTTTGGGAGGAATTGTCATGGATCTCCGCGAACTATACTATCTGAACGCCCTTGCCGAAGAGCAAAGCATCTCGAAAGCCGCCGAGCGGCTGTACATCGCGCAGGCCAGCCTGAGCCAATTCCTGCGCCAGTTCGAGGCGCAGCTTGGCTCCCCCATCTTCGTGCGCACCAACAAGGGGATCCGCCCCACCCCTTCCGGCAAGGTTTTTCTGAGTCACGCTAAGCACATCTTAAAAGAGTACCAGCAGGCCCAGCAGGAGTTCTGGGACAACGAGAACACCGTCGGCGGCACCGTGTTCTTCGGGGTCAGCTCCTTCCGCGGCAGCTATGTCATCCCGCCCATCCTGAAAAAATTCTACGATCAGAACCCTCGGGCCACCATCAACATCTACGAGGGCAACAGCATGAATCTGGTGGAGAAGATCCGGGAGGGCGAGCTGGACCTTGCGCTCTCCGCCTACCCCATCGTCAGCACCGAGGGCATCCAGATGGAATACCTCTACCGGGACGAGGTGCTGCTGGTCGCCACCAAAGACCACCCGATCTTACAGCAGGCCCGCATGGACGAGACCGGGCGGCTCCGCGTCTCGATGGAGGAAGTCACCCGCCATGAGTGCATCCTCAGCGGCAAGGATACCATGCTGGGTCACCTGATCCGAAGTGCGTTCGGATCTTACGGCCTGCGGCTGAAATCGAAGCACGGCAACATCACCGCCGCATTTGCCGCATCCATGGCACGGGTTGGCCTTGCTCTGGCTTTCACCTACCGCTCCTGCATCGTCGAAGAGCCGGATGTCGTCTATCTCTCGCTGGGGTCGCAGGGGCTTTACCTCCGGCTGGCTCTGCTCTCCCCCACCACCGACTACCGCTCCAAGGCGACGTTGGCCCTGACCAAGCTGCTCCGCGAAGAGCTGAGTGGCAAAAACGCAGATAAAAAGACACCCTCGCCGTCCAATCAGATCAACGAAGGTGCCCTGTAAGGTTCGATTCTGTTTATGCGTGATTGAAGCCCTTGCCGAACACCTCGGTGGTGCTGAGCATCGAGATAAAGGCGTTGAGGTTTTCCTTATGGATAAATGCCTGCAACTGCAATGCCTCGCGGTGGGTGAGGGTCGTATAGATCATGTAGTGGGGCCGGTCGGTGTAGGCACCGTAGCAGGGCGTATAAGTCGCGCCGCGCACCAGCTTGCGCATGACGAAGTCACAGATAGGGTCTTTGTCGTCGCAGATAATGAGGATGGCCTTACACATCTTCATCTGCTCGAGGACGGCATCGACGACGAGGCTCTTGACCGTCAGACCCACGAAAGAGTAGAGAGCGGTGTAGAGGTCGAAGACGAAGCAGGCTGCCAGCACCATGGCGAGGTCGGTGATAAAAAGCGCCTCGCCGGTGTTCTTCATATGGGCGTATTTTTTCAGGATGAGGGCGACGACATCGGTGCCGCCGGAAGACGCGCCCACGTTGAAGAGCAGAGCCGACGCAATGGCGGGCAGGGCGATGGCGAAGACCAGGTCCAGCATGGGCTGGTCGGACAGGGGGCCGCTGAGGGGGACATATTTTTCAAAAAGGGCCAGCTCTGCCGTCATGACGACGGTAGCCCAGCCGGTGCTGATGGCAAAATCCCTGCCGAGGAATATCCAGCCCAGAATGAGCAGGAGGATATTGGCGCAGGATGAAAAAGCTGAGGCCGACAGGGGCGTGAGCTTTGCCACAAGGGCCGCGCCGCCGGTCACGCCGCCGAAGACGAAGTTGTTGGGGAATTTGAAGAAGTATACGCCGATGGTCATGATGCTGATACTCAGGGTGATGATAACGTATCGGCTGACGATCTGCAAGGTCTTTTCCCGCGTGCTGATCTCCATTTGACTGTTTCCTTTCGCCGTCCGCGCGGCACTCTCTTCTCACACGAAGGGCCGTTTCTCTGCCCATTACTTGTGTTATTGTAACACTGCCCACCGCGCCGTTCAAGAGGAAAAAGTTTTCCGCACAAAAACCGCCCGCTTCGTTTTCCACAAAGCGGGCGGCAGATGTTGAATTTATGGAAGTGCTTACAGCTTCTTGCCGGTCAGCATCTCATAAGCTTCCTCATACTTGGCGATGGTCTTGTCGATGACGTCCTGCGGCAGGTCGTAATCACTGTCGGGGTTGGCCAGCAGCCAGTTGCGGACGAACTGCTTATCAAAGGAGGGCTGACCGTGGCCGGCCTCGTAGCCCTCCAGCGGCCAGAAGCGGGAGGAATCGGGGGTCAGCATCTCGTCGCCGAGGATGACATTGCCCTCCTCATCCAGACCGAACTCAAACTTGGTGTCGGCGATGATGATGCCGCGGGAGAGGGCATACTCAGCGCACTTCTTATACAGAGCGATGGTGTAGTCACGCAGCTTGGTGGCGTACTCCTCGCCCTTGCCGGGGAACAGCTTTTCCAGCACGTCGATGCTCTGCTCGTAGGAGATGTTCTCGTCGTGGTCGCCGATCTCAGCCTTGGTGGAGGGGGTGT
>ERZ773193.3986-NODE-3986-length-12531-cov-3.367906_pt1 | contig 12531 bp, 10 predicted proteins | sample MGYA00511110_ERZ773193 | MGnify/ENA primary metagenome ERZ773193 (study PRJEB29015, sample SAMEA2737784) | human gut metagenome | biome: human gut; feature: human-associated habitat; material: faeces | place: China | collected 2012 ...
GATATTTGCCCGTTCTCTTGCCCGGTCATTTCCCTGATTTCTTTCAATGCCAACCCCTCGTCCGCCGTCGCTAACACCGACAGCAAGCGCTGAATCTGAATGACCGACGCATCATATTTGGCTTGATAATAGAGGTGAAAACAGTCGACCAATTTTTCCAAATCCACGTCAGCATTCGCGGATGATGCCACGATACCGGACACGACGAGCAAGGAACGGATAGTCCTTGGCACATACTCCCAAAGGCGGGCGAAACGCCCACGCTCTACGTCTTGTCCCAACACGGAATCAATTTCACGCTCACCGACAGGACGGATATACAAAATCTTGAAACCGTCGAAAAAGGCGGACTTGTAGTCCGTGAAAAACGAGGAAACCTCATTGGCTGTAGCGATCAACACGGGTGCCCCGGCTTTGTTCAGCTTGCCTCTTAGATTGTAATGCCCGGCGTCATCCGTTCGCTGGAAATAATACTGGATATTATCAACAAACAAAACAATCCGACAAGTATGGTGAGCCTGCCACGAGATGAGATCATCGAAAACATTGCCAGACGAAGTGGCAAGATTCAAGCGTTTCGCGCAACGCATCCAAATATCCTCGGAAGAAAACAACGCCTTGGCATCCATCAATACAGGGAATAAAGCTAAACGATTATCTTTTTCGATAGCGTTCAATAATCTTTTAAGAAGATAGGTTTTACCACTCCCTGCCTCCCCTATCACCAGATAGGGCTGTGCCGTCTTTTCGGTTCTCTCTTTAGAGAGATAGTCGGAAATCGAAGAAAAAATATCCTCGTTAACCGCAATCGCTTGTTTTGCATCCCACGCGTAAAACCGCGGCGTCTGGTATAATATACTCGTCTTTCGCGTACTCATATTTTACAATCATTGAACAAAGGTATTGAACCAATAATCTCTCAACAACGGGGAACGGAATACCCGAACAGCCTCCTTTTTCATGATGTAGCCATCGTTTTCCAACATTCTCAACACTTTACTCAACAGATAATCCATGTCCCCGACTCGTGAACTCTCTTGCCCGGTCATCAACATGTTCAGCAAAGTTTCACGACTTAACCCGGCTGGATTGGAAGAAAGAGATTTCAAAATCTGCCGTGCCGGTATTTCCAATTCGCCATACTCGACCAATCTTTCGGACCATGTCGTCAAATAATTCTCCGACACCAACTTATTGTACGCAATGTCGATACTTTCCGCGGTCATCGCTTTTTCGTCATCATACAACTCGAGCAATTCAGCGAATATAATCTGGATAAAATAAGGGATATTCCACAATAACTTATTCAACGTGTAATCAATTAACACGCCATCCATACTCATTTGTTCGGAGGCACACAATTGTTGCAACAACCCGTGCGCCTCTTCACGAGTCAATTCGTCCAAACTAAACTCGGTCAAATCATTTATAGTGTACCCCAAATTGAGATTAGACGTGAAATTACGAAGACCGACAGAACCACAAAATAACCAACGCACTTTCGTCCGGCTTATTTGTCGCAGACTTCTCAACCAATTCAAAATAAACGCCACCTTCTCCTGCCCACCCGAAGCCTTGCTAAGAATGCCAAGGAATAACGTCAACTCGTCAATCACGATAAAGGTGTCTTGCTCGTGATCGATCAACTCCTTCAAATTCTTGTAAAGTTCCTCCCGTTCCTCGTTTCGACTGAATTTTATATCTACAGGTCCTATCGACATTTTTTCAACACCTTCAAACAAAACCGTTAAACCTTTCGAAATCCCTGTTGTAATTTGTTTCCAAACACCACTTTTTGCAAAAGCCGCCACGACCATATGAAGAAAACCTTCTTCCGTGGTAACTTCCTCAAGATCGATATACACACACTTCCAGCCCACGCACATTTTTTCCGCGATCAATCGCTTCGCCAATGAAGATTTACCAATACGACGCGGCGCCGATAACAATAATGAATGTCCTGAATCTAACAACTTGTTAGCGTGACGTATCTCTCTTGTTCTCCCAAAAAAATCCGTCCCCTCGACCGGAGGTCCTATTCTATTTGATATACACATAGTTATCACTTAATTAAACTTACTGACAAATATACAAATTATCTTGTATAAATTTTCTTCTATAGAAAAAATTTTCTATAGAAGAAAATTTATACAACATTTCTATTCCACCAATTCCCCCAAACGCACGTTCAATTCTACGATTACCCATCTATCTACCTGCACACTACAAAATATTTTCAACTTCTCTGCATTTTTTCTCCCGTAAAAGTGCAAATTCCAGCCCCCATGTAGTAAGATACCATATGTAAATCCCATCCAAGTGAGTTGGAGGGAAAAATGTATTATTAACAGTTTAATTTTTAAAGTTATGGCTAGAATAAGCTCAGATCCGATCGCGAACTATCGGGGACGTATTGGTAAGATCTCTTACTACATACGCGAATGCGAAAATATGGCTCGCAAAAGTTCGTCTACAGGGAAAATTTCTGATTCGCCGGCAGCCGTTGCACAACGGACAAAGTTCGGAAGATTGATTAAATTATCCCGGGAACTTGCCCCGGCAATCACACTCGGATTTCCCCAACGCAAGCGGGGACAATCGCCGGCAAACGCCTTTATGTCCTTGAATAAAGAAATTTGCACGCTGGAAGACGATACGCTAACCGTGGACTACGAACAGCTGCAATGTGCACAAGGATCGCTCACGGAACCGGACATCACCGCCACGTACAACACTTCGACTTCAAAAATCACGTTTGAGAACACGGCTATGGAAGACCTCGCCTATTGCAATGCGGACGACAAGACGTATGGAGTGCTGGTGAACACCCAAGGGGGCGGATGCCGGGTGATTCCTCTCGGCGAACGCGGAGAAAGCGGCTCGACAAGCGTCACTCTTCCTGCAATGGGAAAAAGAACACGTAATAGTGTACGTTTTCGCCACGAGCGCGAACAGGAAGATGGCTTCGCCATCTGTCTGTATCACACTGACAGAAGAGGCTTAACACGACGACAGGGGGGGCCCCCCTGTCGTCTATATAAATACCATTATCAAATATTTAAAGTATTATATCATGAAAGTCAAAGATTTTATCAACGGACAATTTCAAGGAAGACACAATAACCTTATTTTTTACACGAGAGGTAATAACACATACGTCCGGCGTTATGCCATTCCCGGCAAAAAACGGAAATGGGAAACCGAGGGACGTACCCCCAAACAGCAGGCCGTAGCGATACGCTTCAAGGCAGTACAAGTTTTTTACATGACGTTTGCCAAACAAGTGTCGCCCGAAATCTGGCGGGCCGTGGCAAAAACAGTGGGACGACACGCCCCGAACGTGTTTTTCTCAAGAAATTTCCATTGCTTCGGGGAGGAAGGCCAAATCGCCGATTTCGGGAATTTCATGTTCACGGACGGCACTTTACCTCTCCCCAGGAATCTGAAAGTAAGCGGGGAAGGTCCTCTGTTCAAGGTCACATGGCAAGAAGAACGGATGTGGAAAACCGTATCCGGAACGGACAGATTACAAATAGGGGTATTATATGACAACGATTCCCGTATCCCCCGGGTCGCCAGCCAGGTAAAAGGAAGACGCGGAGAACTGCATGGAGAATTTACCCTCGATGAATCCATCGGAAAAAAGGCGCACGTGTACATTTTCTTCTGCAACGAAACCGGCACCAGGTTCTCCGCCTGCCGATATTTCCACGTGAAAATAAATTCATGATAAAACATGAACAAAAACCCGGTCCATGAAATTCCTGTTCCCGATTTTCAATTCTCGATTATTATATTTTACTTTGTACCGGGTTTTTCATTACCGACACGAATGATAAATCAAGCATATAAAAGAGAGTTTGAATGAAATACACGGAATTGGACGACTGCGAAGAATTCTACCACAAAGTAGAATACTACAATAAAACAAAGACCGAACAATTAAGTTACCATTATAAAGAAATACTGAAACTGCTGGGCGAAGACCCCGACAGGGAAGGTTTGGTAAAAACTCCCTACCGCGTGGCAAAAGCCATGCAATTTATGACAAGGGGGTATCACGAGAATCCGGAGGAAATTCTGCGGTCGGCACTTTTTAAAGAAGATTACCGCCAGATGGTTATTGTGAAAAACATCGAGATCTATTCCATGTGTGAACACCATATGTTGCCTTTCATCGGGCAGGCTCACGTGGCGTATATCCCGAACGGATACATCACCGGGCTAAGCAAAATAGCACGGGTAGTGGAAGCTTTTTCCAGAAGACTGCAAGTACAGGAAAGATTGACAAACGACATAAAGAACTGCATCCAGAACACCCTCAACCCCCTGGGCGTTGCCGTGGTGATCGAAGCACAGCACATGTGTATGATGATGCGGGGCGTTCAAAAACAAAACTCGGTAACAACGACTTCCGACTTCAGCGGCGCATTCGAGAAACTCGCCACGCGGGAGGAATTCATCCGGCTGATCAGTAATAAGTTTCATTAAGAAATAAACAAAACGAGTATGAAAAAAGCATTTGTTTTCCCGGGACAGGGAGCTCAATTCGTAGGAATGGGCAAGGATTTGTATGAAAACTCACCCGAAGCAAAAGAATTATTTGAAAAAGCGAACGAAATATTGGGATTCCGCATTACGGATCTGATGTTCAACGGCACCGACGAAGACCTGAAACAAACCAAAGTAACCCAACCGGCGATATTCCTTCACTCCGTGATTCTGGCCAACTCGCTGACCGAAACTCCGGATATGGTAGCCGGCCACTCCCTGGGAGAATTCTCAGCCCTGGTCGCTGCCAAAGCTTTATCTTTCGAAGACGGATTACGCCTGGTACACGCCAGAGCGCTGGCGATGCAAAAAGCCTGCGAAGCCAATCCTTCTACCATGGCCGCAGTGATCGGAATGGCCGACGAAAAAGTAGAAGCGATCTGTAAAGAGATCGACGAAGTGGTGGTTCCCGCCAACTACAATTGTCCGGGGCAGATCGTTATTTCAGGTAGCAACAAAGGGATCGAGACCGCTTGCCAGAAACTGACCGAAGCCGGAGCGAAACGTGTATTGCCTTTAAAAGTCGGAGGTGCCTTCCACTCTCCGTTGATGGAACCGGCACGCCAGGAACTGGAAACAGCCATTAAAAACACCCGTTTCTCAACCCCGGTCTGCCCGATCTATCAGAATGTAGATGCCCAACCTTATACCGATCCGGCTAAGATTCAGGAAAACCTGATCGCCCAATTGACCGCATCGGTCAGATGGACACAGATCATGAAAAATATGATTGCCGACGGAGCTACCTCTTTCCTGGAAATCGGACCGGGCAAAGTATTACAAGGCCTGCTTAAAAAGGTCAGCACCGAAATCGAGACCAACGGTATTCAATAAAAATTGCTGAGAGAATCTGAGATTCCGTTGAGACAATTTTTCTAAACAGAGCCTCAGGTTTTCTCAACAAGCACAAATGAATCCCGGCAAACTGAATGTACTTTTTTCCTCTCAAAACAAATTTCCGAAGGTTTCCGATTTTTCTCCAATAATTTCATATCTTTAGCCCTGTATAATGGCTATTGTGTACCTCTATGTCCGACAAAAAATTAAAACGTCGTTTAAATGCCTTTTTCAGATTATTGATTATACTCTCGATTTGTGTAATCACGGTATATTTATTCCCTAAAGTCGGTAGTTTCCAGTATGAATATCAAAAAGGTATGCCCTGGAGATACGAAACCCTGACGGCTCCTTTCGATTTTCCGATCCATAAAACAGAAGACGAATTACAGGAAGAACGGGAAAAATTAGTACAGGAACAAAGTCCGATTTTTATCTTAAATACGAATACGGCCGATCTGCAAACCGGTAAATTCAGGACAGCCCTGCATGCTTTCCGCAATGAAACGACTTCCGGCTCCCTGAATAAACTGACCGACCGGCTCAAAGATATCTATACGGCCGGCATCCTGCAATTGCCCGAAGAGTTGGATGCCAGGAAAGTAAAAACCATTAAAATCGTCGAGAACAATATCGGGCATACCGTAGAATTCGATCAGGTATATACCTTGAAAAAGGCTTATTCGGCTTTAAGCCAGGCTATCGACCAACTCCATTTTCCGAAATCGGTACGGGAAAATATTCTAAGCCTGAACCTGAACAACTATTTGCAGCCAAACCTGGAATTCGACGCCTCGAAAACAACGATCGAACACCTGAACCACCTGAAAAGTATCAGTCTCACAGAAGGCATGGTGCAACAAGGCGATATTATCATCACCAAGCGTGAACTGGTTACTCCCGAAAAGGTAAAGATACTGAATTCCCTCAAAACCGAATACCAGAATAATCTGGGATCTACCGAAACTTATATGCGGACTATCGGCGGTCAATTCCTTTTGGTGCTGGTAGCCCTGCTGGTATTTTCCATTTTTTTCTACTATTCCAAAAAACGGATTTTCTACAACAACCGGGAATTTATATTCCTTTACGGTTTATTTCTAGCCACCATTATGCTCGGTAGTCTGGGATATCATCAGAGTATCAATATGTTTGCGGTACCGGTATTGTTTTTCATCATCATCGTAAACATCCTGATCGGTAGCCGTTCGGCTTTGTATCTTCTGCTGAGCAGTACGCTGCTGATTTCCTACTATGCCCCCAACAGTTACATGTTCGCTTTCATGCAGGTCACAGCCGGCATTGTAGCCATATTCAGTCTGTCGCACCTGCAACGGCGTAGTCAGCTGATCCTGTCTATATTTCTGATTTTTATCACCTATACACTCGTATATATGGCCTTTATCCTGACTCAGGAAGGCGAGATCCGCGGTACCCACTTGTTTGCGCTGATCTGGCTGGCCATCAACTGCCTGTTACTGACACTTACTTACCCGGTGATCTATATCTTTGAACGGATTTTCGGTTATACCTCCGAAATCACACTGATCGAACTCTCGAATCCGAATCATCCGGCCTTGCGCAACCTGACCAAGAAAGCTCCGGGTACCTTCCAGCATTCGCTGATGGTCGCCAATCTGGCCGAGGAAGCTATTTACCGGATCGGCGGGAATCCTTTGCTCACCCGTACCGGTGCTCTTTATCACGATATCGGTAAAACATTCGATCCGATCTTTTTTATCGAAAATCAAAGCGGGGGAATCAACCCACACGACCAGTGTGAATTCGATGTCAGTGCCCAGCACATCATCGACCATGTCCGTAAAGGAGTCGAAATGGCCAAGAAGTATAATTTGCCCGAAGGTATTATCAACTTTATCCGTACCCATCACGGAAAAAGCAAGGTAAAATACTTCTACAATTCTTTTAAAAACAAATATCCTGACCGGGAAATCGACGAATCGCTGTTCACTTATGACGGACCGGATCCGGTCAGCCGGGAATGTGCCGTAGTTATGATGGCCGATGCCGTAGAAGCAGTCTCCCGTACGCTGGTCGACAAGACCGAAGAAAATATCACGAAAGTAGTCAACAATATCATCGACGGGCAACTACAGGACGGGCGCTATGCCAATGCAGACATCACTTTTAAAGACATTGCAACGGTGAAAAAGGTATTTATCGAAATGCTGACTAACATCTACCATTCCCGAATCGCTTATCCTAAACTCAAACAAGAAGAAAAAAAATAAACATTAAAACTTAGGAATATGACACAGAAAGCCATCACAATCAAAGACTTAGCAGAAAAACTAAATATCTCTGTATCTACAGTGTCACGGGCGCTGAAAGATAATCCTGAGATCAGCCAACAAACCCGTAAAACCGTGCAGGCCCTGGCCAAAGAACTGGGCTACAAACCCAATCCCATAGCAGTGGCTTTAAAGACTCACAAAAGTAACACGATCGGCGTGGTGGTGCCTCAGATTGTGAATACCTTTTTCGCCACCGTTGTCAAAAAGATAGAGGATGTTGCCGATAAATACGGATACAATGTACTGGTAGCTTCTTCCAACGAAACTTTCGAAAAAGAAAAGAAAAACATCGATATATTTCTGGCCAACCGTTGTGATGGAATCATTCTGTCTATTTCTAAAGCCACCACTTCGTACGAACATATCAAACAGATTCAGGATATGGGCGTGCCTTTGGTATTATTCGATCGGACTGCGAAAGAACTGGATGTCTCTAAAGTCGTTGCCGACGATGCCGATGCTGCTTTCAAAATCGTACAACATCTCATCCATGGCGGAGCCAGAAGAATCGCCCTGCTAACCGGCCCGGAACAACTTTCTATCGGGAAGAACCGGATGAAAGGGTATCTGAAAGCCATGACGCTGAACAAACTGGAAATCAATACCGACTACATCGTCAGATGTGAAGACTTCTCCGTAAAAGCAGCCAAAGAGGCCACTCAACGGTTATTGAATATGAAAAATATGCCGGATGCCATTTTCGGAATCAATGACGATATGGCCATCGGAGCAATCGAAGCAATAAAAGAAAAAGGATTGAAAATACCGGAAGAAGTAGCTGTTTTCGGTTTCTCCAACAGCAAACGTTCCCGATATATGACCCCTTCGGTCAGCACCATCAACCAATTTCCCGAAAAGATCGGCGAAACGGCTGCCGAGCTTCTTTTCGAACAAATCCTCGACGCCAAACATGCACAAATCCGCGAGGAAGTGATCAACAGCGAACTGATCGTCCGCGAATCCTCCGACCGCTCGTTTATGCAATAAGAACCGATATTCCCCCAATCAGCAATCTGACTGGGGGAATAAATTTCCGTTTTTTTATTCTCCCTTCAAACAATATCCTGCAAATCGTTTATTTCTAATCTCTAACCCAGTACCTTCCAAGGTCTTTCTCAACTCTGATACAAGATTCCGGAGTGCTTTATCCTTAGAATCGAAGAGTATAGCTTTTCCCCAAATTCCTGCATACAACTCTTCGATCTTCACCACCGTTCCCATTTTCCGACACAATAACTTCAAAAGACAAGCTTCATTCGATTTCAGATAACGTTCTTTCCCCTTTACAACCAAGATTCCGGCATTCACACGAAAAAATACTTCGGAAGCAATCCGGTAACACTCCTGTTGTTCCCGACTTTTCACAAAACGATAATGTAAGGCCTTTAATCGGTTGGCTAATATCCCGATATCACTGCTTTTTTCCAAATAATCTTCTACACCGACCCCAAAAACATCGGTCAACCTCTCCACTTCATAATCCGAAGTAAACAACACTACAGCCACCTCCCGTTGGACCTGCTTAAATCTACGTACCGATTCCCAACCGTTTTCTTCCTTCAAGCGAACATCCAGCAGAATCATATCATACCGCTGTTCAGCCATTTTCTGCAACGCCATTTCCCCGTCAGTGGCCGTATCTACGACAAACTCCCCGGTTTGCAAGATCTGTCCGACTGCATTCAACCAGTTTTCTTCATCATCCACATATAATAAATGAATCGTTGTCATCTCTGTTTACTTTTCATGATCAAGACAAAACGGCTTCCCCCTCCTTCCCGGGTCCGGTAGACTATTCTTCCTCCATGTGCCGACATTACCATTTTAACAAAGCTCAATCCCAGTCCTGTTCCCTCCGTCCTGCGTTCCACGGAAGGCGAACGATAGCCCGTCTCGAACATATGTTTCTGATCTGCTTTCTCAATCCCATAACCATTATCCTTTACAAAAATCCATAATCTCGTCCCTTTTCGGACACATCCGACCACAATCCCGACCTCTTCTCTGGAATATTTCACCGCATTCCGGAGTAAATTCCCCAACGCACGTCCCAATTGCAAGCGATCTGCACAAATCATCGGATCTCCCTTCAGCCTACATAAAACCGAAAACCGTACTGCCTTCCGATCCGGAATCTCTCCTTCTATACTTCTCCATACTTCCTGTACCAATACCGGTAATTCAAATACCTCATAGTTCAATACCAATCCCCTCTCATTCACCAGTTTTACCGACATCTTTTTTACCAAAATTTCCAAACGTCCGATGGCTTCCTGCGCTACCCGGAAATTTTTTTGCTGTTGCGAAGTCAAACCGCTTATCCCCTCCCGGTCCACCAAACCCAAGTATGTCCCGGCAATTCCAACCGGTGACTTCATATCGTGATTCACAGTCTGAATATTCAATTCCTCATGCTGCCGGATCCGCTTTTCTTTATGTACCAAATAGTGTTGCCAATAAAAGATCAATCCCAACATCCAAGCCGAAGCTACCAAAAACAAAACCATCGGCCACTCATCATAAAGAAATACCCCTACAGGTAAACCGAAACGAGCTCTAATAATATGCTTCTCCAATAATCCCAAGGGCATGGAAAAATCCTCTTTTCCCCGGGGAATTTTATTAAACCCCTGCTTTACAGCATCGATTACCTTTCCCGTACTATCCTGTAATTCCAACATATAACTAACCGCTTCCTTATCCATCTGCCTGCAAAATGAAGAATCCAATCCCCACAACGTCCACAAAGCTGTGTCACGGATATCATACAGAGCGCAGACACTCATCTTTTTCGCCTCCATTTCCGACTTAAAAGAAAAAACAAATTTTTGTCGGTCTCTAAAAACTATGATGTGATCCAATGAAAAAGAAAGAATATTTCCAGTGTCATTCATTGTCCTTTGATTATATATATCAATATTCTTCTCAAGGCCATTTTTCAATGTCTCAATTAAATTTGTCTCTTTCTCCACGTATAGTTTTATCAAGGTACACGCCAACACAATGAAGAGTAACACCATCACCCCCCAAGATAAAATATAAAATTTACGCATCCTCATAATTAACATTCTTTTACAAAACAAAGGACAAAACTAGGACAACATAGTTATTGAATTCTTTTTTAACACCGAAGATTTACTATACGTTTGTTAGGTAAAAATAATAATAACCATGAAAACAAAAAAGAGACTAATAATATTTGTAATATTAATTACAATTTTTTCGATTCTAAGTTCAATATTTGATATAAAAACTTATCAAAATGGAAACACAATCGCGTTAAAAAATATAGAAGCTTTAGCATACGAAGAAACGATAAATCCAGAAATATTACGAATATGTACCGAAGCTCGAGGTTTCTGTGCCCACAATAGAATACAATATATAGGAATTCACATGAAAGCAGATTAAACCATGAAAAACATACTATTTTTATCCACGATCCTATTCTTTATATCATCCTGCAACGAATCCAACTTATCTGAGGTTCCTTCGGCTCATCAGATACCGAAAGCCGGTAAAGCATTACAAAGCAGTTTCATTTCCGGACTTCAATCCTGGGAAGCCCGTCGTGTTTCAGAAATAGCCAGTAATGGCCAGGAGATTCTCCTTAGTTATTCGGACAACAATACGACCAAGGCGATCCCATTGAATAATTCCAATAATGAAACTCCGGTAACACTATCCAGTTTCAACTTCAGGACCTCCCGGCTACTCGAACGGCATACAAGTCTGCGGACGCGATCCGGAGCAAGTGATTCTTCGGTGATACAGCTACCCGATAGTTTAAATACCTTGCGGGCTATACGGGCCGGCAATTATATTATCGCAACAGGCCTCTACACACAGGGGCGTTATCTGTTGTATGATCTGGACACAAAAACATTCGGTTTTCATTTATCCTATCCGGAACACCCGGTCTATCCGGCTCTGCGCGAGGACACTAAAGCGATTTTATACGCCAGCACCGTACTGAAAGTACGTCCCGACAACCGGTATTTTGTCTGTGGCGATATGTATAGCGGTAATCTTGAATTTTGCCGGATCACCGGCGACCATATCGATCGCATCAAAGCCTATTGCTACCACCATCCCCGGGTATATATCACCGAAAAAACGGTGCCCGACGTAGCTTATTCGCGTGATAACCGCTTCGGTTTCACCGACATCACGGTCACCTCTGAAAAAGTATATGCGATCTACTCAGGGCATACTTATCGCGAAAACCCCAGGACTTTCCAACAATGCCGCCAGCTACTGGTATTCGATTGGGAAGGCACTTTACTCGAAACTTATGCCTTGGATACACCGTTAACGCATATCACCGTAGATGTTTCTGAAAATGTTCTTTATGCTATCGGACATGAACCTCAAACTTGTCTGATGAAACTAGTTTTGGACAACTGAATCAATTCACCGATGAAAATACACAACGATGAAACCAAAAAAAATATATTGGACAGTCAGCCTGTTTCTACTACTTTTAAGTTGCATCGTTTCCGCCTTTTTCATCTTTCAGCCGGATTACGATATGCAAGCGATGAATGCGTTGCCGACGACTATCCGTTTTGAGCGGGACACCCTGCAATTAGGAACCATTCGCTACGGAGAGAAACGGAAAGTGACTTTCCGTTTCACCAACACCGGTCAGACTCCCCTCCTGCTCCGCGACGTCCGTCCATCATGCGGATGTACCGGGGCCGAATGGGAAAAACGTCCGGTTGCCCCAGGAGAAACAGGTGAAATTAAAATCACCTTCGACCCGAATTCCCTGGGTCATTTTCTGAAGAACATCGACATTGTGTGTAATATAGACAGCGGAATAATG
>ERZ773193.3995-NODE-3995-length-12510-cov-4.069932_pt1 | contig 12510 bp, 7 predicted proteins | sample MGYA00511110_ERZ773193 | MGnify/ENA primary metagenome ERZ773193 (study PRJEB29015, sample SAMEA2737784) | human gut metagenome | biome: human gut; feature: human-associated habitat; material: faeces | place: China | collected 2012 ...
GCAAGTATTCACTCCGCTTTTTGTTTCATCTGACGAAAAATTTGACGACGCATCTACCGCACAATCTTTGTGCGGTATTGCCTGAAATCATTTTCGGCAGTACCGGCATGCACCGGCTGCCGCAGGAGGAATGGCTATGGTAAAAGGCGTACAGAAAAAAATCATCGAAGTGAACCGTCCGGACAGTCTGTATTTTGAACGTGCGGTGTTCTATCTCAAGCCCGGCGTGACCAAGCTGCCCCAGCAGCTTTCGCAGGCGGACGCGGACGCACTGCTGCGGGAAGCGGCACCGGAACGGGCAGAAAAACGCTTCTGGCTCCGGACGCTCCTGCTGGTGCTGCTGAGCTGTCTGGGCACGGCGGCGGTTTGTTTGCTGGTGCTGTAGTGGGGAGTCACCCCTTTCTGGGAAGGCTAGGGCACCCGTAGGGCGTGTCTTGTGCTGAATCGGTAGCTTATAGGCTCCCCTGAAAGGGGAGCTGGCACCGCAGGTGACTGAGGGGTTCCTGTGCAATCTTTCTTGTCAATTTTCCCTCTCACACGAAAAACCTTGTATTTTCTCCGGAGATATGCTATAATGGATAGCATCGTAAAAAAACAGACAGTGTCCTGCAACGGGTGTGGGGAAATGCCATGCCGCAGGAGATACGGAGGAATATATGAGCCAGAGAAAACCACAGTCCCGCCGGCAGAAGCCTGCGGAAATGCCGGAAACGGAAAATGACCGGATCGCCGGCAGAAATCCCGTTATGGAAGCACTCCGCAGCGGTGCCAGGATCGACATGCTCTATGTGGGGCAGGAAAGCGGCGGCTTGCAGGAGATCATCAGCCTTGCCAAGGAGCAGGGCATTCCCGTAAAGGTTGTGACAGAGTCCAAGCTGACTCAGCTGACCGGCGGGGCAGTGCATCAGGGCGTTGCGGCGGAGGGTGCCTGCGGCACATATGTTTCGCTGGAAGAACTGCTGGAGCGTGCTGCCGAAAAGGGCGAGCCGCCGCTGCTGGTGCTGTGTGACGGGATTCAGGATCCTCACAATCTGGGTGCCATTATCCGGACGGCAGAAGCTGCCGGTGCACACGGCGTAATTATTCCCAAGCGGCGGAGTGCGTCCCTGACGCTGACCGTGGGAAAAACCTCTGCGGGAGCCGCAAGCTGGCTGCCGGTGGCACGGGTGCCCAATCTGGCTTCCGCCATGGAGATCCTCAAGAAAAACAATGTCTGGATCTACGGCACCGATGCCGCAGGCACCAGCTATACCGATGCGGACTTCACCGGCGGCACGGCGTTTGTCATCGGCTCGGAGGGCTTCGGCATGAGCCGTCTGGTTGGGGAAAAGTGCGATGCCATGCTGAGCCTGCCCATGCGTGGGAAAGTCAACTCGCTGAACGCTTCCGTGGCAGCGGGCATCTTTCTGTACGAGGCAGTGCGACAGCGGCTGGCGAAGTGACGGACGGGGAGGATGCCGTTTGTCTAGGCTCCCCTGTAGGGCACCCGAAGGGCGTGCCTTGTGCTGAATCGTAGCTATAGGCTCCCCTGTAGGGCATCGGCGGCAACAATCATTTTCGGAGAATCACTTCTCAAATTTTCACAGGAGTGTATTATGGCAGACCATAAATTTACATTAGAAGAAATCTTAAACGAATACAGTGCGGACGGCAAACGCTCCGGAATCCGGCACACCTCGGAACAGCCCCTGTCCCGCGGGACACTGGAAACCGAAAAGCTGGTGAATGCGGCAACGTCTGAGCGTCCGCTTTCGCGGGAACGTGCCGGCTATGACACGGTTGCCCCGCCGCCGGAGAACGCGGAAGAACTGGTGGACATCAAGTCTACGATCTCCCACATCAAAGCCAGCAAGGCGGCACAGGCAGCACAGGAAGCAGATGCGGCACCGGTGCTGCGGGAACGCTTTCCCACCCAGCACCTCCGGCGGGAAAACGTGTCCTTTGTCAACGCCGCCGGTGCCGGACGGTATCAGGCTTCTTACACCGAAACCGGCGACAGCGGCTATGACGGTGCAGTCAAGCTGATGGAAGAAGATACCGCCGCACCCCAGCGGCACCGCCCCAATGTGCGGCAGATGGAAGATTCCACCCGTGCACGGGAAAAGAAAAAGAAACGCCGCCGGAATGTGCCGGACAGTGCCTACCTCAAGGAATCTGTCACCGGCGAATTCCAGCGGGCAGAGCCGGTGGGAACGGATGAAGAACCGCCGGTTTCGCGGCGGCATTGGGAGGAAGAACAGGACTATTACTATCAGGGCAGCCAGCAGACCAGCCGGTTTCGCCCTGTCCGCCAGCGGGTGCGGAGCCATACCTTTGGGGCAGACGCGGAAAAGCGGCAGCCCGACAACTTGGAACTGGTGAAGAAAACGCTGGAAAATCTCCGGAATGTGGTATTTTTCCGGTTTATCGCCGTGCTGGTGCTGACTGTGGCAGGGGCGGTGCTGGCGTGCACGGAAGTGCTGGGGAACGGTGCCTTTACGGCACTGGTCACACCCCGCGGCTACGGCATCATTCAGCTGGCACTGGGACTGCTGGGGCTGGGCGTGATGTTCCCCACCGTGAAAAACGGGCTGTGGAACCTGCTCCGGTTTCATGCGGACAGTGACAGCATGGCAGTGCTGCCGCTGGTGCCGGCGTTGCTGGGGGCAGTCTGCGTGGTGATCTCGCCGGACGTTCTGGCAATGGACACGGTGCACCTCTATGTGCCCTGTGCTCTGCTGGCTCTGTTCTGCAATATCATCGGGCGGCTGCTGATGGTACGCCGTGCTCTGCGGAACGTGAACGTCATTTCCCGCGAGGGACAAAAGCGGGTGCTCTCCTATGTTTCGCAGGAGGAAACTGCGGAACTGCTCACACGGGGCGTGCTCCACGATATTCCCATTGTGACGGCAGTGCGGAAAGCGGACGGCTTGTGCGACATTCTCCGGTATTCCTATTCCACGGATATGGCGGACGGGCTGTGCCGGACAATGACACCGATCTGCGGCATTGTCACCCTGCTGATCGCCGTGGGCATGACTTTGATCCGCATGGGAACGGCGGTCGGCATGCCGTGGATCAGTTTCCTGTGCTCCATGCTGGCACTGCTCCAGACGGCAAGCTGCTGTACTGCCAGTGCACTGGTGGTCAATCTGCCGCTGGAACGGGAGTCCCGCAGGGCGGCGGCTTCCAACAGTGCCATGCTGGGCTATCAGAGCGTGGACGACTTTTTCGACACCAACGCCCTGCTGGTAGAGGCGAACGACCTGTTCCCCAAGGGCTCGGTACAGATCGAGGGCATGAAGGTCTTTTCCGGTGCCAAGGTGGACGATGTGCTGCTGGACGCAGCCAGTCTGGTGCACCACGGCGACAGCATGTTACAGGGTGCCTTTGCGGAGATGATCCCCGATGTGGGAACGCTTCTGCCGGTAGACGAGTTCGTCTGCGAGGACGGACAGGGCTTCTGCGGCTGGATCGCCAATCAGCGGGTGCTGTTCGGCAGCCGTGAAATGATGGCGAACCACAACATCGAAGGGCTGCCCACCAAGACCAGAGAAGCCGAACTGGCGGAGGGCAACGGCGATGTGCTGTATCTGTCAGTCAGCGGCATGCTGGCGGCACTGTTCTCCATTCGCATTACGGCAGACCCCCATGTCAAACGGCAGATGCAGGCACTGCGGCAGGAGCGTGTGGCACTGATCCTGCGGAGCGTGGACTGCTCCGTTTCGCTGCGGCGGCTCTCTGCTCTGTTTGACTTTCCGGAATCCTATCTGAAAATTATCCCCACCTCGATGCACCACCTGTTCCAGCGGGAAACCGGTGGCCTTGGCTGTGTCAGTGCTTCCATGACCGTAGGGGACAGCGGCTTCGGTGCCGGTGCACTTCTGCTGGGAGCAAGACGGGTACGCCGTGCCGCAGTGATCGGCGTGATCCTGCTGGTAGTGGCAGGACTGCTGGGGCTGTCGCTGGCGATGATCCACGTGGTGACCGGTGCCTATGAGAAGATGACGGCATACTTTTTCCTGATCTATCACGTGATCCTCACTGTTGTCACAGCCCTGGCTGTGCGGCTGCGGTAGGTGAGAGCGAAAAGTTTTATGAGATAAGGGGAGCCTGATTAAAGCCTCCCCTGAAAGGGGTGACTCCCCACGGGGTGGGGAGATGCCCGCAGGGCAGAGGGGACCGCTCAGTACGAGGGGGACCAGCGTAGCTGGTGGAGGGGTTCTTCTGTGGAATCTTTTGCTTGGTGTTTCAGGCTTCACGGAAATACCCCTCAGTCACCTGCGGTGCCAGCTCCCCTTTCAGGGGAGCCCTAAAGAGAACATCTGTAACTTGCCAGCTCAGCACAAGGCACGCCCTTCGGGTGCCCTTTCAGGGGAGCTTTCCCCGCAGTATCATTCGCCCGCAGATTTTTCGCAAGCAGAAATCCCGCGGAGGGCAACGGGCAACTGTTGCCGCCATTTCCACTGGGCGACGGGCTGACCGCCGCAAGGAGTTGATTATTATGGAACGCAATCATAAACATCAGGACAATACCGACGGCGAAGAAACCATGTTCTTCCGTGCCGCTGAATCCGGCGGTTCGACCGACCAGTATGACACCCAACAGCTGAACGCCCAGCAGGTTCGCCGTCAAGCCCAGAATGGCTACGGACAGCAGGGGTACTCCCAGAACGGCTACGGCCAGCAGGGATACCCCCAGAATGGCTACGGCCAGCAGGGATACTCCCAGAATGGCTACGGCCAGCAGGGGTACTCCCAGAACGGCTACGGGCAACAGGGATACCCCCAGAACGGCTACGGTCAGCCGGGGTACTCCCAGAACGGCTACGGGCAGCAGGGGTACCCCCAGAACAGCTACGGGCAGCAGGGTTACTCCCAGAATGGCTACCGGCAGCCGCAGGGCGGCGGGTATGCTTCGCACACCGGCGGACAGCCGCAGGGGTATCGCCAGCCGGCACGGCAGCCCCAGCAGAATGTCTACCGCCAGCAGCCGCGGCAAAGTGCTCCCCGACAGGGGCAGAGTGCCCCGCGGCAGAGCCAGCCCAGACCGGCACAGCAGCCTCGTCCCAGTGCACCGCCGCGGCAGGAACCGCCCCGCAGACAAAGTGCACCGCCGCAGAGTGCTCCCCGTCAGCAAACGGCTCCCCGACAGGAGAGCAGCCGCCGTCCGACTGTGCACCGCCGCCGGAAAGGCTCGTTTCTGGGCAGGCTGTTTCGGGTGCTGCTGACGATCGTGGTGGCGGTGTTCCTCCTGTACTCGGCAGTTGCCATGATCGGCATTCTGGGTATGAATCGGGTGAGCACCGGCGACCGCGGCGTGACCAGCGGCAGCATGGACGCTGCCTATGTGAAAAGCGTGCTGGTGATCGGCACAGACACCCGTGACCCCAACGAGGAACGGGGGCGTTCGGACTCTATGATTCTGGTGTCTTTGAACTCCCGCACCGATCAGATCTACATGACTTCCTTTATGCGTGATGCCTATGTGGATATTCCGGGATACGGCAGCGACAAACTGAACGCGGCGTATTCTTATGGCGGGCCGGAACTGCTGATGGACACGCTGGAGGAGAATTTCGACGTACATATTGACGATTATGTGATGATTACTTTTGCCGCGTGTGCCGCCATGATCGATGCGGTGGGCGGCGTGGAACTGGAGATCTCCGACCGTGAGGCGGAGGCAGTCAACGAGATCCTCATCAGCGAAGTCAATGAAATCATGGGCGACGATCGGGAGGATGACCTGCTGGACGGCGGCGGCAAGCTGACGCTGGACGGCAAGCAGGCTCTCTCCTACAGCCGTATCCGCTACGTGGGCAACGCCGACTTTGAGCGTACCGAACGGCAGCGGACAGTGATGAGCCAGGTCATGAGCAAGGTCAAGGGCAACCCGTTCCGGCTGCTCCCCGTGTGCATGGGAGCACTGCCGAAGATGACGACCAACATGTCAGTGCTGGGGCTGTACGGCTATGCCCTTACTACGCCGTTCAAGCTGGCGACCTATGACATGCAGCAGCAGCGTGTGCCGGCAGACGGCACGTTTCAGGGGGCAGATGTCGGCGGGCAGTCGGTGCTGGAGATCGACCTCGATGCCGCCAAGCAACAGCTGCAAAGCACGGTGTTTGCAGAGAAATAATGCAAAAGCAGTCACGCACCTGTGGAGGTGTGCGGCTGCTTTTTGTGTGTGTGGATTCTTTCCTTTAGGCGGTGGAGGGGTTCTTGTGGAATCTTTTGCTTGATGTGCGAGGTTTTACGGAAGTACCCCTCAGTCACCTGCGGTGACAGCTCCCCTAAAGGGGAGCCTAAATGTAAAAGAGCCTCCCCTTTAGGGGAGGGGAACCGCCGATAGGCGGTGGAGGGGTTCTTGTGGAATCTTTTGCTTGTTGTGCGAGGCTTTACGGAAGAATCCCTCAGTCAGCCTGCGGCTGCCAGCTCCCTTTTCAAGGGAGCCTGAATAAATGCCTCCCCTGAAAGGGGAAGGGAAACCAGCAAAGCTGGTGGAGGGGTTCTTATGTGGAATCTTTTGCGTGATGTGCGAGGTTACACGGAAGCACCCCTCAGTCACCTGCGGTGACAGCTCCCCTACCCCTCAGTCACCTGCGGTGACAGCTCCCCTAAAGGGGAGCCCTATATAAACCTCCCCTGAAAGGGGAGGGGAACCAGCGAAGCTGGTGGAGGGGTTCTTTCCACCCGCATCTCACCGCCTCTTTTCCGGAGGCTCATTTCCACACATACCAATTCATAAGGAGGTACTGTCCATGCAGGGAAACTATTTGGAACAAGCACTAGGCATGATTCACTCGCGGCGGCTCGCTGCGGAACAGCAGAATCGGGAACGCATTATGGAAATTGAAAGCCGCATTCCGGAGGTGTCGGAGGTCAACTACCAGATGTTCCGCACCAGCCGCGACCTGATGCAGATCATTGTCAAGGGCGAAAACACGAAAGAACGGGTGGCAGCCCTGCGGCAGCAGAACCTACAGGCTCAGGAGATGATCCGCCGGCTTCTGAAAGAACACGGCTATCCGGAGGACTATCTGGAACTCCACTACACTTGCGAAAAATGCAATGACACCGGTTATTTTCAGCAGAAATACTGCACCTGTCTGACCGATCTGATCGCCAAGCTGTCCGCCAGGGAACTGAACAAGAGCGTTCAGTTTGAGCAGTGCAGCTTCGAGAATTTCGACCTGAACTATTATCGGGGCTTCCAGACCGAAAACGGCGGCAGCTGCTATCAGGCAATGGAAAAGGTCTACTTCTTCTGTCAGGAATACGCCCGCCAGTTTACCAACCACTCCAGCAGCATTCTGATGTTCGGGAAGACCGGCCGTGGAAAAACCCACCTCTCTCTCGCCATTGCCAATCGGGTGCTGCAAAACGGATACAATGTTCTCTATGATTCGGCGATCAACTTTCTGCGGCAGGTGGAAAAGGAACACTTCGGCAGAGGCGGCAGCAATGACGACACGCTGGACACGCTGCTGTCCTGCGATCTGCTGATTCTGGACGACCTCGGCACGGAGTTCCACAAGCAGTTCTACCAGTCCACCGTTTACAACATCATCAACACCCGCATGAATCGGGATCTCCCCACCATCATCAGCACCAACCTGAATCACAACGAAATTTCCGCCCTCTACGACGAGCGAATCACTTCCCGCATTTACACCACCTACACCTGCCTGCACTTCGTGGGACAGGATGTGCGGGTGCTGAAAAAGTCGAGAATGCAGAACGGGTGAGTGTAGAAGAAAAAAGCCTCCCTTTTCAAGGGAGGGAAACCAGCGAAGCTGGTGGAGGGGTTCTTTTGTGGCACTTTTGCTTGGTGTAAAGGGTTTACGTAATAATCCCTCAGTCAAGCCTGCGGCTTGCCAGCTCAGCACAAGGCACGCCCTACGGGTGCCCTAAAGGGGAGCCTAAACAAAAGGGAGGCTTATATTTCTGATGTTATAAAAAAAATTCCAACCGGAAACGCCACAGAAATTTGACAAATTATCCAACATATGCTATACTATTGTTGACTGGAGGAGGGGGCTTTGAACGTGGGCGAATATTTCTTCTGTCCCAGATGCGGGCAGGCTTTGCAAAATGGTATGGCCTACTGTCCTGCCTGCGGGCTGCCGCTGACATTTCCGGCGGGAGATCTGCCGCCCTGTCCGCCGCCCCGGAAAAACAGCAGCAATTGTCTGGCAGTCACTTCGCTGGTGCTGGGCATCTGTTCGATATTGTCCTGCCTGCTGCTCCTGATCGATTCGGTGGGAGGCTTCTTCTGTTTCAACAGCATTCCGCTGGGGGCTGCCGGCGTGGCGTTGGGCATCATTGCCCGCGGAGAAATCCGCAGCCGTGACCCCCGCGGCAGCACGGCTCTGGCGACCGGCGGCATGGTCTGCTCGATCATCGGGCTTTGCATCGGCGTGCTGCTGGTGCTTCTCTCCATAGCGACTTTGGCAGTACTGATTCGGCTGCTGTTTTCCTACATCTAAAACGAGTAAAAAATTCAATTACGGAGGTAAACCCTATGTTGACTTGTGAAACCTGCGGCGAGATCGTGCCGGAGGGCACCCAATACTGTCCCAACTGCGGGGCACGGCTTTCCGGCGGAGGGCCGCCTGTGCCGGACGCACCGGATTCCTTTGCACCGGATACGGCAGATGTTCCGGAAGATTTCGGCACACCGGACAGCACCGCAGATTCCGCGGAAAGCACTGCCGCACCGACACCGGAAACACCGGACGCTGCCGGCGTGACCGGTGACACGAACCCCTATTCCATGCCGTCCGGCGGTGCGGTTCCCCAGCAGGCACCGAGCCAGTCCGGCGGTACCTATCCGCCCACTGGCAGCGGGCAGAGCTACGGGCAGACACCGCCCCAGACACCCTATTCCCAGCAGCCCTACGGACAGGCGGGATACGGGCAGCAGAGCAGTCTGCAGCCGAACAGCTACGGACAACAGGGCTACGGGCAGACAAACAGCTACGGACAGCAGGGCTACGGACAGACGAACGGCTACGGACAGCAGGGCTATTCCCAGAACAGCTACTATCCGCCCCAGTACAATCCGCCCAAGAAGAACGACGGCAAGGCAGTCGCCGGACTGATCCTCGGCATTGTTTCCATTGTATCTTCCTGCTCCGGTTCCGGCGTTCTGTTCGGCATTCTGGGCATCGTCTTTTCCTGCATGTCCCGCAAGGAAGCCAAGAACAACCCCAACGGCACTACCGGCAACTCCGGCTTGTCCACCGGCGGTCTGATCTGCTCCATTATCGGCATTCTGGTCTCGGTTATCATGATCCTGGTTACCATGGTGGGCATGGTCAGCGGCATGCTGGACAGCGGCAGCACCTTCGATTCCTCCTATGACAGCTACGAGTACTACGGAGATTTTGAAGATGCCTGCCGGTATTTCTTCGGACTTTGGTGATTCTGGTAAATTTGTACACCTGCACGCATGGGCGAATGGGTCTGTGCGTGCTTTTTTGTGAATTTTTTTCAGTTGTGCTGTTTTTGAAAAACTGGTTTGGTATGATGGTGGGGTGGTGAGGGGATGGGGTTTTTCTGTGGAATCTTTTGCTAAATGTGTGAGGTTACACGGAAGCACCCCTCAGTCACCTGCGGTGCCAGCACCCTTTTCAAGGGAGCCTGAATGTAAAAAGCCTCCCCTGAAAGGGGAGGGGGACCGCCGTCAGGCGGTGGAGGGATTCCGCGGACACAGCACAACCCGTCCTATAATCCCACTGATTCAGACAACTTCATATCTCCATAAACGCACAGACCGGCTCTCCAGTCTGTGCGTTCTGATTGTTGAGCCAAACATTTTCAAATTATTCCTTGACACACATTCTGCAATATGGTACACTAAATTTAAGGCAATTCAGCGAAAGGAATGAACAACACGATGTTTCGAAGTTATGACCTCAGCGGCGTGTGGGACTTTTCCATGGCACAGATGGCAAAGGGCACTTTTCCCACGGCGTTTTCCGATACCATTTCACTTCCCAATACCACCTCTCTCGCCAAAAAAGGCACCCCAAATCCCAGACGGGAAACCGGTTTTCTCACCGATGCCTACGCTTTTGAAGGGCAGGCGTGGTTCCGCAAAAAAATCTATATCGATCCGGAACTGATCGACCCTGACACCGGCTGCTGCCCCATGAAGCTGACGCTGGAACGCACCCGCATGACGACCCTCTGGATCGACGGCAGGCGGGTGGGCAGCTGTGACAGTTTGTGCACGCCCCACGTCTATGACATCACCGCCTATGTGACCAAGCCGCTGGTGGAGATTCTGGTGCTGGTGGAGAACACCGGCTATCCCACCAAGGGCGGACACCTCACCTCGCCGGACACCCAGTCCAACTGGAACGGCATCACCGGTCAGATGACGCTGGAAGTATTTCCGGATGTCTATGCAGACCATGTGCAGGCGTATCCGAATCCGGCGGAAAAAAATGTCACCCTCACCATGCAGCTTCACGGGGCATCGACGGCAAGCTTTACCGCCACCGGCAGCATCATGGAGGACGACGAGGAGGACAGCATTCCGCTGTTTCAGGCACAGCTGACGGCGGACGAAAACGGCATGGCTTCGGTGACGATCCCGCTGGACGAGGCGTACTATGCGTGGAGCGAATACCACCCCGCCATGTATTATCTGGTCTACAACATCAACGAGGCGGACTGCGGCTATGTCAGCTTCGGCATGCGGGAGTTCTGTGCTGACGGCAGCCAGTTCACGATCAACGGCCAGCCTACCATGCTCCGCGGCAAACACGACGGACTGATCTTCCCGAAAACCGGCTACGCTCCCACAGATGTGAACGAGTGGCTGCGGGTGCTGGGCATCGCCAAAAGCTACGGCATCAACCACTACCGCTTCCACACTTGCTGCCCGCCGGACGCTGCCTTTACTGCGGCAGATCTGCTGGGCATCTACATGGAACCGGAACTGCCGTTCTGGGGCACCATTGCGGCTCCCGGTGAGGAGGGCTATAACGAAGCCGAACAAAACTACCTCATTGCACTGGGGGACAAGATGCTGGAAACTTTCGGCAACCACCCTTCGTTTGTGATGTTCTCGCTGGGGAACGAACTGTGGGGCAGTCCGGAACGGCTGGGGGAGATCCTGCGGCACTACAAGGAAAAGGACAGCCGACATCTGTACACGCAGGGCTGCAACAACTTCCAGCACTTCCCGCTGATGGTGCCGGAAGACGACTATTTTGTCGGTGTGCGGCTGAGCAAGGAACGGCTGCTCCGCGGCTCTTTCGGCATGTGTGATGCTCCGCTGGGACACGTCCAGACCGACCGCCCCAACACCATGCACCAGTATGATGACGTGATCTTTCCCCGACAGACCGCCGGAGAGGACAGCGGCGACACGGAGGAGATTGAGATCCAGTATGGCACCGGTGTGAAGAAAGTGCAGGTTAGCAAGACCGCCGGCGGACTGATCCCCACCAAGCCGGTTATTACTCACGAGATCGGACAGTACGAGGTCTATCCGGATTTTCGGGAGATCGAGAAGTACACGGGGCCTTTGAAAGCACGGAATTTCGAAGTCTTTCGGGAACGCCTTGCTGCCAAGGGTATGCTGCATCAGGCGAACCGGTTCTTCCGGTGCAGCGGGGCACTGGCGGCTGCCTGCTACAAGGAGGAGATCGAAGCCGCCATGCGTTCCCGCTATATTGCCGGCTTCCAGCTGCTGGATTTGCAGGACTTTTCCGGACAGGGCACGGCTCTGGTGGGCATGCTGGACGCATTTCTGGACAACAAGGGGCTGATCTCGCCGGAGGAATGGCGAATGTTCTGCTCCGACTGCGTACTGCTGGCACAGTTCCCGTCCTACGTGCTGATTACCGGCGAGATGTTTGCGGCAAAGGTTTCTCTGCGGACGGTGCTGCCCCAGTCCGGCACGGCGGAATGGCTGCTGATTCGGGAAAACGGCGACACGCTGGGCGAGGGGAGATTTTCGGTAGAGGCGGAATCCGGTCTGACGGAGATCGGCAGCATCTTCTGCCGCATGCCGGAGGAGTTGCCGCAGCCGGAACGGGTACACCTCATTCTGTCGCTGGCGGGCACCGATGTCTGCAACGTCTATGACCTGATGCTCTATCCGGCGATCGCCATGCCGGCACTGGAAGATCAGGGGGAACTGTGTGTTACGGAGCAGCTGGAAACGGCACTGGCGGCTCTGGCGGCAGGGAAAAAGACGGTCTTTTTCCCCAGAGAAACGGCGGAGAGCATACAGGGCTTTTACTGTACGGATTTCTGGTGCTATCCCATGTTCCGCGACATCTGCAACTGGATGAAAAAGCCGGTTGCTGTGGGAACCATGGGGCTTTGCATTCAGGACGACCACCCCGCACTGGAACTGTTCCCCACGCAGGAGTACAGCACGCCCCAGTGGTATGACATTGTGACTGCGGCGGACTGCACCATTCTGGACGACACGCCGGCGGGGTTCACGCCCATTGTACAGATGATTGACAACTTCGAACGCAACCACAAGCTGGGTATTCTCTG
>ERZ773193.3997-NODE-3997-length-12504-cov-2.704635_pt1 | contig 12504 bp, 5 predicted proteins | sample MGYA00511110_ERZ773193 | MGnify/ENA primary metagenome ERZ773193 (study PRJEB29015, sample SAMEA2737784) | human gut metagenome | biome: human gut; feature: human-associated habitat; material: faeces | place: China | collected 2012 ...
GGCCCTTGACGATACCGAGCTTTGCCATCGTGGAAATCGCCTTGTTGTGCCACTGTCCATTCGTTACATCAGCAAATATATTTTCAGTGGTCAAGTTGCCATCACGAACTTCCTTCTTGAGCAGGCGGAAGAAAATCGTTGCAACTTCGGCGCGGCTGATGTTCGCGTTCGGACGGACAGTGCCATCGGAGTAACCGACTACATAGGCGTAGTGGTCATCGCCGTTCAGCATATCCGGCACAGTGGATGCCTTCCAGCCAGCATAGACGGTCTTCTCGCTGGTCATCTTGATGCTGCTGATCTTTTGAGTCAGTTCCTTATCCGCATACCAGCCGGTAAAGGTATAACTCTCGCGGGTCGGGGTCTTATCGAGCGTCACCTTCGTGCCGGAAGAATAGCGCTCATCCTTGTAAGCCGTGCCGCCGTTCGACTCATAGTGCAGGGTGTACCGGGTCGAGTGGCCGGAAGAGCTGCCGCCGCCGGTGCTGCCGAACCGGTAGACATAGGTCACATCTCCGGTAATGCCGTTCGGGTCGGTGTTCGGCGTCTGTTCCCAGCCGCCGGCGGTATTTTCGTATCCCGGCGCCGGGAGCATGATCTGCGGTACATAGCTTGCGTCCAGCGTGCCGCTCGCGGTGCCGTCCGCCTGCGGATAGAGCACGACCGTTACGGTCTTGTCCTCTGCTGCGCCGCCCGACCATGTGCCGTTGACGATGCGGAACGTGACGGCGGCATTTTTTGCCCAGTGTGCATACAGGGTTTTGGGGCCGTACACCTCTTTTTCAAAATCCGCCCGATCGCCGCCGTCGGCCGCCGTATACCAGCCGAGGAAGGTATAGCCGTTTCTGACCGGCGTACTTTCCGCCGCAACCTTCTCGGTATCCGTCTGAATTTTCACATAGTGCATGGTCTCGATGGTCTCGCCGCTGCTCCATGCGCCGCCGTTGGCGTCGAACGTCACGATCGGCCACCACTGGGCGACGAAGGTCAGATTGGAGCGCACAGGCATATTCAGAACTTCCAGATCGGTATAGAAGATCTTTTCCGAACCATCCTCCTTCAGGTCCCAGCCCTTGAAAATCCATTGATTTTCCGAACCGGAAACCGGTGTCGGCAGGCTTTTGACTGCATTTTGCAGGGTAGAGCCGTAGGGAACCGGAACCTCATATTTAGAAACGGTTTTCGGAAGGCCCACATTCAGGGATCCGCGTTCGGGCATCATATAATCCGCGTAATCCGCGAGAAACGTTACGTTACAGTCAGCATGTGTCCATCTGCCGTAGAGGTCGATATTCTGACCTGCGCTGTTGCACGTTACCGTGGTTACGGAAGTGCCATTGCAGGCCTCGTTAGTATACCAGCCCGAGAACTTCCAGCCCTCTACTGGGGCAACCGTTGCGACCGGATAAGGCGTATCCTTGGTCACTGTCGCCTGCGGCGGGAGGGCGGCGGAATCCGGGTTCTCCGTGCTCACCCAGTGATAAGTTACCGTGCATTCGTCCTTCTGAGGGAAGGTATAGGTATAGACATAGTTTCCCGTCTCACTGATGCCGTCGGCGTTCGTGTTCGGGCGGCTGTCCCACGCGCCGGGAGCCTGGTATCCGCCGTCCGGAATCATACCCGTCGGCACGTCATTCTCAGACAGCGTTCCGAAGCCGTTGCGCAGATCGACGGTAACATTCCTGTCCGCGCTCGAGTGGTCGTCCGACCATGTGCCGTTCTGCACCTTGAAGGTCACGGTCTGCGTGAGCCTCCTCCAGCGGCCGTAAAGGTTGGTGTTTGCGGTCAGAACCTCGCCGCCCTCTTCGAATTTCTGCGTGCAGGCGGAATCTTTGTACCAGCCGTCGAACTCGAAGCCGTCCGCCGTCGGCGCAGTCGCCTTATAGCGATAGGTTCCGTTTCCGTCAAGCGAAAGGCTCAGCGCGGACGGCGCCGCGATGTTCTGGCCGTCCCCGTCCACCGGGATGACCGAACCGGCCCAGTGAAACGAGACCTGAATCTCGGGCAGCCAGCGGCCGTACAGCTTGAGGTCGCTGCCGAACGCCGGGAACACTCTTCCGGTGTATTTGACGTAGGTCTTTCCGCCGTATTCCCACGTTGGCTTATCCTTGTCGATCGTCTCGTCCCACAGGCGGTACCAGCCGTCGAATTTCAGGTTCAGGTTCTTCCCGGCCACTGCGTTCTGCGTCGGCGCGGCAGGCTTGTGCGTCGTTCCGCGCGCGGCGTGCTCGTGTTTGGGCAGAGGAATGTCCGGCTTCCAGCGCCCGATCCAGTCATAGTCGATGCAGACCGGGTCGGTGATGGTGATGACGACCTTCTCGCCGTAATTCGCGCCCCTGATCTCGCCTGCCTGCGCCTGCGGCGGAATCGGCAGAATGTTCAGAGAGGTCTGGATGGCGTTGCCGCGGCCGATGTCCGCAAGGTTCTGTTCGGTATGGCGGGAGGGCGTCGACTCGAACAGCGGCGTTCCGCTGCTGTCATAGCCGGTGAAGCGGTAATAATCCACCGACGCGACCTCGCGGATGCTGCCGGCGGACAGGATATGGTGGCCGTCCTTCAACTGGCTCCAGCTGTATCCGCCCGCGCCCTCGGTGAAGTGGTCCACATCAATGCTCAGCTTCTCGGCTGCGCCCTCGCCGACATTGGCGTCGATTTTGGTCATCAGCTCGTTGAGCGCCTCGTCGATGTCGTGCACCTGACTGAGTCCCTTGAAATAGTCCGCGCCGTCCGCGGCGCTTGTAGACGCATTGCCGCAGATGGACGCCATGGTGGAGTTGAAGAAGTCTCGCTGCTTGTCGGCGTCGTTCAGAGACTCACTGTTTCTCAGGTTCAGCTTGTTGAAATCGCCCAGACCGAAAATGGTCGCGCCATAGGTTGTCTTGAGCGTTTTCGCCGCCTCGATTGCCGCGTTCGGGCGCAGCTGCTGATAAGTGCCGTTGTTCTGGTAGGGGAGCGAGCTGGCGGCGATGCAGACGATCAGATTTCGATCTTCACCAGCTGCCTTGTGCTCCTTGTGCGCCTTGGCGATCTTGGCAAGCTGCTCCGTGATGGTCAGACCGGCGTCCATGCGCGCCGCACCGGCGTACCACGGCACCATTTGCTTGGCGTCGATGACCTGCTTGGCGTTGTCGACCGACAGGAACACATCGTCATAGACATCTTTACCATCTGGATCTGGATCGGGCAGATAACCCGACGGCAGCTTCGGCAGGGACGCTTCATCTTGACTGTCGCATTCCGTCCAGTATTTCTTCGAATGAAAGCCGTCTTTGGTATAATAGCCGGTGTTCAGGCTCTCATTACTGCTCGGCAGCGTGCCGGGGTAGAGCGCGGCATCATAGCTATCGCCGATGCCGGGGTTGTTGATGCGGCCGTAGCCCGCGATCGCAATGCGGTGCTCGCCGCCGGTGGTCGGCTGCGGCATCCCGTCCAGCAGGCGTTCTATAGCGCTCAGGATTTCCGCGCGCTCGTCGCCGGAATTGGCCGAGCCGTTCTGCGTATTCATGAATTTTGACTGCTCGATCAGAAAAATGATGTCGCAGGGCTTGACCGTCCGGGTCTTGTTGGCCGGATCGGTCATGTAAGCCTCGATCTGCGCGGTGATCTGTCCGGTCTCCGCGCCGCTCCCGTCCCGGTTGTGCTGCACGGTGGCCGTGACGGTCGGCGTCGCGTTTTCTGCGTTCCCTGCCGCCTGCGCCGGTGCCGGAAGCAGGGCGAAGATCATGCAGAATGCCAGAAAACAGGATAAAATACGTCTTTTCATATCCATATCATTCCTTTCTCAGCATGAAATATACTGTGTATTTCCCAATTATAGCACCGGAGCGGAGCGTATTCAGGGAATAAACTGGAAGGAAACGATGCAGAAAAGCCGCAGAAAGTGTATTTTTCTGCACGGCGGCTCTCCCGTATCCGTTTTCTCTGTTCCGCGCGCGGCGCACAAACTAACAAGTTGTTAATGGTTATTTTTCAGGTTCCGCTGTATCCTACAGGTACGGTGGAACCTTTTTATCTGCATTCTGAGAAAGGAGGGGAGGGCAGATGGAGAGGAAATATATCGAGGCCGTCCGTCCGCTCGGCGGTCATGTGCTTCAGGTCGATTTCGTCTCCGGGAGCAGGCTCCTGCTGGACATGGAGCCGTATCTGGACAAGTTCCGATTTCGGTCTCTTGCCGACCCGCAGATCTGGAACAGCGCGGTGACGAACGGCATTTTTGTCCGCTTCTGCGACGTAGAGCTGAGCCACGACGAGCTTCTGTCCATGGCGGAGCAGGAACACCACAGAAAAGGAGGAAAACAGTATGAGTAAAAAGCGAACGATACGGCGTCGGGGACTGAGCGCAGTTCTGGCGCTGTCGGTGTGCTTCGGTCTGCTGCCCCCGACAGCAGGGGCGGCGGTGACGGCGGAGCACGACTGGGAGATCTTTGATGCCTCGGATACCTACAACCTGCCGGGCACACAGGAGCAGATCCTGCAGGAGATGATCCGGAATCCCGAATTTGCGGAGAAGTGGGCGGCTATTGCGAACAATGTTCTGCCTAAAACATACTATAACGACAACAATGAACACGGCTATCATGAGCCGTATACCGCTCTGACGGCGGCAGATTATGCGAAGGTACAGTATACAGCCAAGGGTCTGCGGGATGCTGTCAGCAGCGTCGTTGACCAGAGCGCGATTTTGAGCGGCTCGGGTGTTTTGAACAGCCTGCCGGAAGAAGAAACCCCGGTTTATTATGTCTCTACCAGAGCGGAGAAGGAACGCGATGACCATCACTCTTATGTAAGTACCGGCTACGGCTACTATGTACAGGCGTTCTACGACTTCGAAATTCAGGGCATTGCGGACCGGTTTGAGACGCCTTCCATCGAGGCGAACGATACAACGGCGTCGCTCGAGAAGAAGGGCTACCAGTTTAATCTGGGCGGCAGCTCGGACAGCTACAAGGTGACGGCGGAAAACCGCAACGACTTCGAAAACACGGTCGAGAAGAGCTATACCTATGAAAAGAGCACCACGACCTCGACCACGGTCTCCAATACCTATTCGCAGAACTGGACCGAGGAGACCACGGTAGGCGTTGAATTCAGCGTGCCCGTTCTGGCCGCGCTTTCGCCCACCGCCAAGGTCGAGCAGAGCTTTTCCTACTCCTACGGCATGGAAAAGACCTACGAGAGCAGCAAGGAGGAGTCCTACGCGCAGTCCATTACGGATACCATCTCCGTACCGCTGCCGGCGCATACGGGTCTCGACATCAATGTCGATGTGACCGACCTGCAAACGACCATTCCTTATACCGGTGCAGTGCGCATCAAGTATAAGACCATGCTCCTCTCGGTTACCGGCTATCATCGAACCAAGGGGAATGGTGTCTCGGTGGACAGCTGGAAGGGCCGGGATTTCAAGAAGTACACCTTCGGCCGGAACGGCCTCAGCGCGATCGAGGATCTGGATGCCCGCATCCAGAACCGGGATGTCTCCGGCTACGACCCCGACGGTCTGGATATGAATACCCTGTATCAGGGCGGATTCAAGACGGCCGCCAATCAGCTGCGCTCCGGTCAGCCGGTCGCACCGTACTTCGGTTCGTTCCACTATACATCTAAAAACACCGTCATCACCCCGCAGAAGGTGTACCCGATCTATGCGCTCGACCGTCTCGTACCTGATACCGATCAGATTTCGCTGTACGAGCAGCAGAGCCTGCGTCTGGACAGCATCAAGGTCGAGGCGAAAAACGAGTTTGACGTCGACTGGTACGGCTTCAATCCCCGCCTGAGCGGCGAATGGACGGTTGTGGACGAAGGCCTGAACGACGCTTCGGAGTACGCCGAGGTCACGACAAACCGCAACGGCTACCCTGTTCTCAAGGCGCTCAAGCCGAATGACGGAGCGCAGCTGTTCCTGCGCTATCAGCCGAAGGATACGATCGAAACAACGGATGATTTCAACAGCGAGCGGATTGAACTGACCATCCTGCCGGTTGTGCTTTCCTCGGTTACGGTAGAGGGCAGCTTTGAGCCGTTCTACTTCAACGACGGCAGCAACACCGCCGATGTTTCCGCACTGACTGTGACCGCTCTGGACGAGGACGGCAACGATTTTGATGTAACCGGCAAGGTCAAGTGGTATGCAGAAGCAAACGATGACATTACGGTTGACGAAACCACGGGCAGCATCGAGTTTACCGCACCGGGAACCTATCAGATTTATGCCGTAGTGAACGGCATGGAATCCAACCGTGTACCGTTGCAGGTTCTGCCCGAACGACAGCTCGATACGCTGACCGTGAACGGCACGATTCCCAATCTCATCATCTATAATGATGATACGGCGAACACCTTTGACCTGAGCACGCTCGATGTGGAGGCCAAGGATCAGTACGGCGAGGACATGACGCTTAACGATGGCCTGTTTGAGTGGCGGCTTGCCACGGACAAGGGCTATGCCGAAATCAGCGGCAGCGTAATCACCGGTCTTGTAGTCGGCACGGATACGGTTACCCTGTATTATCCGGTCGGACAGGACGAACAGAGCGAAACGTTCTATCGGACGCCCGTACAGGTGACGGCAAAGCCGTATCTGAATGAGCTGTATTATAATGACGGCGCTCCCGCCGCAGTAGAGGGCGCAGAGTATGATCTGTCCCGCATTCCGCTGCTGGCGCGCGATCAGCACGGCAATCCCTGTGGAATTCCGTCGGACATCGAGTGGACGCTGGCAGACACCAATCAGACCAATGCCACGATTGAAAACGGAAAACTGCTCGTTGCGGTTGGCAGTGTCCCGGATGCCTCCTATGCGGATGTGATTCTGGAAGCCTCCTCTGCCTCTGCCGGCAAGACTGCAAAGAATGTCGTTGTTAAGGTCGAGCAGCAGCCGACCCTCAAGACAATCCGCGCCGACATGAAGGACGGTTTTGTCCTGCGGCTGGATGAAAATGCGGTTCTTGCAGATCAGTTTACCGCTGCCGGCTACGATCAGTATGGCAGAGAAATGACCGGCGGCAGCTTTGAATGGGTTACCTCCAAGCCGGATGTGGTTTCGCTCGAAAACGGAACACTCAAGGCACTGAAAGAAGATTCTACCGAGATCTATGCCCGTTCCGGCGACATCGAAAGCAACCATATCACCCTGACGGTCACGGCCCCGAGACGGCTGACCGCGATCACCGCAGACGGCGTCCCCTCGTCCGTCCGGAAAAATGCCGCGCTCGACCTGTCTGCGGTCAAGGTCACGACGCTCGACCAGTTCGGCACGGCCTTTACTGCGGAAGAGCTGGCGTCCTACCCGGCTTCGGTACGCTGGACGCTGGAAAAGAATGATACCCACGCCGTGATCAGCGGAAATACCCTCAGCTTCGGTGATCAGGAGGGCACGATGACCCTGATCTGCGCCGCAGTCAACGCAGATACCAGTGTGATCGCTGAAAAGAAGATCAGCATCCGCATCACAGACTCTACCTCCGGCGGCGGTTCCTCCGGCGGCGGCGGTGGTGGTGGAGGAGGCGGCGGAAGCTTCTCCGCACCTGGCTATTCGGTATCTGTAGATGATGTAAAGCACGGTACTGTCACCGTATCTCCCGAGTCTGCCTCCAAGGGCGACACTGTGACCATCACGGCAACCCCCGACAAGGGCTACACCCTCGAAAGCCTGACCGTGCTGGACAAGGACGGCAAGGCACTCACGCTGACCGACAAGGGCGGCGGAAAGTACACCTTCGTCATGCCTGCGGGCAAGATCACGGTGAAGGCGGTCTTTATGGACGACAACACCATGCTCAACTTCTTCACCGATGTGCACGCGGAGGATTACTACTATGACGCAGTCCTCTGGGCAGCGCAGGAGGGCGTGACCGGCGGCACAAGCGATACGCTGTTTGCCCCGAACGCCGGCTGCACCCGTGCGCAGGCTGTCACCTTCCTGTGGCGTGCGGCAGGCTCGCCCGAGCCGAAAACGCTGAGCAGCTTTGCCGATGTTCCGGCGGACGCTTACTACGCGAAGGCAGCCGCGTGGGCGGTCGAAAACGGCGTCGCGAAGGGCGTGAGCGAGACCGCATTCGCTCCAGACGCCGGCTGCACCCGTGCGCAGATCGTCACCTTCCTGTGGCGTGCGCAGCAGTCCCCGGCATCCGGCGGCGAAAACCCGTTCACCGACGTTCCCGCAGATGCGTATTACGCGCAGGCAGTCGCGTGGGCGGTCGAAAACGGCGCGGCCAAGGGCGTGAACGAGACCGCATTCGCCCCGGACGATAACTGCACAAGAGCGCAGATCGTGACCATGATTTACAGATGCAGGAAGTAAATCAAGCAGAAAACAACCAGAAATGCGCAGAAAATGCAAAGGAGCGGCGAAAGCCGCTCCTTTTTCCGACAGACGAAAACGAGACCGCTTAAAAGCGGTCTCGTCTTTTATTCCTGTGAAGTTTCGCGACAGTCTTTTATCCCAGTACGCGGAACACGCCGAACACGAGGGTGCTGACGGCCAGCATGGCGAAGCCGTTGATGGCCTCGTAGCCGAGCAGCTTGAGTCGCTCGCTGATGCCCATGTTGACGCCGCCTGCGCTGACGTGGAAGAACGAGCCGTGCGGCAGACCGTCAAAGACGAATACGCTCGCGTTGGTCATGGCTGCGGCAGCCAGCGGCGCGATGCCGCTCGCGACTACGGTCGGCCCGAAGATCTGGCTTGCGAGGGTCGTGCCTGCGGTAGCGGACGCGGTCGCCGCGCCCATCATCATGCCAGCGATCGGCGCGAGCATGAAGGCGGGCAGGCCGAGCGTTTCAATGCCGGAGATGATAACGTCCTTGAGCGAGGAGTTGGAGATGATGCCCGCGAGCGCGCCCGTGCCGATCAGCAGCATGGCCACGCCGCTCATCTTCGCGAGACCGGCGGTGAAATAGTGACCCATTTCCTTGGTCTTGCCCATCGCAATGGTGCCGACGATGCCGCCGACCGGGAGCGCGATCAGGGGGTCGATGGTGATGCCGGCGATCGGGCGCAGGACCAGGATAGCGATGGTGACGAACGGACCGGCGAGCGCCGCCCACAGGGGAGGCAGATCCTTGCTGTCGATCGTGTTGACGTCGCTGTCCGCGATCTCGGTGCCGCGCATGCGCAGATGGTAGGCGAGGAGCGAGGTGACGATCAGAGCCACGACGGCCGGGATGATGCCGACCGCGATGATCGAGGTCAGCGGCACGCCGAAGCCCTCAGCCGCCGCGATGTCGTTCGGGTTCGGGCTCATGACGTTGCCCGCGCGGACCGCGCCGAGCTGCGCCATCAGAACGCCCATCTTGTGATAGCCTGCACGCTTCGCCATCTGAAGGGCGATCGGTGCGACCGTGATGCACGCGACGTCACCGAACACGCCGACGGCGGTCAGGACCCACGTCGCGAGCGTGATCGCGATCAGGCAGCGCTTCGCGCCCAGCTTGTTCATGATCGCTTCCGCGATGCGCTCGGCCGCGCCGCTCTCGATCAGCGCACCGGCGAGGATGCCGGCGGTCACGATGCGGATGATGGCGGAGACGATGCCCTGCGTGCCCGAGATGATATAGTTTACGGTTCCGGTCAGACCGGCGCCGCCGATGAGGCCGCCGGCGACCGCGCCGATCAGCATGGCGTAGGTCGGCTGGACCTTTTTCAGAATGAGTACGATGGCCACGACGAGAGCGGCCAGAGCGCCCAGAACGGATACGGTTACTCCATCCATAGTGAAATTCCCCTTTCCGTCGGCTTACAGGTGGTCGAACTTCATGACGCCGCCCTCAGAGCCGGAGGCCGCGAGCTTGCAGTACAGGCCGAGCCAGCCCTTCTTGAACTTGGGCTCAGGGCGCTTCCACTGCTTGAGGCGCGCCTCGATCTCCTCGTCGGGCACGAGCAGGTTGAGCTGCTTGTTATCGACGTCGATCTCGATGGTGTCGCCGTCATGGACGATGGCGATCGGGCCGCCCTCTGCCGCCTCGGGGGAGATATGGCCGACGAAGCAGCCGTTGTTCGTGCCGGAGAAGCGGCCGTCGGTGATGAGCGCGGTGGTCTTGGCGAGGCCGCGGCCGTACAGGTACTTCATGGCCTTGAACATCTCGCGCATGCCGGGGCCGCCCTTCGGGCCTTCGTAGCGGATAACGACGACGTGGCCGTCATGGATCTTGCCGGCGAGGATAGCCTCCTCTGCGGCCTCCTCGGAGTCGAAGCAGATGGCCTCGCCCTTGAAGTGATGCAGGCTCTTGTCGAACGCGCCGGGCTTGGTGATGCCGGTGTCGGGCGCGAGGTTGCCGCGCAGGACAGCGACGCCGCCGGTGTAGCCGAACGGGTCATCGAGCGTGTGGTTGACCAGACCGGTCGCCGGGTACAGGTACTTGTGGCTGTCGATATTCTCCGCGAGGGTGTGCGCGGTGACGGTCATGACGTCGGTCTCGAGCATGGAGCGCAGGTTCTCCATCAGACGCGGCACGCCGCCGTCCTTGTAGAAGTCCACGATGCTGTACTTGCAGGACGGGTTCATGCGCGCCAGCTGCGGCGTGGTGTCGGACAGGCTGTCGAACTCGTCGAGCACCTTGATGCCGAGCTCGGCCTCGTAGGCGATGGCGGTCAGGTGCATGACGGCGTTGGTCGAGCCGCTCATGGCCAGACATGCCTTGATGGCGTTGCGGATGGAGCCGTCGGTGATGATCTGGCGGGCGGTGATGTTCTTCTCGACCAGCTCCATGATCTTGACGCCGGTCTCCTCGGCCTTCATCATGCGAACCGCGGAGGTCGCCGGGGCGGTGCCGCCGTCCGGCAGGGTGACGGCTTCGACTTCGCCGATGTTCATTTTCCCGGCAAGGATGCGCCGTCCATGGCCATAAAAGCCGAGGGCCTCCCTGAGCCTGATTTTTTCTTTGGTCGCTGGTGAGTTGCAGATCTCCCGCGCGTTCTCAATGATGTATTTCCTGTGATTGCCCGTATACTGGCGGCCCTCGTCGAGAAGAGAAAAGGAACAATTCAAGCGTTGTGCTGGCATATGCGCAAACCTTTTTCTTTTGACCGTACAGCCTTTGCGGAGACTAGGAAATTGAATGCGCCCTAAATATGGCACATATGAGGCTTTTTTCGTGACTTTCGCAAAAACGCGTGGCTACCCTTGCCGGGAATGTATGTAAGGAGTGTGTATATGGCACGGGACAAAAGAAAAGAAGGCGCAGCGGAACCAGTGAAAGCGCTCAGTGGGCTGTATGCCGCCGACCCTACGGCTTCAACGCCGCTTCTTTCGGCACTGGCCGAGGCACGGGGCATTTCTCTGCCCGACCTTGTGGAGCGGGTGCTTGCCAAGGCCGACGCCTTTGCCGTGGCGTCCGGTTCAATTATAGGCTAGCGTCAGGCACTGGAAGATCGGCTTGATGCCTGTACGACGCTGGAAGATGTGCAGGGCATCACCGTCAACATCTCCATGCCAGGCGGGGGAGAAGCATGACCTACGGAAAGCGAACGTTGATCGCCGTCGACCAGCTCCTCAATACGCTCCTCGGCGGCTGGCCGGACGAAACCCTGTCCTCGCGCTGTTACCGCTGGGCGCGGGACGGGGTGAGGGCATGGCCCCGGCGCGTGGTGGACGGGCTGTTCTTCGGCAGAGGGAACACTGCAAGAGCAGTTATGAGAGCGAGAGGGAGGGGAGGCAGTCTCCGCCGGAATTGAGGAGGCAGGAGTGAGCAGGGTTGGGGAATGCGAATCAGGCAGGACGTGGAACGGATTCCGCGTTGAAGGCGGGAAGGCGGATTATCCGCATTAATGAATTACCGTAGTCGGACAAACTCGAAGCGCATGACAAGGAGCTCACAGCCCTCAAGGCGGACGTGAGTTCGCTCAAGGGAAAAAGCGGCTCCTGAATTCATCAGGATGATACAGTTCTCTCTGAAACTGGATAGAAAAGGAGGCTCCCTGGGAGCCTCCCAATGAAACGGATAAAGTGTCTATCAGCGTGAAAAAGGTAAAGTCAAAGGTATATTATAACTATTTGAGTTTAAAAAATTGAATTGCTGGTGTGCGCGGACTCAGGCCGTCTGTGGCTTTGGGAAGTTCAACCCGCCGATAAGTGGCATGAGCCAGAGGAACAACATGTACGGGATGCTGTCTGGTCCGGCGTCGAGGATGGAAAGAGGCAGGGACAGAGCGATGTTCCACGGAATGAGAGCGGAGATGAGGATGACCGTATTTTCCAGACGGAGAGCCAGGATTGTTCGGGCCTGTTCTCCAGTGTAGAGACGATTCTGAATCTGAGCGCTAAGGAGGATGGCGAGATTCTGGTTGCAGGCCACTGCTGACACGGTCGTACTGACGATGAGGTTCGTCACGTAGCCGCCGACCGTATGGAAAAGGAAGGTGACGCCACGTTCGACTTCCACGAGTAGTTTTGCGCCTTCAAAGATACCCGCGAACGCCGAGGAAAAAAAGACGATAAGTATGGAGTTGATGATGGAAATCCAGCCGCCGCCCGTGAAGAGATAGCTGATCGGGTTATCGGCGGG
>ERZ773193.4001-NODE-4001-length-12499-cov-8.250723_pt1 | contig 12499 bp, 11 predicted proteins | sample MGYA00511110_ERZ773193 | MGnify/ENA primary metagenome ERZ773193 (study PRJEB29015, sample SAMEA2737784) | human gut metagenome | biome: human gut; feature: human-associated habitat; material: faeces | place: China | collected 2012 ...
CGCAGCCGCCGGAGCGGTGCTTAAGCCGTAAGGCGGGAATTGTGCGGTATTGCCTTGTGTTCTATGACTTATAATTTGATAATCAAAGCAAAAAAGTAAAAGTAATTATCAGAACATCTTGCAGCATTATGGGCAAAGCAAATTATTCTACCACATTTTCGCCACTCCGGGCAACTATATTTGCATAATTTCTGTTATTATAACACAAATTTACTCCGTTTGTCCTGCTTCCGGCAGGGCAAACGGAGTAAAAAGTGCACAAAATGCAGCGTTTATTTTTGTCAGGCCAGCAGCATTGCTTCAACTGACGCAAGATTTATTCAACCGTAACGCTCTTGGCAAGGTTGCGGGGTTTATCCACATCCAGGCCTTTGGCGCAGCTGACATAGTATGCCAGCAGCTGCAGCGGCACCACCGAAAGGCTGGTGGCAAAGTGCGGGTCTGTTTTGGGCACATATACGGTAAAGTTGGCGGTATCTTCAATGCTGTAGTTGCCGTAAGTGGTCAGGCCCATGATATAAGCGCCGCGGCTCTTGGCTTCCACCAGGTTAGATACCATCTTCTCGTACAGGTCCGGCTGGGTCAGCACACCCACCACCAACATGTTCTTCTCGATCAGGGAGATCGGGCCGTGCTTCATCTCGCCCGCAGCGAAAGCCTCCGAGTGGATATAGCTGATTTCCTTGAACTTCAGGCTGCCTTCCAGCGCCACGGCGTAATCCAGCCCGCGGCCGATGAAGAAAGCGTCCTTTGCGGAAGCATACTTGGAAGCAAACCACTGGATGCGCTCGTTATCCGTCAGCGTCTTGGCGATCTTATCCGGCAGGATCTGCAGCTCGGCCACCAGCTCGGCGTATTTTTCTTCCTCAATCTTGCCGCGCACACGAGCAAACTCAACAGCCAGCAGGTAGCAGGCCGCCAGTTGGGTGCTGTATGCCTTGGTGGTGGCAACGGCAATTTCCGGCCCGGCCCAGGTGTACAGGGTTGCATCGGCCTCACGCGCAATGGAAGAACCCACCACGTTCACAATGCCGATGGTGCGCACGCCGCGCTCCTTACATTCGCGCAGGGCAGCCAGGGTATCGGCGGTTTCGCCGCTCTGGCTGATAATGACCGCCATGGAATCCGGCTCCAGCACGGGGTCACGGTAGCGGAACTCGCTGGCCACATCCACCTCCACCGGCAGGCGGGCCAGGCTTTCAAACACATAGCGTGCCGCAACGCCCACATGGTAGGCGGAGCCGCAGCCAATGATATAGATGCGGCGCACATTTTTGATGGCTTCTTCATCCAGGCCCAGCTCGCTCAGATCAATGCGGCCATCCTTGATGCGGGGGCTGAGGGTATCCCGCACAGCGGTGGGCTGTTCGTGGATCTCCTTCATCATAAAGTGCTCGTAACCGCCTTTTTCGGCGGCTTCGGCGTCCCACTCGATGGTGCTGGCTTCTTTTTCAACCGGTTCTTTATCAATGTTGAAAAACTCAATACTGTCCGGGGTCAGGCGGGCGATTTCCAGGTTATCAATGTAATACACCGTGCGGGTATATTTCAGCAGAGCCGGAACGTCCGATGCGATCAGGCTGCCGTTTTCGGCCTTGCCGACAATCAACGGGCTGTCTTTCCGCACTGCGTATACCACGCCGGGCTGGTCTGCAAACAGGATGCCCAGCGCATAAGAACCACGCACATGCATCATCATGCGGGTGATGGCATCCAGGCTGTCCCCCGCTGAAACGCCGGTGTAGTAATAGTCCAGCAGCTGGGCCACTACCTCGGTATCCGTCTGGGATGCAAAAGTAAAGCCCTTGTTGATCAGGCGGGTTTTCAGTTCCTGGTAATTTTCAATAATGCCGTTATGCACAACTGCAATTTTCTGGTCGCGGCTGTAATGCGGGTGTGCGTTCACCACGCTGGGTTCGCCGTGGGTTGCCCAGCGGGTATGCCCGATGCCGCAGCAGCCCTGCACGGCTTTGCCTTCATCGGTCATTTCGCTCAGCACACGCAGGCGTCCCTTGGCCTTGACCACTTCAATTTTGCCGGCGGCGTTCTGCACAGCAAGGCCGGCAGAATCATACCCGCGGTATTCCAGCTTAGAAAGCCCATCCAGCAGGATCGGTGCAGCCTGTGCGCTGCCGGTAAAGCCTACAATTCCACACATACATTTGGCCCCCTTGGTTGATGGATTGGGTGTATTTCATGTTATTTTACGTTCGGTTTGTTTTTAATTTGTAAACGGCTCGGTATTTTTGTTGCAGCCCGGCCAACATGAGGTAGGCGAACAATGAGGTAGGCGAACAATATTTATTAAGTATATGCTATTTGCCGCAATAAGTCTACCCCTACATAACAATATGACAAAGATTGTGCATGAATTTTGTGGGATATGTATACAAAAGAGGGACATAGCGGGATGTTTCAGCGGCGTATGGGGCGGCGGGCTGCGTTTTGGGGAGGAGAGCTGTTTGTGCATCGCTGCGCGATTGCGCGGCATAGCCTGCTAGTGGTGGGGCAGGGTTACGGGCTCCAACCATTCGCCGCCTGTTCGGCGGCGGGAGAACAGAGGAACAGCCTCGCTCGGCACTCCGGCTGTTTTTGCATCGCGCTTTGCGTGATTGCGCGGCATAGCCGCGCAGGCAAAAAAAAACGGCAGCCGTCAAGGGCAACGGCTGCCGGGCGCCATGCTCCCTTTCCGGTTTCTTACACCATAAGACTCCCTGCGGGAAGTATTTGCGCAAGAAATATCATACCATGGTTTTGCCCGTTACGCAAGTATAAAAAGCAAGGATAGGCCCGATCGGCGCACATTTCCCCTTTTTCCTGAATATTCTTAAGTTTTCATGTAGTATTTTCATTGTTTATTAAGTCGTTTTTTCATTTTCTGCTTCAACATCCTATTCAAAAATTGCGGCTCCGGCCACTGCTGTGTGCCCTGCAGCGTGAAATTCACAAAAAATTCAGACAGCATCTCTTCCTTATTGCCCCAATAATATGTTACACTATTATCATATTAAGATTAAGTTAAGATTGGAGGCTATCCGTGTGCTACGTTCCCGCTTACAATTACGGGAAAAGCTGAAAGAAAAACTGGTGGAAGCACTGCAGGCTGTTTTGCCTATTGTTGCTATCGTGCTGGTTCTCAGTTTTTTCATCGCACCCCTATCCCCCAGTGTGCTGCTGTGTTTTCTGCTTGGGGCGGTCATGATTATTTTTGGCATGATGTTCTTTACCCTTGGCGCCGAGATGAGCATGACCCCCATGGGCGAACGGGTTGGTTCCGCCATGACCAAAAGCCGCAGCTTGCCCAAAATGATTGTGATCGGCTTTATTCTCGGTTTCATCATTACCATATCGGAGCCGGATTTACAGGTACTGGCCAACCAGGTGCCGTCGGTGCCCAATCTGGTGTTGATCCTTTCGGTTGCCGCCGGTGTGGGGGCTTTCCTTGTTATCGCGCTGCTGCGTATGCTGTTCAGTATGGCACTGCCGCCGCTGCTGGTAACACTGTACGCCATTGTATTTGTGCTGGCCGCCTTTGTTCCCAAAGATTTCCTTGCTGTGGCGTTTGACTCTGGCGGCGTGACCACCGGGCCCATGACGGTACCGTTCATCATGGCGCTCGGCGTGGGCATTTCCGCAATCCGCAGTGACCGCCACGCCGCGGATGACTCCTTTGGCCTGGTTGCCCTGTGTTCCATCGGTCCCATCCTGGCCGTGCTGATTTTGGGCATCGCCTACAGCCCCGGCGAAAGCAGCTACACCGCCGCGTTCCTGCCGGATATTCAGGACTCGGTGGAGCTGTGGGACCTCTTCATGGTGGGGCTGCCCGCTTATTTTAAAGAGATCGCGCTTTCACTTTTGCCCATCATGGTCTTTTTTGGCGTTTATCAGTTTGCCGTCCTGCACATGAGCCGCAAAGCGCTGGGCAAAATTCTGGTCGGCCTGTTTTATACTTATATCGGGCTGGTTCTGTTTTTGACCGGTGCTAATGTGGGCTTTATGCCTGCCGGCAACTATCTGGGCCAGGTTCTGGCTGCCCTGCCCTACCGCTGGGTACTGATCCCCCTTGGTATGCTGATTGGCTATTTCATCGTCAAAGCCGAGCCCGCCGTGTATGTGCTGAACAAGCAGGTGGAGGAAGTGACCGATGGTTCCATTTCCGCCAAGGCAATGGGGACCAGCCTTTCCATCGGCGTAGCCCTCTCCGTTGGGTTGGCCATGCTGCGGGTGCTGACCGGCATTTCTATCTTGTGGATGCTGGTACCGGGTTATGGCATCGCCATCGGGCTTTCTTTCTTCGTTCCCAAAATTTTTACCGCCATCGCGTTTGACTCCGGCGGCGTGGCTTCCGGCCCCATGACGGCAACGTTTCTTCTGCCGCTGGCCCAGGGTGCCTGCCTGGCTGTGGGCGGCAACATTGTAACGGATGCGTTTGGCGTGGTGGCCATGGTTGCCATGACCCCGCTGATTACTATCCAGATTCTTGGCATGGCTTACCAGCTCAAGCAGCGCCATGCTTCCCGCACGCAGCAGGCTTATGTGGATGCCTTTGCCAGCCTGCCCGAAGACGCTATTATTGAGCTGTAACGGAGGGATGTTTGAATGAGCCAGCTTTCCTGGATGATTACCATTACTGACCGCAAAAAAGCGCCGGATTTTGTGGCGCTGTACCAGCAACAGAACATACATGTAAGCCTGACCACTGTTGGAGCCGGAACCGCCGTGAGCGAAACGCTGAACTATCTTGGGCTGGAGCGCACCGAAAAAGCCGTAATTTTTACCACCGTTACCGATTCCCGCTGGAAAGCGGTAAAGCGGCAGCTGGAGCACACGATGAACATTGATGTGCCCGGCACCGGCATTGCGTTTACCATCCCTGTCAGCAGCATTGGCGGCAAGCGCGCGCTGCAATTTTTGACCGAAGACCAGGATTTCCAGATTGGGGAGGAAACCACCTTGAAAGATACCAAGTATGAGCTGTTGATTGTGATTGCCAACCAGGGATACAGCGGCCTGATTATGGATGCGGCCCGCAGCGAAAACGCGGGCGGCGGAACTGTCATCCACGCCAAGGGTACCGGGATGGAACGTGCCGAGCAGTTTTTGGGCGTTTCTCTCGCTGCCGAAAAGGAGATGGTGCTGATCGTGATCAAGCGCGAGGATAAGAACCGCATCATGCGCGCCATCATGGATCAGGCGGGCACCGCCAGCAAGGCACGGTCGGTCATCCTTTCCCTGCCTGTCACCTCCACCGCCGGCCTGCGCCTCTTGGAAGACGAAGAGCCGGAAGCGGGGATTGAGGAATAAACAAAGTCTTTTGTAATAAGTCTTTTTTGCCCTATTATTACGGTGTTATTTTTCTAACTTTTTATAATCCATCATTAAACGAACGGCATGTTCCCTTGTACACCAGCTGTGATGCAGGAGGAACATGCCGTTTGTGTTGTGTTTTTAAATTGCAGAATTTTTTAGGAAAAATTGCTTATTTGTGGAAAGTGCTATTTTGTGGGGCTGTGCCGGATATTTTGCTTTGAAGTATAGTACAAGGCAGCGGGCGGGTGCCGAATTTATGCCCATTACCAAATTGGAGTTAGCTCCACATCACGGGGATTTTGCAGGAATGTGTATGCTTTACCAAACACATCAAAAGCGCGGTAGGGCGGGATACCCTCATCCCGCCGAGGAAGCGGCCCCCTTATTGCTCAATAAGCCTTTTATTTTCCAACTGTTTCCAGCCGAACCACCGGCCACCCCAGCAGATCGGCGGCGTGTTCGTCGTGGGTCACCAGCACGGTATCCCGCCTGGCGGCCAGCCGCACCACCGCGGCAGCGGCGTGGCTGACCAGCTCCGGGTCCATGCCGGTAAAGGGTTCGTCCAGCAGCAGGGTCTGCACGGGCTGGCACAGCAGCGCCCGCAGCAGCGCCGTGCGCCGCTGCTGCCCGCCGGAAAGCCGTGCCACTGGCAGGGCCAGTTCCGCCTGCGTAAAGCCGAGGGTCTGCAATTCCGCTTGTGCCTGCGCTGGGTTCACCCCGCCCACCAGGCAGATATTGCCCACCGCAGTCAGCTGGGGGCAAAGGCGGCTTTCCTGAAAGACCGCACCAATATTTCCCACGCCCTGCACGGTGCCGGAATCCGGTGTTTCCAGCCCCATCAGGATACGTAGCAGGGTGGTTTTTCCGCAGCCGGAGGGTCCCATCAGCACCAGCGGACCGTTTACCGTCAGGTTCAGATCCCGCAAAACCGGAATACTGCCAAAGGCTTTGTTCAGGTGTTTTACCTTGATCATCCTTCCACCTCCCCGCAAAGGGCACGCTTGGCGCGGCGTAGCGCCCAGGCCGCCAGCGTGCTGAGCGTGGCCGACAGCAGCACGATCACCAGCGTCCAGGCGAACACTTCCGGCGTGGAAATGGTAATCTTAGCGCGGTAAAGCGCATCGCCCACGCTGTGGTCCGGCAAACCGATGACTTCCGCCGAAACGCCGCTTTTCCAGCACATGCCCATGGCGGCAATGCAGTTTTCGCAGAAGGACGGGAACATCCCCGGCAGCCAGATATACCGCAGCCGCTTGCCCAGCGGCAGGCGATAGACCTTTGCCATTTCCAGCAGGGCCGGGTCCGTATCGGCAATGCCGCCCACCGTACCCGCATAAACAACCGGCAGCACATGGGTAAAGCTGACAATGACCGAAAGGTTTTTTCCGCTGACCCACAGCAGCGCCAGAATGACAAAGCTCGCCACTGGCATGGCGCGGATCAACTGCATAACCGGCCCCACCAGGGTGCCGAACCACCGCCACCGGGCCCCGCAGGCCCCCAGCAGCAGCCCCACTGTGACCGCCAGCACAAAGCCCGTTAAAATGCGCAGCGCGCTGAACCCGACCCTGTGCCAGAAATCCGCCGTGGGCAGCAGCCGCCACAAGGTCTGCACCGTTTGCAGGGGGGTGGCCAAAAATAAGCCGTTATGACCAATGCAAACGGCAAGACCCTGCCACACCGCCACCCAAAAAGCGACGGCAAGCAGGGTTTGCCACATTGGTGTTTTGTTGTTGCGCGCCTTAGCCGGCATAGTAGAAGTCATCTGCCGGGAGCTGGCCGCCCACGCTGGTGGGGTCAGCTGCGTACAGAACATTGAAGTAGGTTTCCAGGTCCGTCTTCATCTCGTCGCCGGTCTCAAACACAATGTTGCAGTTGGGCAGGGCTTTCTGGGCCAGGGCAGCCTTGGCTACAATGCCGTACTGCTCGCACAGGGCAGCAGTGTTTTCCAGGTCGGTGTTGGCAGCTTCCACGCTGGCTTTGTAGCCGTCCATAAAGGCGGCAAAGCGGGCGGGGTCAGCTTCCACAGCATCCTTGCGGGCGACCAGAACGCCGGTTACCAGCTTGGAGCCGGCAACTTTTTCCCACTCTTCGTTCATATCCAGGGCAACGCGCAGGCCTTCGACCTGAGCCAGTGCGCTGGTCACAAAGGGCTGGGGCAGCATGGCGATCGTGCTGGTGCCGGCCTGCAGCTGAGCCAGAGCCTCGGTTGCTTCGCTGTAGAAGTCAAGGGTCACATCGTTATCCGGGTCAACACCGTTTTCAGTCAGGATGTAGCGCAGAACATATTCCGGGGTGGTACCCTTGCCGGTTGTCACGATGGTCTTGCCCTTCAGGTCCTCCACGCTGTTCACAGTCTCGCCGTTTTCCACAACGTACAGCACGCCCAGGGTGTTGATGCAGGCAACCTCAATGGCGCCGTTGGTTTTCTGGTACAGGGTTGCGGCCAGGTTAGCGGGCACAGCGGCTGCGTCCAGCTCGCCCTTTACCAGCTGCGGCACGATTTCATCGGCCTTGCCGTACATTTCAAAGTCATAATCAGCGGCATCTTCGCCTGCCATCAGGTTCACAAGGCCCATGGTGGTGGGGCCTTTCAGGCCGGCAATGCGCAGAGCATCGGTGGTGGACAGTTCCTTGGCTTCCTCACTGGAAGCGGCTTCCGAAGCAGCCTCGGGGACAGCTTCGCTGGAAGCTGCACTGGATGCAACAGAGCTGGATGCCGCACCGCCGCAGGCGGCAAGGCTCAGCACAAGGGCCAGAGCCAGCAGTATGGATGTCAGTTTTTTCATGCGGGGTTCCCTCTTTCCTCACAAGACCGCGCCGTTTTGTGCCTGAAAATTTTGCACAGAACCATGGGTCGGTCTTTTCATATTTTTTACAAGGCAAATTTGCAAAATCATTTGCTTTGCGGGTCTAAGTTTACTATAATAGAGTCAAAAATACCGTTGCGTGTGCAACGGAATTGCAGGAGGGCTGTGGGAAGCCGGATCTTTCCCACGGAATTGTGATGAAAAACTTTCTTCCGCTGTTATGCTCCACCTCTTTATTCAATGGTCTGACCCCTGAAGAGCTGCAGACCCTGCTGGCTCAGCTGGGTGCCGTTATGCGCAGCTATGGCAAAGGCGAAGCGCTTGTTCTGGCGGGCGAACCCAACCGCAGGGTGGGCATCGTACTGTCCGGTGAGCTGGAAGCCTACCGTCCCGGGCCGCAGGGTGCGCGCATTCCCATCACCCACATGGAACCGGGCGGCGTGTTCGGCGATGTGCTGAGCGGTTCCAGTCTGGCAAGCCCGGTCACGGTGATGGCTTCGGTGCCCTGCGAGGTGCTGCTGATTCCCTACGAGCGGCTGCTGCTTTCGGATGGCAGTCCGGCGCACCAGCAGACATTGCGCAATCTGGTGCGCACCATCAGCGATAAATATTTTTCCCTCTCCCGCCGCATCGACCTGCTGGTGCTCAAAAGCCTGCGGGCCAAAGTGTGCGCCTATCTGCTCAGTGAAGCCGAGCGGGCTGGCAGCCTGACCTTCAGCATCCCGTTCTCCCGCATCCAGCTGGCAGATTACCTGAACTGCGACCGCAGCGCCCTCAGCCGCGAGCTGAGCCAGATGCAGCGGGACGGCCTGCTGGACACCTATAAAAGCAGCTTCAAGCTGCTGGAGCCTGCGGTACTGAAGCAAATGGTGCAGTGACCATTTGAATAGCCGCCGCGTGCGCTTTGGCTGTATTCAGCTGAAATTTTATTTTTATATTTGCGTTTTAGAAAAATCTACGGATTTTTCTAAAACTCTTTTTCACTGGAAGGCCGTAACCGTCAGCGGCATCATCTTGTTATTTTTAATATAGGAGTATTTTTAAATATGTCAAAACCGATTTTATGGATCGTGATCCCCTGCTACAACGAGGAGCAGGTGCTGCCCATTACAGCTCCCATGTTTCTGGAAAAGATCAGCGGCCTTGCCGCACAGGGCCTTGTGAGCGAGAAGAGCCGGGTGCTGTTCGTGAACGACGGCTCCAAAGACAAGACATGGGAACTGATCCAGAGTTTTGCCGCACAGGACGAGCACTACATCGGCATTTCCCAGAGCCGCAACCGCGGCCACCAGAACGCCGTGCTGGCAGGCTTGATGGAGGCACTGCACAGCGGCACCTGCGATGTTACCATTTCCATCGACTGTGATGGTCAGGACGACATCAACGCCATGGACGAGATGGTTAAAAAGTATCTGGACGGTGCCGAGGTGGTCTACGGCGTGCGCAGCCGCCGCGATACAGACACCTTCTTCAAGCGCTTCACCGCCGAGGGCTTTTACCATGTGATGAACGCTCTGGGCGCAGACATCGTGTTCAACCACGCAGACTACCGCCTCATCAGCACCCGTGTGCTGGAAAGCTTTGCCGACTACAGGGAAGTGAACATTTTCCTGCGCGGCATGGTGCCGCTGGTTGGCTTCAAGAGCGAGGTAGTCACCTACGAGCGCCACGAACGCCTTGCCGGTGAGAGCCACTATCCGCTGAGCAAGATGCTGGCCCTTGCCTTTGACGGCATCACCAGTCTTTCCAACAAGCCCATCCGCCTTATTACCGGATCTGGCATCTTTGTGAGCCTGATCAGCTTTATCGGAGTCATCTGGGCCATCGTGTGCGCCGCCATGGGCAGCAGTGTGGCCGGCTGGGCCTCCATCGTGTGCATCGTCTGCTTCATGAGCGGCGTGCAGCTGGTGTGCTTAGGCGTGATCGGCGAGTATATCGGCAAAATTTATATGGAGACGAAAGCCCGCCCGCGCTACATCATCAGCGAGCGCACCTGGGCACCCTACGAAAGGAAGTATCACGGATGAGCAAACAGAGCTGGCGGGGCAGCACCCTGCTGAACCCGGAACCGCCGGTGCTGGTCTCCTGCGGCGGGCTGGATAAGCCCAACCTCATCACCATCGGCTGGACGGGCACGATCTGCACCCAGCCCAGCATGGTTTCCATCAGCGTGCGGCCGGAGCGCTACAGCCACCACCTTATCCAGGAGAGCGGACAGTTTGTCATCAACCTGCCCACCGAAGCACTGGTGCGCTCCATTGACTGGTGCGGCGTGAAAAGCGGCCGCGACGTGGATAAGTTCGCCGCCTGCGGCCTGCACGCCGCCCCCGGCAGCGTGCTGACCAACTGCCCGGTGCTGGAAGAAAGCCCGGTGAACCTCGAGTGCAAAGTGACTCAGGTGATCCCGCTGGGCAGCCACGATCTGTTCCTGGCCGAAGTCGTTGCCTGCGATGTGGACGAAAGCCTGCTGGACGAGACCGGCAAGCTCTGCCTTGATAAAGCCAAGCTCATCGTCTACAGCCATGGTGAGTATCTGGCCCTGGGCAAAAAGCTGGGCACCTTTGGCTACAGTGTGCGGAAGAAAAAGCCGGTGAAGCGCCGCAAATAATATCGCGCAGCAAAACAGCGCCCTGTTCGTTGGAACAGGGCGCTGTTTTTTCCTTTTTATTCCGATTTTGCCAATATGCGTGCCGCATAGTGCTGATAGCATTTCGCAATGTGTTCTGCGATGCGGTCACTCAGCTTCCAGACCGGCTTTTGCAGCGTGTGCTGATAGGCCACGCTCAGCAGCCAGGCGGCGAGGAACAGGCCCGCCACATACAGCACTTCCCACAACAAAACCCAGTCATAGCCCAGCGTTGTGTGGATCCACTGCCAGATCCACGGACGCAGATAGAGCCGCACGAACAGGTTTTCATGGATAATATAGATGAGATAGGAGCAGCCTGAAATGTTCCGAACCAGCGAGCCGTCGCATTTCCAGCCCAGTGCCAGGTTCAGAAGGGCCGCTGTGATCATGAGCAGGAAGGGATTGCAGGGCCAATTCCAGACCAGAAGGTTTCCGTCCAGCGGTTTGATGAAAAGGCCTGCCAGATCCAGCAGCAGCAAGAGGAGGATCAACCCCGCCACACCCGCTGCCAGCAGCCGCCGGTTGAAGCGGCGGTCCCGGACGATGTGCAATGCATAGCGCTTGACATACGCAATATCAAAATAGAATGCGACCCAGTTTATCAAAAAACTGCCAGAGAATGCCCAGGGGTTAAAAAGGTTGACGACGATGTACAAGATCGTAAAGCAGGTGCAGACCTTCAGCAAGCCTTGCCGGTCCAGCTGCGCAATGATCTTATTCAGAAGCGGATGAACCGCATAGAACAGCATGTAGGTGGTCAGGTACCAGTTTGTGAACGAATAGTTCGGGGTCAGGGCCTCGCCGATGAGGTCGTTTGGTACCCCCCCCCCCTATCGCTTTGCCAATCAGGAACAGGACGGATACCACCCAGACATCTGCCGCCATGTGAGCGATCTTGCGTGCAGAAGCGCCGGTGCTTTCCAGAAGATACCATGCCGAGCAGAAAAAGAAGATATCATTGCCCAGCATTCCGGCATGGCGCAGAAGCGTAAGGAGCAAGTATGAGAGATTGGTCGTCGCGTTTTCCAGCGGGATGATATAGTCCACGCTTGCAGCATATGCGCTGGGTTCGCACAAGGTTTGGGTCACATGGCTGATCACCACCAGAAGGATCGCGATCACCTTCAGGCAGTCGATCCCCGTATTTCTCGTTCGCTTCCCAGCGATCGGCGACGCAGAAGCCGTGTTCATGTTACATTCCTCCATTTTGATTTTTTTGCATTGCATCCGTTTCATTATACCGGTTCTGCCCAGCGATTACAAGAAAAGCCTGCAGCACCAAACGTACTGCAGGCTCAAACTTTTTAACCTTCGTGCTTCACGCGCTGGATTTCGCCCAGATCGTAGGGGGTGTTCTGGTAGACGTAATAGTTCAGCCAGTTCTCATACAGCAGGTGGGCGTGGGCACGCCAGCGGAACAGCGGCGGCTTCGCGGGGTCGTCGTCCGGGTAGTAGTTCACCGGCACATGGATGGGCAGGCCCTTGTCCACGTCGCGGCGGTACTCGGCATCCAGCGTGTACTTGTCGTACTCCGGGTGGCCGGTGACGAAAATTTGCCGTCCGTTCTCGGTGCTCATGAGGAAGGGGCCCGCCACGTCGCTCTCGGCGAGGATGCGCAGTGCCTTGCAGGCATCCACATCCTCCCGGCTGATGCCGGTGTGGCGGCTGTGGGGCGCATAGAACACCTCGTCGAAGCCGCGCACCAGCGGGTTTGCCGGGCGGGTGACCCGGTGCTCGAACACGCCGAACA
>ERZ773193.4003-NODE-4003-length-12485-cov-3.177072_pt1 | contig 12485 bp, 7 predicted proteins | sample MGYA00511110_ERZ773193 | MGnify/ENA primary metagenome ERZ773193 (study PRJEB29015, sample SAMEA2737784) | human gut metagenome | biome: human gut; feature: human-associated habitat; material: faeces | place: China | collected 2012 ...
ACCGCCTCCGGTAAAAGTTCCTGTAAGATTGCCCGGTTACTTTCCTCCGTATAAATCCGGACAAGACCCGCTCCCGAAAGATATGCTGCCCTGGCACTTAAATATGCTGCACCGGACATTCCTTTGCTTCCGGTAATCATCAGAACCTTTCCATAAGTTCCTTTATTAGAATCCGGTTTCCTTTGCGGCAGCATTGCCGGCACATCGGATTTTTCAAGTGCCATGCAGATTTCTTCTTCCGCAAAAAACTCCGGTCTGGTAATTCCGATCGGCGCTGTAACAAGCTTTCCTGTATACTCACATCCCGGATATAGGATCTGTCCCATCTTCTGAAACGCAAAGGTCACTGTAAGATCTGCTTTAAATGCCGTTCCAAGCACTTTTCCATCATCCGAACGGATCCCTGAAGGAGTGTCGACTGCCACCTTACAGGCAGTCATCCGATTCATCTGATCAATCACCTCTGCGTATCTGCCTTTTATTTCACGGGATAGACCAATACCGAATACGGCATCTATAATAACACTATATTCTTTCTGTGGCAAACTGTTTCCTACAGATATTCCCAGATTTTCCAGAATTTTCATCTGGATTTTTGTTTCTTCACTACGATGGTCATAATTTCCGACCAATACTACATCTGGATGATTTCCTTCTTCTACAAGCATCCTTGCAATTGCGAATCCGTCACCACCGTTATTGCCACTTCCACACACGACCAATGCTTTCGACAAATCTATGTCTTCTGCTTTCATCGCAGCCACACACTGAAGTGCCGCCCGTTCCATCAGGACAAGGGACGGGACCTGCATCTTCTGTATCATTCTCTGATCCGATCTTCTCATCTGATCTGCTGTCAGTATTTCTTTCATATCCGGTCTCCCATACATTTAATTTTCAAAAAGGTGCAGGAAAAAACTTTCCTGCACCTCTGCCTTCTGGTCTGCTTTGCCTACTTTCCTTCATGTTCTTCATTGTATCTGGTGATATTATAAGATAATCTCATCAGACTTTCAGACAAATGAACATTCTCCACAATAATATTATCCGGCAGATTCAGATCTGTATGCGCAAAATTCCAGATAGCCTTAACTCCATTATCTACCAGGAGATTGGCAACCTCTACTGCTTTTGTCTTCGGAATCGTAAGAACCCCGATCTCAATATCGTTTTCTTTCACAAAATCCTTCAATTCATCCATCATACGGATCTCAACTCCACGGATCGTCAATCCGGCAAGCCTTGGGTTTACGTCAAACAGCCCTTTTAAAACAAATCCCCGATTTTCAAATGCTGCATAGTTCGCCAGTGCCTGTCCAAGATTTCCTGCTCCAATGATAACGAATTTATGTTTCTCGTTCAATCCAAGGATCTTACCTATCTCTGTATAAAGATACTTTACATTATAGCCATATCCCTGCTGTCCAAATCCACCAAAATTATTCAGATCCTGACGGATCTGTGAAGCAGTTACTTTCATTCTTTTACTTAATTCATTGGATGATATCCGTTCGACTCCGCTCTCCAGTAGTTCCCCTAAATAACGATAATACCGCGGAAGTCTCCTTATTACTGCCTGAGATATTTCTCTTGATGCCACTTTCACTTCCACCTTCCTATTTTTTGACTCATTATTTTTAATTATATAAGAATCCAGTGAAAAAGTCAAATTTTATAGTTGTTTTTTGTCGTATTTCAGCTATAATTATGTTACTGTGAGCAGTAACATAATTGCCACTTTAACAGGAGGATATAAAAATGATACTGGCATGTCATAATCTGTCAAAAAGTTTTGGGGATCAGGTCATCGTAAAAGACGGATCCTTTCATATAGAGAACCATGAAAAAGCTGCCCTTGTAGGTATTAACGGAGCCGGCAAATCCACGATCCTCAAGATGATCGTAGGACAGCTTTCTCCCGATGCAGGGACGGTTGTTCTTACCAAAGGCAAAACTCTCGGCTACCTTGCACAGCATCAGGAGATGGAAAGCGGCAATACCATTTACGAAGAAGTCCGCACGGCAAAAGCCGAAGTCATTGAGATGGAAAAGCAGATCCGTACAATCGAAATCGAGCTTCCGTCTCTTTCCGGAGATGCTCTTGAAGCACGTCTTGCCACTTATCAGAGACTGACTTCTGCATTTGAGCACGCAGACGGTTACGCCTATAAAAGTGAGCTTACCGGCGTTCTAAAAGGTCTCGGATTTACAGAAGAAGAATTTACTAAACCCGTAGATTCTTTATCCGGTGGTCAGAAGACCCGTGTATCTCTTGGCAAACTCCTTCTTACCAAGCCTGACGTCCTGCTTCTGGATGAACCAACAAACCACCTGGATATGAACTCCATCGCATGGCTGGAAACCTATCTTCTGAATTATCCGGGTGCCGTTCTTATCGTATCCCACGACCGCTATTTCCTGAACCGTGTGGTTACAAAGGTGATTGAAGTCGAGCAGGGACAGCTTCATACTTATATGGGCAATTATTCTGATTTTGCTGTCAAAAAAGAACAGCTCAGAGAAGCCAGATTAAAAGAATACTTGAATCAGCAGCGTGAGATCAAACATCAAGAAGCCGTGATCGAAAAGCTCCGTTCATTTAACCGTGAGAAATCCATCAAGCGTGCCGAAAGTCGGGAAAAAATGTTGGACAAGATGACACTTGTAGACAAACCGATGGAGATCAACACTGACATCCATCTGAAGCTGGAGCCTTCCCGTGTCAGTGGCAATGATGTCCTTTCTGTCAAAGGATTAAGCAAAGCCTTTCCGCCACAGACACTTTTCACCGATATCAGTTTCGAGATCAAGCGTGGGGAACATATAGCCATCATTGGCGACAACGGAACCGGAAAAACTACGCTTCTCAAGATTCTGAACAATGTGATCCAGGCAGACAGCGGTTCCTTTACACTGGGTGCCAATGTGGAGATTGGTTACTACGATCAGGAACACCACGTCCTTCATATGGATAAGACGATCTTTGAAGAAATTTCCGATGATTATCCGACACTTACCAACACACAGATCCGGAACATGCTTGCGGCTTTTCTTTTTACCGGAGATGATGTTTTCAAGCTGATCGGTGATTTAAGTGGTGGTGAAAGGGGACGTGTATCTCTGGCAAAGCTGATGCTCTCCAATGCAAATTTTCTGATCCTCGATGAGCCGACCAACCATTTGGACATCACTTCCAAGGAAATTCTTGAGCGGGCTCTGAACGATTATACCGGTACGATACTTTATGTATCCCACGACCGTTATTTCATCAACCAGACTGCCACCCGTATTCTGGAACTGACCGGCAATACCTTTGTAAATTATATCGGCAACTATGATTATTATCTGGAGAAAAAAGATCTTCTGACCCCGGCTGTTTCCACAGCTGCTTCCGAAGACGCACCGGCGCAGGTTTCCGAATCCAAACTAAGCTGGCAGGAGCAGAAAGAAGAACAGGCACGTCTCCGTAAAAGGCAGAACGACCTGAAGAAAACAGAAGAACGTATCGGTGTTCTGGAAACACGTAATGGCAAAATCGATGAACTGATGATGCAGGAAGAAGTCTATACGAATTCTGTTAAATGCCAGGAACTGGCAAAAGAAAAAGCAGCAAACGAAGCAGAACTCGAAGAACTCTATGAAAAATGGGAAGAACTGAGTGAATCATAATATGAGCCTGTGATATTGACAAATATTTGACAAACAGCTTCTTCCAGTTCTTCCCATTTTCCTGTCAGAGATACGCCCTTCATGCATTCCCTGCTCTTTTTATAATCTTTCTGCAATCGCTTTAATAAACCCTTCACTGTTCAGTACATGTACCTCCGGAAGAGTTGTGATCATTGCCAGATCCTTTGTCATATAACCCTCTTCAATCGTATCAATCGTTGCTTTTTCCAAACGGTCTGCAAAATCCATCAGTTCCTGGTTCCCATCCAGTTCTCCTCTCTTGCGCAAAGCTCCTGTCCATGCAAAAATTGTTGCAACAGAGTTTGTTGAAGTCTCTTCCCCTTTCAGGTGTTTATAATAATGACGCTGTACTGTTCCATGTGCAGCTTCATATTCATAAAAGCCTTCCGGTGATACCAGTACAGATGTCATCATGGCAAGTGAACCAAATGCTGAGGAAACCATATCACTCATCACATCCCCGTCATAATTCTTACATGCCCAGATATAACCACCCTCTGATTTCATTACACGGGCTACCGCATCATCGATCAGTGTGTAGAAATATTCAATTCCCGCTTCATCAAAAAGGTTCTTATACTCCGCATCAAAGATCTCCTGGAAAATATCTTTGAAAGTATGGTCATATTTTTTGGAAATGGTATCTTTTGTTGCAAACCAAAGATCCTGCTTTGTATCCAGTGCATAACTAAAACAGCTTCTTGCAAAACTTTCAATCGATGCATTGATATTGTGCATTCCCTGGATAATACCTGCTCCATCGAAATTATGGATCAGCTCTCTTGTCTCTGTTCCGTCAGGTGCCGTGTAGACCAGCTCTGCCTTTCCAGGTCCCGGAATCTTCATCTCGGTTCCTTTATATACATCCCCATAAGCATGACGGGCAATCGTGATCGGCTTCTTCCAGTTCTTGACACATGGTTCAATTCCTTTTACCACGATCGGAGCACGAAATACTGTTCCATCCAGAATCGCACGGATTGTTCCGTTCGGACTCTTCCACATCTCTTTGAGATCATATTCTTTTACCCTTGCCGCATTCGGTGTAATGGTCGCACATTTGACTGCTACTTTGTACTTCTTTGTTGCATTAGCTGAATCAACTGTAACCTGGTCATCTGTCTCATTGCGGTGTTCCAGTCCAAGATCATAGTAATCTGTCTTAAGATCTATATACGGCAGAAGAAGATCATCTTTTATCATCTTCCAGAGAATTCTGGTCATCTCATCTCCGTCCATCTCAACAATCGGTGTCGTCATCTGAATTTTATTCATAGCTTCGTCTCCTTTTTGGTTATTCTTCTTCGATATGCAGGTTCTCCATAACATGCATAATGTGGAGCGTTGCCAGATTGCCGGCTTTTTCCGCATCCTTTGCCTTGATGGCATTCAAGATCTCGTTATGCTCGCCAATCGACTTGATTGCACGCTCTTCTGTCTTAACGGAAGTCCTTCTTGCAAGCTGTACATATTTGTGAAAATCTGAAAGCACATGATCCAGGATCCTGCTCTGTGATGCCTCATACAGAATCTGATGGAATCTTCCATCCAGCTCTGTCAGCTGATCGGAATGTCCTTTATCCATATGATATTCGGATAAAAGAATGATCTCATCCAGCTCTTCCAGCTGCTCCTGTGTAATATGTTCTGTTGCCCAGCGGACGCATAATCCTTCCAGCATGGAACGGATCATATAAATATCATGTACATCCTTATCAGAAATACCGGTAACATAAGCTCCTTTATTTGGGATGATGTTCACCAGTCCCTCCAGTTCCAGCTGTCTAAGTGCCTCTCTTACCGGTGTACGGCTAACTCCAAGTTCCTTCCCCAATGTTGCTTCCCTGAGTTCGTCATTTTCTTCATACTTACCTTTCAGAATGTCATCTCTGATGGTCTGAAAAACCTGACTTCTCAATGAATACTCTTCCATTTTATCTCTCTCCTGAATTTCGTTAGATTGTAATCCCCTTTTCGTCACAGATTCTCTCAATCTCCCGGATTAGTTCCTGATCTGTGAGTACGGTCACACGGCCGGATTCATATTCCGCGTCAACCCACTTCTTCAATTCTACAACTAAAATGGAATTCTTGTCTACCTGTTTCTCATTTTTCAGGTGATAATATGTATTTATCCAGTGTGCAATACCTGCAAGGCCGGAAGTATTTGACACAGCAACCAGCGGTGGACGGTTCAGAAACTTGCCGGTATCAAACACATTGTAGATTTCTTCGTTCTTTAACAGTCCGTCTGCATGGATCCCCGCACGGGTTACATTGAAATTCTTTCCGACAAACGGGGTACGCGGCGGAATCTGGTATCCAATCTCTTTTTCATAATATTCTGCCAGTTCAGTAATCACCGTTGTATCCATACCATCCAGCGTTCCGCGAAGCTGCGCATATTCAAAAATCATCGCTTCCAGCGGCGTATTGCCGGTACGTTCACCGATTCCAAACAAGGAACAGTTCACACCACATGCTCCATAAAGCCAGGCCGTTGTTGAATTGTTGACTGCCTTGTAAAAATCATTATGTCCGTGGAATTCGATCAGTTCACTCGGTACACCTGCATGTACTCTGAGTCCGTAAATGATACCCGGAATGGAACGAGGAATCACAGCCCCCGGATAGTTGACTCCGTATCCCATTGTATCACAGACACGGATCTTCACCGGAATCTGATATTCTTCCATCAGATGCATCAGTTCCAGACAGAATGGAATGACAAATCCATAAATATCCGATCTGGTAATATCTTCCAGATGACATCTTGGACTGACACCGGTCTCCAGACATTCACGTATAACTGACAAATAATATTCCATCGCCTCTCGTCTTGTCATCTTCAGCTTATAAAAAATATGATAATCTGAACAGCTTACCAGAATTCCGGTTTCCTTCATTCCCAGATCTTTTACCAGCTCAAAATCCTTTTTATTTGCACGGATCCAGCTTGTGATCTCCGGGAACCTATAACCTCTTTCCATACATTTATATACGGCATCCCGGTCTTTCTTGCTGTATAAGAAAAATTCACTCTGACGAATCTTCCCCTGCGAACCTCCAAGCCTGTGCATATAATCGAAAATGGTTACAATCTGATCCGTTGAATAGGGTGCTCTCGACTGCTGTCCATCCCTGAATGTCGTATCCGTGATCCAGATCTCATCCGGCATACTGTGCGGTACAATACGATCATTAAACGCAATCTTCGGAATCTCATCATAATGAAACAGGTTCCGGAACACATTCGGTGTGTCCACGTCTACCAGCGGGTACATATGCTCCTCAAGTTGCAATAAATTTGTATGCTTATCCAGATAAACCTTCCTATTTTCCATAACCGTCACTCCCTGACCTGTATTTTTGTATTATTGTATACAACTATACCTTCGATGTCAACCCCATTTTCCTCATTTCGTGACTTTAACCCAGTATTTCATTCAATTAAAGTGCTAATTGGTTAAATTTTCATATTTTTCCATCTATATCTCCCGTCTTTAACAAGCACCCAATCACATTTGCAGTCTCTATCCCCTCTCCCTCACTATGAAGCAGTCCTGCCCTTTTAACCAATACCGTTCATTGGCCGGACGAGAAAAAGAATCTCTTCCAATCCTATTTTGTGCAATGGAGATGAAACTCAAAAATTATGGAAGCCTCTGCTGACATAATTTTCGCCTTCAGAGGTTCATCGGAATGGTTTGCACAACCTGGATTGGAAGAGATTCTTTTTCTCGCCCGACCTAACAACCTTATTTTCAAAAAAAGACAGCCTCATCCCTCACTAGGGGATAAGACTGTCCTCTTAAACATTCTAATATAACTTCGCACTGATCAGCTTCGGTCTGAACCCGGCTGCCTCCAATGCCGCAATGATCCGGTTCTTATGATCGGTTCCAAATGCTTCCAGTGTCACACGAAGCTCCACAGCCGCATTCCGGTTAATACTTACAAACTGATTATGTTCCAGTTTGATCACATTTCCCTGCTCTTCTGCAATCGTCTGTGCCACTTTTACCAGTTCACCCGGTTTATCCGGAAGAAGTACCGATACAGAGAAGATACGGTCTCTCTGGATCAGTCCGTGCTGTACAACTGAAGACATGGTAATAACATCCATGTTCCCGCCGCTTAAGATAGATACTACTTTCTTACCTTTCAGATCCAGCTGTTTTAAAGCTGCAACGGAAAGAAGACCGGAGTTTTCTACTACCATTTTATGGTTTTCCACCATATCAAGGAATGCTCCGACCAGTTCATCGTCTTCTACAGTTACGATCTGGTCTACATTTTCCATGACGTATGGAAGGTTCTGTTCCCCGACTTTTTTTACTGCTGTACCATCTGCGATCGTGTTGGCACTTGGAAGTGTTACGGTATGTCCTGCTTCGATTGCAGCAGTCATACTTGCTGCTTCTGCCGGTTCCACACCGATCACTTTGATCTTTGGATTCAGCATTTTCGCAAGTGTAGATACACCTGTGATCAGTCCGCCGCCCCCGATCGGTGCAAGGATATAATCAACGGTCGGGAGTTCCTGGACAATTTCCATTGCAATCGTTCCCTGTCCGGTAGCTACATCCAGATCATCGAACGGATGTACAAAAGTATATCCGTACTCTTCTGCAAGCTCATAGGCCTTTGCACAGGCATCGTCATAGACATCTCCGTGTAAAACAACCTCGGCGCCATAGTTCTTGGTACGGTTTACCTTGATCAGCGGAGTGACAGTTGGCATAACAATCGTCGCCTTACATCCAAACGCTTTTGCCGCATATGCCACACCCTGCGCATGGTTTCCTGCTGAAGCTGTGATCAGACCTTTTGCACGATCTTCCTCAGAAAGTGTGCTGATCTTGTAATAAGCTCCTCTTAATTTGTATGCACCTGTGTACTGCATATTTTCCGGTTTCAAATAGACCTTTCCCCCGGTCTGGCTACTGAGATACTCACTGTAGATAAGCTTTGTCGGACGTGTCACACGTTTTACGATCTCGCTTGCTTCTTCAAATTTTTCCAATGTCAGCATATTATTATTCTTCTCCTTCTTCCTTCTTTTCTTCTGTTGTAAATAATGCCTGTACAAATTCGTCGGAATCGAATTTCTGCAGATCATCGATTGTCTCACCGACACCTATATATTTAACAGGAATTCCAAGCTCTGCCTGAATTGCAACTGCAATTCCACCTTTGGCCGTTCCATCCATCTTAGTCAGGATAATTCCTGTAATATCCGCAACATCACTGAATTCCTTTGCCTGTGAAAGTGCATTCTGTCCGGTCGTTGCATCCAGAACGACCAAAGTTTCCCTGTATGCTTCCGGATATTCTCTTTCCAGCACACGGTTAATCTTTTTCAGTTCCTCCATCAGGTTCTTTTTATTGTGAAGTCTTCCTGCCGTATCACAGAGAAGCACATCTGCATGACGTGCTTTTGCCGCAGCTACCGCGTCATAGATTACAGCTGCCGGATCTGCTCCTTCCTGCCCTCCGATCATATCTGCATCGGCACGGTTCGCCCATTCTCGAAGCTGTTCTCCCGCCGCAGCACGAAAAGTATCGGCTGCCGCCAAAACAACCTTTTTCCCCTGACTTTTCAACTTTCCCGCCAGTTTTCCGATCGTAGTTGTTTTCCCGACTCCGTTTACTCCGATCACAAACACGACAGATGTTCTGTTTTCAAACTCATATGCCGTCTCTCCTACATCCATTTGTTCCCGGATACTGTCAATCAATAATTGTCTGCACTCAATCGGTTCTTTGATATGTCTTTCTTTTACTTTTGCCCGGAGGTCTTCTAATATTTCCATTGTAGAGTGTACTCCGAGATCGCCCATGATCAACGTCTCTTCCAGCTCCTCATAAAACTCCTCGTCTATTTTTGAAAAGCCATGAAAAATACTGTCCATCCCGGATACAATATTATCTCTTGTCTTTGCAAGACCTGATACAAGACGCCTGAAAAATCCTTTTTTTTCTTCCATTTATCTAATTAATTCCTTTCTCTGATTCCTTTATCAATTCTCAGCGATCCAATTTATCTTCCAAAAGATCGACTGAAACAAGCGTTGAAACGCCTTTTTCCTGCATCGTGATTCCATACAGTCTATCTGCTGCCGTCATCGTTCCTCTACGATGCGTAATTACGATAAACTGCGTATTTTTCGTCAGTTTATGCAGATATTGTGCAAAGCGGGTCACGTTATTATCATCCAGCGCCGCTTCAATCTCATCAAGAAGACAAAACGGCGACGGTTTTAAATTCTGGATCGCAAATAATAAAGAAATTGCCGTCAACGCTTTTTCGCCGCCGGAAAGCTGCATCATATTTTGAAGTTTTTTCCCTGGCGGCTGGGCAATGATACGGATTCCCGCCTCCAAAATATCCTCATCTTCCATCAACTCCAATGTTCCTTTTCCGCCTCCGAACAACTGTCGGAACACTGTGTTGAACTCTTCTTTTATTTTTAAAAACTGCTCGGCAAACTGTTTTCTCATTGCAGCATCTAATTCATCAATGATCTGCATCAGCGTCTGCTCCGCCTCGACAAGGTCGTCATGCTGATTTTTCAAAAATGCATATCTTTCGGAAATATTTTTAAAATCTTCAATCGCATTGACATTGACTGTGCCGAGTTTTCGGATCTCATTTTTCAACTCTTGTATCTGACGCTTCATATACGCAAGATCCGTCAGATTTTCGTCACGAAGCTTCATCGCATGATTGTATGTGATCTCATATTCTTCCCACATATAATTCATCTGCTTTTCAGACGCCGCCTCGTAAGATTGTTTTTGACTGTCCAGGCGGAAACATTCTTTATCGAGAGCCGAAATATGTTTTGACAAGTCTTCCCGCATTTGCAGAAACTGTTTATGCTTCCTGTTTAATGCATCTCTTCCCTCTGTCTGTTCTTTTATTTCTTTTTCAATTTCATCAAACAATTCTCTTGAATTATCAATCGTTCCCCGAAGCTCTTTTATCTTGTCTTCCTTTTCCTTAATCTCATCTGACGCATAATCTTTATTTTTATCCAATTCTTCCAGTTCTGCCTGAAACTTGACGATCTCTTCTTCAATACGTGAAATATTTTCCGATACGAAAAGATTCTGCTGTTCCATTCCTGCCAAAGATAAATGTGATTCTTCTGAGATCTTAAGCTGTTCACTCTCCGTATCTCTTTCTTTTTCAAGCAGAGCATGAAGTTCTTCGATCCGAAGATTGAGTTCTTTTTCTAAATTTTCAGATACCTCAAGTTCCATCCTGATCGACTCTTCGTTCTCTATTATCTCTCCTAACTCTCTTTCAAGCTTTCCTTGTTCTGCGACATAACCTGCACAGCTTTGTTTTGCCTCCTCCATACGCGTCTTCGTCTGCTCGGCATTCATCTTCGCTGTATTTTCGATGACCGATGCCTTTCTGAGTTCCTGACGGATATCATCTACCATATTGTAGCATCCCGCGCGTTCAGATTTAATCCTGCTTACATCTGCCTCGGCGGCATCCATATCTTTTTTCAGCATGGCTACCGTCTTTTCAAATTCTTCGATCTCTCGTCTTCTGCTCAGCAGGTTGCTGGAATTTTTAAATGCGCCTCCCGTCATCGATCCTCCCGGATTGATCAATTCTCCTTCCAAAGTAACAAGTCTAATCGACTGCTTATATTTTCTTGCAATGAGAATTCCGTCATCGATCGTTCTAACGACAAGGGTTCTTCCTAACAACTGCTCTGCCAGTCCGGTAAAACGCGCCTCTACATAAACAAGCTTATCTGCCGTACCGATCACTCCCGGTTCTTTAAGCGCTTCTTCATTGCGAATTCCGCCTCCGCCTCTCATACTTGTAAGCGGCAAAAATGTTGCCCGGCCGAACTTATTCGTCTTTAAAAAAGAAATCATTTTCTTGGCTGTATCTTCATTATCCGTAACAATATTTTGAATACTTCCGCCCAAAGCAGTCTCAATCGCAATCTCATATTCTTTATCGACTTTGATAATATCTGCAACAACGCCGATCAATCCCGGATTTTTATCCTTATTTGCCATCACTTTACGGATACTGTTTCCATATCCATCATAACGCTCCGTAATATTTTTCAGTGATTCCAGCCTGGATGCCTCTCTGTGATATGCTGTTCGTCCGACATTCAATTTTTCCTGTCTGACATTTAACTCTTCTTGAAGTTTTTGTATCTTCTGTTCATTTTCGGTAATCTGCATATTATAGAGCCGAATCTTATCTTGAATCTCAGACAACCGCTCTTCATGTTCATGCAGCTGCTCTTCCTGCTCTTTCGCCTTTGCCGACACTTCTAAAATATTTCTTGCAAGCACGGATTTTCTTGTTGATATTTGATCTCTCGTTGTATCAAAATGTTGGATTTTTGCTTTCGTAGAAGCTCTGTTTCCAAGAAGATCCATAATTTCCTGTTTCCGCTGTTCGATCTCTTCTGTATGCTCCGCAATCTGTGTCTGCACATCGATCAGTCGTTTTTTTACAACCGTATCTGCCTGCGACGCTTCACGCAGCTTTTCCGAAAGATTTTTCTTTTCTTCTTCAAAAGACGCTTTCTGCTCTTTTCTCATATTGATTTCCGATTGGACGGTATTCAACCGGTTATCATAATGCTCATCATTCATACGAGCCGTATTGATCTGTTCTCTCAATACATTGATCTGACCTTCCAGTTGCTGCTTCAGTAAATTTGTTTCATTCAAACGATTTTTTGCAGTTTCGATTGCAAGGTCGATCTCTTCTACTTCCTCTTCAATCGCCTCATACTCCGTTT
>ERZ773193.4012-NODE-4012-length-12453-cov-6.898129_pt1 | contig 12453 bp, 7 predicted proteins | sample MGYA00511110_ERZ773193 | MGnify/ENA primary metagenome ERZ773193 (study PRJEB29015, sample SAMEA2737784) | human gut metagenome | biome: human gut; feature: human-associated habitat; material: faeces | place: China | collected 2012 ...
CGGGCTGCGGCCGGGCGCGGCGTGACGATCATCGATCCTGCGCCCGCCGTGGCGCGCCGCACGGCCCAGCTGCTCGACGCCCGCGGCCTGCGTGCGGAGGCGGGGCATCGTCCCGAATACGGCTTCCTGACCTTCGCCGACGCGGCCTACGGCGAACGGTTGCGCCGCAAGGCTTTTGCCTGCGACGTTGCATAAATGGAAAATGATCGTTACTTTTGTATCGATAAACGAACACTGACATGGCATCGACCCAATCCAAATCGGCAAAGGCCTCCGCAACGCGCTCCGACGGCGAGAGCGCGCGGTGGATTTTCGGCCTGCTGCTGCTCTTTGCCGGAATCTTTCTGGTGGCGTCGGTGGTCTTCTACTACTTCGACTGGCGCGGCGATTACAGCGCGCTGCACGGCATCGGCAGCGAGAATCCCAATTTCGACGATTCGATCGACAACCCCTGCGGCCGTCTGGGCGCATGGACGGCCGAGATGCTTGTCGGCCGTTCGTTCGGTCTGTTCGGGATCGTTGTCCCGATCATCGTGACGATGATGGGCGCGCGCATCCTGCGCCGGCGGCCCGTCCTTTTTCACCACTCGGTGCTCAGCTCGCTGCTGGTGCTGATCCTGGGGTCGCTGACGCTCGGCGTCGCCTTCGACGACGGGTGGGGAATGTTCAACAGCGGCTGGGGCGGCGCCTGCGGCATCGAAATGGGACGCCTGCTGAGCGGAAGCATCGGTATGGTGGGGTGCTTCATCGTGTTGCTGGGCGGCTGGATTCTGACGGGCGTCTTCATCAACCGCAATTTCATCAACAAGGTCAATCGCGCGGGCAACGTCATGGTGGACAAGAGCGGCCGGATCGTCGAGATCGTCAAGCATAAGGTCGTTCCGGGACACCTCCACGCCGAGGAGGCCGACGGGGCCGTTTCTGCTGCCGCGACGCCGGCCGCGCCGGATGCCGCCGGGGCAGCCGGAACGGAGCGTGCCGCCGAACCCGAAATGCCGCGCGCCGTGCGCGTGCCGGAGCCTGAAACGCCGCGCGCCGCACGTACGCCGGACCCCGAAATCGTACGTCCCGCCCGTGAGCCGGAAGCAGCCGCAACGCAGATCGTCCGCGGCGAAGAGGACGATCCCTTCGTCGAAATCTCGTCCGACGGCACTCCCGTCGGCTCGGAACCCGCCCGCGAAGCGGAATCCGCGGTAAAGACCGACGAGGACGGCGAATTTATCGAAGTGGACCTCTCGCGTCCCGAAGGGCGGCTGGTGCTCGGCCCCGGCGGACTCGTCGAGCTGGAGCGTCCCTCGACACCCTCGGCCGCACCCTCCGCCGGAACTCCGGTCCGCAATATGCCCGTTTCCGACGGCCCGTTCACCGAACTTACCGTAGGCGGAGATGCCGGCGCATCTTCCCCGGCTACCCTCGCCGGAGCCGCTCCCGAATCCCTTTCCGCTCCCGAATCCCTTTCCGGTTCCGAATCCCTTTCCGGCCCCGCATCTCTCGCCGCGGCTGCTTCCGCATCCGGAGATGCGCCTGTGCATGGAGCTGGCTCCGCGCCCGAATATGAATCCGCACCCGCCGACGCATCTGTTTCCGCGGGTTCGGCCGGTGCCGAAGGCGTCGTCGTTACGGTCGAAGCCAACGAGGCCCGCATGGTCGACGAACGGGCGATCACGACCGAGAGCTACGATCCGTTGAAGGACCTCGTGAACTACAGCAAGCCGCCCGTGACGCTTCTGGAGGACTACCAGTCCGATTCGGAGGTTAGCGACGAGGAGATTTTCGACAACAAGACCCGCATCGAGGAGACGCTCAAGAATTTCGGCATTCCGATCCAGCGCATCAAGGCCACCGTCGGTCCCACGGTCACGCTCTATGAGATCGTGCAGGCGCAGGGTGTCAAGATTTCGAAGATCCAGAGTCTCGAAAACGACATAGCCCAGAGCCTTAAGGCGCTGGGTATCCGCATTATCGCGCCCATTCCCGGCAAGGGGACCATCGGCATCGAGGTCCCCAACCGCGACAAGCAGGTGGTGTCGATGTACTCCGCCGTGCGTTCGCTGCGTTTTCAGGAGTCGAAGGCCGAGCTTCCGGTGGTGATCGGCCGCACGATCCAGAACGAAAACTACGTCTTCGATCTGGCCAAGATGCCGCACCTGCTGGTCGCGGGTGCCACGGGTCAGGGTAAGTCGGTGGGACTCAATGCGATCATCACCTCGCTGCTCTACCGCAAACACCCCGCGCAGCTGAAGTTCGTGATGATCGACCCCAAGATGGTCGAATTCTCGCTCTACGCCAAGATCGAACGGCATTTCCTCGCCAAGATGGAATCGGAGGACGATGCGATCATCACCGATCCCCGCAAGGCGGTCTATGCGCTCAACTCGCTCTGTACGGAGATGGACAACCGTCTGGAACTCTGTAAGAAGGCCGGGGCGCGCAATATCGCCGAATACAACGAGAAATTCACCTCCCGGCGGCTCAATCCGCATAACGGCCACCGTTACCTGCCTTATATCGTCGTCGTCGTCGATGAGTTCGCCGACCTGATCATGACTGCCCGCGAGGTCGAGGGACCCGTGATGCGTCTGGCGCAGAAAGCCCGCGCCATCGGCATCCACCTGATCATCGCCACGCAGCGTCCCGACGTGAAGGTCATTACGGGCGGCATCAAGGCCAACTTCCCGGCCCGTATCGCCTTCCGCGTGATGCAGATGATCGACTCGCGCACGATCATCGACCAGCCGGGCGCCAACCAGCTGATCGGGCGCGGCGACATGCTCTTCTCGAAGGACGGCGAGCTGACCCGTATCCAGTGTGCGCTGGTCGAGACCAAGGAGGTGGAGCGCGTCGTCGATTACATCTCCCGCCAGCAGGGCTATACCGAAGCCTATCCGCTGCCCGACTATACGCCCGATGCGGACGGCGGCGGCAGCAGTCAGGGCAGCGAGGAGTCCGCTCCGGTGAAATACGACTCGCTCTTCGCCGAGATCGCCCGCGACGCAGTTTCGGGCGGCAATATCTCGACCTCGATGATCCAGCGCAACTACGAAGTCGGCTTCAACCGCGCCGGTCGCATCATGACGCAGCTCGAACGCGCCGGTATCGTCGGCCGCCAGCAGGGGGCCAAGCCGCGCGACATTCTGTTCCACGACCTGCCGTCGCTCGAAGCCAAACTGCAGGACCTCGGTTTATTCTGATGCTTACGCCCATGAAACGACTTTTATTCGCAATAGTGCTGCTGTCAGCGGCCCGGACGGCCGCCGCCCGCGGGATGCTTTCCGAAACCTTCGCCGTAACCGAAACCGCCGTCGCGTCCACTGTTTCCATGCTTTCTGCCGAAGCTACCATGTCTGCTGTTTCCTCGGTGTCAGCCGAAACCGCCGCATCCGCTGTTTTCTCAGTGTCTGCCGAAGCTGCTGCGTCGGATCTTCGTGCGGTTTTCCCGGAAACCACCGTATCCGCTGTTCCTGCGGCCGCAGGTGATTTCTTCCGGTCCGGCGTTCCTGTTGCTGCTGCGTCTCCCGCATCCTCCGCGGCGGTTGCCGCCCTTGCGCCTTCTGCCGACGGACGGGCCGCTGAGATTCTTGAAAAACTGGCTGCGGGATTCCGTGCGCTGGGCGCTTACGGAGTGACGTTCGAGGTCAGCTCGGACGAATACACCACCCGCGGCCGTTATGCCGTCGAGGGTGAAAACTACTATATCGCGGTGGGGGAGGCGGAGGTCTACTGCGACGGCAAAATTCGCTACGAGATCGACAACCGCCGCCGCGAAGTGACCATCGACGACGTGGATACTTCAAGCCGTAATCTGCTCAGCAACCCCGCCCATGCCTTCGACTTCATCGGCACCCAGTATGCCCCCTCGCTGGTGAGCGACGCGGGCGGCCGGGCCGTCGTGCGGCTGACCCCGACTTCGGCGAACGCCTCGCCCGCCGGGGAGATTCTCGTTACGGTCGATACCGCCGCGATGCGCCCCGAATCGCTCCGCTACGATTACGACGGCGAGCAGGTCGGCATTGCCGTTCTCGGCGTCGCGCCGCTCGACACGCCGCTCAAAGCTTTCTCCAAAGGGGACTACAAAGGTTACGAATTTATCGACTTCCGCTGATACGCTTGCGCTGATACGCCTGCGCGGATATACTCCGGCGGATACACTTCGTGGATACGAACGGCGTGCGTATGTGACGGCTCATGCCCCGGATTGCGCGCCGGGCTGCCGCGTCCCTGCTGCCGCGGGAATTTCCTGCCGCTTATTTCCGGTTGAGATACCAGTACAGCCCGCCCACGAAGAGACCGCCGCCCACGATGTTGCCGAGCGTGGCCGGAACCAGATTGCCGGCGAACAGCTCCGCCGCTGATACCGGTGCGCCGAACAGCATGCCCAGCGGGATGAAGAACATGTTGGCGATGCAGTGTTCGTAGCCGATCACCACGAAGCACATGATCGGAAAAAACAGCCCTATCATACGTCCCGGCACGTCGTTGGCGCTCATTCCGAGCCATACGGCCAGACATACCAGCCAGTTGGCGCCCACGCCGCGCAGGAAAACCGTGCCCCACGGCAGCGATACCTTCGCCTGCGCAATATTGCAGGCCGCTTCCCGCCACATTTCCGACGACAGCACGCCGGGCAGAACCACCAGAAAATAGGTGAAGAAGAGCGCCCCTGCGAAATTTCCCAGCCACACGAGCGTCCAGTTGCGCGCTACTTTGCTCCAGCCGTACCGGCGGCCGAGCGCCCCCGGCATCAGCACGGCGTTGTTGCCCGTGAACAGCTCGGCTCCGGTGAATACCACCAGTATAAGCCCCAGCGGGAATACCGCGCCCGACAGCAGACGCTGGAATCCGGGCGCTTCGGCCGCTCCGGGAAATCCGAATCCCGCCATCAGCGAGAACAGGCCGCCTATGGCGATGTATGCGCCGGCCAGAAAAGCGAGTATGAGGGTCTTGCCGGCCGTATTTTGCAGTTTGTCCGCCGCGGAGCTTCCGGCCAGCGCGAGGACCTCTTTGGGGGTATTGATTCGGGTCATAAAATTCGGGTCGAAGCCGCAAAGGTAAAAAATCCTCCCGAAACGGCAAAAAAGCGGGGCGTGCTTCCCGGAAATCGTTTTTCCCGACTTTTCCCCTGCGTCTGAAAACGCATCTGCCCCCACCCGGCCGCGGCCGCCGGCTCTCGCCCGGCTGCAAACAGGCTCGTTTTCTCCCGACACCTCGTCGGGAGATTTTTTTCAGGCCGTCAGATCGGCGGAAAAGGGGCAAAAACGGGGTGTCGGTCCGGAAATCTTGTGCGCCGGCGTCAGATTTATCGCCCTAAAGTTGCTCAGATCGGAAATAAATCGTATTTTTGTTCGTTAAAAGACCGTAATTTCAAGAGACAAGATGCTAACTGAAGAAGAAAAGAATGCCGGTTTGGTAGGACGTATCATTCCTATCAATATCGAAGAGCAGATGAAGTCGGCGTACATCGACTATTCGATGTCGGTCATCGTGTCGCGCGCGCTTCCCGATGTGCGCGACGGCATGAAGCCCGTACACCGCCGCATCCTCTACGATATGAGTGCGGAGCTCAACCTCTACTCCGATAAGCCCACCCGTAAGTCGGCCCGTATCGTCGGTGACGTGCTCGGTAAGTTCCACCCCCACGGCGATACGTCGGTCTACGACGCCATGGTGCGTCTGGCTCAGGACTGGTCGATGCGTTATCCGCTGGTCGACGGTCAGGGTAACTTCGGTTCTATGGACGGCGACTCGCCTGCGGCCATGCGTTACACCGAGGCCCGCATGAAGAAGATCACCGACGAGGTGATGGCCGACATCGACAAGGAGACCGTGGACTGGACGCTCAACTTCGACGATACGATTCCCGAACCCACGGTGCTTCCCACCAAGATTCCGCTGCTGATCGTCAACGGCGCGAGCGGTATCGCCGTCGGCATGGCCACCAACATGGCCCCGCACAACCTGAGCGAGGTCGTAGACGCCTGCTGCGCCTATATCGACAATCCCGAAATCACGGGCGAGGAGATGCTGCAGTATATCAAAGGTCCTGACTTCCCGACGGGAGGTATCATCTACGGCTACGAGGGTGTCCGCGAGGCGATGCTTACGGGCCGCGGCCGCGTTATGATGCGCGCCAAGACCGATATCGAGCATACTCCCAGCGGCCGCGAGTGCATCGTCATCACCGAGATTCCCTACATGATCAACAAGGCCGAGATGATCAAGAAGATCGCCGACATGATCAACGAGAAGAAGATCGAGGGCATCTCCTACATCAACGACGAATCGGACCGCAACGGCCTTCGCATCATCATCATTCTCAAACACGACGCCGTCGCCAGCGTCGTGCTGAACACGCTTTTCAAGAATACGCCGCTGCAGACTTCGTTTGCAGTGAACAATATCGCGCTGGTGAACGGCCGTCCCCAGATGCTTCCGATGCGCGATCTGGTCAAGCATTTCGTCGATCACCGCCACGACGTGGTGGTGCGCCGTGCGCGCTTCGACCTGAAGAAGGCCGAGGAACGCCTGCATATCGTGCAGGGTCTGCTGATCGCGCAGGACAACATCGACGAGATCGTGCACATCATCCGTTCGTCGCAGACGCCCGACGCCGCCAAGCAGACGATGATCGAGCGCTTCGACCTGAGCGACATTCAGGCTTCCGCCATTATCGAGATGCGCCTGCGCGCCCTGACCGGACTCGAATACGGCAAGCTGATCGCCGAGCGCGACGAACTTACCAAGCAGATCGCCTACCTCAAGGAGGTGCTCGAAAACGTCGGCATGCAGATGCAGATCATCAAGGACGAACTGCTCGAAATCAAGGAGAAATACGGCGACGAACGCCGCTCGGAGATCGTTTACTCTTCCGAGGAGTTCAACCCCGAAGATTTTTACGCCGACGACGACATGGTCATCACCATTTCGCACATGGGCTATATCAAGCGTACGCCGCTTGCCGAGTACCGCACGCAGAACCGCGGCGGCGTCGGCGCCAAGGGCAGCGCCACCCGCGACGAAGACTTCATCGAACATATCTACGTGGCCTCGATGCACAATACGATGCTCTTCTTCACGGAGAAGGGCCGCTGCTTCTGGCTCAAGGTGTACGAGATTCCGGAAGGCGCCCGCTCTTCGAAGGGCCGTGCCATCCAGAACGTCATCCAGATCGAACCCGACGACAAGGTCCGCGCCTACATCAACGTCAAGCGTCTGAACGACGAGGAGTACGTCAACAACAACTTCATCATCATGTGTACCAAGGACGGTACGATCAAGAAGACCAAACTCGAAGCCTACTCGCGTCCGCGTCAGAACGGCGTGAACGCCATCGTCATCCGCGAGGGCGACCAGCTGATCGAGGCCAAGCTCACCAGCGGTCAGGCCGAGGTGATGATCGCGGCCCGCGACGGCAAGGCCATCCGCTTCAACGAGAGCACGGTGCGTCCTATCGGACGTGTCGGTGCGGGTGTCCGCGGCATCTCGATCGAGGAGAGCGACGAAGTTGTCGGCATGATATGTGTCGAACCCGATTCGAAGCAGGACGTACTGGTGCTGAGTGAGAACGGTTACGGCAAACGTACCGATCTGGACGAATACCGCATCACCAACCGCGGCGGCAAGGGTGTGAAGACGATCAATGTAACGGAGAAAACCGGCAAACTTATCTCCATTCAGGCCGTTACGGACGACAACGACCTGATGATTATCAACCGTTCGGGACTTACCATACGTACGGCAGTGTCGCAGATCCGCCTTGCGGGCCGCGCGACGCAGGGCGTGCGTATCATCAACCTGCGCGAGGGCGACGCCATTGCTTCGGTGATGGCCGTGCCGGCAGCGGGCGATGAAGACGAAGAAGTACAATCCGCAGAGGTCGCTGCAACCGGGAATGACGCCACTCCCGAAGCGGACCGTCCGGCGGAGGAGTAACGAAGAAATGACTTTAAAACATTAAAATTCAATCTGTTATGAAAAAAGTATTTTTGACGGTCCTTGCGGTGGCTCTCGTAGCAGTTACTGCCGTTCAGGCCCAGAAAGTAAACAAGTCGGCGCTTGTATCCAAGATCGAGAAGAGCGACGCCGACATCGCCGATGCGAAGAAGGGCGCCAAGGCTGCGACGTGGATCAACCGCGGCAAAGCCTTCTACGAAGCGGCTATCGAACCGACGAAGAACCTTTTCGTCAATATGGACGCCGCGATGCTCAAGCTGGCCGTCGGCGAACCCGCCTCGACCGAATCGGTGACGCTCGTCAACGTTCCCTACGAGGCTTGGGTCTATCCTTGGTTCACGGCATATATCAAGGACGGCAAGATCGCGACTTGGAGCCAGACGCAGTGGGTGATTGAAGACGCTCCCGCCAAGGCTATCGAAGCCTATAACAAGGCTTACGAAATGGACCCCAAGACGGCCGATAAGGTCAAGGAGGGTCTCAAGCAGATCAGCGACTTCTGCTCGCAGGTGGGCAACACGGGTATCGACACCGGCAATTACGCCGATGCCGCCGACGCCTATGCACTGGCTTTCGAAGCCCAGTCCAGCCCCGCTCACGGCAATCCCGAACCCGCGCTGCTCTACTATGCGGGTTACCTGCGCACGGTGGACGGCGCTGCGAACCCCGCTTCGTTCGTCATCGGTGCCGATTACCTGAACAAGGCGCTCGAACTGGGCTATAACGACGAGGAAGGCAATATCTACTATTACCTTTTCCACTGCTATTACGGCCAGAAGGACGCCGACAAGGCCAATGTCCTGAAAGCCAAGGATGCGCTGGTCGCCGGTATCAAGAAGTTCCCGAAGAACGAGCGCATTCTCGACGGTCTGGTGCAGCTCTATACCAATCCTGAGGATTCGGTGGGCGACCCCGCCGACTTGGTGGCGCTGATCGACGCGGCTATCGAGAGCAATCCGGAGAATGTGGACCTCTGGTTCGGCCGCGGCCGTATCTTCTTCGCGCTGAAGCAGTACGACGAAAGCATCGCATCGTTCCGGAAGGTCGTCGAACTGAAACCCGACCTCTTCGAAGGCAACTACTATCTGGGCGTGTTCTACACGATCAAGGCCGACGAGATGAACAAGGTGATGAACGAGAAGCAGTACAGCAGTCAGGCCGCTTACGATGCCGACCTGAAAGCCGCCAATGCGGTCTATATGGAGGCTATTCCGTGGTTCGAGAAGGCCCACGAGCTGAAAGCCGACGACTTCAATACGCTCGACATGCTCAAGCAGCTCTGCTTCCGTCTGCGCGACGAACCCGGCATTCAGGAGAAGTACGACAAATACTTCCCGCTCTGGAAAGCTGCCAAGGGCGAATAACCGCCGCATAACGGGCGGGACAGCCCGCCGGCAATATAGAACCACCCGGCTCCTGCGAGCCGGGTGGTTTTTGTTTGCGCTCTTTTGTCCGGCGCTTTATTCGATGCTATGTCCGGTGCGCACTCCGAATAAGGAATAGCCCCCGAATTAAGTTCGGGGGCTATTCCTTATCCAGCTCCATCTGCCGCAGTATTCCCCGCCGGTCGAGGATAAAACGCTTCATCAGCCGGAAGTGGGAGGTCTCCTCCAGTTCGGTCGGTTCCAGTCCGCGGTCCGTGATTTCGTATATCTCGGCGCCGGGGTAGGACATGACGATCGGCGAGTGGGTGCTGATGATGAACTGCGACCCCTGCTCGGCCAGCTGCTTCATCCGGCACAGCATGTACATCTGGCGCGAGGGGGACAGTGCGGCTTCCGGCTCGTCGAAAATATAAAGTCCGTGTCCGAAGAGCCGGTGTCCGAGCAGCGCCAGAAAACTTTCGCCGTGCGACTGCTGGTGCAGCGACTTGTCGCCGTAATATTTCAGTACGCCGTCAGCGACGTTTTCGATTTCCGTCGCCACGTTGTAGAAACTCTCCGCCCGCAGGAAATAGCCGTCGCGCGGCTGGAGACCGCGTCCCAGAACGATATGTTCGTAAAGGCCCGAATGGCTGGCGCGCGTCGCGAACCGGAAGTTCTTGGACCCTCCTTCGGGATTGAATCCCGCCTTGACGGCTATGGCTTCGAGCAGCGTCGATTTCCCCATACCGTTCTCGCCCATGATGAACGTCACGGGCCTGCGGAATTCCAGCCGCCGGAAGTTGGCCAGCGCCGGAACGGTGTACGGATAGGTCTGCGGCGTTTCGTCCTCCTCTTTCAGGCGGACGTATTTGATGTAGAGCGAATCAGGAGTCAGTTCCATGGCGGTCAGACTGTCGCTTTCACATAGATCGACCGCAGGCGATGCGTCATGAAGTATTGGAGCACCCCGCGCAGGAACATGTAGAGCGTGAACGCCAGCCAGAGCGCGTTGTTGCCGATTATCGCGTAGCCGACGTAGAAAATGCCGAAGTAGGCTGCCGTGGCCCAGAACATCGAGTTGCGCATGACGCGCGTCTCGGTCGCTCCGACCATGATGCCGTCCATGATGAAGGGCATGGCGCTGGCGACCGGAATCAGGATGATCCATACGATATACTCTCCCGCCAGCTCCACGATCGTCGCGGCATTGGGCGCCGTACTGTCCACGAACAGCCCCACCAGTTCGCGCCACCAGCCGATATAGATGCCGACGAACAGCACCGATACGGCCGTGCCCCACGCGATGCAGCGGCGCAGGCAGTCGCGCAGCGCCCCTTCGTCGCGCGCGCCGATGAATCGGCCCGTCAGGGCTTCGGCGGCGTATGCGAATCCGTCGTTCATGTACGAGAAGAGCGTAAACAACTGCAGCAGCAGCGTGTTGACGGCCAGCAGCGCCGGTTCGTCCATGCGGGCCGACGCCCCCGTGAAGAAGGTGTAGACGGCCACGATGCAGAACGTGCGCAGCATGATGTCGCGGTTTACGATGAAGAAGGTCCTGAGCGGTTTCAGGTTCACCACCTCCGCCCAGTCGATTCCGGTCAGTATCCTGCGGTAGCATGCGAAGAGCAGCAGGGCGGAGAGGGCCACGCCCGTCCACTGCGCGATAACCGAGGCGTAGGCGATGCCGACGATCCCCATGTCCAGTCCGAATGCGAACCAGAGGCTGCACAGCACATGGACCACGTTGACCGTGATGGCCGTGAACATCGGTATCAGCGCGTTCTGCATTCCCGTAAACCAGCCGTTGAAGCCGAACAGCAGAATCCCCGCCGGCACGGCCCAGATGCGGGCGTAGAAGTACTCGCGCGTCATGTCGTTGCCGTTGAGTCCCCACAGGGCCAGCTCGCCCAGCGGGTATTGCAGCAGCAACATCAGCAGGCCCATTCCTCCGGCCACGAGCAGCGCCCGGACCAGCATGTTGGTGCATTCGCGGAAGTTGCCCGCGCCGAACGCCTGCGCCGTCAGTCCGCTGGTCCCCATGCGCACGAACGAGCAGTTCCAGTAGATGAAGTTGAAGATCGACACGCCGATGGCCAGCGCGCCGATCGTCGCGGCCGTATCCGAACCCCAGTGCCCGGCGATCGCCGTCGAGACGATGCCCATGAGCGGCACGGTGATGTTCGAGACGATATTGGGGAGCGCAATGCGCAGTATTTCACGGTTCATGTTCATGGAAAGCGACGGGGGAAATACCCGGCAAACGGCGCCGGGCGTTGTTTATGGATGCAAAGATAACGCAAAAGCGGCGAATTTGTAACGGCCTGCGGCTTTTATCTCCGAATCGGGCACGCAATATGCTTTTATCCGGAAAATTCGATTAACTTTGCCGCGTAAACATTCAAACTGATTATGAAAGACTTTAAAAACGACTCGACCTCGGTGCTTACGCGTTTCGGACGCGACAAGCGTCAGCGTACCGTGACCGCTACGGCGGAGCGTGTCGAGCGTCGCCCGCGTTTGCAGCGTGATGCTGCCGATTCGGAGCAGCCGTCCGATGACCGCAAGCCCGTCAAGCGGGCGTCGTACAACCCCCACTTTACGGAGGACAACCGTCCTGCATTCGACAAACCGCGCCGCAGTTTCGGCGACGAACGGCAGGGCGATCGCGCCCGTTCGGACGAACGTTACCGCGACGGCGACAAACCGCGCCGCTCGTTCGGCGATAAGCCCCGCGGCGAAAAAACCGCCTACGGCGACAACCGGGGTCCCAAGAAATTCGGCGACCGCAAGTTCGGCGACAAACCCTACGGAGAGCGCAAATCCGGCGACAAGCCCGCCGGTGACCGCAGGTTCGGCGACAAACCCTACGGCGACCGCAAGTTCGGCGACAAACCCTACGGAGAGCGTAAATCCGGCGACAAGCCCGCCGGCGACCGTCGGTTCACGGACAAAAAGTCCGGTGATCGTAGGTTCGGCGACAAACCCTATAAGCCCGGATTCCGGAAGCACGACGACAAGCCGGCTTCCTATCCGAAGTTCACACCCGAAAAGCAGATCGGCGAAATGCGCCTGAACCGCTTTCTGGCCCAGTCGGGACTCTGCTCGCGCCGCGAGGCCGACGATTTCATCACGGCGGGTC
>ERZ773193.4013-NODE-4013-length-12451-cov-3.540174_pt1 | contig 12451 bp, 9 predicted proteins | sample MGYA00511110_ERZ773193 | MGnify/ENA primary metagenome ERZ773193 (study PRJEB29015, sample SAMEA2737784) | human gut metagenome | biome: human gut; feature: human-associated habitat; material: faeces | place: China | collected 2012 ...
TGTATTTATAAGAAAAAGGACGCATGAAAAAACTTTCGTTTTTTCACACGCCCTTATCCAAACCTTTTATAATTCCTCAGCCACCATCTCCAGTGCCGCCTCAATTACCTTATCCATATCATAATACTTATAATTTCCAAGACGTCCACCAAAGATCATATTCTTTTCCTGCTCTGCAAGCTTTCTGTATTCTTCAAACAGCTTATTGTTCTGTTCATTATTTACCGGATAATATGGTTCCATTCCTACTTTCCATTCTGAAGAGTACTCTCTGGAGATAACAGTTTTTTCCTGTTTTCCAAATTCAAAATGCTTGTGTTCGATAATACGTGTATAAGGAACTTCTCTTTCTGTATAGTTCACAACTGCATTTCCCTGATAGTTATCTGTATCAAGTACTTCTGTCTCAAATCTTACCGAACGATATTCCAGTGCTCCAAGCTTGTATCCGAAGTATTCATCAATCATTCCAGTAAACAGTGTCTTCTCTGCGATATCCGGATTTTCTTTGATAAATTCAAAGTAATCGGTATCTGTCTTTACTTCGATTCCGTCCAGCATCTTTTCAATGATCTTTGTATATCCGCCGATCGGGATTCCCTGATATCTGTCATTGAAATAGTTGTTGTCAAATGTAAATCTTACCGGTAAACGTTTGATGATGAATGCCGGAAGGTCTTTGCAAGCACGTCCCCACTGTTTTTCGGTATAACCTTTTACCAGTTTTTCAAATACATCTTTTCCTACCAGAGATAATCCCTGTTCTTCCAGGTTCTTCGGCTCTGTGATTCCTGTCTCTGCAACCTGTTTTGCGATCATATCTTTCGCTTCCTGTGGTGTCTTGATATTCCACATTTTGCTGAATGTGTTCATGTTAAATGGCAGGTTGTAGAGCTCGTCTTTGTAAATCGCTACCGGTGAATTGATGTAGTTATTAAACTCTGCAAACTGATTGATGTAATCCCAAACCTTTTTGTTGGATGTGTGGAAAATATGTGCACCATATTTGTGAACATTGATTCCTTCAATATTTTCACAGTAAATATTTCCACCGATATGCGGACGCTTGTCAATTACCAGACAGGTTTTTCCTTTTTTCTTTGCTTCGTGAGCAAATACTGCTCCGTATAATCCTGATCCTACTACTAAATAATCATACTTCATAATACTAAATCCTCTCTTTTATTTCTTTGTAATTTTATCTTTTATCATCTTTCCCATTCCGACGACACTTCCCACTCCATAGCTTAAATGAAGTAAAAAGAAGATTCCCGGAAGCAAAAGCTGACATATATGCTTCGCCTCATTTTTTACAGACAGAATTGCCATTCCGATTGCACCACACCAATAAGTGATCCACATGGCAATCGCCAGAAATGGCTTCTTTAGTGTTGCCAAAATGGATGTCACAAGAATCGCAATCACAAAAGCAAACGGCACAAAATGATAAATGCTGAGACATCCAGGACATACACCAAGAGTTCTTGCTACCCAGTCTCCATTGCCGTATTTCTGCTTCATCATTCCAGAAATCGAACTTCTCACATATTGCCAGGAATGAATCTGCGGATCGTAGCATAAGCGGTATCCTGCCTGCCGGATCCGGTAATGCATCTCATTATCTTCCGTTCTTCCCAGATTTTCATTGAAAAGTCCAACCGTTTCAAATACTTCTCTCCGATACGCTGCATGGAACATGGACTTTACATATTTCTTTTCATTCTCTCTCCGGAAGCCTGCGATTCCACTTCCGAACATCGAACTTTCTGCGTTCAGTAGAAGTTTCTGCCACGGTGTGTCCTTCTCCGGAAGATTCGGTCTTGGTCCACCAGTGACATATTCTCCGCTTTCCATGCATTCTACGTTCTTGGAAACAAAATCCTCCGGAATGCGTCCATGTGCGTCCAGACGGATAATAATATCTCCGGTTGAACTACGGATTGCCTGATTCCATCCGGATGCCTGATTGTTCCCCGGATTTTCCGTAACAAAGCAGTTATGATACTGCGGATTTTCTTCGGCAAAACGTTCCATAATCCGTCTGGTTCCATCTGTTGAACTGCTGTCCACCATCACAACTTCGATCTGCTCTGCCGGGTAATCCTGTTTTGTGATATCCTCCAGCAAGTGCGGAAGATACTCTTCTTCATTGCGCGCAATCGTGCAAACTGATACTAACATACATTTCTCCTATACTGTAGTTCTTATCGTAATACTGCAAATACTGTCATAAACATGGTCATAAAATCTCTCCACAGACTGTATTTGCGCAGATCTTCCAGATTATAACTCATCTTCTCCGGAAGCACTTCATGAATATAAGCATAATCCACATCTTCTACATGCTCCAGCATTTCACCCTCATCTTTGTAGCATACGCTGGCTCTGGAAGTGATTCCTGCCGGTAACAAAAGAGTCGCATACATTTCTTTCGTATATCCTTTTACATACTTCACAACTTCCGGTCTGGTTCCAACAAAACTCATCTCTCCGCGAAGAACATTGATAAGCTGCGGAAATTCATCAATCCTGCAGCCACGGATCACTTTTCCAACCCGTGTCAGTCTGGAATCCTGACTGATCGTAACCTGTGTTCCCATCTTGTCTGCATTCTGCACCATAGTACGGAACTTTAGAATGTGAAATTTCTTTCCATACTGTGTCACACGCACCTGCTTGTAAATCACCGGTCCCGGTGAATCCAGCTTGATTGCAATACTGATGACTAACATGATCGGTGATAAAATGACAAGTAAAATCATCGAAAGCAGAATGTCAAAATATCTCTTTAATCTTAATTCTTTTTCGTGTCTGATCAGAATATCATAGTATTGTTTTACTTCGTCTGTTCTCATAAACTTCGGAAGTTCGTCCCATTTTCTCATACAGCATTCCTATCCGATGCATTCCTTCAATACATCTGTCACGTATTTTACCTCTTCATCGGTAAGTTTCGTATGAAGCGGTAATGTAATTGCATTTTCAAATAAAGCATAAGCATTTGGATAATCTTTGATATCAAATCCCATATTTTTGTATGCAGATAACAACGGTAACGGTTTGTAATGCACATTCGTTGCTACGCCATGCTCTGCCATCTTCGTAATGATCTCATTACATTCTTCCCGTGTTTTTCCCTGAACACGGATCAGATACAAATGTCCGCTGGACTTATGATCTGTATCAAAATGATTCAGTACACTCACAGGAAGACTTTCCAGTGCTTTATCATACATTCCTATGATTTCCCGGCGCCGTGCTAATAATGCATCATAGCGTTTTAACTGTACCAATCCAATAGAAGCCATGATATCGGTCATATTGCATTTGAAATAAGGTGCCACAACATCATACTCCCATGCGCCAAGCTGCGTCTTAGCTAGCGCATCTTTGGATTGACCGTGCAGTGAAAAAAGCATATATTTTTTATAAATCTCATCATCATCCACACCTTCGATCGGGCGCCATGTGACTGCGCCACCTTCCGCTGTCGTCAGGTTCTTTACCGCATGGAAGGAAAAGCTTGTGAAATCTGCAGCCTGTCCACATTTCTTTCCTTTTCGCTCTGCGCCAAATGCATGTGCAGCATCTGCCACCACAATCACTCTGCCAAACTTCTCCTGAAGTTCATTTGCCGGATGGAAAAGTGATTTCTTTGCTTCTACAATTTCAAATATCTTATCATAGTCACACATAATTCCGGCAAGATCTACCGGAATGATGACTTTCGTCTTTTCATTGATAGCGTCTGCCAGTTTTTCATAATCCATCTCATAGGAATCTTTCGCCACATCAATCAAAACCAGTTTTGCGCCCACATGTGAGACAACACTTGCTGAGGCACTATAGGTATAGGCTGTCGTGATCACTTCATCTCCAGGTCCGATTCCCAGAAGACGCAAAGTCATCTCCAGACAGGCTGTAGCTGAATTCAGGCAAACAACCCGGTTAGTTCCCATATACTCGGCCAGCTTCTTTTCAAAGAGCTTCGTCTTTGGTCCGGTGGTGATCCAGCCACTTCTTAAAGTATCCACAACTTCTGCTATCTCCTCCTCTGTGATATCCGGAGGAGAGAAAGCGATATGCATGTTTTTCATAAAAAAACTTCTTTCTTCATAAATTTTAGATCTTTATTGATACTTTTCTAATTCTAAATACTCTTTCCAGAACTTATAAGATGTCAAATATTTTCTTCTGTTATAATAAGCTTTATCTACTTCTTTGTGAATTTTTTTATAACGCTTCACTGTTTCAAGATAGTATTTCATGACCTGTCTGAATTTCTTCTTATCCAAATATCTGATTTCTGCAGTATATGCATTTGGATTAATCGCAATGACACTATCTACAAGGCATTGTCTCTGTGGATTATAGAACCAGTCATGAGCAACCGCCGCCGGCCCTTTCCGTAACCATTTTTTTGGCCATAAAAACTGTCCATTAAAAGTCAGACGATAAAGAATGGTATCCTTCAGACTTCTGTGATCTGTTTGATAAATAGAATCAATATCCACCCCATATTCATCAAATTCTGCAAGATCTGCCATATTTGCATTTTTTGCGGACATTGTTTTTAATCGTTCCTGACATTTTTCCGTTTCAATAAAAGCAGGTCCTTTTAAATAATCTCTGATTGCATCAACAATGATTTCTGCAGCATCATAATTAAAGCGCAGTATTTCCGTTAAAAACATACCATTAAAACGTTTCCAGATACGTTCTCTTCTGTTTCTGGACGGATTACATGCCTCTTCAATCAAAAAGTTACGGAATACTTGATAATATTCCATGAAATAATTGAACTTTAAAGTAAAGCCCATATGCCATACGCAAATACCGTTCATGGTAATAAATTTAGCATTATTACGGAAACTGAATTCCGTATCATCAACACGGATAAACAATGGTAATGCAAATCCGTTTTTCTCGATCATTGTTACCGGTACACAACAATACCACCAGCCAGCATAGGAATCAGCCTTTTTCGTTTTTGCTTCCTCTTTTTGAAGCATTTCAGCCATCTCTACAATTTTTCCATGACCTTTTGAAGAATTCTGTCCTCCATCTGCTCCTAAAAATCCCACATCTTCATGGAAAACATCCATCTCTTCATAACAAAGCATGGCACCACTGATAATATAATCTTTATATTTTTCTTTTGCCAGTAACAATAATAAATATGTTCTTTTTATACTTTCTGATAAAACAACAACATCATCATCCATCAATAATACATGAGTCGCCTTTGGTTTCTGGCGAATAGATTCGATCATTCCTCGTGTAAATCCACCTGAACCGCCTACATTTTTATTTCTGTGATAATAAATATGCGGACCTTCAAATTCTTCCGCCGACAATACTCGACCCTCATCATTATCAACGATGTGAAGATAAACATTTTTTCCAATGATATCATCCTGAGTTAAAATTTCATCCTTGATCATTTTAACATTTTTACGAATAAAGTCTTCTTTTTTAAATGTTGTCGTTGCGATTGAAAGTCTCACTTCATTGAAATCACTTTCATTTACCTCAGCATAATAACCACCACCATATACACAGCACTCTGAATACATGCGGAGTTCAAATGCAATCAATGTGTCCTTATTTGATGGAATCTCAACAATAATTTCTGCTTTTTGATCGCAATGGTATTCTTTCTTTAACAAAACATTTCTTTTTGCTGAATTCTCAATTCTATGATATCCGGACAGAACCAGCTCAAAGTCACCTTTAATTTCAAGCTTCAACATCGTTTTGCCGATTTTTGTGTGTTTTTTCCATTTTTTCATAGAAAAGGCATTTAAATATGCCCCAAAATCACATGTACTATATTTTGAAAATACAAAACATTTTTCTTCAGCATCACGGATTCCTAATCCACCCTTATAAAAAAGATCGGCATTATCTGTATATTCTTCTTTATCTGGAAATAGAATACTTTGCAATTTTAACTCCATTGTTTACATCTCCTTATTTTGTACTTCTTTTAACTCTAAATAACTGCTCCAAAAATCCTTGCTTTCAAGTTTCGAATGATTTTTTCTATATTCTTCACAAACCTTGTCATAATGCAAATCTATTAATCGAAATACTTTCAACATTTTTATATATGCTTTTAGTAGTTCTATCCTGCTCCGCTTCACACAAATTGCATTTCCTGCTGCATCAGCATACACAACCTCATTGCAGCGGAACAAGTCATAAATATTCGGATTTGGTCTGGCTACTTTTGTCGCTCTGTTTTTATATGCAGGCAGAAAATGACCATTCATTGACAACATGATCAATATTCGCTTTAATTTACACGGTGGTTCAGCCTCCGGTCTACCACATGGATCCAGATCTTCCGGCTTGATTCCATTATGTCCTATAAATTCTTCTGCCGGCATAGACTGATAATTATATTTTTTTAATCCATCATGCACACCTAAGGTATCCGCATTATAAAACCACTTAAAACCTCTTAAAAAATCAACCGCACCTTTCAAATTCAGATCCACATATTTATATCTGTATTTTCCGATATTACTGCTGACCTGCACGAAAAGCATCTTTTTAAAATCCTTTGCAGCAAACTGCGGATTATGGATTGCATTCGTAATTGCCAGATTTCTGACATCATAATACTCCAGGAAACCAGGTAATTTATTTTCAAAAGCTTCATGCCAGATCGTTATTCCATTTAAGAAAATAAACTGCCCATTTGCCCTCAATCCATATTCTATATCATCTCTATGGATAAAAAACGGCAAAGGATAATGCATTTCCTTAATAAACGGAACCGGAATACACGAATACCACCAGCCTGTATACTCTGCTTTTTGAATCTGCTCATTTATCACAACATTTTTTAATTGTGTCATGTCAAAATTATGGTTATTCGCAACAATATCACCATCATTCCAGCAGGCACCACATTCATACTGCAGAGTTGGCAAATCTTCTCTTAATAATGAGCCTCCGATTACTGCCATTCTGTATTTCTCTTTAAGCAGGGTCAATAATGTATAAGTTCGTTCTATCGCTTCAGGAGAAATCACTGCATCGTCATCCATCAATAAAACATGTGTAATACTATCATCTCGCATATGTTCGAACATAGTTCTGGTAAATCCACCCACTCCACCAAGGTTTTTATTCTTAACAATGCGAATATGTTCATCCTCGATTTTTTCTCTTACTAATGTACCGCCATTATCGGATATGCATACCGACAAATGTCCATAAGATAAGGCATTCTCATTGTTAAGCAGATTTTCTTTTAATACTTTCATATTTCGCTCAACATACTTCTCACGTTTGAAAGTACAAATGCCTATTCCTATCTTAACTTCCTTCTTTTCCCTCTCTTCATCAGTCATATAACTTGCTGCATAGAGGGCTGTATCCTCCTCAGCGATTATGGATACACCTACTACTCCACTCTCCGGTAAAGCAAATATTGGAGTATTCACGGAATCTTCGCCTTTGCTTTCCATTGGAAATTGCATAATTATCTTCGAACATACTTTTTTATTCTTGCAGGATAAGGCATATATGACAACCTTTATTTTTCCTTTAAAATTAACAGACACACAAACCGATTGAATACCTGTATACTTTCTCCATTTTTCAGCAGAAAAAATATTCATATATGTCAAGAAATCTGCTTCACCACCTGCATTAAGCAATATTCCACTCTCTGACTTAATTCCGTTTTTTAATTTATAGTATAATTCTGGTTCCTCAACAGACTGTTGATTCCATACAATTTTTTGTAATATCATGCTTTTCACCACTTACTGATTCATATGCATATATTCAGTTGTTACTTCTTCTACCAGACCACTCATTCGAACATTTCCTTTGTCAATCCAAATAGCATGATCACATAACTGTCTGACAGAATTTATATCATGAGAAACATATAACAGAGTTGTTCCTCCACTCAACATCTGCCCCATTCTCTCATAACATTTCTGCTGGAACTGGTAATCACCAACGGATAAGATTTCATCAACCACGAGAATATCCGGTCTCACCATGGTAGCTATTGCAAATCCAAGTCTTGCCTGCATACCAGAGGAAAAATTCTTAATCGGAACATCCAAGAAATCCTGCAATTCTGCGAATTCAATAATTTCATCAAAATGCTCTTCCATAAATTTTCTTGAATGTCCAAGTACAGTTCCATTCAAAAACACATTTTCTCTAGCCGTCATATTCATATCAAACCCGGCACCCAATTCAATCAACGGTGCAATGGTCCCTTTTGTAGTAACTGAACCTTTGTATGGTTTTAAAATTCCACAGCAGGCTTTTAAAAGCGTTGACTTTCCGGATCCGTTTGTTCCGATCAGTCCCCATGCCTCTCCTCTTTTTACTTTTAAATTGACATCTTTTAACGCAAGAAATTCCTGGAACATCAATTCGTGTTTGATCAGTTTGATCACATATTCTTTCAGGTTATCTACCTTTTCAGATGCCATGTTGAACCGAATCGTCAGGTTATCAACATCAACAATATATTCTTCGTTCATTCGCCCTTCTCCTAGATATATAAAATGAAGCTATCCTGTGTTTTCTTAAATACACCAAGTCCAATTGACAGCATGATAAAAGCCATTACCCAGCAACCAATAAAGATTCTTGGAGTTGTAAAATGTCTGTATAAAACAAGATCTCTGAAGAACTGGATATAATAAAACATTGGATTACAGTATTCTACCAGCTTTCTGAGCCAGTCCGGAAGCAGCTCGATCGGGTAAAACATTGGGGTTACATACATCCATGCTACTGTGATGGCATTGTAGATATACTGAATATCTCGAAAGAAAACATTCGCAGCAGAAAGGAAAAAGCCCAATCCGCATACAAAGATATACAGCGGAATCACTACCAATGGAAAAAGCAGGATATATGGTGAAAACGGTGCTCTGGTGATCAGCATGACCAGAATCAATGCTCCCATTGAGAAAATAAGGTCGATCAGGGAACTTGTTACTTTTGATAAGGTAAAAATATATTTAGGTACATATATTTTCTTGATCAAAGCTCCATTATCCAACACAGAATACATAGACATATGGGTTGCATTATTCATAAAATCAAATAATGCCTGACCTGTCAGCAGGTAAACCGGAAAGTTTTCGATTCCGCGCTGGAACATTTGGGAAAATACCAGTGTCATTACAAGCATGATCAGCAGCGGATTCAAAATACTCCACACATATCCCAGAAAACTTCTTCTGTATTTTAATTTCACGTCTCTGACTACCAGTTCTCTTAATAAATCTTTATATCTAAAAAATGTATTTATCCTATCTCTTGTTACGCTCATTATTCTTCTCCAATTTAATATGAATCTCTTCGGCCTTTAAATGCAAGTACAGCTAACGGGAATGCAGCATATCTTGTTTTCCGTAAAAACAACACTGCCGGATTCTTTACTCTGTCATACACTTCTCTGTTCTTATGATAAAAATATGCATCTAATTTCATTGCTTCTTTTCGCATACCATTCTTCAGAGGAAAGCTGATATAAATTTTCATCTGACTGGTAAGGATTGTTGCTGTCAATTCCCTGATATACTCCAGATTTGCCTTTGGAGCCGTCTTCTCGACTTTTTTGCAGTACTGATTGAGCCGCATAAGAACCCGCAGATGATTCTTCAGATTCTTCTGCATCTTTTCAATGGACATACTTTGTCCCGGAAGTCCCAGACGATATTGGTAAACAGGGTCTTCCATAAAATATACTGTCTTCACGTAAGGAATCGGAAATGCAATAAACTCTACATCTACATAAAAAGTGTGTTCATCAATCTGTTCATTTGCTTTCCTGAAAAGCTCCGTCTTCACAGTCGTGGCATGCATATCTATGATGGTCTTACCAACAATCTTCTCAAACTGGTAGAGCTTGTTATACTCGATTTTTTCAAACGGATATTCCTGCCTCTTTTCCGGCAGCCGTGTCGTATGGTTGATCCAGGTATAATTCGATGCAACGATATCAGCATCAATTTCTTTTAAAAGTTTCACCAGTCGGATGAAGCTTCTGGTGTCTACCCAGTCATCTCCATCAACAACTTTAAAATATTTTCCTCTTGCCTCACGAGCTCCCGTGTTGATGGTGGAACCATGTCCGCCGTTTTCTTTATTGATCAACCGGAACGTATTTTCATACTTTGAAACATATCTTTCCGCAATTGTTGCAGTATCATCGCTGGAACCATCATTCACGATCAAAACTTCAATATCATCCATGACTTCAGAATTCACAAAGGATTCCAGACAGTCTTCCAGATATGCCTGCACATTGTAACTTGGGACAGTTACTGTTAATATTTTCTCGTCCATTGTTCTCCTAACCTGATTTAATACTATTTTTCTCAAAAAAAGTTGGTTTTACAGATATTTAGTTCTATCTGAATCACCAACTTTTATTCTGATTACTAGAATATTATACTACACTTTTCTTTAGATGGAAAGATTATATCAAATACTCGCATCTTTGTCAAATCTGCCCACTTTATATACCACTGTGTTTTTCATCTACAATGGGTCCTTCATGACTGATCCTCCCTAAACTGACCAGTTTCTGAAAAGCCTCACTGTCTCTTTTTTTATCTTCCGGTCTGATATGATAAGTAGAAATCATATCTGCAACTTTTTCTTTAATATCCGGACTTTCTTCCATTGCTGCCTTTTCCAGCTCTCGCAGCTGGCTGAGGAAATGTACTTCATCGAACTCAAGAGGTTTGCCGATAAAAATCAGGTTGTTCGCTGTTTTCTGTAGTCCCTCTTCTTTTGTCAGCAATTCCTCATACAGCTTTTCCCCCGGTCTAAGACCGGTATACTTGATCTCCATATTCACACCAAGTGTATATCCGGAAAGTCGGATCAGATTCTTTGCCAGATCAGCAATCTTCACAGGCTCTCCCATATCCAGCACAAAGATTTCTCCGCCATGGGCATAAGCTCCCGCCTGAAGTACCAGTGAAACTGCTTCCGGTATCGTCATAAAATAACGGATAATATCCGGATGCGTAACTGTCACAGGACCTCCTGCCTCCATCTGTTTTTTAAACAGCGGAATAACGCTTCCATTACTTCCCAACACATTCCCGAATCGTACGATCACGTATTCTGTTCTGGAATATTTGCTGAAGGTCTGTACGATCATTTCACACATACGTTTCGATGCACCCATGATATTGGTAGGGTTTACTGCTTTATCCGTAGAGATCAGTACAAATTTCTTTACCCCGTACTTGTCCGCAGCTCTTGCTGTCTTATAAGTACCAAACACATTGTTTTTAATGGCTTCATTCGGGCTGTCTTCCATAAGTGGCACGTGTTTATGGGCTGCCGCATGAAAAACAACATCCGGTCGATAATGCTCCATGACGCTTTCAATTCGACTTGTATTTCGAACAGAACCTATCAGTACTTCCAACTTCAGATTTGGATACTTACGAACCAGCTCCTGCTGAATGTCATAGGCATTGTTCTCATAGATATCAAAAATGATAAGAAGCTTTGGATTGTGGGAAGCGATCTGACGGCATAATTCACTTCCGATGGAGCCGCCGCCTCCCGTAACCAATACTCTTTTATTTCTCACATACTGCCCAACGCTTTCCATATCAATTTCAATAGTATCTCTTCCGAGAAGGTCTTCGATGGATACTTCCCGCAGGTTTGACACTCCTACATCGTCATTGATCAGCTGATACATTCCCGGTAATATCTTAAGTTTACAATCTGTAAGATTACAGATTCTTAAGATATCTCTGGTATTTTTTGTTCCTGCCGAAGGAATTGCAAGGATAATTTCTTCTGCATCATACTTCTTTGCTGCTTCCTGAATCTTATCTCTTCCTCCGACAATGCGGATTCCATGAATGTATTTTCCTTTTTTGGAAGGATTATCATCAATCACGCAGACAACCTTCTGATTCAGGTATTTACTGCTTTTTAATTCTTTGATGATCATATTTCCGGCTTCGCCGGCACCGATCACAATGGTGTTACGGCTATGCCTGGTTGATTTCTTCAATCCATTTTCCATGGTATGCAAAATGCGATAAGAAAATCGAGTGATGATCGTTGTGATACTTAACAAAATAAAATAGAAGAAATAATAACTTCTCGGAACCTGCAGATACAACAAACTGAAACCGAAAGCCTGAAAGACCGTTGACAGCATTGTTGCACCAAGAATGGCAAGCATCTCATTTATGCTGGCATAAGACCATACCCGGTTATACAGATTAAGTACCAAAAAAATGACTACTGTTGTGATAACATTGATGACCATATAGCTCTCGACACTGTACATATACTCTGCCGGTACCCAGATATTATCCAATTTAAAACGCAAAATAATTGCCAGATACGAATCCAGGATCACACTTAAGATATCTACAATAAACAGTGCGATCATCCGACTTCTGGAATTTTGCAA
>ERZ773193.4017-NODE-4017-length-12442-cov-11.566158_pt1 | contig 12442 bp, 15 predicted proteins | sample MGYA00511110_ERZ773193 | MGnify/ENA primary metagenome ERZ773193 (study PRJEB29015, sample SAMEA2737784) | human gut metagenome | biome: human gut; feature: human-associated habitat; material: faeces | place: China | collected 2012 ...
GTAAGCATTGAGGAATTGTTTGTACTGATGGTGAAAGGGGAAGATGTGCAATGAAGGGTCTGCTGTTAAAGGATGTCTATCAGATGTGGTACTATACCAGAATGCTCATTCTGGCAGCGGTGGTCATGATGCTGGTGGGAGTGTTTGGCATGAAGGAAGGCTCTAATTTCTTTATGCTGTACGGTGGTTTTTTGCTGGGGATATTCCCCATGACATTGCTGGCCTACGACCAGAACAGCCGGTTCAGTGCTTACAGTGCCGCCCTGCCGGTGACAAAAGAGCAGCTGGTGGGCAGCAAATACCTGATCGGCTTGGGGGCTATGGCACTGTCGGAGCTGCTGAGCATGGCAGCGCTGGCAGCAGCACAGCTGCTCTGGGGCACGGTGACCGTGCAGATCACCGTGGCGACCCTGCTGCAGGTGGCCATGCTGACCCTGCTGGGCAACATTATTTTGCTGCCTCTGACCTACCGCTTTGGCTACGAGAAGGCAAGGTATGTGTATTATCTTTGCATCGGCGTGCTGGCCAGCTTGATGGGCATTGCGGTGTCCTCCGATGAAATCCTGCTGAACAGCATCCTGCCTGCCCATGGCTCGCTATTGTTGCTGGTGGTCGTGCTGGCAGCGGCGCTGGCGCTGTACGCCCTCTCATGGCGGCTGTCCGTTGCATGGTACGGAAAGGCAGAGCAGTAAAATGAAGAAAAGTCAAATCGCGGGCATCCTGTTCGGCGTTGCCATGGGCGTTTTGTTCAGCGTGTCGCTGGGCACGGTCGGTTTTGTTCTGGGTGCCAGCTTTGCCAGTCTGGGCATGGTGATGTTCAAAGGGCTGGACAACGACAAGCCGGACGATAAAAAGTAACGGAATACAAACACAGCGCCCCTGCCGGGAAATTCTCGGCGGGGGCGCTGCTGTATTTTATGAATTTTCGTCGGATTTCCGGGCCGCTGCCTTCTGTGCGGTTTCCAGTTCCTCCACGCGCTTTTGCAGGGCGGTGATCTTATCGTCCATTTTGAGGAAGGTCCAGATCAGCACGGCAAGCACCAGCGCGGGAGGGACGACCATCCAAAGAGACTGCTGGCACCAGAGCAGCAGCGAGTAGCCGCCGAACACGGTGAAGATGAACACGGCAAAGAGACATGCGGCGAGTACGGCTAGAAATCCCATGCGGATGTCCTCCTGTCAGTTTTCGGTCTGGTCGTCCGGCTCGTCCGGGTCCAGCTCAATGCTGAACACAGCCTTTTTCAGCTTGCCGCAGCCCTGGGCCTTCAGGCCGGACTTATACGGCTCCCCGGCCAGATACAGCGCAAAGCGGCCCTCGCACAGCATCCCGGCGATGCTGGTGCCGGCGGTGCCCACGGTGGTGTCGGCGGCTTCATCGGTGGGCTTGGTGGGGGTGAGCTCTGCAAGGCTCACCTCAAACAGCTCGCTGCCCTCCAGGTCGGTCTCCAGCACGATGTGGGCATCGTGGCGCTGGAACAGGGCCTTGTCGGAGCTCTGCGGGGTAACAGTGCTGACGGTGACCACAGCCTTTTCGCCGTCGATGCGGGTGCGCCCGGCGGGCAGGGTGGTGATATCGCGGGCCATGATGTACTCGATGACGGTGTCCAGGTTATCGCTGACGCCCAGGTAGTTGGGCAGGTTGTTGAGGGTATCGTAGATCATGGAAAAGCTCCTCCATCTATAAGTTTCGGTTACCTGTATGGTATCACAGGTCAGGGGCAGATGCAATATGCACAAAGCAAAGAGCCGGGCAGACACGGCGGTCCACCCGGCTCTGGGGGTCAGTTTACTCGGCGTCCTTGGGGTCGGTCAGCAGTTCCTTGATGCTGGGCACCACGCCGCCCAGATTCTGCAGTTCCGAGGGGATGATGATCTTGGTGGCCTTGCCGTTGGCCACCTTGGCCAGTGCCTCCAGGCTGCGGATGGCCAGCACCTTGTCGGTGGGCATGGCCTCGTTCAGCAGACGGATGGCGTCGGCATTGGCCTTCTGCACGGCCAGGATGGCCTGTGCCTCGCCCTCGGCCTCCAGGATGCGCTGCTGCTTGACGGCGTCGGCGCGGAGGATGGCGGCTTCCTTTTCGCCCTCGGCAGCGGTGATGGCGGCCTGCTTTTCACCGTCGGCTTTCAGGATGACGGCGCGCTTTTCGCGCTCGGCCTTCATCTGCTTTTCCATGGCTTCCTGGATCTCACGCGGGGGAATGATGTTCTTCACTTCCACGCGGTTGACCTTGATGCCCCACTTGTCGGTGGCTTCGTCCAGAATGGCCGTGATCTTGCCGTTGATGACGTCACGGCTGGTGAGGGTGTGGTCCAGTTCCATCTCACCGATGATGTTGCGCAGGGTGGTGGCGGACAGGCTCTCGATGGCGGCAATGGGCTGGTTGACACCGTAGGTGTACAGCTTTGCGTCCATGACCTGGAAGAACACCACCGTGTCGATCTGCATGGTCACGTTATCGCGGGTGATGACGGGCTGAGGGGGAAAGTCGGCTACCTGCTCCTTCAGGCTCACCTTTTTGGCAATGCGCTCAATGAACGGGATCTTGACGTGCAGGCCAGCAGACCAGGTGTCGGAGTAGCTGCCCAGCCGCTCGATGACGTAGACCTTGGACTGCGGCACGATGACGATGTTGGTGATGATCACCAGAAGGACAACAAATACCAGCGCGAGGATCACAAAAAACAGAACCATAGTGCATCTCCTTTGTTGATAGGGTGGTCAGGCCTTGCGGCTTTCGGTGAGAATGGGCTCCACCAGGAGCAGGGTGCTGTGGATCTCGGTGACGCGGCAGTGGTCGCCGGGGTTCAGGATGTCGCCGGGGGTCACGCAGCGGGCGTTCCAGTCCACGCCGTCCAGCCGGACGCGGCCGGGCTCCTCGGCGGTGACGGGGGTCAGCACGGTGGCTTCCCGGCCAAGGTTGCGGTCGCCGTTGGTGGCGGTGTGGGTTTTGCGCAGTTTTGCGGCCAGCGGCCGGAAGGCCAGCAGGCACAGCACGCTCACCACGATGAACAGCAGCGCCTGCACCCGGAACAGATCGGTGAACAGACAGCTGATCAACGCGGCGGCCGCGCCGATGGCAAACCAGATGGAGGTCATATTAAAGGTACAACCCTCCAGCACCAGAAAGCCGACCGCGGCAATGAGCCAGAAAAATGGGGCGGTGTTCATGGGCAATTCCCTCCTTATGGCCCTATTATAGGGCATCCCCTTGGGGGAAGGTCAAGTGTTTTTTACTAGAACGTTGCGCAGAAAACAAAGTTTGGACAAAAATGCCAAAGAAAAATCGGAAATCCCACGGCAGGGGGGTGCCCGAGAAGCTGCCTGTCTGCCGCTGCGCCCCTCTCTGTGAAAAAGTAAGCTGGGAAGATCCGCAGATCTTCCCAGCTTACAGATCAAAATCAAATTCCGCTAAGGATGCTCAGAGCGCAAGCGGAGAGCATTTTATCGCAAGTCAAGAAATTAGCGCAACATTCAAACAGCATATTTGCGATATGCAATTCAACGTTGTTGCTGTTGCATTAAAAAGTTGAATTGCTATAAATAGAGATCATCCGCACTGGATCTGCACAGGATCGATTTAAAGTGCGTTCCTCCTAAGTGATAGCCCGGAGCTGTTCCCTCCGGGCTATTTTTGAGAAAAAAGAGGTGTTTTACATATGAAAATGAGACGTGACATGGTCACAGGCATCGTGGGTCTGCTCACCTGTGTCTTTTTCTGCTTTATGACCCTGCAAGTACGCCAGCCGGCAAAGCTACTGGAGCCGGGTCCCCGTCTGCTGCCCTTTGTGGCGCTGTTCCTCATCGGCATCAGCTCCATTGCTCTGATCATCCGGGGCTACAAGGACCGTGCCAAGGAAGAAAAGCCCTACTTCCCCAAGGGCGGCGTGCTCAAGGTCACCAAGAGCTTTTTGATGCTGGTGCTCTACGCCGTTGCTATGACCTATCTGGGCTTTGTGATTACCACCCCCTTTGCTACTGCAGCGTTCATCTATGACCTCAAGGGCAACAGCGAGGTCAAGCCGGTGTCCACCGCTATCATCTCGGTGGTGGTAACGGCGGCGCTGTACGCCATGTTCGTGTTCGCATTCCAGATCAAGCTGCCTGCCGGCGTTCTGTTCGGCGGCTAAGGAGGGGAAATAAATGGCTGCATATCTTTCTGCTTTACTGGTCTGCATGAAGCCGCTAAACCTGCTGCTGATCTTTGCCATGGTCGCGTTAGGCATCGTCTTTGGTGCAATCCCTGGTTTGTCCGCTACCCTGGGCATCGCTCTGCTGCTGCCCATCACCTTTGGTCTTTCCACCGAGACTTCCTTTGTCATGCTGCTTGCCATCTGGATCGGCGGCGTGTCCGGTACCTTTATCTCGGCGGTGCTCATCGGCATCCCCGGTTCTTCCTCTGCCATTGCCACCTGCTTTGACGGCTATCCCATGACCCAAAAGGGACAGGCAAGCAAGGCGCTGGGCATCGGCATGACCGCTTCCTTCATCGGAACCGTGTGCTCTGTGGCGATCGCCACCGTGCTGTCCCCGGTGATCGCAGAGGCGGCTCTGCATCTGGGACCCTGGGAATACTTCTCCCTGTGCTTCTGCGCCATTACTCTTATTGCCTCCCTGTCCAAGGGCAACATCTTCAAGGGCATCATGTCCGCCGGCATCGGTCTGCTCATGGGCTGCGTCGGCATGGACCCCATCAACGGCGCTACCCGCTTCACCTTTGGCAATGTGTACCTCACCTCCGGCATCAGTACCGTTGCACAGATGCTGGGTATGTTCGCCATGTGCCAGATCATCCGTGACAACGCCAAGGGCGAGGCAAAGATGCCCGATGTGGACGTCAAGAACATGAAGGGTCTTGGCATCGGCTTCAAGGACATCATCGAAAACATCAAGACCATTATCTTTGCATTCGCTTCCGGTCTGTGGATCGGCTTCCTGCCCGGCATGGGCTCCGGCATCTCCAACATGGTCGCCTATGGCTATGCCAAGGGCATCAGCAAGGAGCCTGAGACCTTCGGTAAGGGCAACCCCGCCGGTGTGTGGGCTTCTGAAACCGCAAACAACGCTTCTCTGGGCGGTGCCCTCATCCCCATGATGGCTCTGGGCATCCCCGGTGACGGCATCACCGCTATGCTGATCGCAGGTTTGACCATCCACGGTCTGCAGGCTGGTCCTCTGTTCATGACCGAGCAGCCGGACCTTGCCATGCTGATCTTTGCCTGCGTCATGGTGTCCGCCATCGTCACCTACCTGATCCAGATCGTCACCAAGCGCTGGTTCCCCTACATCCTCAAGATTCCCTATCACTACCTGTATACCGTCATTCTGGTCATCAGCTTCATCGGCGGCTACGGCATCTCCAACACCATGTTCAACATCTACGTCATGCTGGCACTGTGCCTGCTGTCCCTGTTCATGAGCGTTGCCGGTCTGCCCACCAGCCCGCTGGTGCTGGCGTTCATCCTGTCCAGCAAGCTGGAGCGGTACTATGTGTTCAACGACCACAACGAGGAGGATCTGGCCGTAGGCGTCCGGGAGGGCGTGGAGGAGGACGTGAACAAGCGCAACAAGAACGACTTTGTGCTGTGGTTCACCAAGTCCAAGTTCGAGGATCAGGCCCTGAAGTGGGATTCCCCGTGGGGCGTGGGCTACCCCGGCTGGCACATCGAGTGCTCCGGCATCTCCATGAAGTACAACGGTGAGTATCTGGATCTCCACTGCGGCGGCGTGGACAACGCCTTCCCCCACCATACCAACGAGATCGCCCAGTCGGAGAGCTATCTGGGCCACCCTTGGTGCCCCCAGTGGTGCCATGTGGCCCACCTCAACACCAGCAGCGGCAAGATGAGCAAGTCCAAGGGTGAGTTCCTGACGGTGTCCCTGCTGGAGGAGAAGGGCTATGCACCGGTGGTATACCGGTTCTTCTGCCTTCAGAGCCACTACCGCAAGAGCTTGGTGTTCAGCTGGGAGAATCTGGACAACGCCGCCGTGGCCTATGGCAAGCTCATCGCCAAGATCGCCGCCCTGCCGGAGGAGGACGGTGCGGTGGATATGGCGGCGGCAGCGCCCTTGCAGCAGAAGTTCCGCACGGCCATGGACAACGACCTGAACACCTCCATGGCGGTGACGGTGCTGTATGACGTGCTGAAGGCCAAGACCAACGGGGCCACCAAGCGGTATGTGCTGGCGGACTTCGACCGGGTGCTGAGTCTGGATCTGCTGGAGAATGCCGCCCGGAAAAAGGCAGAGCAGAAGCAGACCGCTCCGGTCTCCGGCGGGTTCCAGATCGTCAGCGAGAGCGGCGAGACGGACGCTCAGGTGGAGGCTCTGCTGCAGGCCCGCTACGACGCCAAGAAGGCCAAGGACTTCACCGAGGCGGACCGCATCCGGGACGATCTGAAGGCCATGGGCGTGGAGATCACGGACATCCCCGGTGGTGTGCGCTGGAAGAGATAACGCTTTCATAGGTCAAGGGGAGGAGAATGCCTGTGCCGTTCTCCTCCCCTTTTGTTACCATCGGTGGCAGGCGTACTTGCCCTTGTTCATCGATGGTATGTTGTCGGCACCCTACTCTCCGGCAGTTCTTTCCTCTTTTGCCTCCGGCGCCTACTTTTCCCAGCAGTCTTTTCGTGCCTCCGGCGGGTGACTTTCTTTCAATATGCTTTTTTACATAGGAAACGTGCCCCACCGGCACGCAGAGTGACTTCTCCCAAGCGGATACTGCCGAATATCATCTGTATATTCCACCGTCAGGTATTGACAAATCTGCCCGATTTCAGTAATATGATAGAGAAAACAGGCAGAATATTGGAGGAAACGGTATGGAACTGCATCAGGCTGTGGCCGGAAATATTCACCGCATCCGCAAGTCCCAGCGACTGAGTATGGATCGGGCAGCGGAGCTGGCCGGCATCTCTGTGAGTATGTGGGGTCAGGTAGAGCGTGGCAGCGTGAACCCCACGCTGGCGGTGCTGGGCAAGATCGCCTCCGGACTCCACGTCCCTCTGGAGCTGCTCATTGAAAACCGTGAGGAGGCTCCCGCCACTCTGTACCGGGCGGTAGACGTGGCCGGGCAGCGCCTCTACGGCGGCAAAGTCATCCGCTATCCCCTGTTCCCCTTTGATACCGACAGCCGCAGCGAGAGCTGCCAGATGGATATTTTCATCAGCGGTGTCTATGAGGCGGCGGACCACGTCCCCGGCTCTCATGTGTACCTGACGGTGCTCAGCGGAACGGTGAAGGTCACCTGCGGCGGCGAAGTGTTCCGGCTGGAGAGCCGGGACTGCCTCTCCCTGCCGGGGCAGGCGGAGCGGCAGTATGTCAACGTGGGCAACACCACCGTGCGGCTGCTGGAGTGGACGGTCTACCGCAAGAACGGATGAATAATGTATGAAAAAGGATGAACCATGTTCTCGGTGGTTCATCCTTTTTTGACAGCTGCCGCAAAAAACGTAGGATTTTTCTGGATACCGTGTATGATCCAGTAGAAGCGAAGAGAGGGAGACCGTATGCAGGAGCGGAAGATCATCGCCTTGCTGCGTGAGCGGGACGAGCAGGGGCTGCACGCCCTGCTGGTACACGATGGGCCGCTGTGCGATACGTCATCGCTCCCATTCTGCGGGGCCCTCAGGAGCGGGAGGAGCGTCTTTCCGAGGTGACCATGCGGGTCTGGGAGAAAATCGATACCTTTCAGGAGGAGCGGGGAAGCTGGAATGGCTGGCTGACCGCCCTCACCCGTCATGCGGCGCTGAATCACGCCCGGCGGATCTCCCGGCACGGCGGGGCCGAGGCCCTGTCGGAGGATCCCCCCTCCCCGGAGCTGACGCCGGAGGAAGTGCTTTTGCGTCAGGAGCGGCAGGCCGCCCTGTAAGCAGCGCTGGGGCAGCTATCCGCCGGTGAGCGGCTTCTGTTTTACCGAAAATACTACTATCTGCCCTCCACCGCCCAGATCGCCTTGGAGCTGGGGCTTACGGAGCGGGCGGTGGAGGGACGGCTATACCGGCTGAAACGGCAGCTGCGGAAATTGCCGGGAGGTGATGAGCGTTCCTAAGGAGGACTGGGGCTCTCTGAACGAAAAGGCCTTCGAGGCCGCATTGCAGGCCAGCGTACCGGAGCGCCTGCCGGATAAGGCGGCGGCGGTCACTCCGTGGAAGCGGGCCATGGGCCGGGTGCTGGCAGGCACGGCCCTGACCGCCCTGGGGACGAATCTCTGGGGACTGAACTACCTTTTGCCCGGCATCGGGCTGGTGCTGATGCTACTGGGCTTCCGGCTCCTGTGGCGGGAGGAGATCGAGGCCTATCGTGGGGCCATACAGATGGTGGTCAGCGTTCAGGAGTTCGACCAGAAGGGAGGCTTCTGCCGGAGCAGCGGCTCCAACCCGCTGTGCATAACCGGGGTACGGGTAAAGCTGACGGGAGAGCCTGCCGGCTGGATGATCTTCCACCACTCTCTCTGGAACACGGCCCCGCCCTTCCATGGGACAGCCGCCATACAGCTCTGCCGGTATACCAGTCGGATGAGCTGTGGAGCGCCGCCGGAGAGGTCGCCGGCCGGGTTCTGTACGATCGGGACGGGGAGACCTTCCGGGCGCCCTACCACTCTCTGGAGGCGGATACCTCCCCCTACGGATATCAGGGCATCTATGGACAGCGGGACATTTTCGGGACATTTTCTCTGTCCACTGCGGCACAGCACGGGCGGGGCTATGTGGTCTATGCCGCCGATGAAATTCCTCACGCAGAATACCGAAATGTGCCGGATAGCCGGTTCAATTACAGCTATCCGTACAGATTTCTGCAATACCCGGCAAAAACGGCACTGGAAAACCGGATGTCCGATCATGGGGCATTTCGGACCGTCTGGAGCGATCTGCGCTACGGTCCCGAAGTAACTCCACCTGTCATCAAGAAGAACGATCAACGGAATGACCCTCCGGCTTTTGCCGGAGGGTCATTCTGATATTTTTTCATTCGATAGTCTGCCGACCGGCAACGGGAGCAGAACAAAAAAATGGAAATTCACGGTTTATAGGATAAGTCATTTGGCAAGCCACCTCACCCGGCACGGTGCCGCATTTGGTAAGGCGGCCCATCTGGCAGGGTGTTCCACTCGGCGGGGTACACCATTTGGCAGGACACCTCATTGAGCAAGGCGTTCCAACCGGCACACACCGTTCGGAAAGATCTGCCGATTCGGGGATGGCAGCGTTACGGGCGCACCTGCGGAAGACTGGCAGCGGCCACGGACTGTCCGATGCGGCGGAAGCGATCGTCCGGCAGCAGCACCTCCAGCGGCAGCTGAGGGTACTCCTCCGCCAGCACACGGCGGCAGGTCTCCGTCATCCACTCCCCGCCGATACCGGAGGCCACACGGCCCAGCACCATCACATGGCACAGCGGGTAAATTGCAGCGTACAGGGCCAGCGTATGGGCAAGGCACACCCCCATATCCCGGAAGATCCTCCGGGCAGCGGGATGGCCCTGCCGGGCCAGCTCCTGCACCTGCTGCAGCTGTTGAGCCGGGGTCAGGGCTGCATCTGTGGGAACTCCGGCGGCAGCGGCCAACCGGATCACGGCGTCCTGTGAAAAGTACTGCCCCCCTACGCCGGTATCACCGGACCACGGGTCTCTGGGGGCCGCCTCTGCCAAATCCACCGGCGCAAAGGCCAGCTCATTGAGCCAGCCGGAGACACGGCCCTGTGCATCCACATAGCCCGCCGCCTGACTGGTCCCCATAGCGATGCCCATGACGGGGCCGGTGCCGAGACTCATATAGCCCGCCAGCGCCGTGACATCTCCGTCGTTGGCCACCGCCAGCGGGACATTCCCCATGGCGGCTGCGGCTCTGCGGTAGAGGGTACGTCCCTCCTGTTGGCGCTCCGGCGGGACGGCAGCCAGCAGCGCCGACACCATCAGCTCGTCTCCCTGGACGATGCCGGCGGTGGAGACGCCGATGGCATCCACACGGGGCAGATGGGCCGCCGCCGTGCGGAGGGCGCAGAGCACCTCCCGCTGATGATACCGGGGGTCGGCGGCGGTCTTGGGGTGCCAGATCACCTCCTCGGAGTAGACGGTGCGGCCATCCACCACGGCGGAGACCTTGCGGTCAGAGCCGCCGGCGTCAAAGCCGATGCGGCAGCCCTCCAGATGCCCGCCTATGGGGCGGGCCGCCGGTCGGGGCTCCGGGAAGCGCTCCCCCGCCGTCTCCACGCAGAAGGGACGGCCGTACACCGTCTCCATCATGGCCACGTCAAAGGCACGGGAGCCGTGGGGGCTGAAACTCTCCCGCAGCCGGGAGATCAGGACCTCGTCCCCCTGCAGCGTCACCCGCCATCCTCCGACGCTCCACAGCAGCAGCTTGATGGTGCGCTCCAGATATCGCAGATCGGCAGGGCTTCCTCCACGGATGCGTGTCTCGTGCACCACGGTGCCGCTCCCCTCCACGGCGATGCGGAAGGGCTGTCGGGCCTGGGACAGATAGGCCGTCCGCCACGGGGCAAAGGGCAGAAAGTCCGGCTGCAGGCAGGGAGTATTCTTTACGGAAAACGGGATGCCCAGATACTCCATAGCAGGCTCCTCCTTATGGGCGCTCTATTGGCAGTCCTCCGCCGGCTGTTCCTCCGGACGGCGGGCGGTGTCCACGGCGCCCCGGTACACCACCAGCCGGTCATAGACATATTCCGTGACCAGATTCAGCACCATGTTCAAAAACGTCACCAGATACTCGTTCCAATGGAGGGTATCCGCCAGATAGCTGCCCAGCAGGGTGGACAGGGGCGTGAAGGCACAGTAGTACAGCAGCACCAGCGCCATGGCCTGTGGGACGTTGTTGGCGCTCTGGAAGGTGAACTTTCGGTTCAGGGTGAAGTTCCACAACACCGAGAGGGTCAGAGCGATGAGATAGCAGGGCCAGTAGCTCCCGTGCAGCAGCTCATTGAGCAGGGCAAAGGAGGCCATTTCGATGGCCCCGGCGGAGATGGAGAACAGGGTGAATTTCAGCACCCGTCCCCACTCTCTTTTGTTTTTCATGGGGTAAGTCGTTCCTTTCTGCGGGTCACTGGTTGGCCTTGCGGAGAAGGGTCTCCCACTCCTTCACGATGGAGCGGTCGGTGAAGTAGTCGATCCGCATGGCCTTGCGGACCTGTGCCAGCGTCTCGTTGGTGGTCTCCACTGCCTTGGCCGTACCGGCCACCAGAATATCGTACACCGTGTCGATGTCCTTCGCCCATCTGGCCCGCTCCTCCCGGATGGGGGCCAGCGTCTCCTCCAGCACGTTGAAGAGGAATTTCTTGCAGGTGCCGTCCCCCAGGCCACCCCGACGGTAGTGGGCCTTCATCTCCTCCAGATTGGCGTAGTCCGGCAGGAACTCCGCAAAATGCTCGTCGGTGCAGAAGGCATCCAGATAGGTGAACACCACGTTGCCCTCGGTGTGGCCCGGATCGCTGATCTGGAGGTGGAGGGGGTCGGTGAACATCTTTCCGTTGATCTGTTTTTTCACCACGGCGGCACTGTCGGACAGGTAGATGCAGTTGCCAAGGGATTTGCTCATCTTGGCCTTGCCGTCTACGCCCGGCAGACGGCGCTGCATCTCGTTTTCCGGGATCATGGCGGTGGGCATGGTCAGCGTCTCGCCATAGATGCGGTTGAACTTCTCCACGATCTCACGGGTCTGCTCCAGCATGGGAAGCTGATCCTCGCCCACAGGCACCACGTTGGCGTGGAAGGCCGTGATATCGGCGGCCTGAGAGACGGGATAGGCGAAAAAGCCCACCGGCAGGCCCTCGTCGGCAAAGCCCCGCATCTGGATCTCGGACTTCACCGTGGGGTTGCGGGAGAGACGTGCCGTGGTGACCAGATTCATATAGTAAAAGGTCAGGGCATGGAGCGCCGGAAGGGTGGACTGCACGCAGATGGTGGACTTGGTGGGGTCGATGCCCACGGAGAGGTAGTCCAGCACGACGTTGATGATATTCTCCCGGATCTTGCCGGGGTTGTCGGCGTTGTCGGTCAGGGCCTGATCGTCGGCGATGAGGATGTTGATCTCGTCGAAGCGGCCGGAATTCTGAAGCTCCACCCGGCGCTTCAGGGAGCCCACATAGTGGCCCAGATGCAGGCGGCCGGTGGGACGGTCGCCGGTAAGAATGATGTTTTTCATGGTGATCCCTCCGCAAATCTTCGTTTGCTGTATGATGTCAGGATATTATACCACAGGTGCGCCGATTTTTCCAACAGAAAAATTGGGGGATGCTGCCCCGGTGGGCGGGTGGAATATTGCGTCCGGCTTCGGCGTCCCGTTGGGCCGTGCGAAGCCGGAGCTCGTTTCGAATCCACCAGATGCCAAAAAGAGACGCACCATGCGGAATGCCCAGCTTTGCGGTGTTAGAGGGAATCGCTTCCCTATGAGGCAAGGAAAGGGGCGTGTGAGGGGGAAACCTGGGGCGGTTT
>ERZ773193.4018-NODE-4018-length-12440-cov-8.876221_pt1 | contig 12440 bp, 10 predicted proteins | sample MGYA00511110_ERZ773193 | MGnify/ENA primary metagenome ERZ773193 (study PRJEB29015, sample SAMEA2737784) | human gut metagenome | biome: human gut; feature: human-associated habitat; material: faeces | place: China | collected 2012 ...
GCCGCCGAAGCGGTGCTTAAGCCGCTAGGCGGGAATTGTGCGGTGTTGCCTTAACAAAATTCACCGCATCGTCACCTACAAATGTTTGTAGGTTTGCAGCAAATATTTACGTTTCTCGGCGGGGTCGGGTGCCCCCACCTTACCGGGCAAGTTGCCCTTCCCCCACAAAACCAAACACCCCCGTCCTTATTCCAGCTGTCACGCAGCCAAAACAAAGGCGGGGGTATTTTTTAATGCCAGAGGGTAAACAGCAGCACCAGCAGGGCCAGCAGGCCAAGCAGGTAGACGCCACAAATCAGCAGGGTAGCTTTCAGCGCACCCAGGATCGCCCACAGGCGCTCCTTACCGGTCAGCTGGGGGGCTTCCTCCCAGGGACGGTCAGCAGCCTGTTGGGGCTGCTGCGCGGGGGTATGGCCCTGCTTGCGGCGGCGCGGCAGCCAGATACTGTCGTGCTCAATGCCACTCATATCGGCCACGGTGCGGCCGTCATCCTCAAAGGGTTCGTTATGCTTCATTTTTCGTACAGGTGGCACACAACATAGTGGCCGGGTTCCACCTCACGCTGCTGCGGCGCTTCGGTCTTGCAGCGCTCGGTCGCATAGGGGCAGCGGGTATGGAACTTGCAGCCCTTGGGCGGGTTGGCCGGGGACGGAATGGAGCCCTGCAGCACAATGCGCTCGCGGCGAATGGTCGGGTCCGGGATAGGAATGGCGCTGAACAGTGCCTTGGTGTAGGGATGTAGCGGATGGCTGAAGATATCCGGCGTTGCACCGTACTCCACCAGGTTGCCCAGGTACATAACGCCGACCGTATCCGAAATATGCTCAACAACAGAAAGATCGTGGGAGATGAACAGGTAGGTCAGGTTATATTTATCCTGCAATTCTTTCAGCAGATTGATGATCTGGGCCTGAATGGAAACGTCCAGTGCAGAGACCGGTTCGTCGCACACAACAAACTCCGGGTTCAGGGCCAGGGCGCGGGCAATGCAGATGCGCTGGCGCTGGCCGCCGGAAAATTCGTGCGGATAGCGGGTTTTGTGGTAGGGCTGCAGGCCGCAGTTATCCATGACCTGGTCAATATAATCATTGAACTCTGCCTTGGGCACCAGGTTATGCTCGCGCACAGCCTCACCGATGATCTCACCAACCGGCAGACGCGGGGACAGGCTGGAGAACGGGTCCTGGAAGATGATCTGCATCTTGGTACGCAGGTTACGCAGCTCCCTGCCGGTCATATCGTACACTTCTTTGCCGTTGAACAGTACCTGACCGCCGGTTTTTTCGCCGGCAAGGCGCAGGATTGTACGGCCGGTGGTGGATTTGCCGCAGCCGGATTCGCCGACCAGACCCATGGTATGGCCGCGCTTGAGGTTGAAGGTAACGCCATCGACAGCCTTGACATGACCCACGGTCTGGGACATCAGGCCGCCCTTGATGGGGAAGTATTTTTTAAGCTGGTTGACCATCAGAATATACTGATCATCATAGGTGACGGGGGTATAGTCCAGCTTTTTTGCGTTTTCTGCCTGTGCCATCGTCACTCACCCGCCTTTCGATTATTTTCATAGTAGCGGTAGCAGCTGACCTTGTGCGTGGGGGACAGGCTGATCTCGCAGGGGTATTCACCATCGCAGCAGGGCAGAGCCATCTCGCAGCGATCCTTAAAGTAACAGTAGTTGGGCATATTGACCGGGTTGGGCACCTTGCCGGGGATGGAGTACAGTCGGTCCACCTTTTTGCCCACGATCGGTTTGGAAGCCATCAGGCCGATGGTATAGGGGTGAGCCGGGTTTGCGAAAATCTCCTGAGCGGTGCCCTTTTCCACCACGCGGCCTGCGTACATGACAACAACGTAATCTGCCATCTCGGCAATCACACCCAGGTCATGGGTGATCAGCATGATGGAGGAGTTAATGCGGTCCTTCAGGTTGCGCAGCAGGTCCAGGATTTGGGCCTGAATCGTCACGTCCAGTGCGGTGGTGGGTTCGTCGGCGATGATAACCTTGGGGTTGCAGGCCAATGCCATGGCGATCATGACACGCTGGCGCATACCGCCGGACAACTCATGCGGGTACATCTCATATACACCCTGGCTGTTGGCGATGCCAACCATCTCCAGCATTTCAACGGTGCGCTTTTTGATGTCCTCTTTGCTCTTGCCTTCGCCGTCATGCAGAGCAATGACTTCATCGATCTGAGCACCGATGCGGAACACCGGGTTCAGGCTGGTCATCGGCTCCTGGAAGATCATCGAAATATAGTTGCCGCGCAGGTGCTGCATGACCGTGCCGGGAGTTTTGGCAACATCATAGGCTTTGCCATTACCCAGGTTCAGGCGGATCTCGCCCTGAACGATCTGGCCCTGGGGGCGCTGCAGCAGCTGCATCAGCGAAAGGCTGGTAACGGATTTGCCGCAGCCGGATTCGCCCACAACGCCCACAGTTTTGCCCACAGGAACTTCAAACGAAACGCCGTCCACGCTTTTTACCACGCCGGTATCGGTAAAGAAATAGGTGTGCAGGTTATCAAATTCAACAGCGTTTTCCGGGTTTTTCATCTGGGTCAGATACTCAGATTCCGGCACATTCTTGCGCTTGCGCTGTTTTTCGTACTGGTCCGTAATGCGGCGGTTTTCTTTGGAGATACGCCGCGACTCCTTGGCGGAAAGGTAACCGTCCTGTTGTTTAGCCATCGTGTGTGTCTCCTTTCATCAGCGTTTCATCTTGGGGTCAAAGGCATCGCGCAGGCCATCGCCCACAAAGTTGAAGCCCAGAACCGTGATCAGCAGGCAGATGCCGGCCGGGACCCAGATGAACAGATAGTTGGTCATAACATAAGCGTTGTTGACATCGTTGATGATGTTGCCCCAGGATGCAAACGGGTACTTAACGCCCAGACCCAGGAAAGACAGGGTGGCTTCCGTCAGGATGGTGGAGCCAAGGCTCATGGTGCAGGTAACAATCAGCTGCGGGATAACGTTGGGGATCAGGTGGCGGAAGATGCGGTGCCATGCGCTGATGCCGCAGGCTTCAGCTGCCGTCATGAACTCCTGCTCGCGCAGGGAGAGGATCTGGCCGCGGACCAGGCGGGCAATGCCGGGCCAGCCCAGGAAGCCGAGGATCAGCATCAGGTACATCATACGGGTCCAGGAATCAATGCGCATGGCGTCCATGGCAGCGCCCAGAATGATGATGATGGGCATGGAGGGCAGGCAGTAGAACACGTCCACGATACGCATGATGAGGTTATCCACCCAGCCGCCGAAGTAGCCGGAGATACCGCCCATGACAATACCGATGGAGCCTTCAATCGCAACAACGATGAAGCCGATGATCAGGGAAACGCGGCCGCCGTACATCAGGCGGGTCAGCATGTCCATACCGTTGGTATCGGTGCCCAGCCAGTGCTCCTTGTTGGGGCTTGCGTAACGGTCAAACACATAGGTTTCCGTCATCTGCTTCACGCTCCAAACGCCGGTGCTGGCATCGTACACGATGTCATACTCGGCTTCGTTGCCGTCGGCATCGGTGTAGGTGAACTCGGTAATATTATCGTCAATGGCTTCTTCCAGGCGGTCGCGGAAGTCACGGCTGATGACCACGCTGGCATCGGCAGCGGAAACGACAAAGCGGCCGATGTAGGCAACTTCGCTGCCACTCTGGATAATATTGCCGTCAGCGTCCAGTTCATAATCCTGGCCATCGGCAGTAAAGGTGGTCTCCCCTGCTGCCTGGGCAGTCAGGGCGGCCAGCTTGGCATCAAAGCTCAGCTCGGCCACGCCGTCCGCTGCGGTGACCATATCCTTAGAGGCATAAGCCAGCACAGTGCGGCCCTGGCGGAAGACGTACAGGTCCTCATTCAGGGTTTCCACTTCGTAATCGTTATCTTTATAGGTAAAGGTCTCTTCACCTTTCTTGATGGCCTCGCTGCCCTTGCTCTGGGCAATGGAGCCGAACTCCTGGCCATCGGCAACAACAAAGCGCAGTTTATCGTTGCGGGTCACACCCACATACTCTTTGGACATCTGGGTGTAGGTGTAGAACTGCTGGTCCTGGCCGTAAGGGCTGACCACGCCGCCAATGAAGGAAAAGACGAACATGGCAAGCAGCATCGTCAGGCCCACAACGGCCAGACGGTTGCGGAAGAACCGCTTGGCAACCAGCGCGCCGGGCGAAAGCACCTTAACGCGGCGGTCGTCGTTCAGGGAGTACTGCTCCTTTTTGGGGGTGTTGTTCTGGGTATTCTCACTCATGGGTGCAGTCTCCTTTCTTTAAGAAATGCGCACGCGCGGGTCAACCACTGCGTACATGATATCAGTCAGCAGGTTGCTGACCAGGGTAAGCACCGCCATAAAGGACAGGTAGAACATGGTGAACGGGATATCGCCCGCAACCATGGACTGGTAAGAGATGTAGCCGATGCCGGGGATGGAGAACAGAGTCTCCGTGATCAAGGCACCGCTGAACAGGCCGGGCAGGGAACCGCCGATGATGGTAACCAGCGGGATCAGGGTGTTGCGGAATGCGTGCTTATAGATGACCACATGCTCCGAAAGGCCCTTGGCGCGGGCGGTACGGATATAGTCGGCGTTCAGCACTTCCAGCATGTTGGTGCGGGTGTAACGCATGGTAGAGCCGATGGAAACAATGACCAGCGTGATGATGGGCAGCACCAGATGGTTGGCGCGATCACAGAACTGGCCCCACGAGCTGAGCTGGGCATAATCACGCCCGACCAGGCCGTACAGGTCAAACCAGCCAAGCTTGACAGAGAACAGCAGCTTGAGCAGCGTGGCAAAGAAGAAGCTGGGCAGAGAGATGCCCACCAGAGCCACAGCGGTGATGACGTAATCGGTACGGGAATACTGTTTGGTAGCAGCCAGGATGCCCAGGGGCACAGCGATGATCATGGACACCACAAAGGAGATGCCGCCCATGACAACAGACAGACCAATAACTTCCTGGAATTTTTGAACAACAGGGACGTTCCACTTCCAGCTGTCACCGAACTGACCGCGCACTGCGCTGGACAGCCAGGTCATGAAGCCGGGCAGGATGCCCTTATCCAGACCATAGGCTGCGTTGAGCTGATCCAGCCATTCCTGATACGGTTTTGCGCCCGGTGCCTGGGACAGCTGCATGGCCATGTTCTCGGCAAAAGAGCTGGGCAGGCTGCGCATCATCACATAGATGATGAAGGTAACGCAAAACAGGATCACAAAAGAAAGCAGGATACGCTTGATGACGTAGTTTCGCACTTGAAAAATCGTTCCTTCCTTCGCGGGCAGGGAGGCCGCGTTTTTAATGGCTGCGCCGCATGGCTCCAAAATACACATGAGCCGGGGCCTTGTAGCTTCGCCTATGGTGTACCTAAAAAGTCGAAAATTTAGGGCAATACCGCATAATTCTAAGTGCCGATACGGCGAGCGAGGTGCGGCAGATGCTAAGCCAAAAGCGCAGATAATACTGGATGTCTTATCGAGCATTTTGGCAACGCAGATGCCGTGCCGCAGCCGCCGGAGCGGTGCTTAAGCCGTCAGGCGGGAATTGTGCGGTGTTGCCTTAGCCTGTTTCTACAAACACGACTGAATTTTGCGTTAAAAAGCCTTGGAATCCACAAAGGATTCCTGCAGCTTTTTGCCTTAAATTCGCCTCATGTTTGCGAAACATCCGTCATTTTCTTTGTTTTCAGATACACCTCATTACTTTGATACCGAATATGGGCATCCCCCTCCCTCGGACAGAGGGAACTGTCCGGGGGAATGGGACGGCCACATTTGGGCTGCAAATGTACCGTTGCTTTTACCACAGCAAGCAACCGCCCCCTTAACCGGATCGGTACAGAGAGCGGTTGCTCACCATAAATTCAACAACAGGCTGCGCTGAAAAAAATTACTTCAGAGCAATCTTGTTGATCTCAGACTGATAAGTCCAGTACGGGGTCATATCGTTGGGGATAGTAGTGGTGTCGACACGCTCGCTGGAGAAGATGGTAGCTTCGCTGCGCTGGTAAACCGGCAGTTCAACACCCCAATCCAGGATGATCTCCATTGCTTCCTTGTACATGGCCTTACGGGCATCCTGATCGGTGGTCTGGCGTGCAGCCTCGATCAGTTCGTCCAGATCAGAATCGTTGATCTTGTAGTAGTTGGTGGAACCGTTGCTGTCGTACAGCTGGTACATATCGGGGTCGTTGGTGGACTGCCATGCAGCAACCCAGCCTTCGGCAACGCCGGACTGATAAGAGCTGTACAGGTCAGATGCGTTTGCCAGGTCGTTGACGGTCAGGGTGAAGCCGATGGTCTTGAGAGCAGCGGCTGCATTGGTCAGAACCTGGAAAGAGGGGTGGTCGCCGTTGCCGGAAGCACCGATGTTGACGGTGTATTCCATCTTGGCGCCAGCCGGAGCTGCGGTGACCTGGCCGTTTTCAACGGTGTAGCCGGCTGCTTCGAAGTAGCCGAGGGCGGCCTGCAGAGCAGCAGCATACTTGGTGTCGCCGCTCATATCGCTGGTGTAGATCTCGTTGCCGTCAACGTCGGTAGAGTAAGCGATCTTGTAGCCGTCGTCGGTAACGGAAGGAGCTGCCCAGGAAGTGTTGGACATGGGGTAGTTGATGATGGTTGCGGTGTCGCCGTAGTAAGAGTTGATGCCCTCATCACGGTAAGCTGCGATCACGGTCATGATGGCCTTGCGCAGGTCCTTGGACTCTTCAGAAGCCGGGTCGTTGCCAACCTTGACGTTCTCAGCGCTCAGGGCAATGTAGCCGTAGCCGCGGAAGTCCTTCAGACGGGTGGTGATGACAGAGCCGTCCAGATCAGAGTCGCCGCCGTTGATGGTAGCGATCTGGTTGGCAGCTTCCAGAGAGTAAGAAGGATCGGAAATGTCGATGGTGCCGGCCTGAACACCGGTGATCTTATCGGCTTCCTGGGTCTCCTTCATGTTGACGTGCTTGATCAAGGCTTCGCCTTCGTAGTAGTTCGGGTTAGCATCCAGGTAGATGACACCGTCGCTGTACTTGTTGAAGGTGTAGACACCGGCACCCATGGGAGCGCTGGTGACAGAACGAACCTTGCTCAGGTCGCCCTTCTTGAAGCCGTAGGAGTGGTTGTCGTAATCATACAGGCTGCGGTCGCCATAGTAATCCAGGGAGGCGATAGGCAGCTGCAGCTGGTAGATCATGGAGTTGGACAGCTCGGTGGTGGTGATGGTCATGCTGTAATCGCCGGTCTTGACAATGCCGGAAACGGTGTCAACGTCAGCGCCGGTGGCAACACCGGTGGTGGAGTAAGCATAAACATCAGCCGGAATCAGGTCAGACAGAGCAGAGCCTGCGGTCTCAGCTTCCATGGAAGCAAAGTTCCAGTCATATTTTTCTGCGATAGCCAGGAAGAAATCCTTTGCGGTAGCGTCAGCGGCCAGGCCGTCAAAGCCCCAAGCGGAAGCAGCAGCGGCAACGTTGCCTTCGTCAGCGTAACCGGCAGCAACGCAGTTATCAACGATCTCCTGTGCAAATGCAGTGCCGCCTTCGTTAACAGCATCCCAGAAAGCCTTCTGCTGCTCAGCGGTGAACAGGCTGTTATCAGTGTTGTCCTCGCCTGCCTCAGCAATCAGCTTGGACAGGGTGGTCATGCTGCTGCGGTAATCATCCAGGCCGGCAATGGGCATGGAGTACAGGGTGGCGGAACCGTCATAGGTCGGGTCCATGTAAACATACAGGTTGAAGATGACGTCATCAATGGTGATGGGGGTGCCGTCAGAGAAGACCAGGTCATCGCGCATGTTGATGGCATAGGTAACGGTGCCGTCAGCATTCTCGGTCACTTCGCAGTCAGCGGGGCCATAGTAGGTGTAATCGGTGCCGTTGTACTCGCGGGTCTCACCCTCGATGCCCTTCAGGATCATTTCGCCCTTACGGTCAGCGCCCAGCAGGGCAATGTTGGTCAGGTCGATAACGTGCTGGTCAGCGGAAGAAGCGGCGAAGAACGGGCTGAACTTGCCCTCAAAGCCGGTATCTGCCAGAACCAGGGTGCCATCGCTGCTGCCGGTATCGGTAGCAGCGGCTTCGCTGGTAGCCTCGCTGGAAGCAACAGACTCAGCGCTGCTGGAAGCGGAAGAACCGCAGCCAGCCAGCAGGCCCGCAGCCATTGCAACAGCCATGGCCAGTGCAAGCACTTGCTTGGTGTTTTTCATGTTTGTATAACCTCCCAAATCATTTTGGTAATGGCGGCAATTTTAACACTACCAAAAGGAGTGTTAAATAAAGAAAGGCTTAAGCCTTTCCGCATTTGCGGTGTTCCCTCACCGCAAACAAATGTCACCAATAACTATGTTATAATATCGCAATTTTCAATTTCTGTCAACCAAAAAACGCCGTTTTGGCAACATCTAAATAAAAGTCAGCAGGATAACCATAACAGCACGCTGAATTTTGTAAAATTCTTCCGCGCCGCACTTTAGCGGGCTAAATTCTGCGTTATGGTGCAAGGTCTCTTACTCTTCGCGCCCGGAACCGGATTCTTCGGTATAAACCGCCGCCCGGATGGTGTGCCCTGCGGCAAAAGCAGCCGCAGCAGCCGCAGCGGCCAGCGCTGCAAATAATACTGCATACCGGATAGCGTTTTGTCCGCCGTTCAAGAACACATCCATACACTCCCCTACTGCAGCCAGCGCGGCGAACCCCCCGGTCAACAGGCAGCGCAGCGGCAGTTTGGCTACCGTTTCTTCATACACATAGCTGCGCAGGCGTGCCCCGCCGCGGCTCATGCGGGCCAGCGCCCACACCGCGCTGATGCCAGCCACCAGCGCCCCGGCATACGGCAGCAGTACATAAAACTGCTGCATGGCCCCCGGCGCGGGCACCATGCCCGCCGCCGCCAGCGCCGCCAGTGCCCCGCCGCACAGCGCCCACAGCAGGCCCCGCAGTTTGGCATACGGCATGCTGCCGGTATAGCGGCGGTAGCTGCCCTGGTACAGGTAGCTGCCGTTGACATCCCTGCGGAAGTCATTCAGGTATTCCCGCCCACGGCGGGTTTTCTTTTGCTGCATTATTCGATCCCCGTCAGGTCATAGTTGTCCAGCCACTGCTTGGCCGTTTCGCACACGCCGCGCAGGCAGCTTTCCTCAAACGGGCTGTCCAGTCCGGCGTTTTTCAGCAGCTCAGTAAACACGCGGCTGCCGCCCTGGCGGGTGTATGCCATGTAGTGCTCCCACGCGTTGGCGCGGTCCTTTTGCAGCATGGCCCAGAACTGCAGGCTGACGGTCTGTGCCAGGCAGTAGTCAATATAATAGAAGGGGCTTTCGTAAATATGCTTCTGGCGCTGCCAGCCCTCACCCTCGCTGTAGAACGGGATCTCGCCATCCAGCTTCATCCACGGCATATAAATGCCCAGCAGTTCTTTCCAGGCGGCGTGGCGCTCGGCAGGGGTCAGGTCCGGCTTTTCGTACACGATATGCTGGAAGTGATCCACCATGGTGCCATACGGGATAAAGGTCAGCGCACCGGCCAGGTGGCTGTACAGGAACTTGCGGGTATCCTTGCCAAAGAAGCCCTCCGCCCACGGCCAGGCAAAGAATTCCATCGACATGGAGTGGACTTCGCACCCTTCCATGCTGGGCCACACAGTGGAATACGGCACGCGGTCACGGTTGGTGTATGCGGCAAAGGCATGACCCGCTTCATGCGTGACCACCTCAACGTCATGCTGGGTGCCGTTGAAGTTGGCAAAAATGAACGGTACCTGATAATCCCACAGGCTGGTGCAGTAGCCGCCCGCCGCCTTGCCGGGGGTGGAAAGCACGTCCAGCAGCTCATTGTCCAGCATGGTGTTAAAGAAGACGCCGGTTTCGGGTGAAAGTTCCTCATAGAATTTTTTGCCCTGAGCCAGAATGGCATCGGCATCGCCGCAGGGGGCGGGGTTGCCGGAACGGAACATCAGGGCATTATCGGCAAAGCTCATGGGGTACTGTTTGCCCAGGCGCTTGGCCTGCTCACGGTAGATGCTGTCCGCCAGCGGCACCAGATACTTGACCACGGCGGCACGGAACTTTTCTACATCCGCTTTGGTATAGCAGTTGCGGCCCATGCGGTAGTAACCCAGGGTGGTGTAACCCTCGTACCCCAGCTTTTTGCCCATCTTATCCCGCAGGTGGGTCAGCTTGTCATAAATATCATCCAGCTGTTTCTGGTTGTCCTTATACCACTGGCCCTCGGCTTTCCAGGCGGCCAGGCGGCGGGCATCGTCCGGGTCATTCTTGAACGGGCTCAGCTGGGACAGAGTGTACACCCCGCCCTCAAACGGGATCTGTGCGCTGGCCAGCAGCTTGCCATACTGCTGGGTCAGCTCGTTTTCCTGCTGCAGTTCCTCCATGATATCGGGCGAGAATGCCTTGCGCTCAATTTCGGCGTTCACAAACATTAGGTCGCCGTATTCTTCGGCAAAGTTTTTGCGGTAGGGGCTTGCCAGCATGGCGGCGGTCCAGGAATCCTGCCACTGCTGGATCTGCGGCATGGCGCTGTTGGCAAATTCCATCTCTTCATCATAGAACTTATCCCGCGTATCAATGGTATGGCGCACGCTGGCCAGGGTGAACAGGGTATCCACATGCTTGTTCAGCACCTGCTCCTCCAAAAAAGCGGCGCGGGCAGCGGCATAGTCGGGGGCGTTCTGCAAACGCTCGGTCAGTGCGGCAAACTGTTCTTTCAGGGTGCTCATGTCCGGGCGCTCATAGGGCATTTCGGAAAATTTCATGGGTTCGTTCTCTCCTTATTCTACAGTTTTGTTCGTGACTTAGGGACATTATACCATGGCGCAAAAAATAAGACCAGCCCGAAAAAGGCTGGCCTTCCATGATTCTGTATGATTTTACATGCTATTCATAAATTATCGCACGCAGCGCCGGGGTGCTTTCCCCCTGCCCCTTTGCCGTCAGCGCAGGGGTTGGCCCACCTGCCATTCCGTCCGCCGGGCCTGATAAACCGCCAAGCGGCGGGCGGCAAGGGCATTTTTGCAGGCAGCTGCCCGGCGCTGCGCCTGCTGTTCAGTACGGGCGGCAGCGCGCTGCTGCGCGGTATTTTCCAGCCGGATTCCCCAGATGGTCAACTGACCGGCCAGCCATAGCATGGCGACGGCAAGCCCCTGCTCACAAGCTATTGTCTTCATTGCACACCTCCTGCCACCACTGGGCGAGCACCGGGGTTTCGACGCGGTTTGCATCGATCTGTGCGGTAATGCCGTCCAGCGTGCTGGCGCCAAAATCATCCGCGGCGGAAGTAAAATTGGATTTTTCACAGTATGGCACATGGGTGATCTTGTAATCCGGGGCGGCGTCATACTGCAAAGCTAGCGCTTTTGCCTGGCGCAGCAGGGCTTTGGTCTCGTTTTCGCTGTTTTTATCATTGGCCGCGGTGATGATGGCCTGCACGGTCAGCGCCATGGCCTGCATGCGGGTGCACAGGTTGGGGCGGCCCTGCCGGGTCAGCCCGCCGTAAACCTGCGCCTGCCATTCCACATAGCGGCGGGCGGATTCCACATCCCCCACGCCGCGGTAATATTCGATCGCCGGGCCCATGACCATCATCAGGTCCGAAACGGAGCGGAACACCGTGCGCCCCACATAGGTCATGGCTTCCTCCCGGCGGTCCATCTTGCATAGGATACCCGCGATCTGGCTGTCGTTGATGCCGCCCGCGTTGTGGTTTTTCAAAATTTCCAGCGCCTTTTCGCTCTGGCCCAGCTGGTCATAAATTTTGGCGCTCTCGCATTGGAGGACCTCCTCGCTGATGCAGGGATCAGTATTCTGTTCAAACAGCAGTATCTCCCGCTCCTGCAATTCCAGCGCACGGCGCAGCCAGGCGGCGTTGTTCTGTTCAAAGCCCGCCATATAATAGATATTTGCCGCAGCCCGCACAATGGCGAAATTATTATGGTAGCGCTGCAGAGCATTTTCGGCTTTGGCCGTGCCCGCCTGGTACTCTTTTTTCTGCTGTAAGGTGTGCAGTTCTTCCACCGTGCTCTGCACCGTGTGGCCGCCCAGCTGGTAGCCCAGCAGGGCATCCACTGATGTACCGAACAGGTCTGCCAGCCCCATCAGGGTAACAAGATCGGGGCTGGTGGTGCCGTTCTCCCATTTGGACACTGCCCCCACTGTTACGCCAATCGCCTCGGCAAGGTTTTCCTGCGTCAGGCTGTGGGCTTTGCGCTGGGTGCGGATATTTTGTGCAAGCATCAGTTTCATGGTTTATGCCCTCCCTTGTGTGCTTCCAGCATACCACGGCGCGGTGTGGTACGCCATACCACATTTCTCCATTCAGGAAAAATTTTATTTTACTTTCAGGAAAGTTTTATCCGCTTGCATCCCTATGGTATAATAAAGCTGCAATATTAAGGCAACACCGCACAATTCCCGCCTTACGGCTTAAGCACCGCTTCGGCGGCTGCGG
>ERZ773193.4024-NODE-4024-length-12418-cov-4.186120_pt1 | contig 12418 bp, 9 predicted proteins | sample MGYA00511110_ERZ773193 | MGnify/ENA primary metagenome ERZ773193 (study PRJEB29015, sample SAMEA2737784) | human gut metagenome | biome: human gut; feature: human-associated habitat; material: faeces | place: China | collected 2012 ...
GTATCAAAAATTCGGGCGTTTGTATAGGCTTTTTTGAGAAACTCCGAACTTTCTTGCCATTTTGTTACCTGAAATGTGGTCTGTGCAACCGCAAAAATGGGCTTTTGGGGGTCAGAGGGGCCTTTCCAGGCCTTCAGCTCGTCCAGATCGCTGAACACAAATACCTCTCCCCGGGTATGGCCCACGATGCCCTGCACTTCGGGGTGGGCAGCATCACCGGCCACCAGAAGCACCGCGCCCTCGGCCTCGGCCCGGGCGGCAATGCTCTGGATCTTCTTCACAAAGGGGCAGGTGGCATCGTGGTAAACAAGGCCGCGCTGCTCCAAAGTATCATAGATGGTGCGGGGCACGCCGTGGCTGCGGATGATGACCTCGTACCCGGTGGGGATATCGTCCACGGTATCGGCCACCAGCGCACCGCGCCTTTCCATATCGGCCACTGCCTGCGGGTTATGGATCAGCGGGCCCAGCGTTGCCACCTTATGGCCCTCGTTCAGCAGATTGTAGGTCAGCTCCACCGCGCGGTTCACGCCAAAGCAGAAGCCGGCGGTCTTGGCAAGACGAATTTCCATAGCGTTTCTCCTTCTCCAAACCTCTTACTTCAAATTCTCCCAGGCATCCAGCAGTGCCTGCTTATTGGCCCGGAGCACCTTCATATCCCGGCGGCTCTCCATGGCGAACTGGGCGGCGGGCATCGGCTCGCCGTAGATGACGTTCACCCGGCAGAACAGCCGCATCTTCCCGTCCGGCGTATCGTAGCGGATGCGCACCGGCACTACATCCACCCCGGCCTGCGCCGCAATGACAAACAGGCCGCTCTTGGGCGGCAGGAGCCTGCCCTCTTTTTCGCGGGTGCCCTCCGGGAAGATGAGCAAAGTCTCCCCCGCCCGGCAGGCCTCCACGGTCCGGTCAATGATCTCCAGCTCCTCCTTGGTGCCGCGCACGCAGAGCGCGCCGCAGCAGCGGAAGAACCAGGTGAGCAGGACGTTGATCTCAAACAGCTCCTTTTTGGCAAAAACGAGCATCCGCCTGCCCCAGAACCGGCTGATGACGATGAACACCGGGTCAATGGCTGAAACGTGGTTGGGGGCAATGATGCAGCCTTTGGTCTGCACCTTGCGCAGGTTCTCGCGGCCAACGGTATGGACCCGGAAGCCGATGTGGAACACCAGCCAGGCCAGCGGCAGCAGTATGTAATATAGTACCATTTAATTAACCTTTTCTGCAATAATCTTTTTCATCGCCGCAAGGCTCTGCTCAAAGTTGAGGTCAGAGGTATCCAGCAGCACTGCATCCTCGGCCTGCTTCAGGGGGGCGGCGGCACGGTGGGTGTCCTGATAGTCCCGCTGCTTCACATCAGCCAGCACATCCTCAAAGGCGACCTCCATGCCCTTCTGCTGGTATTCCAGCCAGCGCCGTCTGGCCCGGGCTTCGGGGGCGGCGGTCAGGAAGATCTTGACAGTGGCATCCGGCAGCACCACGGTGCCGATATCCCGGCCGTCCATCAGGACGTTCTGGGTCTTGGTCATGCCGCGCTGCAGCTCCAGCAGGAAGGCGCGGACTTCCGGGTTGGCACCCACGGCAGAGGCGGCCATGCCGGCCTCCTCCGTGCGGATGGCGGTGCTCACGTCCTCGCCGTTCAGATAGATATGCTGCTCCCCGTCAATGCAGTCCACCCGCAGGCCGATCTCCGGCAGCAGGGTATTGACCGCCGCATTGTCCTTCGGGTCCACGCCCTTGCGCAGGGCATACAGGCCGATGGTGCGGAACATGGCACCGGTATCCACATAGATGTAGCCCATCTCTGCGGCCAGCCGCCGCGCCAGGGTGGATTTGCCTGCCCCCGCAGGGCCGTCGATTGCAACTGAAACCATTTGATACGCTCCTTTTATAATATAAGCTTTTCTTTCATCGGTCAGTATAAACTTTACGTAATGCCAAGGGCTCCCCTACTAGGGGAGCTGGCATCAAGCGAAGCGCAGATGACTGAGAGGTTTAGTCCAGATTCCTCGCAAAGCTCTGCGCCGTACAGAAAGCGATCTGCAGGTTGTAGCCGCCGGTATAGGCATCCACATCCAGCACTTCGCCTGCAAAGTAAAGGCCCATCGCCTTTTTGCTCTGCATGGTTTTGGGGTCCACCTCCCGCACGGACACGCCGCCGCTGGTGATCACCGCGTGGGCCAGATCGCCCCGGGCATCAATGGACACCCGCCAGTGCTTCATCAGCTGCACCAGCTCCCTCTTCTGCTCCCGGGTGATCTGGTTTGCCTTGGTAGCCGGGTCGATGCCCCAGCGCGCCACCATCACCGGCTGCATACTGGACGGCAAAAGCTTTACCAGCGCGCCCTGCGCCGCATGGTTTGCCAGCAGGGCAAAATCCCGCGTGATGCGGTCATAAAGCTGCTCCTCGCTGAGAGCGGGCTTGAGGTCGATCTCCGCATGATACTTGTGTTTTTTCATGTTGCCCAGATGGCTGGATGCGCTCAAAGTCAGCGGGCCGCTGATGCCAAAATGAGTGAACAGCATTTCGCCCTGCTCGTCAAAAATGGCCTTGCTGTCCTCGAACAGGGTCAGGGTGACGTTTTTCAGCGCCAAGCCCATCATCTTTTTGCAGTCCGCGTCATGGCTCACAAGACTGACCAGACTGGGCACCGGCTCGATGAGGGTGTGCCCGGCCTGCTGGGCCAGTTTGTAGCCGTCGCCGGTAGAGCCGGTGGTGGGGTAGCTCACGCCGCCGGTGGCCACCAGCACGGCATCCGCCCGGTACTCCCGGCCGGAGGTGCCCCGCACACCGATGCACCGCAGTGCCGGGCCTGCCTTTTTCTTTTTGGGGTGGCGCGGGTTTTCCGGTGCGGCGGGAGCTGCTTCCGGCTCCGGTGTTACCTCTTCCAATAGCAGCTTTTTCGCGCCGTCATGCACGAGTTCAGCATCCTGCGCATAGCGCAAAAGAGCCTGCCGGATCTCCTCGGCCTTGTCCGACACCGGGAACACCCGGCGGCCGCGCTCCACCTTCAGCTCCACGCCAAGGCCCTCGAACAGTTCCATGGTCTTTGCCGGTGGAAAGGCCCCCAGCGACGAATACAGAAAGCGCGGGTTCGTGCGCACATGGCGTAGAAATTCCTCTGCCGGGCAGTCGTTGGTCACATTGCAGCGGCCCTTGCCGGTGACAAGGATCTTCTGGCCGGGCTTGTCCATGTGTTCCAGCACCGTCACCTGATGCCCCTGCCGCACGGCGGCACCCGCCGCCATCAGTCCTGCCGCGCCTGCGCCGACGATCAATACTTTCGCCATCCGTTTTCTCTCCCATCGCCTAATAATACGAGTATATCATACCAGAATCGACACACAAAAGCAATGTGTTGCCGTATTTCTGCCAATTACAACAGCTGGGCAAGGATGCTGTTCTGCACGATGAGACCCGCCGGGGTCAGGGCAAGGGTGCGGCCATCAAAGCTTGCATAGCCCGCCCGGACGCAGTTTTGCACAAAGGCCAGCTGTGCGGTGGAAAATTCTTTCCCGTAAAGTTTTTTGTATGCATCCAGCGAAAGGCCTTTGCGCAGACGCAGCTGTAAAATAAGGTAGTCCTCTGCGCCGCAGCTGCCGTCCATCACCGGGGCGGCGGCATCGTTCAGGAAAGCGGCGGTGTCCGGCGGGTAGTAGAACCGTCTGCCGCCCATGCAGGAGTGCGCCGCCGGGCCAAGGCCCAGATAGTCGCCGCAGTCCCAGTAAATGAGGTTGTGTCTGCCCTCATAGCCGGGCTTTGCAAAGTTGGAGATCTCGTACTGTTTGTAGCCGTGGTGTTCCAGCTGTTCCACTGCATAAAGGTAAAAATCGGCGGCTTCATCGCCGGTGGGCAGGCCTTCGGGCGGATGTTTACCAAAGGCCGAATCCGGCTCGATCTTCAGCAGATATGCCGAAATATGGGTAGCCCCACCACCCTCGATCAGTTCCAGCGTTTCGTCAAACTCGGCTTCGGTGTAGTGCGGCAGTGCCAGCATGATGTCGCCGCTGATGTTCGCAAAGCCTGCGCGCCGCGCGGCGGCAAATGCAGCCCGCGCCTGCTTTGCCGTGTGCGGCCTGCCCAGTGTGCGCAGCTGGGTATCCCGGGCAGACTGCACCCCGAAAGAGATGCGGTTCACGCCCGCCTCCCGGAAGCCTGCAAGGCTTTCTTCCGTCACCGTCTCCGGGTTTGCTTCCAGTGTGATCTCGGCCCCCGGCATCGGCCGGGCCGCATCGATCAGCTGTTTTGCCTGCTCCGGATAAAATTCCCGCATGAACTGTTCTATTTTTTCCCAAAAATGATAATCACACATGGACATCCGGTCGGTAGTCTGTTCAAATTCCAGTCCAAAGCAGCCCTCAATCGGGAAGAAATCTTCTTCACACGGCAAGTTATTGCCCTCTTTCGCCGCAACCTCTTCTTCAGTGACAGTCGGATCAACGGTTTCATAATAGCAAATCCGAAAATCTTTTTGTTCCGTGTTGTTGTCAAAATCACAGCCCGTCAAGTCGTCATTGATTGCCCAGAATTGCAGCAAACCAGACGTTGGAAAATCCGGAATGGTAATCTGCTGACAATCAATCTGTGCCAGCAACCGCATCTGTACACCGTCGCTGTTGGTCGGAATGGCAGCGTCATGCGGCACATAGCCCCGACCGCCGAACTTGCTCTCTGCAATGCCCGGTGTGGTATCGACCAGTTTCAGCCGCATACACGGAATTTCTGTATGCCGCAGCAACTCCGGCACGATGTCTTTCATCTCAAATTTGTTTTCCTGCATGGGGGTTCCTCCTTTATGTTTCCGACTCTCTCAGAGCATCCCGTACGTTGTTCGGAATTGCAAAGCAGCCCTGATGCAGAATCGTGTTATAATACCGGGTACGAATGCCCAGACTATTCCACCAATCCGCCTGCAAATCGGTGCGAGGGTCATATTTCTTGGATGCAAACCCAAACAGCCAATGCCCAGAGGGATAGGTTGGAATGTGTGCCTGATAGACCAGTGCAATCGGGAAGAATGATTTAATCCGACTATGTGCCCGTTTCATCGAGTTCGCATAGGAGGTATAGAACGTGCTTTCATGCTGATTCACCAGAATGCCATCTGCTTTCAATGCCTTGTAGCAGTTCCCGTAAAACTCCTTGGTAAACAGCCCTTCGCCTACGCCGAACGGGTCGGTAGAATCAACGATAATCAAATCATATTCGTTTTCGACTTTCCGGACAAACCGCAGCCCATCCTGAATGTGCACATCAACTCTAGGGTCATCAAATCCGCAGGCGGTAAACGGCAGATATTTCTTCGACAGTTCCACCACCATCTCATCAATTTCCGCAACGTCAATGTGTTCAATGGACGGATAGCGTACCAGTTCCCGAACCGTTCCGCCGTCCCCTGCTCCAATGACCAGAATGTTCCGGATGTTCGGATTGGTTGCCATCGGAATATGGGTAATCATTTCATGATAAATGTACTCGTCTTTCTCCGTCAGCATCAGCAAGCCGTCCAACGTCATGATTCTGCCAAATTCCACCGATTCAAAAATATCAATTCGCTGAAAATCACTCTGCACACTGGCAAGCTGCTTATCCACCCGCATGGACATCCGCACATGGTCGGTGTGATTTTCCGTATACCAAATATCCATCATATCGTTTGATTTCACCCTTTCTTATTTGACGACCTGTAAGCTGGACAGGGTCATATCCTGTGAACCTGTCAGCGAACAGCCCTTTTCCTTTGCATACAAAATATAAGAAACAATTGCTTCGGTGATGCGTTCGCCCGGTGCGAGAATCGGAATCCCCGGCGGATAACACATGACAAACTCGGCACAAACTCTGCCGATGCTGAACCGCAGCGGAACGGCTTCCTTTTCTGCAAAGAATGCCTGCTGCGGCGGAAGTGCCACATCCGGCGGAATGTATTCGCTGTTCAGCATGCCGGTCGGGTCACCGCCATACAGCCGCTTGATTTCGGAAAGAGCGGAAATCAGCCGTTCAATTTCCAATTCTCGGTCGCCAGCGGTGACAATTGCCAGAATATTTCCGATGTCACCGAATTCAATTTGAATATCATATTCATCCCGTAACAGGTCATACACTTCAATCCCTGCTAAACCGGTGTTTCGGGTGTGAATGGAAAGTTTCGTGGTATCAAATGCATAGAACGAATCGCCGTTGCAAAGTTCCGAACCATAGGCATAATAGCCGCCCAGCCGGTTGATTTCCTCACGGGCATAGTTGACGAACTGCACCGTTTTATGGAACATCTCCCGCCCGTTCAATGCTAAATTCCGGCGTGCGATGTCCAGCGATACCATCAGTAAGTAAGAGGCACTCGTTGTTTGTGTCAGGTTGATGACCTGCCGCACATAATCGGCATTGACTGTATCCGCACAGAGCAGCATGGCACTTTGCGTGAGCGAGCCGCCCGTTTTATGGATGCTGACCGCTGCCATATCTGCTCCAGCTGCCATCGCCGAACATGGCAGATTTTCGCCAAAATAGAAATGTGTCCCGTGGGCTTCGTCTGCCAGCAGCAACATACCGTGGTCGTGGGCAAGCTTTGCGATCTTTCGGATATCTGCACAAACGCCGTAATAGGTCGGATTGTTGACCAGAACCGCTTTTGCATCGGGATTCGCTAAGATTGCCTTTTCCACATCTTCTACCGCCATCCCCAGCGGAATACCTAAGTCTTTCTGTTCGCCTGGGTCAACATAGACGGGAATCGCTCCGTTGACAACCAAAGCGTTGATAGCACTGCGGTGCACATTTCGGGGCATAATCAGCTTATCCCCTGCCTTACAGGTGGAGAAAATCATTGCCTGTGACGCACCCGTTGCCCCGTTGATGATAAAGAATGCATTCTTTGCACCGAACGCTTCCGCTGCCAGCTGCTGTGCATCCCGAATGACGGAAACCGGATGACAGAGATTGTCCAGATTTTTCATGGAATTGACATCCATCCGCACACAGTCTGCTCCTAAAAACTCCGCTAGTTCGTGATTGCCCCGTCCGCCTTTGTGTCCCGGAACATCAAACCGGACAACCCGATTCAATCGGTGTGCTTGCATCGCTTCGAGCAGCGGTGCACGCTGTTGGGTAACCTGTTCCATACAGCCTGCCTCCCTTATCCATAAATATTTCTGCCGCTGAAAATCTCAATCATTTCCCGCCGCAGTTGGTTGGTAATATCCAGACGTACCCGAGGGTCTAACTCATAGACATCGGTCTTAAACAAATAATTTTGCAGCTGCATTTCTTTAATCAGCATCCGGCAGTGAAAAATGTTTGCCTGATACATATTTATATCCATGGTATCATACCGCAGCAGGATTTCCGGGTCAATATAGTCCTGAATAGAGGTGATGTTGTGGTCGATGAAACATTTTTTGCCGTTGACATCTCTGGTAAAGCCCCGTACTCGATAGTCAATGGTGATAATATCCGAATCGAAACTGCGAATCAGATAATCCAGTGTGTTCAACGGAGAAATTTCTCCACAAGTCGAAACGTCAATGTCGACCCGAAAGGTCGTCACTTCGTTGTCCGGATGACTTTCCGGAAACGTGTGAACCGTGACATGACTTTTGTCCAGATGGGCGTGAATGTCCCGCCGTTTTAAAAAGGTTTCTCCCTGATTACAGGATACATCAATCTGAGAGGGAACGTGCCCTTCTGCAATCAGAATGTTGACGGATGCCCCCTGCGGTTCATAATCCTGCTTGGAAATATTCAAAATAGAAGCCCCGATCATCTCCGTAACGTCACAGAGAATGTTCGTCAATCGTTCCGAGTTATATTGCTCGTCAATGTAGCGGATATAGTCCTGTTTTTCTCGTTCTGTCTTTGCATAACAGACATCAAAAATGTTAAAGCTCAGCGTCTTTGTGAGATTGTTAAACCCGTACAATGCCAGCTTCTTTTCCAACCCTACCATCACAGCCTTCCATAAAATGTCAGATTCTAAAATTGGATTGTTCTTGTATCGACAAATCCATATCAAACATTCATTTTAGCACATTTCCGCCAAAAAAGCAACGGCATCCAAGAAATTTTTTTGGAATTTTCCAGAAACCTGTCTCAGGATAAATAGTGCCGCAGCAAATACCCTTCCCGTACACCATACGGGCTGACATAAATCAAATGGGTATGCAGCTGCCGGATGATGACATCCAAAATTAAAATGCCGGGAAGAATCGTGTGCACCCGTTCCGGACAAACCTGTAAAATCAATTTCTTCGCTGCTTCATCCCGTTTCAGCAGCTGTTTTTTCAACTTCTGAAACTGCTCTGCTGTAAAGGAATTCGCATCCGGCAAGGGTGCTTGCTGCGTCTGAATCAGCTGCAACACTGCCCGAGCTGTTCCGCCAACGGCACAGAGCAAATCACAGTGCGACAGTTTGTCCGCTTTGATTTTCTTCCATTCCCGCAGAACCCGTTCTTGAATCTGAGCAACCTCGGCTTCTTTCGGCAGGAATTTTTCCACCATTTCCGTGTGCAGACGCAGTGCTCCAACAGGCATACTTTCCATGAAAGCTGGCCCATCTGCTGCAAAGGTGGTGATTTCCGTGCTGCCGCCGCCGATGTCTACCAGTGCCCCTTCTTCCATCGGTGCACCATGCATCACACCAAAATAGTCCAGAAAGGCTTCTTCATGTCCGGAAAGAATCTGCACGGTGTAGCCTGTCTTTTGCTGAATGGCAGCAACAACCGCTTCTGTATTTTTGATGTTTCGCAGCGAGGCAGTTGCGAAAACAGTCGTCTGGTCAACTGAAAGCTGTTCCAGCAAAGATTTTGCATCCAGCAACACAATACAAGCCTGCTCCACACCAGCTGCGGTCAGCTGCTTCTCTTTCACATAACTTGCCAATCCTGTCATATAGCGTTTGGAAAAAATCGGTTCAAAATCCTTCTGCTCCACCTTGTAAACCGCAAGGCGAATGCTGTTCGAACCCATATCAATCAATGCAACATTCATGATTCTTTGATACTCCTGTTTCTTTTTTCGTCCTGTGCGTGCACAGCCCATTCTTATAGTATACTGCAACGAACAGAAAAATACAACAAGATTCCTGCAAATTCTTCAAAAAGTTTATGTAAAAAGTAAAACACAAAACTTAACGCAAAAATAACAAATGGTTTACATTTATGAGCTGGCATAAAAACAGACAATGTAGTATAATAAAAGAAAACAAAACTCTTGTTTCTTTTTTACATCATTTTGATGATTTTTTTGTGCAAGTTCTTCAAAATGCAGCCGTCTGTTTCCAGTCGGACTGCGTTTTGCTGTATTCAAAACCAATCAATCAACCAACAGGAGGCATTATTTATGGCAGATCAGCGTTGCTACGCCAATCGAGAACTTTCATGGCTGAAATTTAACCAGCGTGTTCTAGAAGAAGCACAAGATCCAGCAAATCCACTCTGTGAACGGCTTTCCTTCCTCTCCATCTTTCAGAGCAACTTAGATGAATTTTTTATGGTGCGAGTTGGCTCGCTCTTTGAAAAGATGCAGGTATCCGAGAAAATTCGGGAAAATAAAACCAATATGACTTGCAGAGAACAGCTTTTGGCAATCTTTGAACGGGTTCGCCAGATGCTCCACGATAAAGACAACACTTATCGGGATTTACAGAACTGCCTGAAAACCGAGGGCGTGGAGATTGTAGACTTCCACACCATTTCTCAGCAGGAAGCGGATTATTTGCAGTCTTATTTCCGCTCTGAAATCGAACCGCTGCTCTCTCCGCAAATTGTCAGCAAAAAGCAGCCGTTCCCGTTCCTGCAAAACAAGGAAATTTATGCGGTTGTTGTACTGGAGAAAAAAGGCAGCGAAAAAATCGGAATCGTTCCGTGCAGCAGTCCGGTATTCCCAAAATATGTTTCCCTGCCGAATCAGAAAAACCGCTTTATTCTGACGGAAGAACTCATCCTGCACTTTGCATCCGATATTTTCTCTCGCCATGTCATCAAGAGCAAATCGCTGATTCGAATTGTTCGGAGTGCAGACATTGATGCAGAAGAAGAAAACATTGAAGATGAAACCGATTATCGGGCTGCCATGGAGAAATTGCTCCGTGCCAGAAAACGGCTGCGTCCGGTCAAGATGGAATTTTCCAGACTGATGGATCCGTCTGTGATTGCCAAACTGTGCGAATATTTACATCTGAATGAAGCACAGGTTTTCCACTCAGAAGCTCCACTGAGCCTGTCGTTTGTTTCACAGGTACGGGACTTGCTGCGGAAAAATCGTTCGTTGTTCTATCCTCGCAGAGTTCCGCAGCGTTCTGCAAACATTGACGACCACCGCTCGATGATTGCTCAGATTCAGAAGAAAGACCGCTTCTTATCATTCCCGTTTGAAAGCATTCGTCCATTCCTGAACCTGCTCCACGAAGCTGGCGAAGACCCACACGTTGTTTCCATCAAGATGACCCTGTATCGGGTGGCAACCAACAGCAAAATCGTAGAAGCGTTGATTGAAGCCGCAGAAAACGGAAAAGATGTCGTTGTACTGGTGGAACTGCGTGCCAGATTTGACGAAGAAAACAATATTGAATGGTCAAGACGACTGGAAGAAGCTGGCTGCCGGATTATCTATGGTCTGGATAACCTCAAGGTACACTCGAAACTGTGCCTGATTACAAGAAAAATTGGCAATTCTATCTCTTATATCACACAGGTTGGAACGGGCAACTACAACGAGAAAACTTCTGAAATTTATACGGACTATTCTCTGATGACTGCCCGTCCGGAAATCGGCATGGAAGCAAGTCGGGTCTTCAATGCACTTTGCATGGGGCAGACCATCAAGCACACGGAATATCTGCTGGTATCTCCGCACTGCCTGCAAAATCACGTTGCAGACCGCATTGATGTGGAAATTGAAAAGGCAAAGGCTGGACAGCCGGCTTATATCGGGCTGAAAGTCAATTCCCTGACGGACAAATATCTGATTGATAAGCTGATTGAGGCTTCTCAGGCAGGGGTTAAGATTGAAATGATTATCCGTGGTATTTGCTGCCTAATTGCTGGCATTCCGGGACAGACAGAAAATATTACAATTCGCAGCATTGTTGGACGATATCTGGAACACACCCGAATTTATATCTTCGGGGCTGGAAATCAGGCAGATGTTTATATTGCCTCCGCAGACTGGATGACGAGAAACACCATCCGGCGTGTGGAAGTGGGTGCTCCGATTTATGATAAGGATATCAAGTCAAGAATCCTCTCGATGTTCCGAATCATGATGCAGGATAATGTCAAGGCGAGAATCCAGCAGCCGGATGGCTCTTATAAAAAGGTGCAGAGTGATGCTTCTCCGCTGAATGCACAGGAATATTTCTATGCACAGGCGTATGCTTCGGCAAAGGCAATTGCAACTCCGGAAACAGAAGTGGAAGCAGAGAAATAAAAATCTATGTAAAATACAACGCCCTACTGGAATGTGTTCCGGTGGGGCGTTAGTGTTATATTTGAGTTTTTTTCAATACAAGATTCATAATTTCCATTTTATCTGGAAATGATAAATTTTGAAATGCTTTAACTAGTTCTTGTGTCATTTCATCAAATTCAGATAAATTTTTTTCTTTTGGTAATTCTAAAGATTTTGAAACGGGCGACTGCTCATTTGATAAAACTGATTGTTTTAATTTATATTCTTTTTTTGTTAAAAAAGTCACATTTGGACAGCCTGTAAAAGCATCATCTGCAATATCTATTAAATGCCCTGGAAGAACTACATTTTTTAAATTTTTACAGTCTTTAAAAGCTTTTTTTCCAATTTTAACTATACTATCTGGAATTGTGATATCTATTATTTTTTCACAACCTTGAAAAGCCATATCTCCAATTTCTGTCACTTTGTTTGGAATTATAATATCCTCTAAACTACGGCAACCATTAAACGCACTATTTCCTATTCTTTCCACATTCTCTGGAATTTGAATATTTTTCAAGTTGTAGCAGTTATAAAAGACCTTGTTCTCAATTTCATTTAAATTATTGGAAAGAACAATATCTATTAAAGAAGAACAACCGCAAATCTGCCTGATGGGTGCTACCGTTATCGGTCGCGACCTCGGACCACGCGTATCTTCCGCACTGACCAGTGGTTTGACAGCCGACTGTACTTCACTCGAAATCGGTGACCATGAAGACAAAAAAGCAGGAAAAGTTTATAAGAACCTGTTATATCAGATCCGTCCGGCTTTCGGCGGTAACATCGTTGCTACGATTGTGAATCCGGAACACCGTCCGCAAATGGCGACTGTCCGCGAAGGTGTGATGAAAAAAGCAATCCTTTCTGCCGATTATAAGGGAGAAGTGATCCGTCATGATGTGAAGAAATATGTAGCCGATACGGACTATGTAGTGAAAGTAATCGAACGTCACGTAGAAAAGGCAA
>ERZ773193.4037-NODE-4037-length-12360-cov-2.557091_pt1 | contig 12360 bp, 5 predicted proteins | sample MGYA00511110_ERZ773193 | MGnify/ENA primary metagenome ERZ773193 (study PRJEB29015, sample SAMEA2737784) | human gut metagenome | biome: human gut; feature: human-associated habitat; material: faeces | place: China | collected 2012 ...
AAGTGACATCCCGGTCTTCGGCCAGTTCAAAGAGTCTGGGTTCATCGGCAATAACCGGTCCTACACTTCCCTTAACGGCATCATTGCCTGAACCGTTCACTTTTCCTCCATAAATAACAGAGTAAGCATAGGTATAAATACCAACCTCCATGTTTTTATTCACAATCTGCTCTTTCTTCAAAGGAACCGTAATGGAATATATGCCATCCTCCCCTTTTACCAGTTTATGGTTGGTGTTATCATAATAAGTATGGGAATAATCCGGCCGGATGGAATCCTGAGAAAATCCGGCGTGAAGATAGAGATCCGCATCAATATTAGTCGGATCGTTCAGAGGGTCGGTTTCTTGCCCCAAAAGGGGAGCAGCTCCGACAATAAGTAATGCAATCAAAGTAGAAAACTGTTTTTTCATAATACAATATTTTTAAGTTTAAACAATCTGTTCTGCACAAAAGTAGCCCGACAAGCGATAAACAAATACAACAATATTATTTATTACTACCAAAATCCTGTTTACATAGCAATAGTGACCTGTTTCTGCGTAGCTTGTGGGCTACTTTTCAACAATATCATGCCCAGCCTGCATTTTTTTGTAACGTGTCAGCGCTTCAATGTAATAATAGTCAGCATAATTAATGGATGCGTCGATCTCATACCCTCCCGGTAAATTGCCCGTGCAATGGAGCAGGAAAGACGGTTTTTTGATGCCACTCTGGTAAGCATCAGACGACAGACTGAGCAGCATATTAACAGCCGCATCTCTATACTCTTCGGCTTTCTCCGTATTATCTTCCAATTGCACCAGCTCCAGCAATCCGGAAGCTACAATGGCCGCTGCAGATGCGTCTCTCGGAGCGTCCGGGATAGCCGGATCGTCGAAATCCCAATACGGAACATAATCTTCCGGCAAACGTTTGAGGTATATATCCGTTATTTTCTCGGCAAAACGGAGGTATTCCTTATCACCGGTTTCCCTGTAAACCAACGTATACCCATAAATGGCCCATGCCTGTCCGCGCGCCCACAGGGAGCTATCACTATATCCTTGATTCGTAACGCCTTTCAAGAACCTCCCGTCGATGGTATCGTACACCGCTACATGGTAGCAAGAACCGTCGGGACGAAACTGATTCTCTTTTGTCACCTTTGCATGGCTCACCGCCATGCCATAGTATTCCCTGTTGCCGCCATTCTTGGCCGCCCAAAACAGCAGTTCAAGATTCATCATGTTGTCCATGATGGTATTGTGTGGCCAGTTCATCTCCGTCACCATACCCGGCCACGAGAGGATTGTCCCCACCCGGGGGTCATAAAATCCGGCCAGTTTATCGGCACCTTTCAGCAATACCTGCTTGTATTTGTCGTCCTTTGTCAGTCGATAGGCATTGCCAAAGCTGCAATAAAACTGGAATCCCAGATCATGGTCGCCCGGATGCTCCGGATCGAGCAAAGGCACAAGCGATTCCGTATAGTGAATGGCTGCTTTCCTGATCTCTTCATTTTGGGTGTTCTCATAATCGTACCACAAGATGCCGGGCCAGAAACCGCTCGTCCAATCATAAATATCGATTTTATACCAGTCTGTGGCATCCGTATCGATGCAACGGGGCATCAATCCGGAACCTTCGATGGCATCCAGTGTTTTCTTTATCTGCGTGTCACAATACGATAATTGCTTTTTTGTTCCGACTACATCTGTTTCTCTCAGTCCCGACAGCAAAAGCAATACTCCTGCGCAAACCAATACACAGCTCATCAATCTTTTCATCCCAACTATTATTTTACATTTACAATTCTCTTCATTAAATCTTCATCCCTCGACGAAGCTCCCACCATGATTTCATAATCTCCGGGTTCCACCGTATAGTCCATCTTCTTATCATAGAAAGCAAATTTCCCTGCCGGTAAGATGAAAGAAACTGTCTTGGTTTCGCCTGCACGAAGGGGCACGCGCCTGAAGTCCTTCAACTCTTTCACCGGACGCGTCGCACTGGAATAGAGGTCGCGAATATACAACTGCACAATCTCCTCCCCATCCGTTGTTCCCGTATTCGTCACTTTCACGGACACTTCCACACTGCCGTCCCCCGACATCTGCGCTGAGGAAACCGTGAGATCCGAATACGCATATTCCGTATAACTCAGGCCGTATCCAAAATAGAACAAAGGCGTACTCTCTCCGATGGCATACGGATGAAAATACATGGACGGCTTATGGTTATAAATCATCTGTATCTGTCCCACATGGCGCGGAACCGTCACCGGCAGTTTACCGGAAGGGTTTACTTTTCCATATAATATTTCGGCAATGGCCTGTCCTCCGAGACTACCCGGCTCCCACGCTTCGACTAAAGCATTGGCATGACCGGCAATCCATTCCACCCCCAACTGACGCCCGTTTACTAAAACCACAACGGTAGGAACTCCCGTTGCCAGAATGGACTCCACAAGTTCCTGCTGTAACCCTGCCAGATTGATATCCGAACGGTCGCAGTCTTCGCCACAAGTTTTGTCGTACCAGTTGGTCCGCAAGGAATATTCTCCCACCGCCACAATTGCCAAATCGGCTTTGGCAGCCTGCTTTGCGGCCTGTTCCACTTTGTTTTTATCCATTTCCCGGATGTTCCATCCCAAATCCACAAATGAAAATTTAGTGTCGGGAGATACCAGTTTCAGCCCTTCGAGCACTGTAATCACATTCTCATCCGGCTGTGTCAAAGCCCAATCACCGAGAATCGTCTGATTGTCGGCATTCATTCCGGTTACGAATACATTTTTATATTTTGCTTCATCCAGCGGAAGTATGCCGTCATTGGTCAATAGCACAATGGACTTACGCGCCGCTTCCAATGCCGTGGCCTGATGCTTTTCATTGAACAGGACGCTTTTCGCCGCTTTCTCATCGGTAAAAGATTTCTCGAACAGTCCTAACCGGAATTTCGCAGCCAATATTTTCCGGCAAGACTCATCGATCCGGGCTTCCGTGAGTTTTCCCTCCTTCACCAGTTCAATCACCTTTTCGTAAAACTCCGGTCCATGCATGTGCATATCCATTCCGGCATCTACCGACTGGTAGAAAGCATCTTTATTATCCACTGCCGTGCGATGCAAGTCGTGTATATGCTCGATGTCCATCCAATCACTGACTATGAAACCATCGAATCCCCATTCTTTGCGAAGAATATCTTCCATCAGCCATGGATTGGCATGACAGGGAATGCCGTTCAGTTCATTATGAGCTGTCATAAAGCTATACACACCGGCATCTACGGTCGCCTTAAAGGGGGGCAGGAATACCTCCCGGAGTGTCCGTTCCGAAATGTCTGTGGGAGAGCCGTTCGTTCCGTTTATCGGTTGGCTGCCTCCAATAAAATGCTTGGCACAAGCCAACACATTTTCCGCCTTTCCAAACCCGTCTCCCTGATACCCGCGCACGGAAGCCACGCCCAATAAAGATACCAAGTAGGGATCTTCGCCGAAAGTTTCGCCGACACGCCCCCAACGCGGGTCGCGGGCGACCTCTACATTGGGATTGAATGTCCACTGCGAACCTGTAGCACGCATCTCCAAAGCCGTTTGCCGGCAAATCTCTTCAACCAGGCCGACATCGAACATGGATGCCTGCCCGATGCTCGTCGGATACGCCGTAGTACCCACTACCTGCGCATTGCCGTGAATGGCATCGATGCCTATAATCAAAGGGATTTTGAGACGGCTTTTCATTGCCAGCTCCTGCAACTGATTGGCCTCCTTGACTGTGAGTACATGCAAGAAAGAGCCCACCTTCCCGTCTATCGTCATTTGTCTCACGTCTTCTTCCGTGATGCCGGGATAGAACCCCCGCGCCGTGTTATTACTCAATTCGTCTACCGTCAAATCCTGTGAAGCGGTTCGCATATGCTCCAAGCCGACCCATTGACACATCTGCCCCACTTTCTCCTCCAGAGTCATGCGCGACATCAAATCTTTCACCCTCTGCTCGACAGGCCGGCCCGCATCCAGATATAACGCACCGCCATCATCAGCAGCAAAAACCGATACGCCCATAGCAGCAGTAAAGGATGAAATAATAAAAGTACTGACTAACTTATTCATGTTTCTAAAGATTAGACTTTAATTACTAATATGAATGACACAAATGTAGAACTGATAAAACAAAGTGGATAGAAATATACTTTTCAAAGATATAAATACACTGCATTCTCACAATTATACCATATTTTTATAGGTTTTAAGAAGATATTTGCATCGCCAAAGAGAGCAAAGCCCTATATTTGAACATCTTAATTTCATCAGGCTATGAAACATACGATTTTAGTTTTATTAGGTTTGGCTTTATCTTTTTTTCCTGCACGCGCCTATCACTTCAGGAGCTATCAGGTGGAAGACGGATTGTCGCATAACAGTGTCTGGGCGGTTATGCAGGACAGCAAAGGCTTCATGTGGTTCGGGACCAACGACGGCCTCAACCGTTTCGATGGCAAGAAAATCAAAGTGTACCGCAAAATACAGGGCGACTCTTTATCTATCGGCAATAACTTTATCCACTGCCTGAAAGAGGATTCGCGAGGAAGATTCCTCATCGGAACCAAACAAGGGCTCTATCTTTTCGACGATAAGTTAGAGAAGTTCAGACACATCGACCTGGACAAAAACATAAAAGACGACGTGAGCATCAATGCTATTATGGAAGACCCTTCCGGAAATATATGGCTGGCCTGCCACGGATATGGCCTGTATGTCCTTACTCCCGAATTAACGACCAAGAAACATTATCTATCCGGTAGCGATCCCTATTCGTTGCCCTCCAATTACATCTGGAGCATCGTTCAGGATTATTACGGAAATATATGGTTGGGCACAGTGGGCAAAGGCCTTGTACACTTTGATCCTAAAGAGGAAAAGTTCACGCAAATGACACAGGCTAAAGAGTTGGGCATCGACGATCCCGTGATTTACAGCCTGTATTGCGACATAGACAATAACATCTGGATAGGGACGGCCACAAGCGGATTGATACGCTATACCCCCAGATCACAGAAAGCCACACATTATATAAATCATGTATTCAACATCAAATCCATCATCGAATATTCCGACCACGAGCTCATCATGGGATCGGACAAAGGACTGGTGAAATTCGACCGTACGCTGGAGAGTTTCGACCTGATCAACGACGATACTTCTTTTGACAACATGACGGATAAATCCATTTTCTCCATTGCACGTGACAAGGAAGGGTCTTTCTGGATCGGAACTTACTTTGGGGGCGTAAATTATTATTCGCCTGCCATCAACCGTTTCCAGTATTGCTATAACTCTCCACACAACTCTTCCAAAAAAAATATCATCAGCGGATTCGCCGAGAATGAAAATGGGGACATATGGATCGGAACGCACAACGACGGACTATACCTTTTCAATCCGAAGAGCCTGAGCTTCAAGAAGCCATACGACATCGGTTACCACGATGTACAGAGCATTCTGTCGGACCAGGACAAACTTTATGCAAGCCTTTACGGCAAAGGCATCCATATCCTGAACATAAAGAACGGACAGGTCAGCGCCTCCGCCAACGACATAGGAATTAATCATACCATCAACTCCATAGCCAAAACCTCCAAAGGGCAGATACTCTTCACCTCCGAAGGCGGAGTGATCTCGATGGATGCATCCGGCACGCTCAAGACCCTCGATTACCTGACCAACACCCCGGTAAAAGACATTGCAGAAGATTATGACGGCTCCATTTGGTTTGCCACCCATTCCAAAGGGCTGATACGGCTCACCTCAGACAATAGATGGGAAGTATTCGTAAATAATCCCGATAATCCGAAATCCTTGCCGGGAAATAATGTCAACTGCGTATTTCAAGACTCCAAATTCCACATCTGGGCAGGGACGGAAGGAGAAGGGCTGGTACGGTTCAACGCCAAAGAGCAAAACTTCGAACCAATCTTAAACGACCAGTCGGGCCTACCTTCCAACATCATCTATTCCATACTGGACGATTCGGACGGCAATCTGTGGGTAAGCACAGGCGGAGGGTTGGTTAAAATATCCTCCGACTTGAAAAACATTAAAACATTTGCCTATATCGGCGATATACAACGGATACAATACAATCTGAACTGCGCATTGAGAGCTTCCGACAACCGACTTTACTTTGGCGGAACCAACGGATTCATCACATTCAATCCGAAAGAGATTACAGATAACCCCAACAAACCGGTCGTCATGGTCACAGGTTTCCAGATTGCCAGCAAAGAGATAACACTTTCCGAATCGTCGCCACTAAAAGAGACCATCAGCGCAACCAAAGAGATAACGTTGCGGCACGACCAGTCCACTTTCAGCTTCGACTTTGTAGCATTGAGCTATCTTTCGCCGGAACAAAACAGATATGCCTACATCCTCGAAGGCTTCGACAAAGAGTGGCATTACACCTCCGACAATAAGGCCATGTACATGAACATCCCGCCCGGAACTTATGTATTCCGTGTGAAAGGCACGAATAATGATGGAGTATGGAGCGATGAAACGGCAGACATTACGGTGAAAATAAAGCCCCCGTTCTGGTTGTCCAACCTCATGATCGGCCTGTATATTGTCCTTGCCATCGGCATTATCCTTTATTTTATCCGGAGATACCACCGCTTTATCGAACGTAAAAACCAGGAAAAGATATTCAAATACCAGACGGCCAAAGAAAAAGAGATGTACGAATCGAAAATCAATTTCTTCACGAACATTGCCCATGAAATACGTACACCGCTCTCGCTGATTGCCGCACCATTGGAAAAAATAATTTTGTCCGGAGACGGAAACGAACAGACCAGGAACAACCTGGGGATGATAGAACGCAATGCCAACAGGCTGCTCGAACTGATCAACCAACTGCTGGACTTCCGTAAAATAGAAGAGGACATGTTCCACTTCAAATTCAAGCGGCAGAATGTCGTCAAGATTGTGGAAAAAGTGTATAAGCAATATTACCAGACGGCCAAATTCAACAAACTGGAAATCTCTTTGGAAGCGGAAAAGAACGATATAGAATGCAATGTCGACTCCGAAGCCATCTATAAGATTGTCAGCAACCTGATTGCCAACGCCATTAAATATGCCAAAAACCAAATCCTGATAACCGTAAAAGAGAGAAGCGGAAACCTGGAAATAAAGATCAAAGACGATGGTACCGGCATTGAAAAGCAGTATATGGAAAAAATATTCGAACCTTTCTTCCAGATACAGGATAAGGACAACGCTGTGCGGACAGGCTCCGGCCTGGGGTTATCGCTATCACAATCGCTGGCCATGAAGCATAACGGAAAAATCTCCATCGAATCGGAATACGGAAAAAACTGTAATTTTACACTGACAATCCCCATTGCCGACGGAACAGAGGAAGAGGTGCAGGAAACGGAAGCTGCCATACCCGAAAAGAGTGAAATGCCCGAACAATCGGTCGTGGAAGCGGGTACGAGGATCATCATCGTGGAAGACAACACGGATATGCGGACTTTCCTTTGCGAAAGCCTAAACGACAACTACACCGTCTTTGAAGCAGAGAACGGAGTACAGGCACTGGAAATGGTGGAAAAAGAGAACATAGACATCATCATATCCGATATTATGATGCCGGAAATGGACGGGTTGGAATTATGTAACCGGCTGAAAAGCGATCCCGCCTACTCTCACCTGCCTTTGGTGTTGCTATCTGCCAAAACGGATACTTCCACTAAAATAGAGGGCCTGAACCAGGGAGCCGACGTTTACATGGAAAAACCATTCTCCATCGAACAACTAAAAGCGCAAATAAGCAGCATTATTGAAAACAGGAACAACCTGCGAAAGAACTTCATCAAATCTCCGTTGCAGTATTTCAAGCAGAACACGGAAAACAACGAAAGTGCAGATTTCGTGAAGAAGCTAAATACCATCATATTGGAAAACATGTCGGATGAGGACTTCTCCATCGACAGCCTTTCCAGCCAGTTTGCCATAAGCCGTTCAAACCTGCACAAAAAGATTAAAAACATCACAGGAATGACCCCCAACGACTACATCAAGCTGATCAGGCTGAATGAAAGCGCACGGATGTTGTCCACCGGCAAATACAAAATAAACGAAGTATGCTTCCTGGTAGGTTTCAACACACCGTCTTATTTCTCAAAATGTTTCTTCGAACAGTTCAAGAAACTTCCTAAAGATTTTATACAAATAACAAACGAATAAATAAATCCTAAAAATGAAGAAAATTATAACGATAGCATTTCTCTCTTTTTTATGTTTCGTCTACGGATACGCCGGCAATCACAGCATGCATCCGTTAAAGCAAATCGACTATGTACTAAAACAGGTCAAGGCACAGCAAGAGCCCTATTATTCTGCCTATCAGCAATTGATTCACGATGCCGACTCCATCTTGAAAGTGCCGCACCATGCACTGGTAGATTTTGCCGTACCGGGATTCTATGATAAACCCGAGGAACACCGTGCCAACTCCCTGGCATTGCAGCGGGATGCATATGCCGCCTACTGTTCGGCATTGGCCTACACCCTATCCGGCCAACAGGAATATGGAGAAAAAGCCTGCTATTTCCTGAATGCATGGGCATCTACCAACGAGAAATATTCGGAACACGACGGAGTGTTGGTGATGACCTATTCCGGTTCGGCATTCCTGATGGCAGCGGAACTGATGGCAGACGATCCGCTTTGGAGCAATAAAGAGAAAAAGGATTTCCGGAAATGGGTGAAACGCATCTACCAGCACGCCGCCAATACCATCCGGGTTCATCAGAACAACTGGGCGGATTGGGGACGTTTCGGCTCGCTGCTGGCGGCTTCATTCCTAAATGAGAAAAAAGAAGTTGCGGAAAACGTGCGCCTGATAAAATCGGACTTATTCCATAAAATAGCAACAGACGGCAGCATGCCCGAAGAGACCCGGAGAGGCGGCAACGGCATATGGTACACCTATTTCTCACTGGCACCGATGACCGGAGCGTGCTGGCTGGTGTACAATCTCACCGGAGAGAATCTGTTCGCTCTGGAACAAGACGGAACCTCCATAAAAAAAGCGCTGGACTATATGGCCTACTATAATAAACATCCTAAAGAATGGAAATGGGACAAGAACCCGAATACTGGGAAAAATGAAGTCTGGCCCGAGAACCTTCTCGAAGCAATGGCAAACCTATACAATGACAACTATTATGTGGAATATGTAAAAGGGAAGCGTCCGATCATTTACCGCAACCATCACTTCTGCTGGACATTCCCCACGCTGATGCCCACTTCTTTTGAAAATTATCAATAAAGATTATCTTACAACATGAAAAAGCTTTTTAAATTATTCGCATTCACATGCCTGGCAATGTCTGCCACGGCGCAAAACAAAACTCCGATCTATCTGGACGAAACAAAACCGATAGAGCAACGCGTGGAAGATGCACTTCAACGAATGACTCTGGAAGAAAAAATAGCGCAAATCAGGCATATCCATTCATGGAATGTATTCAATGGTCAGGACTTGGATATGGAAAAGCTCGGGAAATTTACCGGCGGTGTGAGCTGGGGATTTGTAGAAGGATTTCCATTGACAGGAGTTAACTGTAAGAAGAATATGCAGTTGATACAGAAATTTATGGTTGAGAATACGCGTTTGGGGATACCGGTGTTTACCGTTGCGGAGTCATTGCATGGTTCGGTACACGAGGGATCTACTATTTATCCTCAGAATATAGCCATGGGGAGTACTTTCCGCCCTGAACTTGCTTACCGGAAAGCGGCAATGATCACGAAAGACCTTCATGCACAGGGAATGCATCAGGTATTGGCACCCTGCATCGACGTGGTAAGAGATTTGCGGTGGGGACGTGTGGAAGAATCTTTCGGAGAAGATCCTGTATTATGCGGGTTGTTTGGCATTGCCGAAGTGAAAGGATACATGGACAACGGTATTTCTCCGATGCTGAAACATTATGGCCCTCATGGTAATCCGTTGAGCGGTTTGAATCTGGCTTCTGTAGAATGTGGGCTTCGGGATTTGCATGAGGTATATTTGAAACCGTTCGAGATGGTGATTCGTAATACTCCTGTGTTGGCGGTTATGTCTACTTATAATTCATGGAATCATGTGCCGAATTCTGCTTCGCATTATTTATTGACAGAGGTATTGCGCGGACAGTTCGGATTTAAAGGGTATGTATATTCGGATTGGGGAGCCATTGAAATGTTGAAGACTCTTCATCGCGTGGCGCATAATTCGGAAGAAGCGGCTATGCAGGCTTTCACTGCCGGGCTCGATGTAGAGGCTTCCAGTAATTGTTATCCTTTGTTGGCCGGCCTGATACAGAAGGGGAAGTTGGATGAGGAGGTTTTGAATGAGTCTGTTCGCCGGGTATTGTACGCCAAGTTTAAAATGGGACTTTTCGAAGACCCTTATGGCGAACAGTATTCTCATAGTGAGATGCATGGGGCAGAAAGCATACGGTTGTCGAAAGAGATAGCGGATGAATCGGTTGTCCTGTTGAAAAACGAGAATGGGCTTTTGCCTTTGAATGCCGATAAGTTGAAGTCTGTTGCGGTGATCGGCCCTAATGCAGACCAGGTACAATTCGGAGATTATACATGGAGTCGTAATAACAAAGACGGCGTTACCCCGTTGGAGGGAATCAGGCGATTATTGGGCGGTAAGGCTACTGTCCGTTATGCGAAAGGATGCGATCTCGTTTCATTGAATGCCGGTGGAATAAAGGAGGCCGTAGAAGCGGCACGGAAGAGTGAAGTGGCGATTCTGTTTTGTGGAAGCGCCAGTGCGGCCCTTGCACGTGATTATAAAAGTTCTACCTGTGGTGAAGGTTTTGATTTGAATGATCTGAACCTGACGGGAGTACAGGGGCAGTTGATTAAAGAAGTGTATGAGACCGGAACGCCGGTAGTGTTGGTATTGGTAACCGGAAAACCGTTTGCCATATCTTGGGAGAAGAAACATATTCCGGCTATTTTGACACAATGGTATGCAGGAGAACAAGCAGGAAATTCGATTGCGGATATTTTGTTTGGAAGCATTTCTCCATCAGGAAGACTGACTTTTTCTTATCCTCAGACTACGGGACATTTGCCGGTATATTATAATTATCTTCCTTCCGACAAGGGCTTTTACAAAAATCCCGGAAGCTATGAATCTCCGGGAAGAGATTATGTGTTTTCCTCTCCGGACGCTCTTTGGGCTTTTGGTCATGGGCTGACTTATACTTCTTTTGTATATAAGAATCTAAGGACAGACAAAGAACATTATGGACTCAATGATACGATATACATTGATGTCGATATTAAAAATACAGGAAAGAGAGAAGGGAAAGAGGTCGTGCAGTTGTATGTGAATGATAAGGTTAGTACCGTGGTAACTCCTGTAAAGCAACTGCGGGATTTTAAGAAAGTGGATGTTGAGGCTGGAAAAACAGAAACGGTGAAACTGAAAGTCGCAGTGAACGATCTTTATATTGTAAATGCCGGAAATAAAAGGGTAGTTGAACCGGGAGAGTTTGAGTTACAGGTGGGGGCTGCGTCAGACAATATTCTTCAATCGAAAGTAGTCTCCGTCGGTGAATTTGTATCCACCGCTTTGGTAGAAGAACAAAAAATACTAAAGAGCAGCAAGACGATTTCCGTTCATGGAGAAGTAAGGGATGTACAGGCCACTTTGATAGGGAAGGTAAATATTTATGCCAAGAGCACGGGAGAACTTCTTGGGAAGAGCGATGACAGGGGCTGCTATCGGATGGATGTAGGGAATAAGGAAGTATTGATATTTAGTAAAAAGGGATATCAGAATCTGGAAGTACCGGTCGATAATCAAGAGGTTGTAAATGTGCGTATGAACTATGGTGACAATTGAAACTGAAAAAATAATTATTAATTAAATCTGTGATATATGAGAATCAAGCCTTTTTGTCTGATACCACTCTTTTCTTTGGTGTTTTTTGCTTGTGGGGAGAAGATGGTTGTGAAACCTTATAATGAAGGTCTTCACATAATTCCCGAACCTGAGAGAATCACTCAACAGACGGGAGAATTTGTTTTAAATCCTAACACGCTTTTTATTATCGATAATGATACGCTCGATGCGGTTGCCGGTTATTTTAAATACAAGATAAAGCAATCTACCGGTTATCAACTTGCTGACGGACAGGAAGCAGAACGGAATTATATTCGTCTGGCTTTGGATACTACTTTAAACCTGAAAGAAGAAGGGTATAAATTATCCGTGCTTCCTGAAGGAATTTGGGTACGGTCGCAGTCCCCGCAAGGAATTTTTTATGGGATGCAGACGGTGATGCAACTTTTGCCTGC
>ERZ773193.4041-NODE-4041-length-12347-cov-3.909779_pt1 | contig 12347 bp, 9 predicted proteins | sample MGYA00511110_ERZ773193 | MGnify/ENA primary metagenome ERZ773193 (study PRJEB29015, sample SAMEA2737784) | human gut metagenome | biome: human gut; feature: human-associated habitat; material: faeces | place: China | collected 2012 ...
ATTTTTTCATATGAAATTTCACCTGAAATCCATACTTTATACTCATTCATAATAGGGGCTCTAAAACACTGTTTTTCATCATCATAACCATATATTATCATACCATGAAATAGTGGTTCTCTACTTTTCTCTAAATTCCAGTCTGTAACAAAAAAAACATATAGATTCTCATCTATCAACTCTTTTATTTTATCCACTATTTTTTCTTTACCTATTTTGAAAAAATTTATTTTTCTCGTCAAAAGAATATCATCATAGTAATTCGAATGATACCATTTGAACAAAGACCCAAAATGAGCATTAAAATGGTCATCTAAAAAAAGTTCAAAATGCGATGCTATCCACGCTTTCCCCTTATCAGATGTTTGAATAATTGATAATCTTTCAAATGACCAGCATTCGGTTTTTACATAATTTTCTTCAATTACAATCGGAAGTTCCTTTTTCATACATAACCCCATATGAATTTTATCTTGTCTAAAACCCATATTTTTCCTTTCTTTTAAGAACAGTGAATGACTAGATCTCTGTTAAGCACCTATTCATTTACTAATACAAATTAATTTTTATCACGCCCCTATCAAGCTTCACAAAAACAGGGAATACTCAGCTTAATAAAAACATTCATCGAATTTAATCAATGCCACAGTTATCTATTATCCGTAAAGCAAGCTAATATATCTAGATAATCTTGCCTTAACAAAAAACAACCTCAAGGACAATTATTATGATATCACTTTTCTTATATAAAAACAAGATACAACATATATAATAATATCTTTATAATATCTTTAATATGTATGTTTGTCAAACATGTATTACACATACACCAGATAGTCCTTTAATACTTGATTGGGGAATTTCCATCCTAGAGGTGATCCATGGGAAAGTTATTGTAATCTCTGCGATTATATACTTTCAACAGCCTGGCGACATCCTCATAAGAATAAAAAGTATGTGTTACATAAAAACGCTGATTATTCTTACGATGACTTCAGTCAACTTTTTCGTTATGTCGTAGTGCAAAAGGATGTAAGACCTTGTGTTGAGTCCCTTAATGTCCAAATGCATCCGAAATATCGTAGTTTTGCCGCAGTTGATGGTAAAGCGATTGGTAAACTCAGTTTCATTATCGCTCTGGATACACTTAATGACAACGGAAAGAACAAACTTTACATCAACTTGGATTTGCTGCCTAGGATAATCCGTCTGTTCGGGGGCTTTGGAATATATTGGGAATCGGATGGATGAACTGCCATCATCCCCTGCTTACGGATGATTCTGTATAGTCCGGAAATGTAATGAGAGTAGTCACACTATTTGAGTTTGACCCAAAAGACAACAAGACCGGCATCTGGATTACATCTGCGTATATCAGAAATCAGCTTTATTTCTTCAGGAGTATATTCCTTTGGATGATGATACAGTCTGTGGGGGCGATCCCGAAAGTACTCTATAGAACAACTATCAAAACAATGTTTTGAGACCGTTTCAAGTTTTGTGTAAACTCAAAAACTAACATAAGATTTTATTGATATATTGTTAGTTACTAAGATCAGACACCAAATTTGGGTTTTCTGCTCTTATCTGCATTATACAGGTATAAATAAACATGTCAAATAGATTTCCGCTTTTTTCCAGCCGACTCGTATCTGTGACCATTTCCCACGGTGTTCGATCCATTTTCTAGTGATGTCTATTGTAGCCAAATAGAGCATTTTTAACATGCTGTCATCGTTTGGAAATATAGTCCTGCTTTTGATGACTTTACACAGCTGCCGGTTAAAGCCTTCAATCGCTTTTGCTGTATAAATAAAATTCTAATTCCTCCAGGGCCACAACTTCATCAGGTGCCGCATAATCCATTTTTGAATCTGCCATAAGTTTTTTCAGGTCTTTGTAGGATACATAATTCGTTGTATTCCGGATCTAGCGGATGATACACTATAAAAGACAGGACTGGAAAATTTGTGATCCCGGAGGTGAACACTTATGAGTAGAAAAAAGTCCCAGAAGAAACTGTTTTTTCAAAGAGCTTTGAATTCCTTGAACATTACCTGCAATAACAGGCTGGCAGCAATCAGGGCATACCTCTGGTATGTTGCAGATGATGATATTTCTTTACAGTCAGTGGCACTGACGGCTTCACACATTCCTTTTCTCAAAGTGTCAAAACTGACAAGGGAAATGATATCCGAGAATGATCTTAAGGCATTGCTTTCAGCTCCTCCAGATGCTAAGATTGGCAAGAGAGATCAGATGATCCTTATTTTACTTTATGATTCTGCCGTCCAGGTTTCTGAATTGTTGTCGCTTGATGTCTCTTCTGTAAATCTGGATGCTGAGATACCTTACCTTAGAATGTATGGAAAAGGCGATAAGGAAAGGATTGTTGCCATCACGGACACAACTGCTGGACATATAAGGAATTATCTAAAGGATTATCATCCAACGAAGAATCCCAACTTTCCATTTATATATACAGTCATAAAAGGTCGAAAAGATAGGATGTCTGTAGGAAATGTTGAATGTATTATAAAAAAATATGTATCTATGATAATACCTGAACATCCCAATCTTCCAGAACACTGCTATCCGCATATGATACGCCGAACCCGTGCAACAAACTTGTATCAAGACGGGACTGAACTGGAGCTTATCTCCAGGATACTTGGACATTTCTCAACGGAGACAACCCGCATTTATGCGATTCTTTCAGTGGAAATGATGCGCAAAGCAATGGAATCCGGAAACATGTCAACAGATGAGATGCCAATGTGACCAGATGATGAAGCAGAAATGGCACAAATCTGTGTATTAAGATAAAAACGTTATCCTCATCTTTTTGAAACTCAAACAAAGAAAAATAGATGTTATCAGAAAATATGAGGATAAAAATATCATAAGGATACGCCGCAGACAATGTATACTTTATCCAGAACGGATATATCTTCTAGCAAACCGTCTCCCATAGTGTCAGGAGTACACGTTTTAATGTCAGCTCTTCAAAGTCATTTGACAATGCGAGGCTGACATCGCCATACTGAAGCAAAATGCTTGCAGCTTCCGGCGGTTTCCCGAACCAGATCAGGCTGGATGTTTACGCAGCCAACATTCTGTCTTTCTGCGGCAGACACATTTCTGCCGGAACATTCTGTTTCCGGAAGGTCGTAACAGGCATGCTGCTGGAACCTGCGTACCCAGTAATAACAGGCACTTGAGACAATGTCGTTATCCCGACACCACTGTCTGTCGGACAGACCGCTTCTGCAGCACTGCATGACAAGTCCGTAAATCTTATCATAATCTAATCGTTTGTTTGCCATTTGGCACCTCCTCAATGTTAGTGTTGTAGTAAACGTCTCCAACATTGAATGACAAACTTCGCGATTGTTGGAGTGATCGTTTTTAATTTTAGACACTCCGATTATGGCATGGATTTGTGAGGGGCGCAATCCGTGAGCAGATTAGGCTCTTACTTTTTAAATATTCAGTTGTAACACATGTAATGTAATCCTACACAACATCTATAATAATATGGTCCTATGTCAAGATTTAGTACAAGTTAAAATGAGTTTTTCTCATTCTAACCTGCCAGCAATTCCGAAGTTGCCTGTTGATACAATCTTTCAAAATCATCGGGTGACATATAATCGCAATGACTATGAATTCGTTTGGTATTATAAAACATTTCCAAGTATTCAAATACCAGGCGGTATGCATGTTTGTAATTGCTGATCTTAAAGCGGTTCAGACATTCCCGTTTTATCAGCGAATGAAAGGATTCGATACAGGCATTATCCCAAGGAAAAGCTTTCTTGGAATAGCTTCGATTCATTTTTGCTGTTGCCTGTTTATATTCTTTCGATACGTACTGGCTGCCTCTGTCACTGTGGATGATCAAAGGTAATTCGGTGCTGCGTTTTGCTTTTGCTTTGTTTATAGTTTCAATCACACAGGATGTTTCCAATGTTTTGGAAAGCGTCCATGCAATGATCTTTCTTGAATACAGATCCATAATGCTGGTCAGATATACAAAACCTTCTATCGTCCAGATATATGTGATATCTGAACACCAGACTGCATTTGGACGTTCAGGATTAAACTGCTCATCAAGGATATTTTGCAATTCATTACTGAAATCGGAATCCTTGGTTGTTACTGTCCATGGACGGATCCATTGGGCTTTGATGCCCATTTGTTTCATGTATTTACCGACAGTTCTTTCAGAAATGTTTTCCCCTGTTTTACGCAATTCCCTTGTGATCTTAGGGGCACCATAATTCTGATGAGAATTGTTATAAATCTTTTTGATCTTGTCCTTGAGCAGTTTCCTGCGTTTGGCAGTATCGGATGGTATATGCCGTTTCCATGCGGCATACCCTGACCGTGAAACACCTAAATATTTTAACATTCCGGAAACAGAAACCCGGCGTCCTGCTTTTTTAACGTTTTCTGCTTTAACGGTAACTTCGAGATAAACAGCTTCCGTTATTCGCCCAGAATGTTTATGGCTTTTTTTAGCACATCAAGCGCGTCCTTGGCATCACGCAATTCTCTCTTCAGACGGGCGATCTCTTTTGCCTCATCAGAAGAATAATTGCCGGATCCACGGCATTTCAGATCACCGGATTCCCGCAGCTCCTTCTGCCATCTGGACAGAGACTGCTGGCTGATGCCTAGATTTGATGCACAGCCGACCAATCCCAGTTCACGGTGATCATGATAGTACTGGACGGCATCCAGTTTAAACTGTTTGTCAAAATGTTTTGCCATGATAAATTCCTCCTTCAGTACGATACTTTTATTGTATCACTAATCGACGGAATGAAAAGCTCTCACTTTGACTTGTACTATTTATATTCTAACACCAATATCTTTAATATCTATTTTTTTCTCCATTCTCTATTGATAGAGTGCTAATTTCAGATATTATTTTTTCTTCAAGTTCAATAATTTCAGACAAACTTTTTTTCAATTCCGAAAAATCAATCTCATCATAAGTTTCCATATATTTAACTCCAAAAAAATACTTTCTAACCAATTCCCATTGCTCAATTATACATTTGTATGTGTTGACCAACTCATAATTTTTATCTAGCAAAACAGATATTGCATACCCTGCTGCTTTTTTATAATTTATAATATTATTTATTAACAAAATAACATTCCCTATATCTGTTCGTGAAATAGTATTCACCTCAAAAAGAAACTCTCTGTTTATAATTGATTTAAGTTCATTTATTCCTTTCATCATATTTTCTATATTACAATTAAAGTTTTCGAAAAAAGTTTTAGTCGGATCAATATCTATTTTTTCTAAGCCTTTTCTCGAATAGAATTCATAATATGTTATTATATAATCATTATCAAAAAATTCAATTCCTCCTTTATATGCCATTTCTAAATCTCCATAACTCACTTCTTTTTTTCTGAAGTTAATACTATTCAAATTATCATGTTCTATTACCCAAAAGTTCTTATTCAAATCATCAAATCCTACAACTAATAAAACATGTGGCAAATGTGTTTTTTGATACATATCCAACCTCATCGGCAAATAAAAACAGTCAATATTAATTATAACAGGATGATTACTCCTTAATGCATTTTTGATATCTTTACAAACATTTTCGCTTTTTAGCATTTTATAGCAATCAATATTCAATGCACGTAAAATATTTTCATCACTCATCAAATGTACATTTTTTACTTTTATAGGAAAAATTGGATTATCTATTTTTTCATATAAAAAAATATCGTTTGCAAGGAGAGTTCTCAAATCACCTCCGAAAAAACCAATCACTGGTATCAATGCTTGAATATAGCAGTCCTTATAAAAAACTTCTGTAAAAGGTTTTATATTATGTAGCATTATTCGTTCTTTTTTTTCATTTTCTTTCCTTGTTTTTTTATGACAATTATTTGTAAGGCAACCTATCTGGTACACCATTTTTTTCGAAAGTGATTCTATCGTCTTATATGAATATCTATTTTCATCAAAAGAATAATCAATGCAAACTTTCTCATCGAACATCTTTATATTTATATCTAAAGCATAGAATCTTTGACTATCCTTGCTGAAAATCTCCCCTTTCGGAAGATCAGAATATTCTATAAAATCAGCATACTGATTATGTTGATAGTACCCCAAATAATTAAAACTAATTTGCGGTTCAAAATATTTATATGATTCATAATTGTCTTCAAACCCAAAAACATCATAAAACACTCCAAATTGCTTACTTTCTTTCATTTTAAGCGCAACATGGTTAATATTGCTTTCTATATCTTTGCAAAATAAAAATTCAATTGGATATTTGTTCGTAAACCATCCTGTTGTTCTTGAAATATCTAAACCAATAATGCCATTATCTCGTCCATGCTTTTCAACATTAATAACAACTTTCTTTTCCCCAAAAAGTTCACAAACACTTCGTATCAAAGAGCAAAGCAATACAGTTTCAATATTGTGCTTACCTTTTCCTCCCAATTTCTTAATTTTTTCTACAAGTTCACCATCTATAGTAAGATGATAATCATTAATTTTATAGTTAAAATTGTATTTTTTTTCATTCTTGTCAAAAAACTTCTGAGTTTCATATAACCAATAATTTCTTGCAACATCAATTTTATTCTTATTAATTCCATCTATCCACTCAGCAACCGAATGTGTTTTTGATGGCAAGTTCACCTTTTTTTCATTAATCATAGCATCGTACACTGAAAATATATCTTGCAATAATATTGTAAAAGAATATGCATCAATCACCAAATGTTTAACACAAAACAATATATGTACCTCAGTCTTTATATAAAAGATACCTATAGACATTGTTAATTTCGAAGCGACTGAAAGCTTTTCTTGTACTTTTTGTGCTTTTGCTACAACTTCAGTTTTGTTTTCTACAAAAAACTCCTCAATATCATAATATTGATTGATATCATCTCCTATTTCAAGTCGCCAAGTGCCATCTGACAATAAAAATGTACTCCTCAGAGAATCATGATATTCAAGAATAGCTCTAATAGCTTGATTGAATATATCCATGTTAATTGTATCAGGAAACTGCACAAACTCCGACATATTAAAATATTCTGTCCCTTTTCTCACTTTAGATAGATACCACTTTTGAATAGCAAACAGCTCTACATTACCAGTAATTTTATTCTCACGCTTACTACACATATCCTTATTCAATTTTTTTGCCAAGTTTTCAACAACTGGATTTTCATATACATCTGAGACCTCTAATGCATATCCGTATGAACGCAGCTTTGAAATAAACTGGACTGCTCGTATTGAATCACCTCCAAGTTCATAAAAATCAGTGTCTCCATATACATCCTCAACATCAAACAACGCTTTCCATATTTCTGCAATTATCATCTCCTCATCACTTTTTACTTTTCTCACATTCTCTTTTGTTTTTTTAACTGTAACTGTAAGATCTTTTATTAATTTATTACGGTCAACCTTTCCACTTGCCATCAAAGGTAATTCTTCCTTAAAAATATAATAAGCAGGTATCATATAAGGCGGAATTCGTTTATATAAATACTCCTTTAATAAATTAACATCTATTTCATTCTTTGCCGTATAGAAGCAGATTAAAACATTCTCGCTCCCACTCTTTTTTGAAACAACAACGCAATTATCAATTTCAACATAAGAATCAATATTATATTCAATTTCTCCAAGTTCAATTCTATATCCTCTAATCTGAACTTGAAAATCTTTTCGATGCAAATATTCAATCATGCCATCTGAATTCAGCATAACTATATCTCCAGTCAGATAAACTCTCTTTTTATCTAATTTAACAAATCTGCTACTGTCTAAACTAGAATCAACATAGCCAATCGCTAATCCATCACCTGCTATTGCTAACTCACCTGGAACATTATCTGGCAACAAATTATTATATTTATCTAAAATATATACTTCGTTGTTGTAAATAGGTTTTCCAATCGGAATCCTATTATTTTTTTCTTGCACTTCATAAACTGTAGTAACAACTGTATTTTCTGTAGGACCATAATTATTAAAAACTTTATATCTAGTACAGCAATAATTTTTTAACACATCACCACCTGTAAGAAGACAACGCAAAGAACGGTTTTCTATTTTCATAAATTCTTCAGCAAACTGCGTTGGCAAAAAGGTAATAGTAATATTTTCATTCTCAAAATACTTGTTCAAACCTTCAATTTCCAATTTAATTTTTTCAGGAATGATATGAACTGCAGCACCTACTATAAGATATGGAAACAATTCCCATACAGCAGCATCAAATGCCGCTCCTGCATACCTTGTTGCCGCATCGTTCTCTGTCACATTATAGTAATCATTATGCCAAATACACAAATTCAACAGAGAATGATATGATATAGCAACGCCCTTAGGTTGTCCTGTAGACCCTGAAGTATAAATAATATAAGCAATCTCATATGATGTATTTTGTTTGCATAGCGAAGAAACATTTTCCATTGCTTCCCCAGATTTCAAAGGAATATCACTAATATTTTGCATAATAATATCTTTTTTATTAAATTCAGGCTTTTCAGCACAATATAATAATAATTTTGCATTACTATCAGACAGAATATAAGCATTCCTATCAATTGGATGATTAATATCCATGCATAAAAAGGCATGTCCACACATTAAAATTGCTAATTGCGATGCAATAGTATCAATAGAAGTTTTAGCAAAAATAGCGATAATTGAGTTCCTTGGTAAATCTAAGGAATTAATATAAACTACTATCTCCTCAATCCGCTTAAGCAACATATGATACGAAATGCTTCTATTCCCATCAACAAGCGCAATTTTATTACCTTTTTCAGCGCATACTGATAAAAACCTATCAATATATGTTTTAGTATCGTTAAATTGATAGGAAGTATCATTTAATTTTTTATATATTTTCACTATATTTTCTTTGGGCTCTAATGTTAAATCCTTTATTTTAATCGATAAATGATTTAACATATTATCTAATAAGAAATAAAATCTTTCTACAAATTTCAAAACTGATTGATCTGAGTATAACTCTGTGGAATATTCTACTTCTAATTCCAAGTCAGATCCTTTTTCATTAAAAATAAATTAATAATTAATATTTACTTTTCCCACATTTTACTTTAGTAAAATACAAAAATATATCTTCAAAAATTTACATACATAAAATCTAAAAAATAAAAACTAAAACATTTACATTAATCATCAAAGTAAATTTCATACATTTGCACAATTTTTCAAACAACATATTATTTTAACCATTTAAAGTATAAAAAAATTATGAACAACAATGAACCAGCTGCCGAACGCTACAGCATTAATGGATTCAAGTATTTCTCCGAATTGGCGAAGGAGTATTTTCCCGATCTGGCAAACGCTTCTTCCGCCAGCAAAAAAATGCGCAAACGCATTAAAGCAAACAAGACATTGAACGAACAACTGGTTGCTGCATATTACACCAGCCAAACAATCGATGTCAGTCCTGAAATGCAGCTAATCATCTACCGACACTGGGGACCTCCCCACATTGACTTGCCGACAAACGTTTAGCGCGTAACAGAAAACGAAAACACGGACAAGAAATAAAAGGAAAATCGATCTATATATTTTTAAATATATCATTTATCTTTTATTGTTTATTATGTATTCCACTTTGCGTTCACCACTTTTTTTCAAAACGAAGATAACTACCAATCATACAGCTATTTACAGAAAGAAAAAAGCGTTCCACAAAGCGTTCGGCAAAAATGACCGTTTTTTCACTACAAACAAGACCTTCGAATCCCCCCAAACGAAGGCTTTGTTTTTTCTCCAACAGAAGCTCCACCAGTCACAAACAGAAGCTCCACCAACCACCAACAGAAGCTCCGCCAACCACCAACAGAGCATCCGTTCCATCCCCACTCCTTCCCCGGCTTCATGAAAGAAGAAAAAAAACAGCCATTTGCGCATCGCGGCACCCTTTATTCATCCACACTCGTCCACACGGAACCACCCCCCTTGCGCATCGCACAAGAATGGCGTACCTTTACAGAAATTTAAAACGATAACCCAATGAACAATTTCAACTTTCAAGCCATGATGGAACATGGTTTTCTCATTATCCCCAAAGCCCTGCTACAACAACAGATAGAAGACCCGAACATAGAAGCCGGAGAAATAGAAGCGCTCCTGAAAATCCTGATGAAAGTCAACTATTCGGAAACGCTATACAACGACCGCTGCAACAAGAACTGCCCGTGCAAAAGAGGTGAAAGCCTGTTCAGTTACCGCGACTGGAGCCGCGTTCTCCACTGGTCCACCGGGAAGACTTTCCGCTTCATGCACGGACTTGCCACCCGGGGAATCATCGAAATCATTCCCCACCCCAACAATACATCCCTGCACATACGCGTCGTCGAATATGACAAATGGGTGGGACTGCCCGATGCCGGGAAACAGAAAAAGAAAGCTGTCAACGAGAAGTTCCAACTGTTCTGGAACGAATACCACAGCATCACGCAGCTTCCCAAGGAGAACATCGCCAAGGCGCAACGCGAGTGGAAGAAGCTGAGTGACAAGGAACAACAACTGGCAATCGACAACATCGAAGTATATTATTTCCACCAGACGAACGTCAACTTCCTCCTCCATGCCGGCAGTTATTTATCGAACAAAGCTTTCCTGAACGAATACACCTATTAATGATGAATACCGAAAACAGAGTTTCGCCCCAAGCACCCGAAATAGAGGAAGCGATCCTCGGCGCCTGCCTGATAGAACAGGAAGCCATGCCGCTGGTAGCCGACAAGCTACGCCCCGAAATGTTTTACGTGCTACGCCACCAGATAATCTACGCCGCCATGCTGGCGATGTATCAGGCGGGTACCAAAATCGACATCCTCACCGTGAAAGAGGAACTTTCACACCGCGGAAAGCTCGAAGAAGCGGGCGGTCCGTATGGTATCACCCAACTGAGCAGTAAAGTGGCAAGTTCCGCACACATCGAATACCACATCCGGATTGTGCACGAAAAATACCTGCGGCGCGAAATGATCCTGGGCTTCAACAAACTTCTCGCCTGTTCGCTGGACGAAACCATGGATATCGACGACTCGCTGATAGATGCACACAACCTGCTCGACCGCCTGGAGGGTGAGTTCAACCACAACACCCACCTGCGCGACATGGACGCACTGATGAGCGCCGCCATGACCGAAGCCGAGGGACGTATCGCCAAGAGTACGAACGGAGTGACCGGCATTCCCACCGGACTGACGGATCTGGACCGCATGACGTCCGGACTCCAGAACAGTGATCTAATAGTACTTGCCGCCCGTCCCGGTGTAGGGAAAACCGGCATGGCATTGCATCTGGCACGGAACGCGGCAATGGCAGGATATGCCGTAGCCGTCTACAGTCTTGAGATGCAAGGGGAAAGGCTGGCCGACCGCTGGCTGACGGCAGCCAGTGAGATCAGCGCCCGCCGGTGGCGGTCGGGAACAGTCAGCACGCAGGAACTGGCAGAAGCACACGCCACAGCCGCCGACCTCGCACGTCTCCCGATACACGTAGATGACAGTACATCGGTCAACATGGAACACATCCGTTGCAGCGCCCGGCTGCTGCAAAGCCGGAATGAGTGCAACATGATTATCATCGATTACCTGCAACTATGCGACATGACGACGGGACAAAACAACCGTAACCGAGAGCAGGAAGTGGCGCAAGCCACCCGCAAGGCCAAGCTGCTTGCCAAAGAACTGAATGTGCCTGTGGTGTTGCTCAGCCAGTTGAACCGTGTGTCGGAGGGCCGTCCCGCCGGTCGCCCCGAACTGTCACAACTCCGCGAGAGCGGAGCGATCGAGCAGGATGCGGACGTCGTGTTACTACTCTACCGCCCTGCCCTCGCACGCATACCGACCGACCGCGAAAGCGGTTATCCCACCGAAGGGCTCGGCATTATAATCGTAGCCAAACAACGCAACGGGGAAACCGGGAACGCTTATTTCGGGCATAATCCGGAAATGACAAAAATTACGGACTATGTACCGCCATTGGAGTTTCTGCTAAAACATGCAAAGTAAAAGTGATTCCAGTGTGAGATAGATTCAATTTTATACAACAATAATTTTCAATCATCCGTGCCTTGTTTTATTTCAAAAATCAGTATAAAATAAATGGCAAAATACTTGACTTCTCCTTTCAGATTTTGTATATTTGTAATGTCAATAATGACAGAAAATATTATTACTTAAACCTTAACTTTTTTCAATTATGAACGTATTAGTGGAGCGCTATCAGCGCAGAAAGTATGTGAATCAGGAAGATTCGCAGATGTTGT
>ERZ773193.4042-NODE-4042-length-12343-cov-5.570312_pt1 | contig 12343 bp, 8 predicted proteins | sample MGYA00511110_ERZ773193 | MGnify/ENA primary metagenome ERZ773193 (study PRJEB29015, sample SAMEA2737784) | human gut metagenome | biome: human gut; feature: human-associated habitat; material: faeces | place: China | collected 2012 ...
CGGCGCTTTCGCTCTTACTTATGCTGCCGCCGATAATACTTTTCATAGCGTCGCAATCACGCATAATAGAAACAATGTCAAGCTCGGGAATGAAATAAAGAGGAGGGGAACTTTCTTGAAACGCGTCAAACCGCTGATAATTTTAATAATTGCCGTTTTTATGGGCGTTTGGACGTCTGTCGGCGTTTTTGCCGACGGCGAGACCTCTTTCAGCTATACCTATGATTCATCTGGTGTTTCGCAGGCTGTTCCCGAGCCGTATAAGGCATATGCGCCGATTTCGGGCAAAAAAAGCTTCGGCGGGGTGCAGCTTAACGACCCCAAGGATATTTATGTTTCGGAAAAGGGCGAAATTTATATTCTTGACAGCGGCAACAGCCGCATTGCGGTTTTAAGCTCAAGCCTTGAGTTTGAAAGAGATATTAGGCTTATAAGAAACGGAAACAGGGTAGACCTCAGCGGTGCGGAGGGGATTTTTGTTTCCGCGTCCGATAAGATATATGTTGCCGATAAAAGCGGCGCGGCGGTTTATACGGCGGATAGCAACGGTAATATCACATCGGTCATTTCTGCACCGCCTGCCGATAAGGTGGAAAGCGGTTTTGAATTTGCACCGACCCATGTATTGGCAGACAGCGCGGGCGTGGTATATGTAATTTCGGCAAATACATATTCGGGCGCTCTGCAATATGATACGGACGGCAGCTTTTTAGGATTTTTCGGCAGCAACCGGGTTGAAGTGAATTTAAAGGTTATTATGAACCGAATCTGGCGGCGCATACTTTCAAGCGACGCTGCGGCGGGTCTGCAAAGAAGCGTTCCGGTTTCATTTGTTCAGTTTGATATTGACCGTGAAAATTTTGTTTACACCGTAAAATCGGGAACGGGCAGCAGCGGCGGACAGGTAAGGAAAATCAACCCTAACAGTGTGAACATATTGCTTGATGACGAGGGCAACGAGGCGTTTTACGGCGATTTGGAAACCTATTTCGACAGTGTTTCAAATCTTGACATAACCACCTCGTTTTCCGATATAGCGGTTGACGGCGAGGGTTATATAACACTGCTTGATTCAACCCGAAAACGCCTTTTTCAGTATGACGGCAGCACCAACCTGCTTTATGCCTTCGGCGGAGCGGGCAACAGAAGGGGCACGTTTGTATCGCCCGTGGCGATTGATACGCTCGGCGACAAAATAATTGTGCTTGACAGCGGTATAGGCGGACTGCATATTTTTGAACCGACCGATTTCGCGCTTAATGTAAGAGCGGCGCTTTCGCTTTACAATAAAGGGCTGTACGGGGAATCGGAAGAGCATTGGAAAGCCATATTAAAGCAGGACGCATATTACGAGCTTGCCAATATAGGTATGGGAAAAATCCGCGAGCGCACGGGCGATTATGCCGCCGCTATGAAATACTACAAGACAGGCAACAGCCGGCAAAACTACTCGAACGCATTTGCCGCACGGCGGGACGAAGCAATGCGCAAGGGCTTTGTGTTCTTAATTATCGGTGTCGCGGCGGCATTACTCGGTATTGTTGCGGCGCTTACGGTAAGCGAAAGGCGGGTTATAAACGAATACAACCGCGTATTAAGCGCACGCAGTTATCCGTTTTACTGTCTTAAAAGCCCGTTCAAGGGGTATTCCCTGCTTAAAGAAACAAAGCAGGGCAGCGGCATATGCGCGGCGGTAATATTATGCGTATTTACGGCGGTAGGCATTATATCCACGCAGCTTACGGCATTTCACTATAACCCCGATTCGGGCAGACAGTTCAATATTTTTGCCGTACTTGCCGAAACTCTCGGAATATTCCTGCTGTTTGTTATATGTAATTGGGCGGTCTCCACATTGGCGGACGGCAAGGGTAAATTCGGTGAAATAATAATATTTACCTCATACGCGCTTATCCCGCTTATTATAACCGAGGTTATGCTTTTGGTTTCATCAAACGTTTTTTCGCTTAAAGAGCAGGCGTTTTACGGAATAATCAGGTCGGTCGGTCTTATATGGACGGCGGTACACATTTTTGTTTCCAACAAAGAGGTTCATGAGTACAGCGGCGGCAAGGCGCTGCTTGTGCTTTTCGGCAGCGTCTTCGGTATGTATCTTTTAATACTTATTATCACCGTGGCGTACAGTATGTTCGCGCAGCTTTTGAGCTTTATTTCAATGGTAATAAGCGAAATAAGGGCGTAGGGGGTGTTTGTATGAAAAGAAAGGTACTTTTAAAAAATATTCTCGGTTTTGCGCTTTCGTTTTGTGCGGTGGGCGGAATAATTCTTCTTTTATCGATTGCCTCACGTTCGAGCGACAGCGGCGGTACGGTTACGGAAAAGCTGACGCAGATTGATTTTTCACCCGAAAACGATGGGGACATTATCGCGGAAAACGGCCGCTTCAGACTTTCGGTAAGCTCGCTTGATGCGGCGGTAACATTGCTTGATAAGAAAAACGACACCCTTTTTGTAGAAGAAATGTTCAAGAATGTCCCGATGCATCCGGGCATTTTTGTCGATATATTCCCATTCGACAAGATTCCCGACAACAAGCTGCTGCGAAGAATACAATCCGAAGCACTCGGCTTCCTCAAATGCTGCCTGATGGGAAAAGAGATATGGATGTGGAAACACTTCGGTACATGTGAAATAGAGAACCCCACGAACCGGGGAGCCTTCTCCTGCTTCCTGAACAGGGTAGTCGACCTGCTTTTCTCTAAAAAAGCAATCTACCGCATGCTGGTGTCAGTTCAAAGCTGTTTCAACTCACGAAACACCCGTTACTATAACAACGTAATGGCCACTGCCGACCACGTAACCGTAGAAAGCATCCGCCACCTGCAACCCGTGAAATTCGGTCCTCTCACAGTGACCGCCCCCGACGACCTGGAAGGATTTTTGCGTTACAACTATCCAACCCTGCATCGATTTACAGAAGAAGAGCAGGAAAAAGTGAACAACCACTATCCTGCCGCCCTGTCATTCAGTACAACCCCAAAACAAGAACTATGAATATGAAATCCGCTTTAGTAGACGTCCCGGTACTTATCCTGTTCTTCAACCGCCCGCAACAACTGTCGCAAGTGTTCGAGCAAGTGAAGAAAGCACGTCCGTCCCGGCTCTTCCTCTATCAGGACGGAGCACGAAACGAACGTGACCTGCCCGGAATAAAAGCCTGCCGTGAAATCGTATCACAGATAGACTGGGAATGTGAAGTAGAACGGCTTTATCAGGAAAAGAATTTCGGCTGCGACCCTTCGGAGTACATTTCGCAGAAATGGGCCTTTTCGAAAGTCGACAAGTGCATCGTATTGGAAGACGACGATGTGCCCGCCGTCTCCTTTTTCCAATTCTGCAAGGAGATGCTGGATAAATACGAATATGACACCCGCATCAGCATGATTGCCGGATTTAACCCCGAAGAAATCACCCAAGATATGCCCTATGACTATTTCTTTACCACCACCTTCTCTATCTGGGGATGGGCAAGCTGGAAACGGGTAGTCGACCAATGGGATGAGTTCTACAACTTCCTGGACGACTCCTTCAATATGCAACAACTGGAACAGCTTATCAAGGAACGCAAATTCCGGAGCGACTTTATCTACATGTGCCAGCGTCACCGGGAACAGCAGAAAGCCTTTTATGAAACGATCTTCCACGCCTCCATACTGTTCAACTCCGGGCTAAGCATCGTGCCTACCCGCAACATGATTAATAACTTGGGAGCAACGGCAGATTCCACCCATTTCGCCGGCTCGATTCATACCCTGCCCAAAGGTTACCGCCGCATCTTCACGATGAAGCGCTATGAGGTGGATTTTCCACTGAAACATCCCCGCTACGTCATCGAAAACGTTGCCTACAAAGAGAGCGTTTACCGCATCATGGGCTGGGATCATCCGTGGATCAAGATCGGACGTTCGTTCGAAGAACTGTTCCTCAACCTGAAATACGGCAATTTCTCCATCATTACGAAAGCTGTCAAAAACCGAATCAACAAATGGCTGAAAAGAAACAAGCACCACTAAATAAGTTGCTTACTATTTATTTTTACCATACCCGCCTCACACGGGAAAGCTACGAGGAATGGAAAGAATATAAATTCCCCGGACACATTTTATACGGACTTCCTTTACTGGAGAATTACGGAATACACTCCGTGATGCACAAATGCAAATATTTCTCCGGCCGTCTGAAACTCATGCTTTACGCCACCAAAGAGATTCTCTTCTGCAAGGAGAAATACGACGTCCTCTACGCCACCTCTTTCCGGGGTATAGAGCCCGTCATCTTCCTCCGTGCCCTGGGACTGTATCGCAAACCCATCGTGATCTGGCATCATACGGCAGTCGTGACCAATCCCAAACCGTGGCGCGAACAAATCTCCCGCCTTTTCTACAAAGGTATAGACCAAATGTTCCTGTTCAGTCGGAAACTGATTCAGGACTCGCAGAAAACCCGGAAAGCACCGTCCCACAAACTGAAACTCATCCATTGGGGACCGGATCTTCCTTTCTACGACCACCTGCTTGCAGAAATGCCCGACCGGAAGCCCGAAGGATTTATCTCCACCGGTAAAGAAAACCGGGACGTAGACACCTTGCTCCAGGCATTTGCCGCAACGAACGAGAAACTGGATTTGTACATTGCCGTCTCATGCGGTAACATCAACTATAAAAAGATCATCGACCCGTATGCATTGCCCGACTCCATTCGCATCCATTATACCGACGGAGTGATTCCCTACGAACTGGGGAAACTGGTGGCACGCAAAAGTTGTATCGTGATCTGCTGCCTGGACTTCCCCTATACCGTAGGACTGACCACGCTCGTGGAAGCATTCGCCCTCGGCATCCCCGTCATCTGTTCGCGCAACCCCAACTTCGAAATAGACATCGACAAGGAAGGAATAGGCATCACCGTAGAATATAACGACGTACAAGGCTGGATAGACGCTATCCGCTACATCGCCGACCACCCCGAAGAGGCACGGCGCATGGGAGAGAATGCCCGCAAACTGGCGGAAGAACGTTTCAACCTCGAAATCTTTTCACGCGAAATAGCAGAAAGCTTGCTGGAAATATCAAACATTTCCTCTAAAAACCGTACATTTGCATAAACTTTTGCCCATGAGAGTCCTGATTATAAATACATCTGAACGAATAGGAGGAGCAGCCATCGCAGCAAGCCGGTTGATGGAGTCACTGAAAAACAACGGCATCAAAGCCAAAATGCTGGTACGTGACAAACAGACCGACCAAATCAGTGTTGTCCGCTTAAAAAGTAACTGGTTGCAAGTGTGGAAGTTCATGTGGGAACGGATTGTGATCTGGAGTGCCAACCGTTTCCGGCGTTACCATTTGTTTGACGTAGACATCGCCAACACAGGTACAGACATCACCTCACTCCCGGAATTCCGCCAGGCCGACGTGATCCATCTGCATTGGATCAACCAGGGAATGCTCTCACTGAACGATATACGAAAGATACTGACCTCCGGCAAACCCGTAGTCTGGACCATGCACGATATGTGGCCATGCACCGGCATCTGCCATTACGCACGGGAGTGCAACAACTATCAGCGGGAATGTCACGACTGTCCGTACATCTACAAAGGCGGGGGACGAAAGGATTTATCCTATCGCACGTTCCGCAAAAAACAAAAGTTATACAGCTACGCTCCCATTCATTTCGTCACGTGCAGCCATTGGCTGAAGGAACAAGCCCAGACCAGTGCATTATTTGAAGGGAAAAGCGTGACCAATATTCCGAACGCTATTAATACCAACTTGTTCAAACCCATGAACAAGAAGGAAGCGCGTGCCAAATTCATGTTGCCGGAAGGTAAGAAACTAGTTTTGTTCGGCTCATTAAAGATCACCGATAAACGAAAAGGGGTCGACTATCTGATTGGGGCATGCAAACTGTTGGCAGAAAAGCATCCGGAATGGAAAGACTCACTGGGTGTAGTCGTATTCGGCAACCAGTCGCAGCAGTTACAGGAACAACTTCCTTTCCATGTATACCCGCTCCCTTATATCAAAAATGAGCATGAAGTAGTGAATATCTACAATGCCGTAGACCTCTTCGCCATCCCGTCTCTGGAAGAGAATCTTCCCAATATGATTATGGAAGCAATGGCCTGTGGAGTGCCTTGTGTCGGTTTTAATGTGGGAGGTATCCCCGAAATGATCGATCATCTGCACAACGGCTACGTGGCACAATACAAATCCTCGGAAGATTTTGCCAACGGCATACATTGGATATTGACGGAACCGGAATACAACGAACTCTCTGCACAGGCCTGCCGCAAGGTTCTGGGTAATTATTCGGAGAGTATCGTTGCAAAGAAATATACAGATGTCTACAATAAAATAACGGGGAAATATGCATAGTGTCCATCCTACTCCCAAGTTCTCTATCATTACGGTGACATACAATGCTGAAAAGGTATTGGAAGACACGATTCAAAGTGTAATCTCACAAACCTATCATCATATAGAATACATTATCGTGGATGGAGCTTCCAAGGATGGAACCCTCTCTATTATCAACCGCTACCGGTCACGCATACACACCGTCGTCAGCGAACCCGACAAAGGACTGTATGACGCTATGAATAAGGGCATCGCCCTTGCCAGCGGTGATTATCTCTGTTTCCTGAATGCAGGCGACTGTTTTCATGAGGATGATACGCTGCAACAAATGGTGCACACCATCAACGGCAATGAACTGCCCGATATACTTTACGGAGAAACCGCTATCGTAGACAAGGACAGGCATTTCCTGCGGATGCGCAGATTGTCCGCCCCTGAAACGCTCACCTGGAAAAGCTTCAAACAGGGAATGTTAGTCTGCCACCAGGCATTCTTCCCCCGCCACACGCTCGTAGGGCCATACAATCTGCAATATCGCTTTTCTGCAGATTTCGACTGGTGCATCCGCATCATGAAGAAAGCACGTACTTTGCACAATACCCACCTGACAATCATCGACTATCTGGAGGAGGGAATGACTACCCGGAATCAGAAAGCATCCCTCAAAGAAAGATTTCGGATCATGGCAAAGCATTACGGGCTGATTGGAACCGTGGCGCATCATGCATGGTTCGTGATCCGTGTAGTTACTCACCAGTAGGCGAAGGCATATAAAGCATCACCTGGTCTAATATCACTCCTTCGTCCAATGCCTTGATTACCAATTTGTGGGACTTCTTTCCGGATACCGGAAGTCGAACCGTTCGGATGGCTTGATTGCGCAGCACGTTCTCTTTCCATTCTTCACTCCGTCCTTTCGTTTCATAAGAGATCACTTCAGGCGCTGCATCGTCCAACGATATTGAGAAACGTAATTGATCTCCTCTCACAGGATGATTAGGCAACAAGCGGATGTCAACCTCTACCGAGTCTGTTTTCCAGTTGTCAAAAGAGAACATCAGTGCATCTCCCTTGTCAATGCCTGTCGCTTTGCTTTCATATCCCAGGCCCTCACAAATAGCAGAAGTTCCTTTCCGCGCATTCAAGGTCTTACTATTCGGGATATTCTTCCCATCCAAGCCGTTCCATTTATAGATAGCTACACGCTCTTTCATCATCGGAGAAGTAGCCGTTTTTCTTTCCACGCGATTGAATACGGGGAGTTTTCGGGGTTGGAAATCCATCATGCGGTTCCACTTTCCATCTTCCAGTGAGTTATACTGTTTTGTCAATACTACAATGCTGTCATAGGCAAGATCACTTTTCTCCCAGTCCGCTTTTCCGTGGCGGGCTAATTGGGCATATAGCAATTTCCGGTTCATCTGTGTAGCAGCTTGCACCGGGTATTTCACCAATTCAAAATAGGCACTTTGTCTGCCGGATGGGATTTTCAAAGCTGCCCGTTCCACTGTCTCCGACAATTTATCATAAGCCTGCAAACGTCCGTTGATTTCTTTTTCACTCCATGGGAGATCTTTGACAACACGATAAACAGGATCTTTCTCCTCTTCCCTCGTATTTCCCATAAATTCAGGTTTACGAATATGGGCCAGACGATAGTGTTCCTGCATCACAGGTAATACTGCCTTTGCGCACGAAGCTCCCAATTCCCGTTCCAGCCAGTGTTTCAGATGAGAGGTCACTCCTTCCGAGGCCACAGCTTCTATATTCCAGGCCATATCCATAAACAACTCTATCTGATACTCGGCAGGCTTGATATCTCCGACGTTCAGTATCCACATCTTCTGTATGCCTCGATCGTAAGCCAGCTTCATTTGTTGGAAAATCAGATACGGGCTCATCGTACTCAACCAGAGATGGTCATGCGGACGTCCCCAATAAGAAACATGATAATAGACTCCATTCCCTCCTTTACGTGCGCATTCTTCGGCCGTAGGAAAATGGCGGATATAGCCATAGTTATCGTCACACCACATCAATGTTACATCATCGGGCACCTGTAATCCGGCATGATAAATGTCGAGTACCTCTTTATAAGGGATAAAAACCTGCGGGACTTTAGTTACATCCTTATCAACATATTTTTCAATCAACCCGCGTTGATCTGCAAACACACGATCTATTACGGCCTTCTGTTCTTCCACCGTCTTCGCTCCCTGCATCTTGCCATCGTGTACACCACGCATACCCAACGTATAGAGTATTTCCTGATCTGCCACCTCTTTTACACGGTCTTCCCAGAATTTGTAAACAGCCGGAGCATTATTCACATAATCATAAGCCCCTTCCCCTCTTCGTTTCCACTCGCCGGCAGCGCTGCAAGCCATCGGTTCGCAATGGGAAGCACCGATGAAGATTCCATATTTCTTGGCAGCTTCCCGATTGCCTTTGGTCAGGAAGAAAGGAAGTGTACATTCGTGCATTGCAGGCCAATAGGTGTTGGCACGCAGACGAAGTAAGAGTTCAAAAATACGCTCGTTGGTACGCGGGCCTATCTCACCTTTCACTTTTGAAGGTTCATAGGTCCGACTGCTCCATGGCATCAAGCCCCAGTCTTCATCATTAATAAATATACCCCGATATTCCACCGAAGGAGCCTGAAGACTTTGGAATTTGGAAGATAGCTTAAAAAGTTTCTTCTTTTCCGGAGTTACGTCCGCCCACCATTCCCAGGGAGAGACACCTAACAAACGGGATATTTCGAGTATTCCATAAGCCGTACCATGTTTGTCACTGCCGGCTACGATCAATTTACCCTCCGGAGAAACAGATAATAGAAAAGCCTGCTTCTTGCCTTTTAGCGCAGAAACATCTATGCCGGTCCGGCTGATAAGCTCACTCTGCCCCACCGTTCCTATCACAATTTCACCTGTTTTCTCATTCGCTTGGGTAGTCGACGACAATACTGTCTGAATATCACGCCCCAGCATTTCCAATGCGGTTCGTACAACCAGTTCTTCAGAAGGGCTGCAAGCGATGACAACTGTTTGACCGGAAGTCAAAACAAAATCCTTACTACGAATCGGTAAAGCAACTATCAAAAAGATGAAAAAAGAAAACAGAAGTTTATGTCTCATAGGTTCTATTATTTATAGAAGACAAAATTACAAGTTTGTAGAAAATGTGCTATAGAATAGTGTACAATTTCATAGAATTCTGTCCGACCTATTTAAAATGTAGCAGGCAACGCAAACAACTGATACATCAGCGTTCGTGCCATGCGTATCTGTCCTTTCGTGCTGGGATGCAAACGGTCATATCCCGCATCATAGAAATAAATCAGTTGTTCTTCCACCATCGGATTCAATCCGGTTACCGCATTAAAATCAATCACGGGAACTCCCCACACATTGCCGGCTTCTTTAACAGCCTGCACGTAGGCATCCACATATTCGCCACAACTGTTCTGGTAGTTTTCATCCGGTTGCACATTCGTTTCTCCAAAATTGGCCAGTGAACGGTGCAACGGGGTCAGCAACACAATCTGCTTGTCCGGGAAGAGTTGTTTCAGTCTATTGATTCCTATGTTTATACGTCCCTTATACGTGCTTCCATCCATTATAGGAGTGCGTTTCTTACGGGTTTCCAGCTTTTGGGTTTGCCCACGGGCTGCCATCACTTGTTCTTCTGTTTCCGTAAACCATTCTCCAATAGGTACACCGTCATTAAAATCATTCGTACCCATCAAAATCACGATAGCATCTACTTCTCCACCGTGTTCTTTCTTCAGTTGCTCGGCTTGCCGGGGCACATCATTCCATTGCCTGCCACTGATACCATATACATAAGGAGTGATTCCCAGCCATTCCTGCAGAAAATCCCAGTATTTCTTTATCTTGTCACCATAACAGTTGGGATCTGTAATAGAGTCTCCCAAATATCCCACTCTTTTTCCTTGCCACGGGTGCCGGATGCATCCATTATTCGTTTCAACAGAGTTTGCCACTTTAGAAGATTGATTCTGTCCGCACAGAAAAGAGGAACAGAAAAACAGGATGGTACATGTGAGTAATAATTTGCTTTTCATCGGTATCATACATTAAATGAGAGATTTGTATTTAATATTCGACAAAAATAACTCAAAAAAATGTAGTTTCAATCAATTTGGACGATCAATCTCATCCATGCAACCGGATATATAAACATATTCCTATTTGACTATTCTTGCTAAAATACAGGTTTACAGTCTTTTTTCAATCAAGTTATCATTGAGTTTTGCAGCTAAAACCCTATCTTTGTCACAAACTAAAAGAAATAATTGGATGTTTAACTCATTTTCATTCCATAAGGATTCCGTTCTGTAAATAATCTGTAAGCCTTCCTCTCATTACAGATTATCCCTTATGTTTTCTGACATATTCTTGTCAGAGTTATTTTCTATATCTAAATTTTAAACTATTTGTATGGTCAAATGGTCACAAGCATTGTCACATGCCTTCATTTACCGTACAGCTAAAACATTAAAAAACAATGAGTAACGAATTAAAAACAATCCACGAATTCGATTTTACACTGATATGTAATTACTTCAAAGGACTAAAACGTCAAGGTCCGGGAAGCCCTGAAGTCACACAAAAAGCTCTAAGTTTCACCAACGAAATGTCTGACGAAGCTAGAATAGCCGATATAGGCTGCGGCACAGGCGGGCAGACAATGGCATTAGCCAACTATACGAAAGGGAAAATTACAGGCATCGATCTTTTCCCCGACTTCATCGAAATATTCAACAGAAATGCAATAGAAGCCCATTGCGAAGACAGAGTAAAAGGCATTGTCGGTTCTATGGACGCTTTGCCGTTTCAAGAGGAAGAACTCGATCTGATCTGGTCCGAAGGAGCTATCTATAATATAGGATTCGAACGCGGCATGAATGAATGGAACAAGTTCCTGAAAAAGAACGGGTTCATCGCTGTAACGGAAGCATCCTGGTTCACCCCGGAACGCCCCTCCGAAATAGACGACTTCTGGATGGCTAATTACCCGGAAATCGATACGATTCCGAGAAAAATAGCACAAATGGAGAAAGCCGGATATATCCCGACAGCCCATTTCATCTTACCGGAAAATTGCTGGACCGAGCATTTCTATGCTCCCCAATTCCCGGTTCAGGAAGCCTTTCTGAAGGAATATGCAGGAAATGAAGCTGCCGCAGACCTCATCGCCGGTCAACGACACGAAGAGAGCCTATATAATAAGTATAAGGAATACTACGGCTATGTATTCTATATAGGACAAAAAAGATAATTGACTATCTGCCGGAGAAGTTAGCAAGATAGGATAACTCTCCGGCATTTATTATCCTTTATTTTGCAGAAGATATGGAAACGAAAGATATAAATAAGGAAGAATATCAGTTACGGATCAACAAAGTGACCGACTATATCCATCAAAACATAGACCAGCCGTTATCATTGCAGAAAATGGCGGGTATCGCATGCTTTTCTCCTTTCCACTTCCACCGCGTATTTACAATCCTGACCGGCGAAACACCTACGGATTATATCAAACGCACCCGGATTGAAAAAGCAGCCCTATTATTAAAACAAAACAAGGAACTTTCCGCCACCGAAATTGCCGCCCTTTGCGGCTTTAGCAGCCTTTCGCTGTTAAGTCGCAATTTCAGGCTGCATTTCAGTATGACGATCCGGGAGTTCCGCTCACTAAAATATAACGCTAAAGAATATGGAAAAAGAAAATAAGATTCTGATTTTTCGAACTTCTATCACCAAAAGATGTGACATCAAACGCATAGGAAAACTTTTGGCAGAGTTCCCTCAAATAGACAAATGGAATGTGGACTTTGAGGACTGGGAGAAAATATTAAGGATCGAGTGCAGTGGTATCACTGCACTCGAAATATCGGAAGTACTCCGGAATAATCATATTTTTGTCAGCGAACT
>ERZ773193.4048-NODE-4048-length-12334-cov-2.735646_pt1 | contig 12334 bp, 11 predicted proteins | sample MGYA00511110_ERZ773193 | MGnify/ENA primary metagenome ERZ773193 (study PRJEB29015, sample SAMEA2737784) | human gut metagenome | biome: human gut; feature: human-associated habitat; material: faeces | place: China | collected 2012 ...
GTGAATCAGTCTTGCTCCCAATTCTCGCAGTGCAGAAACGGTTGCAATTCGATGGTTGATGCGTGCTGTGCTGCCGCCGTCTGCCATAATTTCCCTCGTCAACAACAACTCTCCATCTGGAGCAGAAAGTCCCAACGCTTCCAAACATTCTAAGACAGGTGTGCCCAAGTCTGTAAATTGTGCAGAAATGACTGCTTTTTTGCAGCCTGTCCGGACAAAATCCTTTGTCACTCGCTGCCCTAAAACGGCATTGATGCCATGAATCAGGATGGACTTTCCGGCACCGGTTTCACCGGTGAACACATTAAAATGCTGAGAAAACGGAATGCTTGCCTGCTCAATAACAGCCAAATTTTGAATATAAAGTTCTTTCAGCATATCGTTTCCCCTTCTTCCGTTTGCATCCAGACTGCATATTGTTTTGCGAAAAAGGCAGCCTGTTCTTCTGACCGCAGCAAAATAAAAATGGTATCATCTCCGGCAATCGTTCCCACAATGCGATGGTCTTGCTTGGCATCGACAGCCGCACAGATTGCCTGTGCCGTACCGGAACGGCAATGTAAAACGGCAATTTGTCCGGCATAATCCGTTCGCAGAATGGCATCCCGTAAAAGATGGTCAGAAATGGGTGTCTGCTCCGGCAGACGGTTTTCCAAATGCTGTTTTACCAGCTGCAATTCTCGAATATCTCTGGAAATGGTCGCCTGTGTGACAGAAATTCCCTGCTCCAGCAACGCTTGTATCAAATCTTCCTGCGTTTCCAGCTCTTTTTGCTGAATCAATTCCATGATTGCGGCGTGTCGTTCTTTTTTTCCCATTTTGTCACCTTCTCTTTTTCAGATTCCCCTTTTAGTGACTGCATCATTTTTCGATTCAAAGAATCAAAAAATGTGTTCCCACTCAAGTCAATCAGAGAAATTTCATGTGGGGAACGGTAGATTTCCATTCGATGATAAGCATCCAAACAGATTGGTGGTGCACCGTCTGCACTGATATACACATCCCGTACATCCTGCTCCTGCAATGATACACACAGCCGGCTTTCCGGTGAAAATAGAATTGGTCTTGCAGAAAGCGAATGCGGACAAATCAACGTCATTTCGATACAGGAAAATTCCGGCTCAATGATTGGTCCACCAGCAGATAAAGCATATGCGGTAGAACCAGTTGGTGTACTGAACAGAACACCATCTGCCCGATATTCGCCCAACAAAACATTATTCCGATATACTGAAAAATCTACAACGTGTGCATATTGCCGTGCAATTGTAATATCATTCAAAGCCGTGCAGTGCTGTACAACATGTCCATGCAAGTCCAGCAAATCCCCACAGAGCAGCATCCGACTGGACACCCGATAATCTCCCGTTTTAAGCCGTGCAATTTCTTGGATTTGGCTCGGTTCTAAGGCTGCCATAAAGCCCAGTCTTCCTGTATTAATTCCCAGCAATTTGGTGTTGGTATGAATCAAGTGATTTGCACAACGAAGAATCGTTCCATCTCCGCCAATTGCAATGGCAAATTCTGCTTCCTGTACTGCCTCTAAAAGTGGCTGATATTGCACAAAAGACTTGTCAAAAAACAGTGCTCGTAATTCCGAGTCTGCAATGGGCGTGATATTGCAAGCCTGCAAAACATCGCAAACTTCTCTTGCACAGGAAAGTGCAAGCTCTTTTTTTAAGTTTGGGAACACCACTGCTTTCATGGCAGAACCTCCTCTTATTTTTGACTCCATGCCTGTTCTGCGACTGCTTCCGGTGCATACGGAACGGGCGAAACATTGCCACGCTGTACTTGCACCAGATATTCGATATTGCCAGAACCGCCTCGAATCGGCGAAGGGCATAGAAATTGAATATGCAGCCCCTGCTGTTCCAGTGCCATGCAAACGGTACGCAGCACTCGTACATGAACGTTTTTAGAACGAACAATGCCGTTCTTTCCAACATCAGACCGCCCTGCTTCAAACTGCGGTTTGATGAGCAAAACTGCCATTCCGGTATCTGATAAAAATCGGCAAATATCCGGCAAAATTCGTTCCAGAGAGATAAACGAAACATCCACTGAAATAAAATCGATCGGTTCTGCAATGGCAGTTTGCGGCAGTGTCCGAATATCTGTCCCTTCCATGCAGACCACCCGTTCATCCAGCCGTAAAGATTCTGCCAGTTGTCCATGTCCAACATCAACCGCATAGACTTTTTTTGCTCCATGCTGTAGCATACAGTCGGTAAAACCGCCAGTCGAAGCTCCAATATCCATACAGATTGCCTGTTCCAGAGAGAGATTTTGCTGTTCCAGAACCCATTCCAGTTTTAAACCGCCTCTGCCAACATATCGCAAATCTTCTCCCAACATGGTGAGTTCGGCTGTTTCTTCTGTCAGTTTTGCAGGCTTTGTGCAGATGATACCGTTCACCTGAATCTGCCCATTTGCAATCAGATTTTTTGCTCGCTGCCGACTACCGACCAGACCACGTTGCAGCAATAATACATCCAACCGTGTCATACAGACTGCTCCTTCTCTTTCTGTTCCACTGTCTGCCGGATTTTTTTCAGCATTGCCGCTTCCGACAAGCCGATTTCATCCAATTGTGCAGCGATCGATGCCTGCGGAATGAACTGTTTCGGAGCAATCCGCTGATAACTGCCTGTATATCCCATTTCTAACAGTAAATCTCCCAGCAGCTGAGAAATGCCGCCATAATAATATGCTTCTTCAAAAAACAAAATTTGCCGATAGGAACAACAAATGGAGGGAATCAATTCCGGCAATGGGAAAATCTGCGTCAGCTTCAGCAAATCACAAGCAAGTCCTTCTTTTTCAGCTGCTTGCTTTGCACGGTACAACAAATCATATGTTCTGCCGTAGCCAATTAACAGCGTATCTGTTCGACATCCTGCGGTGTGGGTGTAAGCCGTATTCAACGCACTTTTATCAAATACCGTGTTATCTGCTCCACGTGGATAGCGGATACAAGCCAAACCAGTATTCTGATACAGAGCTTGCCGCAAACAGAGTGTCAATTCATCATAACAGGCTGGTGCATAAATGGTTGTACCTGGAATCGAAGTTAAAAATGACACATCGAATAATCCATGATGCGTTTCCCCGTCTTCTCCAACCACGCCAGCCCGATCAACACCCAGCACAACATGTAATTTTCCAATTGCAACATCATGCAGCAACTGGTCATAAGCACGCTGCAAGAAAGAGGAATACACCGCAAAAACAGGCAATTTTCCCTGTGATGCCAATGCAGCTGCAAACGTAACCGCATGCTGTTCCGCAATGCCAACATCATAATACCGCTGCGGATAGGCTCTGGAAAAATATTGCAGTCCGGTTCCGTGTTCCATGGCTGCGGTAATCGCACAAATTGAAGCATCTTTCTTTGCAAGGCGAACCAATTCTTTCCCGAAAATATCGGAATAGGTATCCTTTCCGGAAATTTCCGGATTGCCAGTTTCCACATTGAAGCGAGAAATTCCATGAAATTCGCCCGGATTCTTCTCAGATGGCAAATAGCCTTTCCCTTTTTTCGTGTGAATATGCACAAAAACCGGACATTCGTATGCCTTTGCCGCCTGCAAAACTTCTTCCAAATCCTCTAAATTATGCCCATCCACAGGCCCTAAATAGACAAATCCAAAGTCTTCAAAAATGGTTGCCGAACGGAAAACCGTATCCCGAAGGGCATCTTTGGAAGATTTAATCATTTTCGCAACCGGTGCACCAATGACAGGTGTTTTTTGCAGCTTGCGTTCTACCGCTTTCTTCGTCTTGACATAGTTTTCGGAATTGCGAATGTTGGCAAGATATTTTGCCACAGAGCCAACATTTTTAGAAATCGACATGGCATTGTCATTCAAGATAATAATCAGCCGATTTTTGCTCTTTCCAGCATTGTTCAGCCCTTCAAATGCCAGACCGCCAGTCATTGCTCCATCACCCAGCACAGCAATCACATGATGGGGGTCACCGTTTTGCCGCATGGCTTCTGCAACCCCACTGGCAACGGAAATGGCAGTACTGCTATGTCCGCTGATAAATGTATCATGTGGCGATTCTTCCGGCTTTGGAAAACCAGAAATGCCGTTTTCTTTTCGGAGCGTGGAAAATCGTGCATACCGCCCTGTTAAAATCTTATGGGTATAACATTGATGTCCAACGTCCCATACAAATTTATCCTGCGGAGAATCGAAAACACGATGCATAGCAACCGTCAATTCGACCACTCCGAGATTCGATGCCAGATGTCCGCCATTTTTAGAAACCGTCTGAATTAAAACAGACCGAATTTCCTTGCAGAGCTGCTGACATTGTTCTGTATTTAGTTTTTTTAGATCCTCCGGCAGCTGCATGGTCGCCAAAGAGAACCGCTTCTCTGCCGGTATATTGTTTTCATTCATAACATCCCTTCTTAACCATTCGTTTTCATCAGAATCCAATCTTGTTCCGACCTTTTAATGTTTTCGAGATAACAGCGATTGTGTCAACGCCATCAAAAATTCTGGATTTGGAAGTGTTTTTAACATCGCCATCGCTTTTTCCGTCAATGCAGCCGCTTCCTTCTGTGCTGCCTCTAAGCCCAACAATGTTACAAACGTAACTTTGTTTTCTTCGGCATCGCTGCCGACTGGCTTGCCCAACACATCCGTGGTGCTGGTAACATCCAGAATATCATCCACAATCTGAAATGCTAGCCCCAAATAGCTGCCATACGTATCAGCAGCTTTTATTTGTTCATCCGTTACATTTGCTGCAATGCATCCCATCCGACAAGCAACCCGAATCAGTGCCCCCGTTTTAAACGCACACATGGTTTTCAGTTGGTCAACCGTTACATCTGCTCTGCCTTCCTGCTCCATATCTAGTACCTGTCCGGCAATCATACCATGATGACCGCTTTCTTCTGCCAGCTCTGTAATCAATCGCACTTTCTGTGCATCAGATAAAGCGGTACTATTTGCCAAAACAGAAAAAGCATGAATGCTAAGAGCATCCCCTGCTAAAATCGCCAGAGCTTCTGGGAATGCCTTGTGACAAGATGGTCTGCCACGACGCATATCATCATCATCCATTGCTGGCAAATCATCATGAATCAAAGAAAATGTGTGAATCATTTCAATTGCAGCAGCAGCTGGCATTGCCTGTTCTTCTGTTCCACCGAACATCTTGCAAAATTCTAATACCAATACGGGGCGAATCCGCTTTCCGCCAGCTTCCAGAGAATACCGCATGGCTTCTACAACAGAAGTTCGCTGCAATGCACTGATGGCATCATCCGGCAGCAATTCCTGCAACGCTGCTTCCACCTTTTTTCCATCCTGCTGCAACAACTGTTTCATTTCTGACTCTGTCATCATGAGAAATCCTCCTCTTCTATGGTCAAGGAAAATTGTTTTTCTGCTTCCTGCAATGCCGTCTGGCAGGCATCTGACAATTGAACACCTTTTTGATACAAAGCAAGTGCTTCTTCCAGCGGCAGTGTGGATTGTTCTAACTGCTCTGTGACTTGCTGCAATTGTTTCAAGTTTTCTTCAAAAGTCATGTTTCTTCCTCCTGTGCAAGCACTTGCACTGAAATCGTTCCGTGTGCCAACTGAATCGTTAAAACATCTCCGGCTTGCACCGCATCGGCATGGGAGAGAATTTGTTGCCCATGCCGAACAATTGCATATCCTTTGGACAAGATCCGGCTTGGATGATTGCCCTCTAGTTTTGTCTGTTGCAATTGCAGTTGAAATTGTTTTTCCTGCAATAGTTTATGCATCTGTTGCTGTAACCGATGTTGATTTGCCTGTACTTCTTTTTTCAGCCCGGCAATTCGTTTTTCTGGTGCAGCAGCAGACAACAACTTTTGTTGTTCGCTCCATTGCTGTTGTTTCTGCTGTAATATCGCAGCCATCCGAGTTTTCAGCTGTTTTCGATTTGCCTGTATCTGATATTGCAACTCCAACATAGACGGGACTGCCAATTCTGCCGCAGCCGATGGTGTCGGTGCTCGTAAATCCGCAGCGTAATCCGTTAGTGTCTGGTCAATTTCATGTCCAACAGCAGAAATCACCGGAATGGAACAATGGAATACTGCCATAACCACTACTTCCGTTTGAAATGCCTGCAAATCTTCGGCAGAGCCACCACCTCGTCCAACAATTAAAACATCACAATCGGATTGCGATGCTCGCTGAATCGCATGTGAAATAGATTCTGGTGCGGAATCGCCTTGTACCTGTGCTGGAAATAACATCAACTGCACCAATGGAAACCGTCGCCGAATTACCTGTTCAATGTCGTGAATGGCAGCACCGGAAGCAGAGGTTACCACACCAATTTTTTTCGGAAAAGCTGGCAAGGGGCGTTTTCTGGCAGCATCAAATACACCAAGTGCAGCCAGTTGTTTCTTTCGCTGTTCCAATGCAGATTGCTGTGCACCCACTCCATCCATCTGTAAATCTGTAACACAAAGCTGAAACGTGCCCTCTCGCTCGTAGAGGGTTGCGGTTGCAGCTGCAATGACAGAGATTCCATTTGCAAGCGGAATAGAAATTCGGCTCGCTTGATTGCGAAACAAAACTGCTCGAACACTGCTTTCTGCATCTTTCAGAATAAAATAGCAATGCCCCGACCGCTGATTTCGGGTAAATCCGGAAATCTCTCCCCGAATCAATAGGTGCTGTAAATGGCGGTCTTCTTTCAACTGAAAAGCAGCATAGCGATTCAATTGTGTTACTGTTAGAACTGCCATGTTTCGCTCTCCTCTGCCTGTAATGCTGCATAAATCGCCGCTCCAACTGCATTATCACAAGAAAAAGCCGGCTCTGCAAAATAAACATCTCCAGCAGACAACAATTTCTCTCGCATCCACTGGTTTGACATGACCCCACCTGCATAGAGAACGGGTAACTGTCCATATTGTTTTCTTGCAGAGGCTGTCATTTCAAAAACAGTATCTCGAACGCTGGTCAAGCAGAAACGGGCTACATCTTCTGGTTGTTCACCCTGCTTTAACATCGCCTGACAGCGGTTTTCCAGTCCAGAAAGGCAACAATTTCCCTCTCGAATAACAGGCTTTGTACGATATTGTTTCATACTGGCAGCAGCAAGCTGTTCCAATGCAGCCCCACAAGGAAATTGCAATTGCAGCATCAAGCCGACACGGTCAATTGCCTGCCCAGCTTTCAAGTCCAATGATGTTCCAACTTGTGTAATGTTCAAGCACAAATCTGCATCCGGTTCGCAAAGCAGACAATCTGTTGTTCCACCGCTCACATGAAAGGCAAGAAATGGAGCTTTTAAGAAAGAAGGTTTCTTTGCAGAATACAGTGCTGCTAAGATATGCCCGATTTGATGAGAAGTTTCATAAACCGGTACGCCCGTTACGGCTGCCATTCCATATGCCATTGTCTTTCCACACAAAAAGCAAGGCATATATGAGCCTTCGATGTTGCGTGGTCGGATGGTAACACCAATTCCAGTTAGATTCTGCGGTGGATTCGGCAATAATGTCTGTATCACTTCCGGCAGCTGTCGGGTATGATGGAAAACAGCGTCACTCTGCCGCAGTCCTGCCATACCAGATTTTACGGGCAAAAGTTTTTTCGCCTGCCGAACTGTTCCGCTCTCTGCATCGAAAATGGCACAGGATGTTGTGTAATTACTGGTATCCAGTCCTAAAAATTCACGCATGCTGTTCTGTTCCAGTATCCTTTGCATGGTCACGAGCATAATTGCCCAAAACGCCATTGATAAAGGAAATATCTTCCTGATAGCCGTATGCTTTTGCCAGAGAAATGGCTTCTGCAATCGCTGCATTCATCGGCATCTGTGCGTCATAGCGAATTTCATACAATGCCAGTCGTAAAATGCTGAGGTTGACTTTTGGAATCCGGTTGATGACTCTCTTGGTACTGTAAGCAGAGATAATTTCATCCAATTCTGCTTCATGGGCAACCACGCCATTTACCATTTCTTTTACGGCATCGGTAATGGGTAACAGATCTGCTTCTTCTGCAATTTGAAACAGTTCTTCTGCTGTATCATTCTGAAACTGCATTTCAAATAAAATATAAAATGCACATTCTCTCGTTTCGTGTCTTGTCATTTCGTGCTGTGCCATAGTGTCCTCCCTTATGTAAGGTGTATTTTCACGGATGCAGCTTTTCTGTTCCGTTTTGACTTTCTCTTATTATATCGTATTTTTCTCTTTCCGTCAAGTGTTTCCAAAAAACAAAGCTGCCGCATAGGTTCTTCTATGCGACAGCCCATTTCAACTATAAAGTTATGCAAATATCTGCAAGAATTTCAAGAATGCTGTTTTTCCGGCTTCATCCCGTTTGAATACGCCAGCATCACAGAGCACTTGTTCAAAAACTTTTCCGACTTCTGCCTGCAAAATTGCTTCTGCATTTTCTTCGCAGAATTCCGGATGTTGTTTCTGCACTTCTGCTGCCCAGACAGCATGAAAAGCCGTCTGCGGATTGGCTGTTAAATCTTCTTGCTGTAACATTGCTTTCTTCAGCACGTCCAATTCTACTGCCAGTCTTGCTGGAAGAACCGCCAGACCCATGACTTCAATCAAACCGATATTCTCTTTCTTGATGTGGTGCAAGGATGGATTTGGATGGAAAATACCAAGCGGACGGTCTTCCGATGTCCGGTTATTTCGCAAAACCAAATCGCATTCATAGGCATCGCCTTTTTTCCGAGCAATCGGTGTAATCGTATTGTGTGGCGTTCCATCGGTTTCCGCATAGATTCCAACAGCTGCATCGCTGTAACTTCTCCACTGCTCAAGAATCGTATTGCAGGCATCCGACAATTCTTTTCGATTGGTGGAACTTAGTCGAACAACCGACATTGGCCACTTTAAAATGCCAGCCTGTACATTCGGATAAGCTGTCAGAGAAACCGGAATTTCAATCGGTGCACCTGCCATCGGGAACGTATAATGACCGCCCTGAAAATGTTCATGGCTTAAAATAGAACCGCCGACAATCGGTAAATCTGCATTCGAACCGATGAAATAATGTGGCAGGAAATCCAGCACATCAAACAGCTTTTCAAAAATCGCATGATCCACTTTCATTGGAATGTGTGCATCATTGAATACAATGCAATGTTCGTGATAGTAGCCATACGGCGAATACTGCAATTCCCAATTCTGTCCATCAATCTGCATCGGAATCGGACGCAAATTTTGCCGTGCCGGATGATTGGGATTCCCGGCAAACCCTGCGTTTTCGGGGCAGAGCTGACATTTTGGATATGCAGCAGCCTTCTGATTGCGAGCGGCTGCAATATCCCGAGGGTCTTTCTCCGGTTTGGAACGATTGATGGTAATGTCTAGCATACCATATTCCGAGGCATACTTCCACTTTTTATCTTTTGCGATTCTGCCAGCCCGTACATAATTCAGCTTCTGGCTGATGTCAAAATACCAGTCTGTGGCAGCTTCCGGGCTTTCCTGATACCGTTCCTGAAACTTTGCAATCATTTCATGCGGCATCGGTGTCAAGATTCCCATCAGCTTGGTGTCAAATAAATCCCGAGAAGCTGCGGTATCGGCGATAATGCCATTGGAACAAGCATATTCTACCAGCGGCTGTAAGATTGCATCAATGGATGCATCCGGTTCAGTTTCAGCACCAGAAAGCTGCCAATCAGTTAACTGCAAGGCTTCCATCAATTGATTCTGTACAACAAATTGATCAGCCTTTGTTATTAAATTCTGCGTAATCCCATAGTTGATGAGACGCTGTATTGCATCACAAATCATCGAACAACAATCCTTTCTGATTAATTAAGCCTGAAATGAAAATCCGCCAACCGGACGAATCCGTAAAACATAGCAGCTGCCTGCTCCATACAGGGCTTCCATTTCCTTTACATAGTCTTCCGTTACCTTGGTTGGTACAAATGCCTGGATTGTTCCGGCAAATCCACCGCCATGTACCCGAACAGCACCGCTCTTACCTAAAAACCGCTTGCTCATCATAATGCCGAACGGGATTCCCTGTTCAGTTGGTTTGCGACAGGAATAGAGATTTTGCAGCAGATTTGCGGAGGAATCTCCAGACTGCCGAACCAAGTCAAAGAAGAAGTCCAAGTTGTCCGCTGCCAGAGCATTATTTTCCAGCAGTGCACGGCGGTCTTCATCAAAGAAATGTACCGCACGCATAATTGCCCGGTCACTGCAAACACCATGCAATTTCGGGATGGCATCGAAAAATTCTGCCGGTTCGACTTCCCGCAGATACTGTTTTCCGAACTGTTCTGCAACCTGTTTCATCTCCTGCGGAATGCTGACATAGTCTTCCGTCAGGTCGGCATGACTGCCCTTGGTATCCGTAATGCAGATATGATACCCAGCGTGTTCAAAGTCCAGATTGTGTTGTTGAATTTTCGGATTTTCCACATCTGCAAAATCAATATAGACGAATCCGCCGACAGAGCTGACCATCTGATCCATCAAACCGCTGCCCTTTCCAAAATACCGATTTTCTGCATACTGTCCGATTTTTGCAATCTCAACAGCACCGGCTTTTCCTTCGTTGTAATACTGGTCGATAATCGTTCCAACCAGCACTTCAAATGCTGCGGAAGAAGAAAGTCCGCTGCCGCTCAGAACATTGGAAGTCGTATAGGCATCAAAGCCCTGCACGGGAACACCCATTTCTTGAAACCGGGAAACAACACCACGAATCAATGCGGCGGAAGTCCCTTTTTCTTTCGGCTGTGCAGTGAGATCGTGTAAGTCTACATAGTCCTGCGGATAACCAGCTGATTGCAGCCGAATCACATGTTCATCGTGAAATGCCACAATTGCAATTACATCCAAATCTACAGAAGCCGCCAATACACAGCCGTGCTGATGGTCAGTATGGTTGCCGCCAACTTCTGTTCTGCCCGGTGCAGAGAATACAGCGATTTCTTCCCGTTCCGGATACAGGCGAGAAAAATCTTCTATCGCCTGTAAATAACGTGCATGTTGTGCAGAAAGAATCTCATTGGAATCTCCATACAGCTGACACAGCTTTTCATCATACTTTCCCTGCTCAAAATCTGCTTGAAATTGTTTTAGTTTCATGATTATGCAATCTCCTCTGTTATCATGTCTTCGTTGACGGATTCTGTCTGCACAGAAATGGCAGAAACGACTTTTTTCATATATGCATCATTCAGCTTATATTTTTTGCGGTATACAACATATGCCAGCAACATGCCCACTGCCGGAATTACACACATCAGCACCCGAATGGAATTTTGGGTTGCGAGAGATTGGATTTGATTCGGCACATATCCAGTCAAATCCAATGCAAAACCGATGGAAAGAGAAGTAAAGGCAGCTGTCAGCTTCACAATGAGGGTTTGCAAAGAGAATACCACGCCTTCATTCCGAATGCCCAGCTTATATTCTCCGTAGTCTACGACATCAGCCAGAAAGACGGTTGCACAGCCCAATTCCAAGCCAGTACCAGTTTTAACAATGATTCCTGCGATAACAGTTAAAATGATGTTCTGCGGTGCAAAAATACCAGTCAGCAGCAAAATGGTCAAGCCGATTGCCGGAAGAATACATGCAAGCAGGAATGCTTTCTTTCTGGAGAGCATCTTGGTAACCTTCGGGAAAATAATCAGACCAACAACTTCTGCAATTGAGGCACTGATCATGAATGCAGAAAGCATCCCGCTGTTGTTGCAAACATAAGCGAAATAATAGGTTGCAACACCCATGATGAGCTGAATTCCTACATTATACAGAAGAATCAGAGCCACTGCCCAACGAAGTTGGTCATTTCTCTTGATGATAGAGAAAATATCCTTGAATGAAACCTTTTCTGCTTTTTTACCAACTTGCTTTTTTGGCAGATTGATGACAGTAACGGCAATGGTAAAGATAAACGTAGCTGCGATGATCAGAGCGAACCGATGATAACCAGTGTAATCACCGCCCAGCCCCTTGATGATTTGCACACCAAAACCAGCAATAATCAAAGATTGTCCGATGCTGGCAAAAATACGTGGCAGTACGGAAACCTTTTCTCGTTCGTGCGGGTCTGAGGTCAGATTCGGAACGATTGACCAATACGGAATATCCATAATGGTATAAGTCATACCCCAGAGGATATAGGCAACAGCAGCAAAGACACAAAGTGCAACGCCGCTTAAATGGAAATCTGTAAACAGAATAACAAAGACAAACGCATTGACCAGCGTTCCGACTACCAGCCACGGCACAAATTTTCCGAAACGGCTTCTGGTATTGTCTACCAGCATACCCATAAACAAATCATTAAAAGCGTCCCAGATCTTTGCGGCAAAGAACATAA
>ERZ773193.4049-NODE-4049-length-12332-cov-7.229861_pt1 | contig 12332 bp, 10 predicted proteins | sample MGYA00511110_ERZ773193 | MGnify/ENA primary metagenome ERZ773193 (study PRJEB29015, sample SAMEA2737784) | human gut metagenome | biome: human gut; feature: human-associated habitat; material: faeces | place: China | collected 2012 ...
CGTGCCGAAAATACTTGGCTGGAAGCGGCCCGGGAAAATAGGTCGATGCCGACATAAATAACCGATTAAGCTTTGCTTAGTCGGTTTCAATATTCCTCCATAGCTCAGTCGGTAGAGCACGCGGCTGTTAACCGCGGTGTCGTTGGTTCGAGTCCAACTGGGGGAGCCAAAAATCCCGTTCACTTTAGTGGACGGGATTTTACTTTTTACTTCTTACCTCTTCACTCTTACTTCAAATAAAGTTTGATACGGGATTTTTGGGAAGTAATAAGTAAGAAGTAATAGGTAATAAGTTAGGTGTGCCTACGGCACTAATTATAAACGCAAGGTTGATACCTTGCTCTTTTTATTTTATAGTGTTATAATCGTAATAGAAAAGGCGGTAATATTATGGCAGATAGTCCTTTGATTATAAAATCCAAAGAATTTGCTTTAAGGACAAAACATTGCTCAATAAATGCACGGAAGTCAAAAGAATTTTGATTTCTTCTATCAATACGGCAAAGGAGAACAAATGATAATCAAGGCTATTACCGCATCTAATGAAATGTGGAACAAAGTGAAAAATTATGCAGATAGTTGTTCGTGGAAAGCAGGAAAATCATTAGCGAGTGCTATGATGAACAATGGTTTTAAAGATTGGGAAAGAGTTATTGTCGCCCTTAATGATGATGAGATCTGTGGATATTGCACTGTTGCAATAACAGATTGTATTCCTGATGTACATTATACGCCTTATATTGGGTATTTGTTCGTTGACGAAAAGTGGCGTGGGAACAGGTTGAGTCAAAGGCTTATAATATATTCAATGTCATATTTAAAATCGGTTGGTTTTGATAAAGTATATCTAGTGAGTGATCACGAAAATTTATATGAGAAATATGGATTTGACATTATTGATAGGAAAATGTCTCCTTGGGGTTCGGAAGAAAAGATTTATTATCAAAAAATACAGTAGTACTTCATATATATTGGAATTGTAATTGTGCTATTCCGTCGCGTAATCACAAGAAAAAAGCACTTGCGAATGCAGGTGCTTTTTTCAGTTATATTTGCCTATGGCGAGCGGTATTGCTACGCAGTGGTATTATGCTGCGCATAGTGATATTGCCTGCGGCAGCTTTATGCGAATAAAATACCACTATGCCAACGGCGAATATCACTTTTGCGTTAGCAAAAATGTCACGCCGAGGGAGATTCGGCATATCACTCGTTTTTTCTCCTTAAATTTGAAAAATTTTTTTCAAGATGAGTTTATAGATGCCAAACAGCAAATAATCCATTCCTGTTGGATTTGAACTCTCGAACAATTTAATATCAATAAAATCAGGCAGATAGAAATCGAAAAATCTATCTGCCTTTTTCATTCTTAAATCGGAGGGATGTAAGTACGCCGATTTTTACAGTTTTACATCACCGAATGTTATCTTTGCAGTCTTTAAATAGAGTAGTTGTATTTAGAATTATGCACTTTATTAGTCCGGTTCCTTTTTCTTACGAATAAGAGTGAAAATGCATACTGCAAAAGGAATAAGGCTCGCTGCGCTGATACAGACGAGTTTGTCGCCTGCAGTTTTCGGAATCTCGGGGCTCTGCATGTCTGCGGAAACGGACGAATTTTCAGCGACTGTAGGTTCAGTCGGTTTTACCGGGTCGCACGGCTCTGTCGGATTAGTTACAGGCGGTGCGACAGGTTTTAATTCTAAACCGTTTATTGCATCTGTAATTGCTTGTGTTTGTGCATCTACCTCTGCTTGCTCGGTGATGTTTTTATTTGACATATCAACTGCCAAAGCTTCGTCAACTTTTGAGAAATCCAAATAGTCATCTTGATTAAGTGATTTTGCTTGTTCAACCGCTTTGTCGTATTCGGTGTAATCCGCAGGCTTGTATTCAAGTGCTGAAATTGCGTTTTGCAGCTGCTCGGCGTAAGAGTCTACTGACTCCTGCTTTGTAATATCCAAGCCGTAATCAATATCGTTTAATATTTTGTTCAAGGCATTAACGGTTTCATCTGTGTAATATTCCAAATGCTCGGGAACGGTATTGATTTGCTCATTAACCCGTGAATAATCGGCAGGCTTCAAAACAAGGTTATCCAAAGCGGCTTTGATTTTTGCCGTCTGCTCATCAACGATGTTTTGCTGTGCGTTTGACAATCCGCTTATGTCAGCCGAAAGTGCTTCGTCAAGAGCAGTTAAATCTTGATATAAACTGCGGTCTATTGCATTTGCCTGTGCCACAACTTTGTCGTATTCCGAATAATCAGCGGACACAAATGTTGTGTTCTCGCAAACGCCTGTGCGTATCTCGATTGAGTCATATCCCACATCGGTACTTGTTACAACACAATAATAGTATGGATATGCAGGATAATCGATAGGGTTAAAGTCCTTATCCGTTGCACCGTCAATGGGCGTACCTGCGGTATTATCCGCTGTAAAACTACCGTACCACTGATAAGTGCGATTGAAGCCGATTACATCTGCGGTTAAAACTCCGTCCGCATCGGTATATTTTTCGGGCAGTGGGGTAAGCACAGCAGTATCCTGCGAAATCTCAATGAATGTATGCTCGTTTTCGTTTGCCCATTGCTCCGCATATGTTCCTTTTGTACCGTAAACCTTGTAATTTCTGCCCTTTGTATCTTCCGTACATTCTCTAAATGTTGAGGGCATAGAAATTATACAGCCTTCCGTCTGTGGCAGGCTCTGTGCGGTTTCAAGGTGTGAAAGCTCTATGCGAGCAGTCAGATATTTTCCAAAAGCATCCTTTTCAATTTGAGTTATACTGTCAAAACGGAAAAAACGAGGTTTGGCAATTGGATTTACTCCGTATGAACCAAAAGCCTGTTTGGGAACGGTAAGAAGTGCCGGCATATTTACATACTTCAATTCAAAACAATTATAAAATGCTTTTTCTTCTATTGTTTTTATATAAGGAAAATCAGCTTTTAATATTGCTGTATCATTAAGTGCATAAGCGGTTAAATTTGTAATAAGCGGCATTTCTACACTTACTAATCGAGAACAGGAGTCGAATACACCATTATTTCCCCAAATTTCATTGATTATTGTGCATTGCGGGAAATATACCTTTTCCAATCTTGAACATTGTCCGAAAGCACTATCATCAATTTCTTGTACCTCTGGACCGTAGAAGGATATGATTCGTGAATACGAAAAGGCGTCCCCTTCAATGATTTTAACATTGGGGAAATAGCCTACGCAAAACTTTGCAGCAAGATTAAAAGCCTGATCTTGAATACATTCGGCGACAGGAAATTCGACATACATAATATTGGACTGTGAAAAAGCACCTGATTTGACAGTAACTATACCTTCACCACGAACAAATTCTATTGTTGAGTTTTTTGCGAAAGCACTTACAGGGATTTCTGTTACACTTTCAGGAAGCGTTAGTCCAATCACAGTGTTAAACGCACCTTTAGAAAATCCTGTAACTTCAATTCCGTTTATTGTTTCAGGGACATATAAATCGGAGATATTCCCATTATATTTTGTAACGATACCGTCATTAGTGATTTCAAAATTATCATCGCTGTCTGTATATTGAATGCGTGGCGTTGTCTCGACTTCATCGCTATAATATCCACCATCTGCATAATATGCAACTGCACGGATGCGTGTGCACTGTGTGATTTGAAACGGTTCTGTATATACATTGGCATTCTCTAAAGCAGGGTACATGCCGTCTGTTGTATACAAAATGATTGCATCTTCATCCGGGCAAGTGATTGTGCAGGTCTGCTCACCGACATAGACTTTATCCTTTAAATTAATCTCATTAGGTGCGGCGAGTTTTTCCAGACCGAGAGCATTACAAAACTGAATCATCCCAACACCGTCCCACAGAGAATGGTAATTATTCATAAATCTACCCTGTGAAGATTGGCTTTCGTTATACCGTTTAACATCAAAGGAGGTTCCTTTTAATCGGGTATCTATCTCGTCAACTGTTATTTCCGGGTTAGTTGATTTTAAAATCGCACCCAAAGCAGCGGCGCACGGAGCCGAATAAGATGTACCCGAAAATCTGGCGTAACGATTTCTGGGAATTGCTACTGCTATATGTTCTCCGGGAGCAGAAATATCAGAATTTAAAGTCAAGGTATTCATAAATGTAGTTGCATTATTAAAATCAGTAGCAGATACGGCGATGCATTCAGGTATATTCGCAGGTGCAGCATGCGTTTCAATGCGTCCTGAATTTCCCACGCACGCAAAGACAGGAATGTTTTTGGAATAAGCTTTCAAAACACATTTTCTGATTAGTGATACATCACTCAAAGATGTAAGACTTGTGTTGATAATATCACATTTTTCAATTGCCGCTAAAAGTCCGGCACTAATTGCAGTAACGGTCAAATTTTCGCCATCACCAACTTTATATACAGCTACCTTCACGTTTTTTGGCGAATTATTTACAATAATACTGCTGACAGTTGTTCCGTGATAAAATGCCTCGGAATCCATTTCATCGTCTGCGTTACCGGAAGAAGACACATTAAAATATGTTCGCTCTACCCGACCTTCAAAAATTTCATGGTTGTAGTCTATGCCTGTGTCCACAACACCGACAATAACTTCTTTCATAGGAATGTTTGACTTTGCAAGATATTCCTGCAATCTTTTTGACTGTGTTCTGTCACGGCTCCAATCGTTTAAAAATTCATCTTTTGGGATAATATCTGGGTTATCAGGAGTACTGTCAGCGTAAGTACAAACTAAGTCCAAATCAACCTCTATTACATTTTTTTCGTTCTGCAATTGATTGTATGCAGACATAGCCGCTTCGGGACTTTCATATTGCAAAATATGAAAGTCCTCAAAGCCGCTGACATCCTCTAACGCGCCGCATTTGTCAAAATTACCATCAGCACGAATAATCAATCGGGCTGTCTGGAAATCCTGTAAAGTATATTCAGGTTTAGTGCTGTCTGTGACTTCTTCTGAATTTCGAGCAGAAAAAGCTTGAATTTGTACCGTTTCATCCTCTTCGGGGGTAACAAACTCTTTCCCCTTATCATACTCATGTGTCAGTTCAACAATGCCGTCAATGAAATTGTTTATTCCTTTTGACTCTTTTTCTTCCTCCGCATAAACGGCAAAGCCTGTAAGTGCAGATGACATTGCAATAACAAATGCAATTAAAATACTTATTGCCCTTTTCACAAATTCCAACCCGCCTTTCAACCTACTTTACATTTTGCTTGCAAGGTAATCATAACATAAATCCTATTTAATTTTCAACAATTCATTATTTGCAACTTTAAAATTTAATTTTATCTACTAATATGATTATTATCGTTAGTTCAAGTCCTCGTTACAATTTGCAAAAGGTATCTCTTTTATATCATCTTTACAAAAATCCTCATTCGAAAGAATGGGGATTTTTACTTTTTTGTTTTATGTTTTTGTGTTACAATAAATAAAACAAAGTTTGACATCGGAGTGTAGTAATGAACAGTACGGTAAAAAAAGTAATGACGCTGTTTATGGCGATAGGTGCACTGTTTTTTATTATCGGCTGCGTTATAGGTTTCAGGTCGCTTAACCGCAAAAATATGACTGCTGCCGAGGCTGAAATTATCAGGATAACGACCGAGAGAGGCGCCGATGATGAGACAAACCATCGAGTCTATGTCGCATTTGATGTTGACGGTGAAGAGCATATTACCGAAATAGGTACTTATATGAGCTCGTATCGTGTCGGAAAGATAATTAAGATTTACTATGACAACGATAACCCCGACAGAGTTGCTGTCGGCGACGATTACGGAATATCAATATTTATATGTGCTTTCGGCTTTATATTTATTGCGGTAGGCGGCTTAAGCCTTATAAAAGAACACCGTGCTTATAAGCGGTATCTTAAAAATTCAAGGACGGTTTACGCGACGTACACCGAAGTCAGCATAAATGAAAATTATTCTGTCAACGGTCACAATCCGTATGTCGTGCTCTGTGAATGGACCGATCCCGTAGACGGAAAGGCTTACGTTTTTGTAAGCCCCAATCTCTGGTTTGACCCTACGGATTTAATTGCCCGCAGAAATATTACATCATTTCCCGTGCAGATAGATTCGGAGGACCCGTCCTATTATTATGTCGATATAAGCTGTCTGCAAAATCGCACCGACGAATAATGCGGCAGACGCAATAAATTCAATTTCAGTATAGAAAGAAGTATAGCCGATGGATATTATGGAATTATTAAAGACCAGGCGTACATACCGCAGATTCAAGCAGGACCCCGTGCCCGACAGCGTGGTAGAGGATATTTTGACTGCTGCGCGATATGCTTCAAGTGCGGCGAATAAACAACCGCTCTCGTTTGTTGTGGTGAAATCACCGGAAGCGGTTAAAAAGACCTTTTCGTATACAAGATGGGCGGGCTATTTGCCGCCTGAGGTGGGACAGCCCAAAGAAGGAGAAGAGCCGACGCTGTTTATAGGAGTGGTTGAAAACCTCGATATAAATAAAAACTGCGATACGGACGCGGGACTTGCCATTTCCAATATGACGCTTGCGGCGTGGGATAAGGGCGTCGGAAGTTGTGTTATAGGCGCCTGTAACAAGGTAAAGCTGTCTGAGCTTTTCGGACTCACGGAAAATCAAACGCTCCATACTGTGGTCGCATTCGGTTATCCTACACATAAAAGCATAATAAAAGACATAAATGACGAAGACGTGAAGTATTTCATCGACGGTAACGGCGATTACGTTGTCCCGAAACGAAAAACCGAAGATGTAACAAAATATTTGTGATTTAGGTCGCATATACGGCTTGATACGCAGTATATACAAAACGGGAGGTGAAAATTTTTCACCTCCCGTTTTTTGCTTTCAGCAATTGCCCTTGTTTTTTATACCGCGCATAATATGCGTAAATATCGGCGAGACTGCACTCTCGTAAGTATTTCCGCCGAGAAGAAGCTCCGTAACTTTGATTTCTCCGAGTCTTTCCTTGGGGACAGTATAGGGATTTTCGGAGAGAATTGCCATATCGGCGATTTTTCCCGTTTCCAGAGAACCGCGGTCCTTTTCGTCAAATGTGGCGAGGTACCCGTTGTAGGTGCACATTCGCAGGGCGTCTTTTACGGACAACGCTTCTTCGGCGCAGGAGTGATTGCAGGCCTTGTACATCCAGTTAATGGGGTCGGGCGTTGTGCAGGGCGCGTCCGAGCCCGCCGAAAGCCTTATACCGTTTTCGGAGAAAGTCTTAATCGGATTTAGTCTTTTTGAGCGCGCGCCGAGTATCTCTTTGAGATATTCATCCGGCTCTTGTCGCCAGTCGATGAATGCGGTTTGCACCGATAATGAGATGTTGTATTTTTTGCATATTTCAATGCCCTCTTCGGTGGGCAAACACGCGTGAATTATTGTGTGACGGTGATCTTCTCTCGGATAATCGTCAAGGGCTGATTTCAAGGCTCTTGTCGCCTGATTAAAAGCCCTGTCACCTATTGCGTGCATCTCTATCTGTAAGCCCGCGCGGTTTGCTTTTTTACAAAATTCCGTCACCTTTTCGTCGGAATAATATAAAACTCCGCAGTCGTTACTGTTTTCATACGGTGTGAGAAGAGATGCGTCTTTTGAGCCGAAGCAACCGTCGAGAGCTGTTTCAAAGCATCCGCCGATTCTTGTAAGACCGCGTTTGATTACCTTTTCGGTATCCATGGTTTGGAAAAATACACGATATTGCATACCGTTTTTCAACCCCGCACCGAAATAGCGTTCCATATCGACGTCCAAATCGTGAGAAAATCCGACGCCGCTGACGCTGTGTATCATTCCTATGCCGACAGAGGCCATATAGTCGGCTGCCTTTTGCATATTCTTTATAAGGTGCAACGGTGAAACAGAATTGGTAACATAATCTGAAACGGCAAAAAACGCTTCTTGATTCATTTCGCCTGTATCCTCGTGAAAGCCGCGAAGACCTTTTATTTTATCACGGATTTTATTTAAAAGAGCGGTGTTTATAACGCAGGCGTGACCGTCGTATTTAACTATAAACACAGGCTTGTCGGGGCAGACGCGGTCAAGCTCGGTGCGCCTGACAAGATGACCGTCGGACACCGAATACGGAGAGGCTCCGAAGCCTATAATTATTTTTTCCTTACTTTTTCGGACGTGAGACTGCAGCATTTCAAGTATTTCCGAGTTGCTTTTTGCCTCCATAACGTTAAGACCGGCATAAAAAGTGGCAAAGCTCGCAAAATGTATATGAGTATCGGCAAATGACGGGACCAACGCCTTTTCACGAAGCTCTATCGTCTTTGCGTCTTTAAAAGTCTCCGGCAGACTGTCACCGACATAAACTATCCTGCCGCAATTTTCAACAAGATATTCGGCGACGGTATCGTTTTTATCTACCGTAAGTATGTTTCCGTGATAAACTTTCATATTTTTTACTCCTAAATAAAAAAGAAGCGAGCTGTACAACTCGCTTCTTTGCTTTAAATCATTATATTATCGCAAACCGTATTTGTCAACAATTATTCTGTTTTGCACACAATACCGCTTTGGTGTTTATCACTTTTCGGGGAATTGTTTATTGCCGATTTCGTGTTTGTGTGATATTATTAACTTGATGATGTATCCGATTTGTCGCAGAGAAAACCGGGTGCAATTTATAAGTGTATTATGGGAGTTGGAACAAATGTTAAAGCAAAAAGAAATGCCGGCTGTCGGCGAAAAAATAGCAGTTATCAAGACCGACAAGGGCGATATTAAGGTGAGACTTTTCCCGGAGGAAGCACCCAAAGCGGTTGAAAACTTTGTTACGCACGCTGAAAACGGGTACTATGACGGACTTATATTCCACAGAGTAATAAAGGATTTTATGATTCAGGGCGGTGACCCCAAGGGTACCGGAACGGGCGGCGAGAGCATTTGGGGCAAGCCGTTTGCCGATGAATTTTCAAGCGAGTTGCACAATTTCAGAGGCGCGCTTTCCATGGCTAATGCAGGCCCCAATACAAACGGCAGTCAGTTCTTTATAGTTCAGGCGGATTCAGTTTCCGACGACCTTGTTGATCAGCTTGAAACCGCTTCGGAAAAGCTTTTCCCTCTCGAGGCTGTGCGCGAATACGAGAATAACGGCGGCACTCCGTGGCTCGATTATCATCACACGGTATTCGGCCAGGTCTTTGAGGGAATGGATGTCGTTGACGATATAGCAAATGTCAAGGTGGATTTCTTCCAAAACAAGCCGTTAGAGGATGTAAAAATACAGACAATAGAAATAGTCGAGAATTAAGGGCGCAAAACGCCCTTTTTTCGTAATATGCAAAGAGGAGCTTTTATGTTATTTAAAAATATCGGTATTGTTGATGAAAACTTTGATTATGTAAAATCAATGTTCGTGGAGACAAAGAACGACAGAATTGTTTATGTTAGCAGCGTCCGCCCCGAAAATTATGAAGGCGAAGAATACGACGGTACCGGCAAGGTGCTGATGCCCGGCTTTGTAAACGCACATTCGCATTCGCCGATGACGCTTTTGCGCGGCTATGCCGAAAACCTGCCGCTTCAGCGTTGGCTGAATGAAAAGGTTTTTCCGTTTGAGGACAGAATAAAGGGCGAGGATGCATATTATTCGTCAATGCTTGCGATAGCCGAAATGCTCCGATACGGAACCGTATCTTTTTCCGATATGTATTTCTTTTCCGAAAATGTCGCGAAAGCCGTAACGGACAGCGGTATTAAATGTAATTTCAGCCGCGCAATAACGAGCTTTGAGGATACCGATATTGAAAATCTGCAAAGCTTCCGCGAAAGTGAAGATATAGTAAAGCGGTTTCACAATGCCGCAGACGGCAGACTTAAAATAGATATGAGCCTGCACGCCGAGTATACAAACAGAAGAACAATAATTGAGCAGTTCGCCGAAAAGGTCCGCGAGAGAGGGCTTAGGGCGCACATACACCTGTCTGAAACGAAGAAAGAACACGAAGAATGTAAGGCGAAGTACTCGTTAACTCCGACGCAGCTCTTTTATAAATGCGGAGTTTTTGACGTGCCGACAATTGCGGCTCATTGTGTTTGGGTTGAGGACGGAGATATTGAGCTTTTACGCGAAAAGGGCGTGACGGCAGCCACGTGCCCGGCGAGTAACCTGAAGCTCGGCAGCGGTATATGCGATGTCTACAAGCTCTTAAAAAGCGGCGTCAATGTGGCAATAGGTACAGACAGCGTCGCCTCAAACAACAATCTTAATATGATAAAGGAAATGTTCCTTTGCGCGCTTTTGCCGAAAGGTCTTCATAACGACGCCTCGGTGGTTTCCGAACGCGATATTTTAAAAATGGCTACCGTAAACGGTTACAAGGCACAGGGCAGAGAGGACAGCGGTGCAATAAAAGAGGGATACAAAGCTGACCTTTGCGTTTTAAACATCGAGAGTGAGCATATGTATCCGCAAACCGATATGATAAATAACCTTGTATATGCCGCAGACGGTGCCGATGTTGTGCTGACTATGGCGGACGGAAGAGTGCTTTATAAGGACGGAGAATTCACAACGATTGACATCGAAAAGGTCAAAAGCACCGTAAATGCCGCAGCGAGCAGAATTATAAGCGAGGTAAAGAAAAATGGCTGACATCATAGAGCGAAACGCAGATTATATAAGGTCGAAAATAACCGAAATACCGAAAACAGCCATAGTTTTGGGCTCGGGGCTCGGCGATATGGGCGAAAAAATCGAAAACCCCGTGTATATAGATTACGGCGAGCTTGAAGGCTTTGCCGTATCTACCGCTCCCGGTCACAAGGGCAGATTTATCGTAGGCAGGCTTTCGGGGAAACCCGTTATTTGTATGCAGGGCAGGCTTCACTGCTATGAGGGTTGGGAGCTTGATAAAGTCGTATTGCCGATAAGAGTTATGCGTGCCCTCGGAACGGAAAATCTGATACTTACCAATGCCGCCGGCGGAGTTAATCTCGACTTTAAACCCGGGGATATTATGCTTATAACCGACCATATCAATTTTATGGGCAGAAATCCGCTTGTGGGAAAAAATGATGATAGCGTAGGCACACGTTTCCCGGATATGTCGTTTGCATATAATCCGTCACTTCGTGAAATTGCCGAAGCATGCGCCGCAAAAACGGGTACCGACCTTAAAAAGGGCGTATATCTCGGCTGCCTCGGGCCGTCGTATGAAACACCGGCGGAAATTCGTGCATTTCGTATACTCGGAGCGGACGCAGTCGGTATGTCCACCGTTCCGGAGGTAATAGCCGCCAATCATTGCGGATTTAAAGTGCTCGCTTTTTCTCTTATCACAAATATGGCGGCAGGAGTTTTAAAACAGCCGTTAAGCGAGGAAGAGGTGCTGACTACGGGTAAACTCAAGGCTCGCGAAATGCAAAAGCTCATTTCGGAGATACTTCTGAATTTGTGATTTTACGGTGCAAATCTTCTTCCGAAAGCTCGTTATAAAGCAAAAAAACATTGACACAAAGCGAAAACTGTGATATTATAGTTTTCGCCTAATACGGAGAGATACCGAAGTGGTTATAACGGAACGGTCTTGAAAACCGTCGTACGGCAACGTACCGTGGGTTCGAATCCCACTCTCTCCGCCACTTAGAAGAGAAAGCGGATTTTCCGCTCTCTCTTTTAACAATCGAATAGTGTCATAGACGCTACCAATGCAGAAGTACTCAAGTTGGTGACGAGGCGCCCCTGCTAAGGGCGTAGGTCGGGCAACCGGCGCGAGAGTTCGAGTCTCTCCTTCTGCGCCAAAAGACACTGAGGTTTTTTCCTTAGTGTCTTTTCTTTTTGTTCGCAACTTCTCACCCGGGAGAGACGAGAACGCTACCGTCCATCTTTTTGCGCAGCAAAAAGGGACATACAATGGGATCGTTCGCGCAGCGAACAGACAGGGCAGCGCCCTGTCGAGTCTCTCCTTCTGCGCCAAAAGGTATCAAGGATTTTCCTTGGTACCTTTTCTTTTTGTTTGCAACTTTCCACCTGGGAGCGACGAGAACGCTACCGTCCATCTTTTTGCGCAGCACTTCCCCGCTTTCCAAATAAAAGCAGAAAATCCCGGCACAGATGTGCCGGGAAAGCAAATATAAGAAGAGATAAAAGTAAAAGTCCCAAAGACTTACGCCTTTGGGACATTGGAGGCACCACCCAGATTTGAACTGGGGCATAAAGGCTTTGCAGGCCTCTGCCTTACCACTTGGCTATGGTGCCGGGAAAAGAATGGGCACAATGTAGAATACAAAGTGCCCGATGGAGCGGATTACGAGACTCGAACTCGCTACCTCCACCTTGGCAAGGTGGCGCTC
>ERZ773193.4056-NODE-4056-length-12315-cov-16.272431_pt1 | contig 12315 bp, 8 predicted proteins | sample MGYA00511110_ERZ773193 | MGnify/ENA primary metagenome ERZ773193 (study PRJEB29015, sample SAMEA2737784) | human gut metagenome | biome: human gut; feature: human-associated habitat; material: faeces | place: China | collected 2012 ...
ACTGCAAGAAGCACAACATGACTCTGTGGGATATGATGGTATCCATGTATGAGAAGTACGGTTACTTCAAGGAGACCCAGTACACCATCACCATGAAGGGTATCGATGGCGCAAGACAGATCGCCGAGATCATGGAGAAGCTTCGTAAGAACCCTCCTAAGGCATTCGGAGATCTGAAGGTAGAGAAGTTCCGTGATTACCAGAACGATGTGATCATCGACATGGAGACCGGAGAGAAGACTACCACAGGACTTCCCAAGTCCAATGTTCTGTACTTCGAGCTTCCTGACAATGCATGGTGCTGTGCACGTCCTTCCGGAACCGAGCCCAAGATCAAGTTCTACATGGGCGTCAAGGGAACCAGCTTAGAGGATGCACAGGCTAAGGTAGAGAAGCTGACTGAGGATGTAAAGGCAGTACTGTAAGGCAGTGCTCCATAAATCATATTAGTTTTCAAAAGAGCGAATCGCCCGAGCAGGGCGGTTTGCTCTTTTATGAAAAGCTGGAGGTATCTGTGGCAAAGCTAAACAAGGCAAACCTTAAGAAAACTCTATATTATCTGCAACGTAACGGCCTGAGGGAAACCTGGATCTCTGTGAGGGAGCGCCTGACAGAGACAGACCGCTATTTTTTTGTGCCCTGTTCGGAAGCAGAGCTGGTAAGGCAGAGTGATAGAAAATGGGAGAAGCCGATTACGTTCAGTATTGTGGTACCCTTATATCGAACCCCGGAAGCTTATCTGAACAGAATGATAACAAGCGTTATGCAACAGAGCTATCCCCATTGGGAACTGATCCTGGCAGATGCCACGGAGGATCACAGTGTGGAGGAGGTACTGAAGCAGCAGGGATTCCTGAAGGAGCAGCCGACGGATGGCGAGACAGAACCTGTCGCAGCAGATCCCAGGCTCCACTATGTGCATCTGAAAGAAAATGCGGGAATCGCTGCTAATACCAATCAGGCGCTTCCCTATGCGAAGGGAGAGTATATCGGTCTGTTGGATCATGATGATGTATTGACACCGGATGCGTTGTACGAAATGGCTGATGCGATCATCAAAGCATATGACAGAGGTGTCAAAGTCGCCTTCGCTTATTCGGATGAGGATAAGTGCGATGGAGAAGAGACCAGATACTATGAGCCCAATTATAAAGAAGAATTTAATTACGATTTAATTCTCAGCAATAACTATATCTGTCATTTTCTGGTAATGGAGAGTAAATTGCTGAAAAGCCTGCAATTCCGTCCGGAATTTGACGGTGCCCAGGACTATGATCTGATACTGCGCTGTGTAGCCGAAGTGCTGACAGAGGGAGGGCAGACTGCGGAGAAGAGAATACTCCATATTCCGAAGGTGCTGTATCACTGGAGATGTCATGAGGCATCCACAGCAGCCAATCCAAACAGCAAAAAATATGCGTATGATGCGGGGATGAGAGCATTGCAGGATCATGCGGACCGCCGTCATATCCCGGCCACCGCGACAGAGACCAGACATGTAGGATTTTATCGGTTAAAATATAAAGAAGTATGGGAAGCCAGGTCGGATGTGGCAGCTGTAGGCGGCAGAGTATTGTCCGGGAAGAATGGCAAGATCATCGGCGGCAGAATGACGGCAGACGGAACCGTATTTTATGAAGGACTGCCGAAGGGATTCGGCGGATATCTGCACCGCGCGGAGCTGTCCCAGGATGCGGAAGCGCTGGATCTTCGCTGTATCCGTATCCGGCCCGAATGCAGGGAAGTGTTTGAAAAAATCGTGGGAGTTCCGTATACCGAGATTCGGAGACTACCGGAAGAACAGCCGATATTTAATATTACTACGCTGCCGGAGGGTGCGGATATCCGAACCTTAAGTCTGCAGTTGTCCGAAGCGTTACGGCAAAGAGGAAGATTACTCTATCTGCCGGAATATCCGGAGGAGTTTAAACCATTATGAGTGAAATAACGGTTGTTATACCAAATTACAACGGAATGAAATATCTGGCAGAGTGCATGACTTCTCTGTGCAGAGAGCAGCAAAATGCCCCCGGATATGAAGTGCTGATCATCGATAATGCTTCCGTGGACGGCAGCGTGGAATATCTGCAAAAGGAATGGTGTGGGGAAGGTGTGCGCCTGATATCTTTACCGGAAAACACCGGATTCTGTCATGCAGTGAATCTGGGGATCCGGGAAGCGAAGACACCATATGTGATCCTTCTGAACAATGATACAAAGGCAGAAGCCGGTTTTGTAAGAGGCTTATATGATGCTATCCGTGAAAATGAAAAGATATTTTCCGTCAGTGCGAGGATGCTGATGTGGGACAGACCGGAGCTCATTGATGATGCCGGAGACCGTTACTGCGTGCTGGGCTGGGCCTATTCCCGGGGGAAGGGACGACCGGCGGCGGATTATGATAAGTCTGTCCCGGTGTTTTCCGCCTGTGGCGGTGCCGCAATCTACAGACGATCCGTATTTGAAGAGATCGGTTATTTTGATGAAGAACATTTTGCCTATCTGGAAGATCTGGATATCGGCTACCGTGCCCGGATCTACGGCTATGAGAACCGGTATGAACCGAAGGCGGCTGTGTTGCATTATGGCAGTGCTTCCACGGGATCCAGATACAATCCCCGGAAAACGTTACTTGCGTCTGCCAACAGTATTTATGTGATCGGCAAGAATATGCCGCTTTTGCAGTGTATTCTGAACCTGCCGTTTTTTTTGCTTGGATTTGGCATAAAGTTTTTGTTTTTTTGTAAGAAAAGAATGGGAAAACTATATCTGAAAGGACTGGCAGCTGGCCTGAAAAGATCTGTAGGAACCACGGGAAGACAGCACAAAGTTCCCTTCCGGTGGCATCATCTGTGGAATTATGTGAAGATCCAGTGGCAGCTGTATTTCAATGTGTTTCGAATTCTTATGAAATCTTAAGAAATGGCTTCATAAATTCTTAAGTTGAGAAAAAAACATCGTTATTGTAGAATGAAATCGTTAAAAAGAAGCTTTTCAGACTTACAGATTGGGTGACCCATATGATAAAAGACAACCAGAAAGTCTTTAACAGGCTTCTTGTGATAATGGATGCGCTGATCACAGCCATATCCTTTGTCCTTGCCTATTATATCAAATTTTATATATTGAACGACGGTCCCGGGATCGGTGTCCTGCCTGTGCAGGAGTATTATAAGCTGCTTCCTTTTATTGTACCCGGATATATGTTTCTGTATTACCGGTGCAGCGTGTATTCCCCGAAGCGAACCGTCCGCCGCAGACATGAGATTTACAGCATTCTGCAGGCAAATACCATCGGCCTGGCGGCATTGATCATTATCCTGTATATGATCATCCGTGAGATTAACTTTTCGCGATCCGTCATGGCAATTTTTTATGTGCTGAATGTATTTCTGACTTCGGTATCCCGCATCATAATGCGAAAAGCGTTGCGGACACTCCGGAAAAAGGGATACAATCTGAAGCATATTTTGCTGGTGGGATATTCTAGAGCAGCAGAAGAGTATATTGACAGAATCTTAAGCAATCCCCAGTGGGGATATGTGGTATGCGGTATTCTGGATGAGCACATTCCGGGAGGGACCACCTATAAGGGAGTGAAAGTCCTGGGAACGTTGGGGAATCTGGAGTATATTCTTCCGGAGAACAAGCTGGACGAGATCGCGATCACGCTTTCCCTGAAAGATTATGATTATCTGGAAGGTGTTGTGGATATCTGTGAGAAATCCGGCGTGCATACGAAATTCATTCCCGACTACAGCAGCCTGATCCCCAGCAGACCTTATACGGAGGATCTCATGGGACTGCCGGTGATCAATATTCGGTATGTGCCGCTGACCAACACCGGAAATATGATGATCAAGAGAGCTATGGATATTGTCGGTTCCGTGTTCGGCATCATCATTACGTCACCGATCATGCTGCTGTCGGCAATTTTGGTAAAATGTTCCAGTCCGGGACCTGTGATCTTCAGGCAGGAACGGGTAGGACTTCATAATAAGTCATTTTACATGTACAAATTCCGCAGCATGGCAATGCAGACCGCAGCGGAGGAGAAAAAGGGCTGGACGGTGCGAAACGATCCCAGAGTCACCGGAATCGGCAAGATCTTAAGACGGACCAGCATTGATGAACTTCCGCAGCTGTTCAACATCCTGAAAGGAGATATGAGCCTGGTGGGACCGAGACCGGAGCGCCCTCAGTTCGTGGAAAAGTTCAAGGAAGAGATCCCGAGATATATGGTAAAACATCAGGTGAGACCGGGGCTCACGGGATGGGCGCAGGTCAACGGTCTGCGTGGTGATTCTTCCATCAAGAAGCGGATCGAGTATGATATTTATTACATTGAGAACTGGACTTTGGGGTTTGACATTAAGATCATTCTTATGACGTTTTTCACAGGATTTATCAATAAAAATGCTTATTAACACAAGGAGAAGACAAGATGGCAACAAATTCTAACTACAATGGCGGCTATGGTCAGAGACCAGCCGGAAGCGGAAGAAGACCTTCCGGGAATGGACAGAGACCTGCGGGACAGCGACCTTCCGGAAATGGACAGCGACCTGCGGGACAGCGACCTGCCGGCAACGGACAGAGGACAACATCCGGCAACGGACAGAAGAGAGTATCTGCCAAGCAGCGCGCTGCCAAGAAAAGAAGAAAGGTTATCATCTTCGGTGTAGAGATTGCGGTTATCCTGATCATGGTGGCAGTACTGTATCTGGTAATGACCCACACAAATAATGAAGGCCCCAAGGTAACGGTATTAGAGACGGAAGAGCTCCGGATTCCGGAAGAAGTACAACAGGACGAAGCAATGAAGGGGTATATGAACATTGCACTGTTCGGTGTGGATGCGACGAAGGACAGCCAGCTGTACAAGGGCAGCCGAAGCGACAGTATTATGATCGCCAGCATCAATATGGATACCGGCGATATCAAACTGGTCAGTGTATATCGTGATACGTATCTGAACATCGGCACGGACTCCTATCAGAAGTGTAACGCGGCTTATTCCTATGGCGGAGCGGAGCAGGCAGTCAAGATGTTAAACATGAATCTGGATATGGATATTACGAACTTTGTAACCGTAGGCTATAAGGGACTGAGTGAAGTGATTGACGGTCTGGGCGGTGTCTATATCGATGTGGACTCTGAGGAAATCAAGCATATCAATAACTACCAGATCGGTATTGCAGAGGTCTTAAAATGTGACTACACACCGGTAACAGAGACCGGAGTACAGCTGCTAAACGGTCTGCAGGCGACGGCTTACTGCCGTATCCGTTATACCGCAGGTAATGATTTCAAGCGTGCCGCACGTCAGCGTGAAGTGATCCAGGCGATTGAAGATCAGGCGAAGAAGGCCGATTACGATACTCTGTCCAAGGTATTTAACAGTGCCATCGATGATGTTTACACCAGCCTGGATTCCAAGGATATTCTGGATCTGCTGGCTAACATCACAAAATATCGTATTGTGGACGAGGGAGGTTTCCCTGAAGAGACCATGCGTGCCACCGGTAACATCGGTGCAAAGGGAAGCAGTGTAGTACCTTTGGATCTGGAGAGCAATGTTGTATGGCTGCATCAGTTCCTATTTGATGATGCGAACTACACCGTAACCGACAGCGTAAAGGAATACAGTAGAAAGATTGCATCCGATACGGCACCTTATCTGAATAAATAAGAAAAGGAATTGACGAGGGAGTCTTCCGGAGAGCACCGGAGCTCCCTCGTGTCATATGAAAAAGTCTTGTGTAACAGACGGGGATAAAGTATAATAGACCAGAGATTGGGAAAGTAAGGAGCGCTCTGCAATGGAGATCGATGTGATCATTCCCCTGTATAAACCGGGGAAAGAACTATTTACATTATTAGATAAGCTTGACAGCCAGAGCGTGCCGGTACATGAAGTGATCCTGCTGAACACCGAGGAAAAATATTTTGAGCAGCTGATCTATGGAACCAGATTTCTGGAGAAATATCAGAACATTAAGGTATATCATGTCTCCAAAAGAGAATTTGATCATGGCGGCACCAGACGTATGGGTGTGAAAAAATCTTCCGCAGATATTTTTGTCATGATGACCCAGGATGCTATGCCGGCAGATGACAATCTGATCGAACAACTGACGGAACCACTGCGGGATCAGGTGGCGGTATCCTATGCAAGACAGCTGCCGAGAGAAGATTGTGCACCGGTGGAATGTTATACCAGGGACTTTAATTATCCGGCACAGTCACGGATCAAATCCGCAGAAGATCTTAAGACATTGGGGATCAAGACATTTTTCTGCTCCAATGTGTGTGCGGCATACCGACGGGAGATCTATGAGGAACTGGGTGGATTCGTAAAACATACCATATTTAATGAAGATATGATCTATGCGGCGAAAGCGGTGGAAGCGGGGTATGCGATCGCTTATGCGGCGGATGCCCGGGTGATTCATTCCCATAATTATACCAATGTACAGCAGTTCCAAAGGAATTTTGACCTGGGGGTATCCCAGGCAGAACATCCGGAAGTCTTCGCAGCATATCCTTCGGAGTCCGAGGGAAAACGAATGGTGAAAGATGTGACAGCATATTTGCGGGACAATCATATGTCCGGCAAGTTGCCCCATTTTTATATACAATGTGCCTGTAAATATGCAGGTTATCTATTAGGTAAGAACTATCGCAGGCTCCCCGGAAAATGGGTCCTTGCTTTTACTTCCAACAAAGAATACTGGAAACAGAACAGAAAGGATGTATGACTATGTGTGGTATCGTAGGATATATTGGAACAGAACAGGCAGCACCGATCATTTTAGACGGCCTGTCCAAACTGGAATACCGTGGATATGATTCCGCGGGTATGGCTATTTTTGATGGGGAGAAGATCAACACCAAAAAGGCTGTCGGGAGACTTAAGGTTCTGGAAAACCTGACACACGGAGGCGAGTCTATGAAGGGGACTGCCGGTATCGGGCATACTCGTTGGGCAACCCACGGTGCTCCCAGTGATATTAATTCCCATCCCCATATGAATAATGCCGGTACCATTGCTGTAGTACATAATGGAATCATTGAGAACTATATTCCACTGAAGAAAAAGATGCAGGATAAGGGGTATCAGTTCATCTCTGAGACCGATACCGAGGTACTGGCGCATCTGTTAGACTACTATTATAAGGGAAATCCCCTGGAAGCGATCACTAAGGTATTGCATCGCGTAGAGGGCTCCTATGCGCTGGGTATCATGTTTGCCGATCAGCCGGATAAGATCTTCGCTGCCCGCAAAGACAGTCCTCTGATCGTAGGCAAGAGTGAGAGCGGCAGCTTTATCGCATCTGATGTTCCCGCAATTCTGAAATATACCAGAACCGTATATTATGTAGATAATCAGGAAGTGGTGGAACTGAAGAAAGATGGTCTTAGATTCTTCTCAGTGGATGAAGAAGAGATCACGAAAACCCCCGTGACCATCGACTGGGATGCCAATGCTGCGGAAAAGGGCGGCTATGAGCATTTCATGCTGAAAGAGATCTACGAACAGCCGAAGACGATCAACGATACTATTTCTCCCCGTATCAAGGATAATGATATCGTCATCGAAGAACTGAATATGAGCGATGAGGAGATTCAGGAGATCACAAAGATCCATATCGTGGCCTGCGGTTCCGCATATCACACCGGTGTTACCGCAAAATATGTCATTGAAGGTCTGGCAAGAATCCCGGTAGAGGTGGATGTGGCCAGCGAATTCCGTTATCGTGATCCCATCCTGCAAAAGGGCAATATGGTCATCGTCATCAGCCAGTCCGGTGAGACTGCGGATACGCTGGCAGCTCTGCGGGAATCCAAGGCAAAGGGCTTCAAGGTACTGGGGATTGTCAATGTCGTCGGCAGTTCCATCGCCAGAGAAGCGGACAGTGTTATGTACACCTGGGCAGGTCCCGAGATCGCCGTTGCAACGACCAAGGCTTACAGTGCACAGCTGACCGCACTTTACATGCTGGCTATGAAGTTCGCCAAGGTGCGTGGAACCATTGACCAGGAGAAGTTCCAGAGTATGCTGACAGATTTAAGATGCCTGCCGGATCAGATCGAGCTGCTTCTGGGCCAGAAGCAGAAGATCCAGCATTTCGCGAACCGTTATGTGGGAGCGAGAGATATCTTCTTCATCGGACGTGGTATCGACTATGCGATTTCCCTGGAGGGATCCCTGAAGTTAAAAGAGATCTCCTATATTCATTCCGAGGCTTATGCAGCCGGAGAACTGAAGCATGGCACCATTTCCCTGATCGAAGATGGCACCCTGGTAGTGGCTTTGGCAACCCAGCCGGCTCTGTTCCAGAAGACCATCAGTAATATGGTAGAGGTAAAGGCAAGAGGCGCTTTTGTCATGGCGGTTACCATCGAGGGCAACAAAGCCATCGAGAAGGCAGCGGATTATGTGGTATACATTCCCGAGACGAATCCGTACTTTACCAATTCCCTGGCAATCATTCCGTTGCAGCTGTTTGCTTACTATGTGGCAGTGGGACGTGGCTGTGATGTGGATAAGCCGAGAAACCTGGCAAAATCCGTTACGGTGGAGTGATCATTTATAAGAAAAATGCATTCCGGAGAGGTGTCATACTTCTCCGGGATTTTTTCACGGTTCATAATTGCTTCAGAAAGTTGTCACAATTCGGTCACAATTGACGGTTATACTGTGTTCATAAGGTGAGAGGAAGAACTGAAATAACAGTGAAGAATAGTAAAAAGAGTTTCTCACTTACAGATAGGATAGGAGGAAGCATTATGTACGAGAATGATAATTTTTCCGGTTACGAAACCGGCAATGAAAATACAACCGGTACATTCAGTGGAGTAAGCGCTGCGGGAAGTGCAAACGGTTACACCACATACCAGATGGGCGGAAGCACCGGTAGCAATACAGAACCTAAGAACCCCAAAAAGCATGGAGGTTATTTCCGGAAAGCTGTGGTAAGTGTCAGTCTGGGACTTTTCTTCGGACTGTTTGCCGGCATCGGGTTCTATGCAGTACAGCAGGGCACCGGGATGCTTAAGACCGGTACGGATACCGCAGTGGTAGATGAGGTCACTTCCGAAGCTGCAACAGAGAGCAGCCAGAGTACACCACAGCTTGCGACCAACGTTACTTATGTAGAGTCTGATGTATCTGATGTGGTAGAGAAGGTTATGCCTGCCATGGTATCGATCGTGAATAACTTCACCGAGACAGCCAATGTCTTCGGACAGCAGTATACACAGGAAGAAGCAGCCAGCGGTTCCGGTATTATCGTAGGCAAGACCGATGATGAATTGCTGATCGTATCTAACAACCACGTAGTAGAGAGCGCAGATACGCTGACCGTTACTTTTATCGACGGCAGTGAAGCACAGGCACAGGTCAAAGGACTGGATTCCGATATGGATCTGGCAGTGATCGCAGTATCTTTAAATGATCTGAGCGATGATACCAAGAATGCCATTACCGTTGCTACTTTGGGCAGTAGTGATGACCTGAAGCTTGGTGAGCCGGTAATTGCCATTGGTAATGCTCTTGGATACGGCCAGTCCGTTACCAACGGTATCGTAAGTGCCCTGAATCGTGAGATCACTCTGGAGAACGGCTCTACCGGTACTTTCATCCAGACCAACGCAGCCATCAACCCCGGTAACTCCGGCGGTGCACTGCTGAACATGAATGGTGAGGTTATCGGTATCAACTCCAACAAGATCGGTGGTACTGCCGTAGAAGGTATGGGATATGCTATCCCGATTACTTCGGCAAGTCCTATCATTGCAGATCTGATGGAGCGTCAGACCAGAACCAAGGTAGCTGAGGATGAAGTCGGTTACATCGGCATCTCCCCGCAGGAAGTAATTTCCCAGATCTCCCAGATGTACAACATGCCGGAAGGTATCTATGTAGTATCTGTAGAGGAAGGCAGCGCAGCAGCCAATGCCGGTATCATGAAAGGCGATATCATTACCAAATTCGACGGCAGTAGCATCTCGTCCTACTCTGATCTTCAGAAGATGTTACAGTACTATGCAGCCGGTGATTCCGTAACCATAACGGTACAGAGACCTCAGAACGGTGAATATGTATCTATCGAACTGAATCTGACACTGGGCAGCAGACCTGCAGATAAAAAATAAATATAGCGGTTCCCAATACCGAATATTGGAAAGATAGAAAACCCCCGGAAGATCGTCTGAATCTCCCGGGGATTTTGTTTAGAAAAACTTCACTTGTAGCAGTCATTCGAATTAGATATAATAAGCGTAGGCATGAGCAGTGCAAGGATCGTGGATTACGAAAACCGACTGCTTGCAGGCGGGATTACGTAAGACACGATACGTGTAGGGCGAAGCCCGGATATCGAGGTAGCACGAAGTGATACCGAGATAAGCACTGCGCAATAGACAAAGAGGAGAATAACATGACAGATAATTACAATGATGATTATAGAGAAGTGATTCCTGAGGAAGAGAAAACAGAGACCACTCTGAACGAAAAAAAAGATAACGAAAAAAATAGCGAGAACACACAGGTAGCGGATACTGCGGGTGAAAATTCCGCTGAGAAAAAGACAGAGGACAAAAAGGACAGCAGCGAGTACGAGGATGTCTGCTTCATCTGCCGCAGACCGGAGAGCAAAGCCGGCAGAATGTTCAAGCTGCCTAATCATATCTGCATTTGCGATGACTGCATGCACAAGACCATGGAGACTGTGAGCCAGTTCGACTACCAGGGCATGTTGAATAATCCGGGTGATCTGAACCAGTTCGGCGGACAGAACGGATTCCCCAACATCAGCTTTGTGAATCTGGCAGACCTCCAGGGAGACGGCGGCATCCCCAACAAGCAGAAACTCAAGAAGAAAAAGAAAGCCGAAGGTCCCAAACCTGTATTCAACATCAAAGATATTCCGGCACCTCATAAGATCAAGGCAAGCCTGGATGAATATGTAGTGGGACAGGAAAAAGCCAAAAAAGTCATTTCGGTAGCGGTATACAACCATTATAAGAGAGTAGCTACCGACACCATGGATGCGATTGAGATCGAGAAGTCCAATATCCTTATGATCGGTCCCACCGGTTCCGGTAAGACTTATTTAGTTAAAACACTGGCGAAACTGCTGGATGTGCCTCTGGCAATTGCCGATGCTACGTCACTGACGGAGGCCGGATATATCGGTGATGATATCGAGAGCGTAGTATCCAAGCTGCTGGCAGCCGCCGGTAACGATGTAGAGAAAGCGGAGAAAGGTATTATTTTCATTGATGAGATCGACAAGATCGCCAAGAAGAAAAATACCAATTCCCGGGATGTCAGCGGTGAAAGTGTACAGCAGGGCATGTTGAAATTATTGGAGGGTGCCGAGGTGGAAGTACCGGTCGGTGCCAATAGCAAAAATGCCATGGTGCCCCTGGCTACGGTGAACACCCGCAATATCCTGTTTATCTGCGGCGGTGCATTCCCGGATCTGGATGAGATCATCAAGGAGCGCCTGACCAAGACCGCATCCATCGGTTTTAATTCCGAACTGAAGGACAAATACGATAAAGATACCGATATTTTATCTAAGGTGACCGTAGAGGATATCCGTAAGTTTGGCATGATCCCGGAGTTCATCGGACGACTGCCTATCATCTGTACTCTGCAGGGACTGAGCAAGGAGATGCTGGTGAAGATCCTGAAAGAGCCGAAGAATGCCATTTTGAAACAGTACCAAAAGCTCCTGGAACTGGATGAAGTGAAACTGGAGTTCACGGACGATGCCCTGGATGCCATTGCCGAAAAGGCCATGAAACGTGACACCGGCGCCAGAGCCCTGCGTTCCATTATTGAGGATTTCATGCTGGATATCATGTATGAGATCCCCAAGGATGACAATATCGGAAGAGTCACCATTACCAGAGAATACATCGAAGGTACCGGCGGTCCCATCATTGATATCCGCAGTAATGAGATCCTGGAGCCTGTGGAGAATCTGAAGCAGATTCCGGTGGAAGAGAAATAAATTGAGAGTTAGTGAAATACCACCCGGATGACTTTGTTGTCTTCCTGGGTGGTATTTTGGTTTTGCTGTTCCGATCTTTACCGCCTGAAATCTATTTTGTGCTGTATAAGCAGTAAGTTTGAAGTGATTTTCTTTTATAGTGACTGATACTTACTGCCGGAATGGAAGCATCCTATGCCGAAGCGGTAATTGTCAGAACGTTTTCATGAATTCTTCCATAAAAATACTGCTTGGATTTCTAAAAGCACTTTCAGGGCAGTAATATGCTTGCCCTACTAAGCAGGGA
>ERZ773193.4064-NODE-4064-length-12290-cov-5.881406_pt1 | contig 12290 bp, 10 predicted proteins | sample MGYA00511110_ERZ773193 | MGnify/ENA primary metagenome ERZ773193 (study PRJEB29015, sample SAMEA2737784) | human gut metagenome | biome: human gut; feature: human-associated habitat; material: faeces | place: China | collected 2012 ...
TGCCGATGTAGCCGCAGGTACGGCGGGCGACATTCATCTTGTCCTGATCGGTGTTGCCGCACTTCGGGCAGCGCCAGATGAGCTTGCCGCTCTCCTCGACGATGTCGATCTCACCGTCCCAGCCGCAGACCTGGCAGTAGTCAGACTTCGTGTTGAGCTCGGCGTAGATGATGTTGTCGTAGATGAACTTCATCACCTGCAAAACCGCTTCAAGGTTCTGCTGCATGTTGGGCACTTCGACATAGCTGATTGCGCCGCCGGGGGAGAGGTGCTGGAACTGCGCCTCGAACTTGAGCTTGGTGAACGCGTCGATCTTTTCCGTCACGTGGACGTGGTAGGAGTTCGTGATATAGCCCTTGTCCGTCACGCCCTCGATCACGCCGAAGCGCTTTTGCAGGCACTTGGCGAACTTGTAGGTCGTGGACTCGAGCGGCGTGCCGTAGAGGGAGTAGTCGATGTTTTCGGCGGTTTTCCACTCCTTGCACTTGTCGTTCATCTTCTGCATGATGGAGAGGGCGAAGGGCGTGGCGCTGGGGTCGGTGTGGCTCTTACCGGTCATGTACTTGACGCACTCGTAAAGGCCCGCGTAGCCGAGCGAGATCGTGGAATAGCCGTCGTAGAGGAGCTTGTCGATGGGCTCACCCTTTTTGAGTCTTGCGCACGCGCCGTACTGCCAGAGAATGGGCGCCGCGTCGGAGAGCGTGCCCTTCAGGCGGTCGTGACGGCAGCGCAGCGCGCGGTGGCAGAGCTCAAGACGCTCTTCAAAGATCGTCCAGAACTTTTCAATGTTGCCGCCGGAGGAGAGTGCCACGTCGGGCAGGTTGATCGTGACGACGCCCTGATTGAAGCGGCCGTAGTATTTGTGCTTGCCGGGAACATAGTTACCGGCATTCGCGATGTTGCCGACGCCCGCGTCGGTGAAGCGGTCAGGCGTCAGGAAGCTGCGGCAGCCCATGCAGGGATACACATCGCCCTTGAGTTCGAGCATCTTCTTTTCGCTGATGTAATCGGGCACCATGCGGCGCGCCGTGCACTTGGCGGCGAGCTGTGTGAGGTAATAATACGGCGAGTCGTCGTGAATGTTGTCCTCTTCGAGCACGTAGATGAGCTTGGGGAAGGCGGGCGTGACCCACACGCCCTGCTCATTCTTGACGCCCTGATAGCGCTGCTCGAGCATTTCCTCGATGATGACGGCAAGGTCGCGCTTTTCCTGCTCGCTTCTCGCCTCGTTGAGGTACATGAAAACGGTGATGAACGGCGCCTGGCCGTTCGTGGTCAGAAGCGTCACGACCTGATACTGGATGGTCTGCACGCCGCGGCGAATCTCCTCGCGCAGGCGCTTTTCGACGATTTCGGTGATCTTGTCCTCCGTGGGGTCGACGCCGAGGGCCTCGACCTCGGCGAGCACCTGCTTTCTGATCTTCTGGCGCGATACGTCGACAAAGGGGGCAAGGTGCGTCAGCGAGATGGACTGGCCGCCGTACTGGTTCGAGGCGACCTGCGCGACGATCTGCGTCGCGATGTTGCACGCGGTCGCGAACGAATGTGGGCGCTCGATGAGGGTTCCCGTGATGACGGTGCCGTTTTGCAGCATGTCCTCTAAGTTCACAAGGTCGCAGTTGTGCATGTGCTGGGCGTAGTAGTCCGTGTCGTGGAAGTGGATGATGCCCTCTTCATGCGCCTTGACGATATCCTCGGGCAAGAGCAGACGGTTCGTCAGATCGCGGCTCACCTCGCCGGCCATATAGTCGCGCTGGGTGGAGTTGACGACGGGGTTTTTATTGGAGTTTTCCTGCTTGGCCTCTTCGTTGTTGCACTCGATGAGGGAGAGAATCTTGTCATCCGTCGTGTTGCTCTTGCGCACGAGCGAGCGGTTGTAGCGATAAGTGATGTAGCGTTTAGCGACCTCGAACGCGCCGTGCGCCATGATCTGGTGCTCGACAAAGTCCTGGATCTCCTCGACCGTGGGCGCTCGGCCAAGGCTCTGGCAGGCGATCTCCACGCTCTCGGCGATGCGCTGGATTTGGACAGGCGTCATGCGGGCGTCTTCATCCACCACGTCGTTGGCCTTTGTGACCGCGGCGATGATTTTGACGATATCAAATTCTACTTCTGCGCCGTTGCGCTTGATAACTCTCATGGTTCCTCTCTCCTTTTCTTTAGATCGTCCCTCTATGGGGAATAACACTATATCTTGTGGTGATCTTCATAACTGTAAACCAATTATGGCACATGAGGCTCAGCATTGCAAGTCCTAAGTGCTGAAAAAAGGAAACAATATCAGAGCCCCAACTTTGGACACTATTGACGAAACACCTTGAATGAAGCGGAATAGCGCATTATTTCAATTTGACGCAAAAATCAATAAGACATAAGTAATGCTAATGATAGCTATGCAAAATTAACTCTTTTCATGGGTGGAAAATGTGACTATAATAACTCGGTTGAAAAATTTGAGCAGGACTCGCAGAGCGGGCCCGCTCCGGATCGGAGGATCAATACAATGGCAAATTGCGCGATCGTAGGCATCAACTGGGGCGATGAAGGCAAGGGCCGCATGGTCGACTACCTCACGGACCATTATGACGTGGTCGTCCGCTATCAGGGCGGCGGCAACGCGGGCCACACTGTGGTGAATGAAAAGGGCAAGTTTGCCCTGCACCTGCTGCCGAGCGGCATTTTCCGCGACGGCGTTGTCAACATTCTGGGCAACGGCGTGGCGCTGGACTGCGAAAACCTGCTCAAGGAGATGGAGACGCTGCGCGCCGCGGGCGTTATCATCACGCCGGAGAATCTGAAGGTCAGCGACCGCGCGTCGCTGCTGCTGCCCTGGCACCGCGAGCTCGACGCGCTCGAGGAAGCGCGCCTTGCCGACAAGAAGTACGGCTCGACCAAGCAAGGCATCGCGCCGTTCTACGGCGACAAGTACCAGAAAAAGACCGTGCAGGCGGGCGAGCTCCTGCACCCCGAGCACTTAAAGGAGCACCTTGCCGACCTTCTTGAGTGGAAGAACCTGACGCTCCAGAAGATCTACGGCGCAAAGGGCTACACGATGGACGAGCTCATGGCGTGGGTCGACACCTACTGCGGCGCCATCAAGCCCTACATCACCGACACCGGCCATTTCCTGAGAAACGCGCAGAAGGAGGGCAAGTCCATCCTCTTTGAAGCCCAGCTCGGCGCGCTGCGCGACCTGGACTACGGCATCTATCCCTACACCACCTCTTCGAACGCCGTTGCGGCGTATGCGCCCGTCGGCTCGGGCCTTCCCACGGCGAAGCTCGACGAGGTCGTGGGCGTGGTGAAGGCGTACTCTTCCTGCGTGGGCGAGGGCCCGTTCGTCTGCGAGTGGTTCGGCGAAGGGGCGCAGCAGCTGCGCGATGCGGGTGCGGAGTACGGCGCGAAGACCGGCAGACCCCGCCGCGTCGGCCCCATCGATCTGGTCGCGACGCGCTACGGCGTGGAGACGCAGGGCGCGACGAACATCGCCCTGACGAAGCTCGATGTCCTGAGCTACATGGACAAAATCCCCGTCTGCGCACATTATGAATTAAACGGCGAGCAGACCGACGACTTCCCGTTCCCCGTGCTGCTGCAGGACGCCAAGCCCGTCGTCGAGTATCTGCCCGGCTGGCAGTGCGACATCTCCGGCGCGCGCAAGTGGGAGGATCTGCCCGAAGCCGCCCGCAATTACGTCGAATACGTCGAAAAGGCCATCGGCTGCCACATTGGCTTCGTCTCCGTCGGCGCGGAGCGCGAGAGCCTCATCATCCGCTGACACACCAAAGTAAAGAGGGGACGAAGGCCCCCTCTTTACTTTTCTATTGCAACTTTGCTTCATTCTATATAAAATACGAACAGCGACCGCTGAGAAAGAAAAGGAGAAAACCCTATGCGCAAGGATATTTACGAGTCCCCGCTTTCGTCCCGCTATGCGTCCGAATACATGCTGCACCTCTTTTCCCCCGATATGCGCTTCCAGACGTGGCGCAGACTGTGGGTGGCGCTTGCCCGCGCCGAGCACGAGCTGGGCCTGCCTATCACGCAGGAGCAGGTCGACGAGCTCGCCGCGCACATCACCGACATCGACTACGAGGTCGCCGAAAAGCGCGAGCACGAGGTGCGCCACGATGTGATGGCGCATGTGTACGCCTACGGCAAGGCGGCGCCCTCCGCTGCCGGCATCATCCACCTCGGCGCGACGAGCTGCTATGTGACGGACAACGCCGATTTGGTGCTCTATCGCGACGGCCTCAAATACCTGAGAGGGCAGCTTCTCAGCGTGATGGTGAATCTTGCGGCCTTTGCCCGCGAATACGCCGCCACGCCGACGCTCGGCTATACGCACTATCAGCCCGCGCAGCCCGTGACGATCGGCAAGCGCGCGACGCTGTGGATGCAGGACTTCCGCTCGGACCTTGAAGAGCTTGATTTTGTCATCGGCTCGATGCGCTTCCTCGGCTGCCGCGGCACGACCGGCACGGAGGCGAGCTTTGTCGACCTCTTCGAGGGCGACGGCGATAAGGTCGACGAGATGAACCGCCGCATCGCCGCGGAGTTCGGCTTTGAAAAGTGCTTCTCTGTCAGCGGCCAGACCTATCCGAGAAAGGCCGACAGCCGCATTCTGAATGTGCTCTCTTCCATCGCACAGAGCGCCTACCGCATGGCGAACGACATTCGCCTGCTCCAGCACGACCGTCAGGTCGAAGAGCCGTTTGAAAAGAACCAGATCGGCTCGTCCGCGATGCCCTATAAGCGAAACCCCATGCGCTCCGAGCGCATCTGCTCGCTCAGCCGCTACCTGATGGCCGATGCGGCCAACGCGCCGATGACGGCCTCGACCCAGTGGCTCGAGCGCACGCTCGACGACTCGGCCAACCGCCGCATCTCGCTGCCGGAGGGCTTCCTCTGCGCCGACGCGGTGCTGCGCCTGTGCCAGAGCGTGACGAACGGCCTGCACGTGAACGAAAAGATCGTCGAGCGCACGCTGCGCGAGTATCTGCCGTTCCTTGCGACCGAGAACATCATGATGGAGGCCGTCAAGCGCGGCGGCAACCGTCAGGAACTGCACGAGAAGATCCGCCAGCACTCCATGGCCGCGACCGCCCGCATGAAAGAGGGCGAGCCGTGCGACCTCTTAGACCGCCTCGCGGGCGACCCCGCGTTCGGCATGACGCGCGAGGAGCTCGATCAGGTCATGGAGCCCAAGCTCTACATCGGCCGCTGCGAGCAGCAAGTGCTGCGCTTCCTCGACGAGTGCGCGCCGCTTTTGCGCGATGCCGCCGCGGAGGACGGCGCGATCGACCTGTAAGCGGGCAAAAATTGAGAATGATCCCTGAGCGGGAGGGATGGACGAGCCATCTCTCTCGCTTCTTTTTTTCACCTGAAAAAATGTGCGGCGGCGCGCGTTGTCTTGGCAAAAGCGGGCAGAATACCAGTAAGTGAACAAATTGTAAAGGGTGTACGTTCCTATACAAAAGGTAGCGAGTGTCCATGGATTCGGGTATCGAAGTGTGCTATAAAGAAGCTGTAAAGAAAAGTGCACAAGAACGATCACTAAATTGCATAACATATTTGAAAAATAAATATTGATTTATTTATTGAAACAATCTATAATATGGAAAAGCTGAGCGGGAAAGATTTTCCCGCCGCAGTGCTAAAAGAGGTGAACGACAACATGGCAATGGAAGAATTACAGCAGGTGCAGGAGCTCGAAAAAGAGCTTGCAGCGCAGTATGCCGCCGCGCAGGCGGATGCCAAGCGCCGCATCGCCGTTGAGCAGCGCGCCGCTGCCCGAGAAATCGAGGACAGCCGCCGCAACGCCGACGTGGAGGCGCGGCAGCTGATGGCGGAGGCCGAACAGCGCGCCGGTGAGGAGACGGAAAAGATCCTCGCCAAGGCGCGCACGGAATGCGAAAAGATGCAGAGCGCGGCGCGCGCAAACCTTGAGCGTGCGGCGCAGTGGATCGCGGAAGAGGTTGTGAACGACAAATGGCAATCGTAGCAATGAAGCATCTCCGCCTCCTCGGCATGGAGAGCGAGCGCGAGGCGCTGCTCAAGGCCATGCAGGACATGGAGTGCGTGGAGATCTCAAGTATCGACGGAAGCGAAGAGGCGCTGAAATCAGGCTTTGCCAAGCCCGACGACAAGGCGCTGATGAGCGCGCAGGAAGCGTCGCGTGCGTACCGCACGGCGCTTGCCTCGCTCGACCGCTTTGCGCCGGAGAAAAAAGGCATGTTCCGCAAGCGGCAGGGCGTTTCCCGCGCGGCGTTTTTCAGCGCCGAGAGCGAGGAAAATGCCCGCACCGCGGCGGAGACGATCAACAAGGACACACGCCGCCTCGGCGAAATCGAGAGCGAGCGCACGAAAAATGAGGCGCTGCGAGCGACTCTTGCCCCGTGGCTGACGGTCGATGCGTCGCTCGGCGGCGCGGACGGCGCGCTTGCGGTGTTCTTTGGCACGGCGGGCCTGAATGTGACGGACGATGCGCTCAAGGCGCTGGCCGATTCGCTGGACGGGCTTCTCACCTGGCAGCAGGCCTCGAGCGACAGGTCGCTGCGATATCTTCTCGTGATGTGTCACGGGAGCGTGAAGGAGCGGGCGCTGAGCGCGCTGCGCGATCTCGGGTTTTCGACCGTGAGCTTTCGCGGCATGACCGGCACGGCGAAGGAAAACGACAAGGCGCTTGCGGAAAATCTCGCTGCGCTCGAAAAAGAGCGGCAGGAGATCGAACAGCGCATTGCGGGCCTTGGAGGCAAGCGGGAGGCGCTCTTGGAAGCGAGCGACCGCGCGGCCATCGCGCTGCGGCGCGAGGAGGCGAAGAGCCGACTTGTCGGCACTGACAAGGTCTTTTTATTGGAGGGCTGGCTGCCCGCCGACCGCTGCGCGGAGATCGAGAAAACGCTCAAGCCGTTTACCTGCGCGATCGAAACGCGCGAGCCGACAGAGGACGAGTACCCGCAGGTGCCGGTGCAGCTCAAAAACAACAAGCTGACGCGGCCGCTCAATATGGTCACGGAGATGTATTCGCTCCCGGCCTACGGCACGCTTGACCCGAACCCGCTGATGGCGCCGTTTTTCATCTTGTTCTACGGCATTATGATGGCGGATATGGGCTACGGCTTACTCATGATGATCGCCTCGGTCATCATCAGCAAAAAATACCGGCCCAAGGGCACGAGCGGCGAGCTGTTCAGCCTGCTCGGCCTCTGCGGCATCAGCACGTTCATCATGGGCGCGCTGACAGGCGGATTTTTCGGCGATTTCCTCACGCAGCTCGTCGCCATCGTCAGCCCCGGCACGGTCTTCGCGCTGCCGAAGCTCTTCGACCCGCTCGACGATCTGACGATGATCCTGATCGGCTCGATGGCGCTCGGCATGGTGCAGATCGTCACCGGCATGGCCATCAGTTTGATCGAAAAGTGCAAGCGGAAAAAGTTCCTCGACGCCTTTTTCGAGGAGATCACGTGGTGGATCGTGTTTATCGGCATCGCGCTTTTGGCGCTTGGCAAGGGCGCGGCGGTGCTGTATGTCGGATGCGCGCTGGTGCTGCTCGGTCCCATCGTGCAGGGCAAGGGCTGGGGCAGGCTCACGGGCGTGTTCGGCTCACTCTATAACCACGTGACAGGCTACTTCGGCGACATTTTGTCCTACACGCGACTGATGGCGCTGATGCTTGCGGGCAGCGTGATCGCGCAGGTGTTCAACATGCTCGCGGCGATGCCGGGGAACGTGATCGCGTTCATCATCATCTCGATGCTCGGCAACGCGATGAACTTCGGGCTCAATCTCCTTGGCTGCTACGTGCACGATCTGAGATTGCAGTGCTTGGAATTTTTCAACAAGTTCTACGTCGACGGCGGAAAGCCCTTCCGCCCCATGACGCTGGACACGGAATATGTCGATTTACAGTAAATTGCAGAAAAAACGGAAAAACCGTAAGGAGGATAAAAAATGGGTATCTTTGAACTGACGACGGGCGGCGCCATCGGTATGCTGGGCGCGGGTCTTGCTGTTTGCCTCGCGGGCGCGGGCAGCGCACGCGGCACGGGTCTTGCCGGCGAGGCCGGCACGGGTCTTCTCTGCGAGGATCCGAGCAAATTCGGTAAAGTGATGATCCTGCAGGTCATCCCAGGCACGCAGGGCCTTTACGGTCTGGTCATCGGCTTCCTCTGCCTGATGCGCATGGGCGTGCTGAACGGCACTTATGTTGATATGTCTCTTCAGGAGGGCCTTCGTTACTTCGCGGCCTGCATGCCCATCGCCATCGGCGGCGGCATTTCGGCAGTTGCGCAGGGCCGCGTCGCCGCGGGATCGATCAACATCTTGGCGCGCCAGCCTGAACACTGGTCGAAGGGCATGGTGCTGTGCATCGTGGTCGAGTTCTACGCGATCCTTTCGCTGCTGGCGTCGATCATGATGCTGCTCAACATCGGCTGACGCGCCCACGGAAAGGCGGAAACGCAATGAACGGAATGGAAAAGATCACCGCGCGCATGAAAGAGGATGCGGCGCGCTCGCTGAGCGAGCTGAATGCGCAGACCGAGCAGGAGCTCCGGCGCATCCGCGAGGAGAGTGCCGCACGCGCGGAAAAAGAGCGCGAGACGGCGGGCGGGCGCGCGCATCTCGCCGCGCAGGAGCGCTATGAGCGCCTCTGCTCCGCGGCGGAGATGGAGACACGCAAGCTGACGCTCAGCGCCAAGCAGAAAGTGCTCGCCGAGACCTATGACCGCGCGCTGGAGATCCTCTGCTCCATGCCGCGCGAGGAGTACCTTTCGCTGTTGGTTCGCCTGCTGAAAGCGGCGGGCGGCAAGGGCGACGAGAAAATCGCCCTGAGCGCAAAGGACCGCGATGAGATCGGCGAAACGCTCGTCGAGCGAGCGAACAAGGAGCTGAACGCGCACTATACGCTTGCGGGCGAAGCGGCAGATATCCGCGCGGGCCTCGTGCTCGTGAGCCGCAACTGCGATGTGAACTGCTCGTTTGAAACGCTTCTCGCTCTCTCGCGCGAGAAGACCGAGCGCGGCGCGGCAAAGCTCCTCTTCGCGGAATAAGGAGGGGATCGGATGCAGCAGTATCGGGATACGGACTACGCAGCGATCTCCGCGGCGCTGCATGCGCGCGAGGCGAAGCTCCTGACGCAGGCGATGGCCGAGCGGATGATCGACGCCGCCACGCCGGAAGAGAGCTACAAGACGCTTTTGGAATGCGGCTACGCGCCGCTTGAGCGATGCACGCTCGAAAATGTGGAACACGCGCTCTCCAAGGCGCGCAGGGAGCTCTACCGCGAGGTGAGCGTGCTGGCGCCGGACAAGCGCATCGTCGAGCTGTTTCAGGTCAAGTACGACTATCACAATGCAAAGCTCGCACTCAAGAGCAAGCGCAGCGGCGAGGACGTCTCGCGCCTTGCGATGGACTGCGGCCGCTTCGACGCGCAGAAGGTGCTCCGCGGCGAAACGAGCGCGGTTTCCGCGGCGATGAGCCGCGCGATGGCGCAGGCGGAGAGCGAAGTGGGCCACAGCGGCGATCTCCGCATGGCGGAGCTGCTGCTCGATCGCGCCTGCTATGAAGAGATGAGCGCACTCGCAAGCGAGACGGGCAGCACGTTTTTGAAGGACTATGTCGCCTTGCAGATCGACGCGGTCAATCTGCGCACGCTCGTGCGCGCGCAGCGCATGGGCTGCGAGGACGACGTGTTCGCAGCGGCGATGCTGCCGGGCGGGCACATTCCGGCGGACCAGCTCAGAGGCGCACGCGGCGACCGTTTATCGTCACTCACGCACGGCACGCCGCTTGACGGTGCGGGCGAACTCGCGGCCAAACTGCTTGACAGCGGCGGGGGCCTGACGGAATTTGAGCGCGCGTGCGACGATGCGCTCATGTCCTATTTGCAGCGGGCGCGGCGCACGCCGTTCGGCCCAGAGGTCGTGGCGGGCTATCTTGGCGCAAAAGAGGCGGAGTTCACCGCCGTGCGCACCATTTTATCCGGCAAGATCGCGGGCATCGCGGCGGAGGATATCCGCGCGCGGCTGCGCATGAGTTATCTCTAAGGGAGGCGGCAGCATGAATAAGATCGGAGTTATCGGAGGGCGCGACAGCGTTTTGGGCTTCCGCGCCCTCGGGCTCGACACCTGCATCGCGGAAAACGGCGAGCAGGCGAAAGCCGCCCTCCACCGTATGGCGAAGGAGAACTACGCCATCATTTATATCACCGAACACCTCGCCGCGCAGATCCCTGCGGAGATCGAGCGCCGGCGCGAGGACGTATCGCCCGCCGTCATCCTCATCCCGGGCAGGGAGGGAAGCCTCGGCATCGGCACAGCGGGCGTGCACGCGGCCGCGGAAAAGGCCGTCGGCGCGGACATTTTGTAAAAAAGGAGCAAAAGCCTTATGGGAAAGATCGTTAAGGTCTCCGGCCCGCTGGTCGTGGCGTCGGGACTTTCGGAAGCGAATATGGCGGATGTCGTCCGCGTGGGCGAGCAGCACCTCATCGGCGAAATTCTGACGATGAGCGGCGATTCCGCCGCCATTCAGGTGTATGAAGAGACCTCGGGCCTCGGCCCGGGAGCAGAGGTCGTGACGACCGGCGCGCCGCTGTCTGTCGAGCTCGGCCCCGGTTTGATCGAGAATATTTACGACGGCATCCAGCGCCCGCTGGAAGTCATCCGCCAGAAGACGGGCGGCAACTTCCTGCCGCGCGGCGAGGAGGTTCCCGCGCTCGACCGCGAGAAGAAGTGGGACTTCACCGCTGTCGCCAAGGTGGGAGACCACCTGATCGGCGGCGACGTGCTCGGCACGGTGCAGGAGACGCCGTCAATCCTGCATAAGATCATGATGCCGCCCAAGATGAGCGGCACTGTGAAGGAGATCAAGTCCGGCAGCTTCACTGTGGAGGACGTCGTCGCTGTTATTGAGACCAACAAGGGCGAGACGAAGGAACTCACGATGATCCAGAAATGGCCTGTTCGTGTGGGCCGTCCCTACACGAAGAAGTACCCGCCCGTCACGCCGCTCCAGTCCGGCCAGCGCATCGTGGACACATTCTTCCCCGTGGCCAAGGGCGGCACGGCGGCGATCCCGGGGCCGTTCGGCAGCGGCAAGACCGTCATGCAGCATGCGCTTGCCAAGTGGGCGGACGTGGATCTCGTCGTTTACATCGGCTGCGGCGAGCGCGGCAACGAGATGACCGACGTTCTGCGCGAATTCCCCGAGCTCATCGACCCGCGCACGGGCGAGAGTCTGATGAAGCGCACGGTGCTGATTGCCAACACCTCGGATATGCCGGTCGCGGCGCGCGAAGCGAGCATCTACACCGGCATCACGATCGCCGAATATTTCCGCGATATGGGCTATGCCGTCGCGGTCATCGCGGACTCGACCTCCCGCTGGGCGGAGGCCCTGCGCGAAATGTCGGGCCGTCTCGAGGAGATGCCCGGTGAAGAGGGCTATCCTGCGTATCTGTCCTCGCGCCTCGCGCAGTTCTATGAGCGCGCGGGCAGAGTTATTGTAAACGGTGGGGGCGAAACAGAGGGTGCACTTTCGGTTATCGGCGCGGTATCTCCTCCGGGCGGCGATATTTCCGAGCCTGTATCGCAGGCGACCTTGCGTATAGTAAAGGTTTTCTGGGGGCTTGATTCAGCCCTTGCATATAAGCGCCATTTCCCCGCAATAAACTGGCTTACAAGCTATTCGCTTTATGCCGATTCGCTGTCGGACTGGTTTAATAAAAACGTTAAGCCCGATTGGTATAAGCTGCGCGGCAGACTTATGACTATTTTGCAGGAAGAATCCGAACTTGAAGAAATAGTAAAGCTTGTAGGTATGGATGCGCTTTCTCCCTCCGACCGCCTAAAGCTGGAAGCGGCAAGGTCTATAAGAGAGGACTATTTGCACCAGAACGCGTTTGACGAGGTTGATACCTATACTTCGCTTGATAAACAATATCTGCTTATGGAGCTTATTTTGGCGTTTTACGATAAATCGCTTGAAGCGCTGGGCAAGGGTGCTGCTATTGAAAAAATAGTTGCAATGCCCTCGCGCGAGCGAATAGGCCGCTTTAAGTATGCCGATGAAAAGCAGACCGAAAGCGAATACAACGAAATTTTATCCGAGCTTGACAGCGATATTGACAAGGCTGTTAAGGCGAAGGATGAGGATTAAGGAGGGGAACTGCTATGCCAAAGGAATATAAAACCATACGCGAGGTTGCAGGACCTCTTATGATGGTAAGCGACGTTGATAACGTTAAGTACGATGAGCTGGGCGAAATAGAACTGCCGAACGGCGATATT
>ERZ773193.4065-NODE-4065-length-12287-cov-21.618378_pt1 | contig 12287 bp, 19 predicted proteins | sample MGYA00511110_ERZ773193 | MGnify/ENA primary metagenome ERZ773193 (study PRJEB29015, sample SAMEA2737784) | human gut metagenome | biome: human gut; feature: human-associated habitat; material: faeces | place: China | collected 2012 ...
GCTGGTCCAGCGGCGGCTACGGCAACTATGTCATCATCTACCACGGCAAAATGTCGGACGGCAATACCTACAGCACCCTTTACGGCCACATGAAGTCGGTGGCTACCAGTGCCGGCAAGTACGTCAAGCAGGGTGAGCTCATTGGCTATGTGGGCTCCACCGGCAACTCCACCGGCAACCATCTGCATCTGGAGGTCTGGAAGGGCGGCAGCAAGGCCAACGCTGTCAATCCGCGTGGTTATATCCCGTTCCCGCATAACTGAGTGTTGTAAGGAGTCTGGTTTTCTATGAAAGAACAAAAACAAAAGCGCTGGCTGCGCATCGGCTGCCTTGTTCTGGCGGGCGTGTTCGCGCTCTCGCTGCTGGGCAGCGTCGTCATGATGCTGCTGTACTGACAGGGAGGGGCCGAGCATGAACCGTAAGATCTCTGTGGGCATGGCGGTCACCATCGTGATCCTTGCCATGACCGTGACCTTTTCCATCACGATGCTGGTGGCCATGCGCCTGTTCGACAGCACGGTGAACAGCGTCAAGGAAAAGGAGAGCATGTACAACAAGATCGCTGAGGTGGACCGCTATGTCCGCAGCAACGATTATTACACCATCGACGAGACGATGCTGTACGACCGCCTGACCGCAGGCTACCTGCTGGGCACCGGCGACAAGTACGCCCGCTACTACACTGCCACCGCCTACACCGAGCTGATCAATATCCAGAGCGGCAAGGTCATGGGCATTGGCGTGGAGCTGGGCATGGACCAGACCGGCTACGCCCGCGTGACCAAGGTCTACGACGGCTCTCCCGCACAGGAGGCCGGCATCGCGGTGGGCGATTACATCACGGCCATCGGCGACACCGACGTCAAGAGCCTTTCCGGCGTGGATGCCGTGCAGACCCGCCTGCAGGGCGAGGCCGGCACCACCGTCACCGTCACCTGGCTGAACAGCGAGGCGGCCAGTAAGACGGCCGAGCTGACCCACTCCGGCTACAGCAGCACCACGGTGGACTACCAGGTGCTGGACAACGTGGGCTACATCAAAATTCGCCAGTTCGACGGCAGCACCCCCAGTGAGCTGGACTATGCCCTGCGTTCTCTGACCAGCAGCGGCGTCCAGAGCCTGGTGTTTGACCTGCGCGACAACGGCGGCGGCGTGCTGGACGACGCCATCAGCTGTATCGACCTGATTGCACCGGAAGGCACCGTGGCCTATGCCGAGGATAAGAACGGCGAACGCACCGTTCTCGGCAGCAGCGACGACGAGAGCAAGATCGACCTGCCCATGGTCTGCCTGGTCAACAGCAACACTGCCAGCGCGGCAGAGCTGTTCGCCGCCAGCCTGCGCAGCATGAACGGCGCGCGCCTGGTGGGCACCACCACCATGGGCAAAGGCACCATCCAGAACAGCCCGCAGCGCCTTTCGGACGGCAGCGCCGTGAGCATCACGGTGGCAAAGCTCATCTGCGGCGACGGCACCAGCTTTGACGGCACCGGCCTGAGCGTGGATGTGGAAAAGGCCTACACCACCGAGGAAGCCGTGAACTACTACGATTACACCCCGGAGACCGACCCGCAGGTGCAGCGTGCTGTCAGCGCGGCACAGCAGCTGAGCGGCACCTCCACCCTGGGCGGCGTCATTGAGAGCGCCGCATCCTCTGAGGCGGCGGACAGTGAGGCCGCCGGTGCGGTGAGCGCTTCCAGCGAAGAAACGGCTTCTTCTGCCGCAGCGGAAGCTTCCGGTGAGGCCGCATCCAGCGCAGAGTAAGGATCGCGTAAAGCGGTACGCTGCCGATCGCCGTCCGTGCGCCCCTCTCATGAAAAGACGTTTTGGAGAGCCCCGCAGGGTGCGGCAAAACGCAAAATAAAAATAATATTTCCGCTGAAGATGCCCAGAGCGAATGCGGAGGGCATTTAAATCGTAACACCTAAAAAGGCTGCTGCAAACTCTGCAACAGCCTTTTTCTGAGAAAGGATGGACCCCCAATGCCCGAACTGACCGACATTTCGGTGATCCGCACCCTGTGCGAAAAATACGACTTTGCCCTGTCCAAGGGCTTTGGACAGAACTTCATCATCAACCCGGGCATTCCCACCAAGATCGTGGATGCCAGCGGCGTGGATAAGCGCTACGGCGTCATCGAGATCGGCCCCGGCATCGGCGTGCTGACCAGGGAGCTGGCCAAGCGCGCGGCCAAGGTGGTGTCCATCGAGGTGGACGAGCGCCTGCCGCCGCTTCTGGCCGAGACCATGGCTGACGTGGATAATTTCAAACTGGTATTACAAGATGTATTAAAGGTGGACCTGAAAGCCCTCATTGCCGAGGAGTTCCCCGGCATGCCGGTGGCCGTGTGCGCCAACCTGCCCTACTACATCACCAGCCCCATCGTGATGAAGCTGCTGGGTGACCGCCTGCCCATCGAGAGCCTGACCGTCATGGTGCAGAAGGAAGCCGCCGACCGCCTGGCCGCTGTGCCCGGCACCCGTGCGTCCAGCGCCATCAGCTGCGCGGTGAACTACTACGCCACCTCAAAGCTCATGTTCACCGCCGCGCCGGGCAGCTTCTACCCGGCCCCGAAGGTGACCAGCGCCGTGGTGCGCATGGATATCCGCCCCACCCCCGCCGTGCAGGTGGAGGACGAGGCGGGCTACTTTGCGCTCATCCGTGCGGCTTTCGGCCAGCGCCGCAAGACCGCCGCCAACGCCATCGCCAGCGGCCTGGGCCTGCCCAAGGACGCCGTGACCGCCGCCATTGAGGCCGCGGGCTTCGACGCCCGCATCCGCCCGGAGGCCCTCACGCTGGAAGACTTTGCAAAGCTTCAGCAGGCCCTTGCCCGCTGACGGTGCGCACCGGCAACCGGGCTTTATCCGGGCCGCAGACGCTTTGCTGCGCCGGGACAGTGAAAGTTTCCGGTGAGCAGATATTGACAACCCGCCGCTTTTTTGGTATCCTATCAAAAGACCGTTCGGGTCATGCTGGTGTGGCGCAATGGCAGCGCAACTGATTTGTAATCAGTGGGTTGCAGGTTCAACTCCTGTCACCAGCTCCATTAAAAAGAGCCTAGATTCGTTAAAATCTAGGCTCTTTTCTTTTGCTATAACACACTATTTAACACACTTGAACCGTTCAAGAACTTTTTCTAACAGTGCTTCATCCTCCCGGCGGCGCTGTTCTATGCGCTCCCGCCGCTCGGCTTCCTTCTTTTCGATGTACTCGGTCACGCGCTCTTCTACACTGCCGTAGCGGTTCCATGCGTTCCAGCCGGTGCCCGTCCATGCTTTGGTTGATATGATGTCGTCATGCCAGCGGACAAGGGCGGGATTCTGGCGCAGGGCAATAAAGGCGTTTACTTCATGATTGCGCGCTGCGTTTAAGGTGGTCCCATCCTCCCGCGCGATCTCGGCAAAGGACTTCCCGCCAAAATAGTGCCGCCGGATAATGTCGGCCTGTCTGGGTGTCAGCTTGTTCAAGGCTTCTTCCAGCGCGGCGTGAAGTTCCTCGTTGTAGATCTCGTTTTCGGCCTGCTGGAACTCGTGAGCGGCCGCCGGGTCTTCCTGCAAGTCCGCCAAAACGGTGCCGCTGCCATCCTCGCCCACAGGCACATCAAGGCTTGTGCAGGCGTTCAGCGGGTTTGCGGATAACCTTACCTGTTTGCCGTCCTCGGTGGTCACAAGGCGGCTGTGCTCGCCGCACACGGCCTTGTTGATCTGGCTTTGCACATAGTAGCCCAGCAGCGTTGCAAAGGAACCTTTTTCGGGGTCATAGGCTTTGGCAGCAGCCTGCACGGCAAAGAATCCCTCTTGGTCGAAGTCCTCCAGCGTGATGCCGTGTTCATCAGCAACGGCCTTGTTCCGGTCGTACCACTGCCAGAACCAGCGGTGCAGCAGGCCCTTGTTGATCTCCCACAACTGGCCCAGCGCAAAGCTGTTCCCGGCAGCGGCCAGAGCGGCAAGGGCTGCATTTGTGTCCTGTTGGCCGGTGGTCTTCTGCTGCTTTTCCATCGTCTATTCCTCCCGTGTGTTATCGTGTGAAGAAATTATCTGATTACGCTGGGCACGGCTGCAAGCAGCTGCCGCGCGGCCCTCAGATTCAGTGCTTCCGGGTTCTTCCAGATCGGCATAGCCAGCATACCACCGGCGGCGTTGTACTGGCTTACCGTCATGCGCTGGGAACCGTTTTCGGTCTCAATCAGCAGCACCGCGGGCGCGGTCTGGGCACTCAATGCCTGAACTCTGGCTTCCAGCCGGTCAATGCGGTTACTCATCGTCTGCCACTCCTTCCAGTTCATCCAATTTTCTTTCAAGCTCGGTCAAACGCCGCTCCTGTTCGTCGGCCCGGATGGAGCTTAACACGGCATTGCCTGCGTAGATCAGGGCGTTTGCCTGCTGCGGAGTGATCTCGCCATTCAATACCATGTTGGAAACGCGAGTCATGGCTCTGCGCACCTCGCCCGGATTGGTCATTTTAAGGTGCTTTTTTGCGGTCATGGGTTCGGTTCGCCCCCTGTCAAAAAAGGGCGCACAGGTTGCCCCATGCGCCCGGATGATGTCTTATCAGGTGGTAGCCTGATAATAGATGCCATTTTTCTTGTTGTCGGTGACGAACGCGCCATAGTTGTAGCGGCCCTCCACCAGCCAGCCGGACACGCCCGGCGGGTTATCATGCAGAACGGCACTGGACAGCTTCACAGGGGCCGTGCAGGCCAGCGGGTGGCACAGCATAAAGCCAAATTTTGCGGGCAGACGGTTTGCGGGAACCTTCTGCACTGCGGCACCGTCCAGATTGGAGACAACGCCCTGCAGGCGCAGATTCTGGCCGATATCGGATTCCAGAACGATCTCCTTGCACTTCTTCATGATGCGGTAGGTGTCAGGGGATACCACAAGAACGCGGTTGGTCTCCGGCACCTCTGCATCATCCAGTGCGGCGCTGGCCTTGCAGATTTCGTCATAGATGTTGGTAGCGGTCAGGGCCACAGCGTCGGGCTTGGTGCCTGCATCCGTGCACATAATGCCGTAGGTGTATGCATCGATCTCCGGAATGACCACCTCACGCTGCTGGCGGGCCAGACACTTGGCGGCTTCCAGCACGGCACCGGTCTCGTCCATGTCCAGCCGGTCGATCACAAAAGCAAAGCTGCGGTCTTTGGGCAGGGTGTAAGTTTCGGTCACAGCGGTCAGGGTCTCCGGATTGCCGTAGCGGCTGCCAGCGGTGACACCTGCGCGGTCGTAGTCGTTCATTGCGGCGGTGCCCACTTTGTAGATGCGGACACTATTCGCGCCGTCAAAGCTGTAGTCCTGATTCGTCACAAGGCTGCGCTTCGATTCGTTTTTGAAAAGCTCGTCCACCTGCTGGAGATACTTTTCAACAAGGTTGATTGCCATATTCTAAAACCTCTCAATAAGTTCCTGAGGGCTTGAAAAACTGTGCTCCATCGGGTTCTTTGAGCTGCGACATGCTGCCATGCGGTGCACCGGTAGAAACTACGGCCACAGCGCCGGGCTGGTTCTTCTGCGACTTTGCAAAGATGCTCCACAGAGATTCCGTTTTTTCTTTGAACTCTTCCGGGTCGCTGCTGCCGATCAGCTCCACAAGCTTAGCGTCAATGCCATTTTCCTTGCAGTAGCGTTCACACTCAAAGGCGTTGCGCTCGTCCTGCAGCTTCTGGCGGTCGGCTTCCAGCTGGGCCTTTTCGGTGTCCAGCTCGGCGGCGGAATTGTCGGTAGCGCCCGAAGTCTGGCCCTTCGCCCTCTCACGTGCCAGACGATCCTTAACGATGGAGTTTACTTCTTCCTGGGTGAACATCTTCCCGGCGGTGCCGTTTCCCTCCGGCGGAGTGTTTGCCTGCTGGGTGGTGTTCGGGGTGTTGTTGTCGGTCATGGTGATTTCCTTTCCCGGCCTGTTACCTGTGGCCGTTACAGTGATGGTTGTGCAATCTGCCAGTTTTACGACGTGGGCGGCGCTGCGATCAGCACAAACACCGGGCAAAATTGCACAAAAAATAGGCACAGAGAACCGCCGAAGCGTTTTCCCTGTGCCTTATCAGCTAACCGGTCAGCCCGGCGGTACTCTATGCCTTATAAGTTTATTATACCACTTGCCCGGGGGATGGTCAACTGTTTTGCTTGGTGTTATGCGGCTTTTCCGGTTTTGTAACGGTCAGAAACACGGCAGAAACCCCGGCTTTCTTCGCGCTTTCATGTACTCTTGCCGCCGGAAACATCGCGCGCAGGGTGTCCAGCGCGGCCTGTGCGGCGTTTTCCTGCTCTGGGGTGTAAGTTATCTTTACCTTCACTGCTGGCCCTCCTGCGGCTTCCTGCGCTCCTGCTCACAGTACAGGCGGGAAGCGTGCAGCAGGATGCCGCGCACGGCTTCCGGGTCGTCCAGCAGCTCCAGCAGGGTGATGCAGGATTCCCGCAGGCGCTGCACCTCTTTGTCGGTCTGCTGACCGGCCTTTGCCTTCTCGCGGTTGATATCCGCGCCGTTCATGGTCATGATGGTGTTGATTTGGTCGGGGGTCAGCCCCATTGCTCGCAAGTCATTCCTCTTCATTGTCGGTTCCTTTCTTTGCCCATTCAAAAATATGCCGGACTTCCACGGCTTTGCCAATGACCTTCGCGCCGGGCAGCTCGTCGAAGCGAATAACATGCTCATGCCGGGTGCGCGGCGCGTCTGCCAGCAGTTCACCGTTGCAGATCAGGCGAAGCAGCAGCACGGCACTGTCCGTCTGCACGGCCACGATCTGGCCGTCTTCTGCGTGGTCGCAAGCAGTAAAGGCCACGATGTCCCCGGCGCGGATGCCGACGCATTCCATGCTATCATCATCCATGATAAAGCAGAAATCCGGGTGCCGGTATGCCAGCGCGCTGGCGGTTCGACGTTCGCTCATGCCGATGCACCTTCTTTCTCAATCAGGTGGCTTGCGTAGACCCACACAAGCCGCAGCTTGCGGAAATCGGTTTTTTCCAGCAGCCGCATGATATCGTCGATATAGTCCTGTCGTGTCATCATAGTAGGTGCATCTCCTTAACAGTTGTAATCTTTGCGGCCAGCTCTGCCGCGATCTCATGCAGGCGGGCCGCGTCGGCTTTCGACTTGGCAACGGCTTCTGCAAAATCAGGCACCGGCGGCAGATTGGGCAGCGGGTTCACAAACTTGCCAGCCGGGGCGCAGTTACGGTCTACAGGGTCAGGGGCGGCGCTCTTGTGCTGGGTGCCAGCCTGCTGCACTGCCATGCCCCAAAGGGTGGCCGTATCAACGTTGGCAGTCAGGCGCTCGCCCTTGTGGACAGCGCCCACGGTAAAGCCCTGCCGGGCGTACTGCTGGCAAATCCAACTTGCAGGGGACTGGCCCAGACGTTCCAGCGCGGACACGCGCCCGCCATCCAGCACGCACAGCTCGTGGTGCACGGCGCGGGGCTTCGGCTCCCGCTGGTCGATGTACTCCACATCGAAGGTGTGCAAGGTGATACGCTTTTCAAGTTTCAGCATTGAAATATCCTCCATGTTCTGTTAAACTGGGGGCGTGAATGGTGGGTACCATATTCACACCCTTTTGCCGCTCCCCGGTCGCTACACTGGGAAGCGGCTTTCTTTTTTGGTTACTGCGGAAAGATACGTGCTGCCTTTCTTCCTGAGAAAATAACAGGCGGCAAGGTAGTGTAGTAATTGGAATGGGGGGCTTTCTAACCCCCATTCCCAATTACACTACCTATCACTATCTTTTTTGCTATATATAATACTGTTTTTTTCCCCCCTAAATGCAGATTTTGCAGTTATAGCGGAAATCCTGTTTTTTTCCGCCCTTTCTTCCGGCCCGCTTTACTCCTGCGGGGCCACAGTATGGGCGCGCCTGATCTGGCCGGTTTTGGTGTCACGCTCAAAGCGCGGGTGCTCGTCAACCATGTATCGGATGGTTTTATTCGTCACATCCAGATATTCGGCAACGTTGCTTGTGGTGACTTCCACGCCCTGTGCGGCCAGCACGTCTATTGCGGCTTCCAGACGGTGGCGGCGCTCCTTCAACTTCTGCTCCTTGGGCTTCCGGGCGTTCATGGCGCGCTGGAATGCTGGCAGCTGGGAGTGCGGGGCGATGTTGTCCGCCGGGTCGAAGCGCTCCATAACATGGATTGGGTAGTTAAACCACACGTTCACCGGTTCAAAGCTGGGAAACTCCCGCAATGTGCCCTCGATGCGCCACGCCGTCACGCCCTCACGCTGCCGATCTGGCGGGAGTTCCAGTTCGATGATATCAAGCAGCGCGTCAACGTCGCGGGCAAACACACCGCTACCGCTGGCCCTGTCCATGCTGTTCTTCCACCCTTGGTCTCCCTTGCTATGGTGGTGGCAATAGATAATTGCGGCACCGCTGGCTTTTGCAATGCAATCAAGCCCACTGGCAAACTGGGCCATCTGGTAAGCGTCATTTTCACTACCAGCGTTCAGCTTATAAAACGGGTCAATAATAATCGCTTCAAAATTTTCGTGTTTGACCCGGCGGCAAATGGTCTCAACGAAGTGCGGCCATTCGATACAGTAGCCGCGCAGATTCCAGATTGTTAAGTTTTTCAGGAAAGAAGGATGTTCTATATCTTCATCCGGAAAAAGCGCTTGATACACGTCATGTACACGGTAAAGGAAAGAATTTCTGTCAATCTCCAAATTGACATATAGAGTTTTACCGGCCTTGCACTCAAAACGGCCTAACCACGGTTTCCCGGCTGATAGACAGAGCGCCAATTCGATCATTGCAAAGCTCTTACCCGCCTTGCTGGGGCCTGCCAATAGCATTTTGCCGCTTTCCCTCAGCACCCCGGAAATCAATTCGGGCCGCAACGGCGCAAGGCCTTCAAGCGTCAACGTGTGAATCGGCGGCAGTTCATCGTCTTCAAGCTCGTCCGGGTCTTCCTCTGGCGGTTCCCCGTAGGGATCCCAGAAATCTTCCATCATGCAGCCCCCTTTCCACCTTTGGGCGCGTCCTCAAAAAAGAACGTGCCGATCTGGTCGGTGGGGATGCCCAGCACCTTGGCAACGGCGGCGATCTCGTCGCCCTTCCACGACAAGCGGCCAGTCATGCGGGCGGTTAAGGTGCTTTCGGCCATGTTGGCACGCTTGGCTACTTCGCCCTGCTTCATTTCCAGTTCTGCGAACCGGACGCGGAGTTTGTGAAATGGTTGATACATGGTTTAGTCCTCCTCTTCGATGATCTCGGTCACGTCCACACCCAGCGCGGCAGCGATACGGCCAGCGGTGGCAGGCATGACCGGCTTGCCCTTGTTGATGTTTAAGGTGGTCTGGCTGGACACAACGGAATTGTCCCGCAGGTCGCGCTGGTTCCATTGCTTACGGGCAAGGGCAATGTTCAGCTTGCTTTTGGAAATTTTCATGGTTATCACCTCGCTTTAGACCAAAACTGGTCTGTACCGTGAATTATAGCAGACCTCAATTGGTCTGTCAATAGTAAAAATAGATTCTTTTTGGTCTGGACTTTTCGCGAAAGTCCTGATATAGTAAAAGAGAGGTGATTCGATGACTATTGGAGAAAAAATAAAAAAGGCTCGCACGGATGCCAAAATGACGCAGAAGGAACTGGCCGAAAAATGCGGTATGGCTGATTCTGCAATCCGAAAATATGAATCCGGAAAAGTTGTGCCGAAGCTGGATACCATCGCAAAAATTGCACGCGCAATGGGTCTGTATGCTGGTGATCTGGTGGACGCAGGGCAGTGGGGGCAGGTGCAGCCGGGTGAAGATAGTGAACCGGCCAGCGCTGCAGAATCCCAGCTTATCTACCACTTCCACACGCTGAACGACAACGGCCAGACCGTGGCGGTGGAGCGTGTGCAGGAGCTGACCCAAATACCCGCCTACCAGCGCCGGACAGACACCGCCCAGAGTGTTCCAGGCGGTGCAGACGATAAAGAACCCGCCGAAAAATAAAAACGCCCACACTAGCCTTGTAGCCGGTGCAGGCGTGTCGCGGCTGAAAATTCAGCTGCTAGTTTTAAATCCGCAACAGTTGCGGATTTAAAGGTTCAACTGTTGAACCTTTATGTTGCCGAACTGTTCGGCAACATGGGGAGTTGTCGCACAATGCGACAAGTTGTAGAATCGTCATTTTGACGGCTGACAGTCTCCGATTGGGCCGCGATCAGAGCGCCGCCGGTGGCAAAATGCACAAAGGAAGGGGGTGCAGCCAGATGAGCAAGAGAACCAACACGGCCCAGTGGGAAGAAAAATACCAGCGCTGGCGCATTGCCGTGCAGAAAGACGGCGTGCGGAAACAGTTCTACAGCAGCACCCCGGGCCGCACTGGGCAGCGGGAAGCCAATGCAAAGGCTGACCGCTGGTTAGATGATGGCATTGGGGTCAAGGCCCGCCGGGTCGATGATCTGTATCAAGAGTGGTATGCTACGGTGGTAAAGACCACGGGCACCGGCAACCAGCGGAACGTTGAAAGCCGCTGGCGCACCCGGATACTGCCTGCGATTGGCAGGAAGCGCATTACCAGCCTGACAGAACAAGACCTGCAGGACGTGGTAAACGATGCCTACAGCGACGGCCTTGCAAAGAAGTCCCTGCAATCCCTTTGCGCGGATATGCGGGCATTCTGCAAATGGTGCCGTGCAAAGAAGCTGACCACCTTCCACCCCGAAGGGCTGCATGTGCCAGCTGGCGCACGTCCCAAAGGCAAGAAGGTGTTGCAGCCGGATGCCCTGATAACGCTGTTCCGCGTGGACACGACCCTGTACAGGGGCAAGCGGGTGCATGATGATTTTATCCATGCCTACCGCTTTCAGGTGCTCACGGGCCTGCGCCCGGGTGAACTGGTGGGCCTGCACTGGGCCGATGTTAAGGGCGGCACAGTGTTCATCTCCCGGGCCGTGAACGTGCTGGGCGAACAGACGCGCGGCAAGAACGACAACGCCGTGCGGGCCTTTGTGCTGTCCGATCTGGCACGCGCCGTGCTGGAACAGCAGCGGGCCGTCACTGGGGCCGGTGAGAGCGTGTTCTGCCTGAAAAGCGAAGCCTATTACTATAAGCGCTGGCAAGTCTATTGCCGGGTGAATGAGATCCCGCCCGTGTCGGCCTACGAGATGCGACACACCTTTGTCAGCGTGGCAAAGAAGCTGCCCGCCGGTGAGGTCAAAGACCTTGTAGGCCACAGCGAGGACATGGACACCTTCGGCGTGTACGGCCACGCCCTGACCGGTGAGGATGTGCAGACCGCACAGGCCGTCAACGGCATGTTTTTGAAGCTGCTGCACGTCGGAAAATAACACACATTTTAACACACTTTTGATTTTGTGGGTGTGTGGGCTGTGCAGGATGGTACAAGAAAAAGACTGCTAAACGTGCAGATTTTAGTGTAAAAATCTCCATTCTTCAGTGATGCAATGCCGGTGGCTCGTTCAACTCCTGTCACCAGCTCCAAGAAAAAACGCTCAGGAACGCTGATTCCTGAGCGTTTTTTGCTGTAAAGCGGGAAATGACGGGCCTGCGGATGGCCCGAAAGAAGGAACGCGCCAGCGCCGGTCCATGCAGGGGAAGGCCGCGGGCAGCCAAACAAACGAACGATAAGCGAACAAACGAGCCAACAAAACCGGAGCCGGGGTGCTGCCTGCCGGGCAGCGCAAAAATCTGAAAATCTGGACGAAAAATATTGACAAACTACTGAACCGGTGGTAATATATACAGGCAGTCCGCAGGACAGCAAAAAGTGAATATGGGCGTGTTCCCGAGTGGCCAATGGGGACAGACTGTAAATCTGCTGCTTTCAGCTTCGGTGGTTCGAATCCACCCGCGCCCACCAAACAAGAAAAATCCGAACCTGTTTCCGATTGGAGAAGGGTTCGGATTTTTCGTTTTCTTCGGGTACAACAATGAAGGCTCCCGTGGACGGCGTAAAACTCCGATACCTTGTCATAGACCGTAAGCCAATAACAAGATTTGGAGGGTATGATTATGAAGTACGATGAAAGAGCCTGCAAGTTTAATATAGACACTGGCTGCGTGGAGCTGCTGCTCCGGGACGGGAGAAAAATCTCCATTGACTGCACCGGGGTCGAGGATGCACTGAATGCGACTATGGCACAGCAGACGGAACTGGACTACCTCATCTACAATGATCCGCTGGGCTATGCGGACTTGATTTTGAATGGCGACCCAGAGGAATATTTGAAAAATGCAGCCGGGAGCCATGGGCTAGAAGATTAAGGACAAAAAAATAAGAGGTGTGCCCAACTGGACACACCTCGGTGAGATACATCTATATAAGGCAGGGCGTTCCCT
>ERZ773193.4074-NODE-4074-length-12273-cov-4.443526_pt1 | contig 12273 bp, 6 predicted proteins | sample MGYA00511110_ERZ773193 | MGnify/ENA primary metagenome ERZ773193 (study PRJEB29015, sample SAMEA2737784) | human gut metagenome | biome: human gut; feature: human-associated habitat; material: faeces | place: China | collected 2012 ...
TAACGGATGAGAAGATTCAAGCGGAGTTGACGGCTTCTGTGCATGTAGGGGTACATCGCTATATCTATTCTGATGGCGGTCAGTTGAAATTATGGTTGGATTTAGATCATTCGGCAAATAAGGAGAGTTGGAACCGCCGGATTATTCAATCACAAATCCGTGTAGTTTCTCCTACAGTAGTAGAAGGATATCGTGTTATTACAGGATGGGCAAAACTGAGGAAAATATATTTCCATCTTGAATTTTCCCAACCAATCTTATCCAGTCAGTTACATGATGGCAATCGGAGGTATGAGAATACTCCTGTCATTAATGGTACAGAACTGTGTGGATTATTCTGTTTCGACAAGAAGTGGAATAATGAATTGATATGTAAAGTCGCTTTATCTCCAGTTTCCATTGAAAATGCCCGGTTGAATATGGCAGCTGAGGTTCCCGGATGGAACTTTGAACATATTGCTTCTGCTGCCGAAGCCAGCTGGGAGAAAGAATTGAAGAAAGTCATCATCCAAGGTACCGGTTTGCAGAAAAAGATTTTTTATACAGCTTTATATCACACTATGGTACAACCTAATACGATGAGCGATGTAAATGGTGAATATATGGCTGCCGATTATACGACACGTAAGGTAGCCGATAATGAAGTTCATTATTCCACTTTTTCTTTATGGGATACATTCAGAGCAGCTCATCCGCTTTATACTTTGCTGCATACCGACCGCATTCCTGATTTTATTAAAAGCATGATGAGGCAATATGACTATTATGGTTATTTGCCTGTATGGCAATTATGGGGGCAGGATAATTATTGTATGATTGGTAATCACTCCATTCCTGTCATTGTGGATGCTGTGCTGAAAGGTGTTGCAGGAGTGGATGCGGAAAAGGCTTATGAAGCGGTTCATAGCAGTTCCATCGTATCTCATCCGAACTTTCCTTTTGAAGTATGGGAGAAATATGGATACATGCCTGAGGATATTCAAACACAATCTGTTTCTATTACTTTAGAACAAGCTTTTGATGATTGGTGTGTTGCACTGTTGGCCCGGAAATTAGGGAAAGAGGAGGATTATGGGCGTTTTATGAAGCGTTCTGCTTTTTACAGGAATTTATTTAATGCAGAAACAAAATTCTTTCAACCGAAAAATAAGAAAGGAGAATGGATGGAGCCTTTCGATCCTTATAAGTATGGAGCCAATGGTGGCTACCCTTTCACTGAGGGGAATGCCTGGCAATACTTCTGGTATGTACCCCAGAATATACCTGACTTGATTTCACTGACAGGGGGAAACAAAGCTTTTACGGCAAAGTTGGATACCTTTTTCACAGTCAATCACCAAAGTGGTGAACTGAATGACAATGCTTCCGGTTTTGTAGGGCAATATGCGCATGGCAATGAGCCGAGCCATCATGTGGCTTATCTGTATGCGTGTGCGGGAGAACCTTGGAAAACACAAAAATATGTGGCACATATCATGAATGAACTGTATAATGATTCCTCTTCAGGTTATGCCGGTAATGATGATTGCGGGGAAATGTCTGCCTGGTATGTGTTTGGCGCACTTGGCTTTTATCCGGTAAATCCGGTTAGCGGGAAGTATATTATCGGTACTCCTATGTTGGAGGAAGCGGTTATTCAGTTGCCTGATGGAAAGACTTTTACCATTAAGGCCCCACGCAAAGAGCACAATGAGATTTATATCCGTTCCATGAGACTGAATGGCAAGAAATATACAAAGAATTATATTACTCATCAGGATATTATGAATGGCGGAACGTTGGAGTTTGTAATGACTGCCTCACCGGGAAAATGATAACAAATGGTGAAGTATTGGAATTTGTGCCGGGAAAGATTTCTAAATGTTGAATAACTCCCTTTTATAGGTTACGATTGAAGCAAAAGAGTCTAAAAATGGCGAGTTTTTCTCTACCTAATGGGAGAGGTATATCTACTTTTGTTTCAGAAGAAACTATTAATCATGAAAAATATGAAACATTTTAAGACTTATTTAGCAGCAATGGCTTTGGCCCTTTCCGGATGCCAGAGTGCAACAGATTCCTGTGGAACTACAGAATTGTGGTATGCCCAACCGGCAAAAGTTTGGATGGAATCTTTACCTATCGGTAATGGGCGTTTGGGAGCTATGACTTATGGTGGAATAGAGGAAGAGAAACTGGCATTGAATGAATCGACAATGTGGTCCGGCCAGTACAATGAGAACCAGAACAAACCTTTCGGGCGAGAGAAAATGAACCAGCTCAGAAAGTTGTTCTTTGAGGGAAAACTATCGGAAGGAAACCGTATAGCCGGAGATAATCTTCATGGCAACCAGACTTCTTTCGGAACTCATCTTCCCATTGGAGATTTGAAGATGCAATTCATTTACCCCGAAGGTAAAGTAACCGGCTACCGCCGTTCGTTAAGCTTGGATGAGGCTATCAGCAGCGTTTCTTTCAACTCCGGCGGTGTGAACTATAAACGTGAGTATTTTGCTACAAACCCGGATAATGTTCTCGTACTCCGCTTGACCGCTGATAAGCAAAAGTCCATTACTATGAATATGGGATTGGATTTGATGCGTCAAGCCGATCTTTCTGTAGAAGATAACCAATTGGTATTTACCGGAAAAGTAGATTTTCCCTTGCATGGTCCGGGCGGAGTCTGTTTTGAAGGGAGAATAGCCGTTTTGGCTGATAATGGAGAGGTAAAGATGGAACAGTCTGGAGTAGGTATAAAAGAAGCTGATGCCGTGACTTTGATTGTTGATGTGCGTACCGATTATAAAAGTCCTGATTACAAGAAGCTTTGTGCTGATGGCGTGAAGAAGGCTATAGCTAAATCTTATGATGAATTGAAGCAGGCGCATATAAAGGATTATAACACGTTGTATAATCGTGTTTCTATTCATTTCGGGCAGGACGCTAACCGCGCGTTGCCTACGGATGTTCGTTGGAAACAAGTGAAGGAAGGCAAGACTGATACTGGTTTGGATGCCTTGTTCTTCCAGTATGGCCGTTACCTCACCATTGCCAGTTCTCGTGAAAACTCTCCATTGCCCATTGCCTTGCAGGGTTTCTTCAATGACAACAAGGCGTGCAACATGGGCTGGACCAATGACTATCATCTGGATATCAATACAGAACAGAATTATTGGGCAGCCAATGTCGGCAATCTTGCCGAATGTAATGCCCCCCTGTTTACCTATATTAAGGATTTGGCGCATCACGGTGCAAAGACTGCCGAAGTGGTCTATGGATGTAAAGGTTGGACTGCCCATACCACCGCTAATGTTTGGGGATATACTCCTGCATCCAGCACGATTATTTGGGGACTGTTTCCTATGGCAGGCTCATGGATTGCTTCTCATCTTTGGACACAATACGAATTTACACAGGACAAGCAATATCTGGCCGAAACTGCCTATCCGCTTTTGAAAGGTAATGCACAGTTCATTTTGGATTTCTTGGCAAAAGACCCGAAGAGTGGTTATCTGATGACAGGGCCGAGCATCTCACCCGAAAACTGGTTCCGTACAGTAGGCGGTGAAGAAATGGTTGCCTCCATGATGCCTGCCTGTGACCGTGAACTGGCCTACGAGATCTTGTCGAATTGTGTTCAGGCTTCAGAAATATTAGATACCGACCGCGAGTTTGCCGATAGCCTGCGTACCGCTATTGTCCAACTTCCTCCCATCCAGTTGCGTGCCAATGGCGCTATCCGCGAGTGGTTTGAAGATTTCGAAGAAGCACATCCCAACCATCGCCACACCTCTCATCTGCTGGCTTTGTATCCTTTCTCTCAGATTACTTTGGAGAAGACTCCTGAACTGGCGGAAGCTGCCCGCAAGACCATTGAAAATCGCTTGTCTGCCGAGAACTGGGAAGATACAGAGTGGAGTCGTGCTAATATGATTTGTATGTATGCCCGGTTGAAAGATGCGCAGGAAGCGTATAAGAGCGTCCAATTATTACAAGGTAAGCTTTCACGTGAAAATTTAATGACTGTATCTCCAGGTGGCATTGCTGGGGCGGAAGGTGATATTTATTCGTTTGATGGGAATCCTGCCGGTACAGCTGGTATGGCAGAAATGCTAATACAGAATCATGAGGGTTATGTAGAATTCTTACCTTGTTTGCCTATTGAATGGAAAGATGGTGGTTTTAAAGGTCTATGTTTAAAGGGAGGAGCTGAAGCGACTGCTGAGTGGACGAATGCTGTCATTAATAAAGCTTCTTTAAAAGCTACTGCTGATCAGGTTTTAAAAGTGAAAATTCCTCAAGGGAAAAAATATAGAGTGCTTTTAAATAGTAAGGAGGCAATTGCAAATCCTGATGCAAAAGGTTTGATAACGGTGGATATGAAACGTGGAGATTTGCTGGAATTGTTGTAAAAAATAGATTGCTTTGCATAGCTTGATTGAGGATTACATCTCAGTATATTGAGGTGTAGTCCTTGTTTTATGATAAAGTAACTTGCAAAATAAAAATAGTAATATTGTCCATGTCCTAAGTAATTTTTTCTATTTCTTAAACCCTTGAATCTTTGTTACTTTGCATTATAAAAAATAACTAATAGTTGATAACCATGAAAACACAATCTAATTTTTATCTATTCCTTATTGCTTTGATTTCCGCTATGGGAGGTTTCCTGTTTGGATATGACTGGGTCGTAATCGGAGGAGCCAAACCTTTCTATGAACAATATTTCGGTATAGCCGGTAATCCCGTCATGCAGGGTTGGGCTATGAGCAGTGCCTTGATTGGCTGTTTGTTTGGGGCGCTAAGTGCCGGCAAACTGAGTGACCGTCTGGGGCGCAAACCTATTTTGATTCTGGCGGCAGGATTATTTATTTGTACGGCTGTTGGTACGGGGGCTGTCCATTCCTTTACTTTATTTAATGTATTTCGTCTGATAGGAGGTTTTGCTATCGGTATCGCTTCCAGTTTGTCACCTATGTATATAGCAGAAATAGCTCCGGCGCATCTGCGCGGACGGTTTGTATCTATCAATCAATTGACGGTGGTATTAGGCATTCTGACTTCTCAGATAGTCAACTGGCAGATAGCTGAGCCTGTGGCATTAGGAGCTACTCATGAAATGATCCGTGAATCATGGAACGGACAGATGGGATGGCGCTGGATGTTTTGGGCAATGACTGTCCCGGCCGCTTTGTTCTTTGTTTTTAGTTTTATATTACCGGAAAGTCCTCGTTGGTTAGCCTCTTCGGGAAAGCGGGAGTCGGCACTCAAGGTTTTTACTCGTATGGGAGGAAAGGAATATGCTGTTACCGAGTTGGCTGCTATAGAAGCTGCTTCAGCCTGCCAGACGCAAGAAGGAGGTTGTCGTCAATTATTAAATCCTGCTATGTATAAAGTATTGACTATAGGTATTGTCATGGCTATTTTGCAGCAATGGTGTGGCATTAATGTTATTTTTAACTATGCACAGGAAATATTTATGGCAGCAGGTTATGGCGTGTCTGATGTTTTGATGAATATTGTGGTGACCGGCATTACGAATGTCATATTTACTATTCTAGCTATGTTTGTAGTAGATCGCTGGGGACGTAAGGCATTGACACTGATCGGTTCATTCGGGCTGGCAATAATCTATTCTTTTATGGGGGCCGCCTATTATTTTCATATCACCGGAATCGTTCTGTTGATTATTGTCGTAATGGCTATTGCCTGTTATGCCATGACTTTGGCTACAGTGATGTGGGTCATTATATCCGAAATCTTCCCGAACCGCATCCGTGGTGTTGCCATGTCCGTCTGCACCTTTGCTTTGTGGGCGGCTTGCTTTATCCTGACTTATACTTTCCCAATGTTAAATAGTGGCTTGGGAGCTGCCGGAACATTCTGGTTGTATGGATTGATTTGTCTGGGTGGAGGAATTTTTGTTGTATTCCGGTTGCCGGAAACGAAAGGGAAGAGTTTGGAAGAGATAGAAAAGGAATTAGTGAAATAACAATCATTTATTATGGAAAAAATAACTCAATATTTAATTCAAAGTACTGTACAGGGTAGTGAGGTACGTGCATGGAAAGAAGATATCATGCTTCCTACCTATGAGATAGGAAAGGAAGAGAAGAATCCTATTTTTCTTGAAAAAAGGGTTTATCAGGGAAGTTGCGGATCAGTCTATCCTTATCCGGTGGTAGAGAAGATTTCAGATAAAAAAGCAGACAAGAGGTATCATGCATTGTTTATCGAGAATGAATACATCAAGGTGATGATACTTCCCGAGTTGGGTGGTCGTATACACATGGCTTATGATAAGGTGAAAAAACGTCATTTTGTTTATTACAACCAAGTTGTGAAACCGGCATTGGTGGGATTGACAGGACCTTGGATTTCTGGAGGCATCGAATTTAACTGGCCTCAGCATCACCGTCCTTCTACTTTTTTGCCTACTGATTTTTTGATAGAGGAAAATGCGGACGGCAGTAAGACCATATGGTGTAATGAAGTGGAAAGAATGTTCCGCACCAAAGGTATGCAGGGATTTACGCTTTATCCGGGCAAAGCTTATATAGAAATAAAAGTGAAGATTTATAATCGTACGTCTTTTCCTCAGACTTTTTTGTGGTGGGCTAATCCTGCAGTAGTAGTCAATGACCATTATCATTCGGTATTTCCACCTGATGTAAATGCGGTGTTTGATCACGGCAAGCGCGATGTTTCTTCTTTCCCTATTGCTACAGGAGTTTATTATAAACAAGATTATTCTGCTGGTGTGGATATCTCTAAATATAAGAATATTCCGGTTCCTACATCATATATGGCTATCAAGTCTAAATATGATTTTGTGGGTGGCTATGAAGAAGATGTTCGTGGGGGACTTCTACATGTGGCCGATCATCATGTCTCTCCGGGAAAGAAACAATGGACGTGGGGAAATGGTGATTTCGGCAAGGCTTGGGATCGTAATCTGACTGATGAGGACGGACCTTATATTGAGCTGATGACCGGTATGTATACGGATAACCAACCGGACTTTACTTGGTTACAGCCCTATGAGGAAAAATCATGGGTACAGTATTTTATGCCTTATAGTGAAGTGGGTTATGTAAAGAATGCAACCAAAGATGCTTTGTTGAATTTGGAAATAAAGGAAGGTAAAGCCCGTTTGGTGCTTTATACTACGGGAGCGAATAGTGGAGTACGTATTATAGTAAAAGCTATTAAAGGCACTGTATTATTGGATAAGACTACACAAATTTCGCCATCAGAACCGTTTATTACGACTTTTGCGGCAGAAGGACTAAAAGAAGAGGAGGTATGTGCAGAGGTTCGTGATAAGGAAGGACAAATTTTGCTTTCTTATCAGGCGGATAAACCGGAAATCAGGCCGGTTCCTGATCCTGCTAAGGCTGCTAAAGATCCTCAGAATATTGCTTCTGTTGAACAACTGTTTTTGACCGGACTACACTTGGAACAATATCGCCATGCTACTTATAATCCGATGGATTATTATATGGAAGCATTAAGGCGTGAACCGGGAGATGTACGGTGCAATAATGCCATTGGGTTGTTGCTGATGCGTAAAGGGCAGTTTGCTGCTGCTGAGAAGTATTTCCGTACGGCTGTGGACACGCTGACCGAACGCAATCCCAATCCATATGACGGTGAACCCTATTATAATTTAGGCTGGAGCTGCAAGATGCAGGGAAAGATGGACGAAGCTTATGATGCGTTTTTCAAATCGGCTTGGAATGCGGCCTGGCAGGATGCCGCTTATTATGCCCTGGCACAAATAGATACGGCAAGGGGTAAGTATGAGAGTGCTTTGGATAAGGTGGAACGTTCGCTCATCCGTAACTGGCACAATCATAAGACCCGCCAGTTGAAAGCCTCTATTCTGCGTAAACTGAACCGGAAAGAAGAAGCATTGGAACTGATACGGGAATCTTTGAAAATAGACCGTTTCAATATGGGATGCCGTTTCGAGCATTATTTATTGACGGAGGATCAGAATTTATTGGCAGAGATGACCGGATTAATGCGCCGTTGGGAACATACATTTATTGAATATGCGCTCGACTTTGGCGGTGCGGGTCTGTATGATGAAGCCATCTTGTTTTTGGAAAGCTATCTTTCGGAAACCCGTAAAGTGTATCCGATGATTTATTATGCCCTCGGGTATTTTCATGCTTGCCGGGGAGAGAAAGCGCATGCACTGAACTATTACCGGAAAGCGGAAAAGGAAGCCCACTCCTATTGTTTTCCGAACCGTATAGAAGAGGTCTTGATTTTGCAAAATGCCTTGGAATTGAACGACCGGGCTGCTAAGGCCGCTTATAGCTTGGGGAACTTCTGGTATGCTGCCCGGCAGTATGACCGTGCCATTGAATGTTGGGAGACCTCGGCCGCTATTTGTCCCGATTTCCCTACCGTATGGCGTAACTTGTCATTGGCGTATTATAACAAACAGGATAATAAGGCCAAAGCATTGGAGGCGTTGGAAAAGGCATTCCGTCTGGATGAGAACGATTCGCGTATCTTGATGGAGTTGGATCAATTGTACAAGCGTTTGGGGTATTCGCATGAACGGCGTCTTGCATTTCTTGAAACTCATTTGTCCACAACGGAAGAACGGGATGACTTGGCTATCGAACGCATCACGCTCTATAATCAACTTGGACGTTATGATGAGGCGAAAGCATTGATTGCCGGTCGTAAATTTCATCCGTGGGAAGGTGGAGAAGGAAAGATTACCGGTCAGTACGTGTTGTGCCGGGTGGAGCTTGCCAGGGTGGCATTGCGTGAACAGCGCTATGCGGACGCATTAGCTTTGCTGGAAGAGACGGATCAGTATCCCCACAATTTAGGAGAGGGCAAACTGGCAAATGCCGAAGAAAATGATATTTGGTATTATAAAGGAGAGGCTTACCGGGGTTCGGGCGATGAAGAGAAGGCGAAAGTTTGCTTCGAGAAAGCGACTGTCGGTTCCGCCGAACCGCAGCAGGCATTCTATTATAACGATCAGCAGCCGGATAAGATATTTTATCAAGGTCTGGCCTGGCGTGCATTGGGAGATGAGAACCGGGCTCGGGGTTGTTTTAACAAGCTGATCAAACATGGAGAAAAGCACCTGTTTGATACTTGCCGCATCGATTATTTTGCCGTTTCATTGCCCGATCTGGCTATTTGGGAAGACGACTTGAACAAGCGGAACCGCATTCATTGCAATTATGTGATGGGACTGGGTTATCTGGGATTGGATGAAATCCCGGAAGCTGCCGGCTTTCTGGATAAAGTCATAGAATTGGATATCAATCATCAAGGTGCGCAAATTCACCGCAGTTTATGTGACGCTTAATTTTTATATGAGAAGATCTCCATAGGTTTGCATATGGGGATCTTTTTTCTTTTCAATACTTTATAATGAAGGTAATACACGAAATCGCAGGTTATACGGCAATGGGTGAACCTGTTTTTTATTTTAAGGTAGTCAATGCTTCCGGTGCCTGGGTAGGATTTACCAATTGGGGAGCCCGGTGGATTGAAGCGGGAGTACCCGATGGTGAAGGACGGCTGACGGATGTGATAGCCGGTTATGATAATCCGATGGAATATTTGTCCGATACCTATTATATGGGGGCTACGGTCGGTCGTTTTGCCAACCGGATCGCAAACGCTTCGTTTCTGATAGACGGCCTTACCTATCAGTTGGAGGCGAATGACGGGCGGCATACAAATCATGGAGGGTATTCCGGTTTTCATCAGCGATTGTGGAAATGGGAAAAGTTGGCTGACGGCATCTGTTTTATGTTGGCTTCACCGGATGGCGATGGAGGATATCCCGGTAATTTGGAGGTAACGGTGGAGTATCGCTGGAGCGAATGCAATGAATTGTCGGTGGATTATTTCGGAGTGTCGGACAAGCCTACCTATTTGAATATGACGAATCATGCCTATTTCAATTTAAGCGGAACAAAGGAGAAGATTCTTTCGCATTCATTGTATATTCCTGCCCAAAAGATAGTAGAGACAAACACCGGGTTTATCCCTACGGGTATGGTAACTCCGGTGGCAGGCACTCCTTTTGATTTCACTTGCCGTAAACAACTTGGTGTGGATATATATACGGATAATCAGCAGTTACGTGATAATAGGGGATATAATCATTGTTATATCCTGAAAGAACAGCCTTCCCGTGATATGGTATTGGCGGCTTGTCTCTGCGAACCTGCATCCAAGCGCCGTCTGACAGTGATGACGGATCTGCCGGGGGTATTACTCTATACGGCAGGCTATTATGAATTCCCCGATACGGCAGTCTGCCTGGAGACGCAGTTCTTTCCGGATACGCCTTCGCATCCTCATTTCCCTTCGTGCCTGTTAAGGCCCGGAAACGAATACAGACAACGGACCGTCTACCGGTTTGACTTGGATTTTCCGGAATGATACAGGATGTTTTTTATCCCTTCTTTTTGGCTTTGTATTCTGAGGGAGGTATGCCCATCGTTTTAGTAAATAACCGGGAAAAGTAGAGAGAATCCTCATAACCCACCAACGGACTGATCTGGCTGATTTTCATATCGGTGAAATCCAGATAGTGGCATGCTTCTTGTATTCTTAGATAGTTCAGATACCGCAAAGGCGAAGATCCGGTCTTCTCTTCGAACAGGTTGGAGAAATAAGAAGTGGATAATTTTACTTCACCGGCAATGTCCGTCAGACGAATCTTCTTATTCAGGTTCTCTTCATGTAATGAATGGCAAGCTGTACTACATCTTTTTGTGAATGGTTCATAGAACCGCAGTCACGGTATTCTCCGATAAATTTCATAGAGCCTAAAAAATGGAATAGGCTGGTGGTGGCGTACAACATATAATTCTTGTTGTATCCGGAATTGATGGCGGAATAAATCTCCTCAAAGAGCGTCAGCCGTTCTTTTATCCGGGAGTGTGCTTCGGGAGTTATGTTACATGGACGGTCGAATCCGCTACTGAAGAATGCCGCCTTTTTCCCGTCGAAGTGTATCCAGTAGATGGTCCAGGGATTGGCGGTATTACTGCCATAAGCATGTGCCACGTGTTTGGGGAGAATAAAGAATTGGTTGGAATTGATTTCGTTCCGCCGGTGGGCCAGTTCAAACCAGCCTTGTCCTTCTACACAGTAGATAAGGACAAACTCATTAACCTCTTCGGCGGTACGTTCGCAATAATGAAAATTGGCATGCGGATAATAGCCTATATCAGTGATATATAGCTCTTGGCCCAGAGGGTCTTGTTTTAATTTTTCGATCAGGAAAGCCGGTAATACAATGGTACGCTCTCCTTTGAATCCATTTTTAATTCGTGGCATGTCTTGTCAGGTATAGGGTTGATAAATCTGAATATAACAGTTCACGTTATCTGTATTCAAAGTTACCAAAATATTTCTAAACCGGATTGGTTTTATCATAAGTTTTTGATCGCTTTTTTTAGGGTAAGATTCTCCATATCCATAATTTTTTTCTCTATTGATTTCCCTTTCTTTTTAAGCTTACTTTGCATATGATAAATATAATTCTTATTAATATGTTTTTATGATAATATAAAGTGATAGATTTAAAATAATTATGTATGGAAAAACACATGTTTGAAGAACTTTCTTTCCGGAAAGTTTTTAAGTTCATTTTAGCCTTGTTGTTGTTTTCCTGTGGTGCGTCGGGATATGCCGGAGTACTTGACAACCGGGTTGTAAAAGGAGTGGTTAAGGATGAAACCGGTGAACCGCTGCCGGCTGTTACCGTGGTGGTGAAGGGTACGACCAACGGTGTCACTACCGATATGGACGGTGAGTACACTTTGTCTAATGTTCCCGCCGGTTCCACACTGGTATTCTCTTTTTTGGGAATGCAGACACAGGAGATTGTGGTACGAAACCAGAAACGTATCGATGTGGAGATGAAAGAAGATGCTGTCAGCATTGACGAGGTGGTGGTAGTGGCATTCGGTACTCAGAAGAAGGAGAGTATGGTCAGTTCCATCGAGACGGTGAAGCCGGCTGCGCTGAAAGTGCCTTCGAGTAACTTGACTACCGCACTGGCCGGGCGTATGTCCGGTTTGATAGCTTACCAGCGTAGTGGAGAACCGGGACAGGACAATGCCGACTTCTTTATCCGTGGTGTGACGACTTTCGGTTATAAAAAAGACCCGTTGATCCTGATCGACGGTATCGAAACAACGTCTACCGAACTGGCTCGTTTGCAGCCGGATGATATCGCTGCTTTTTCTATCTTGAAAGATGCGACCGCAACCGCTTTGTATGGTGCACGTG
>ERZ773193.4080-NODE-4080-length-12253-cov-25.930152_pt1 | contig 12253 bp, 9 predicted proteins | sample MGYA00511110_ERZ773193 | MGnify/ENA primary metagenome ERZ773193 (study PRJEB29015, sample SAMEA2737784) | human gut metagenome | biome: human gut; feature: human-associated habitat; material: faeces | place: China | collected 2012 ...
GCCAGCTGGAAGCCTGCATCCGCAGCGAGCTGGACCTGACCGCACAGCGCCGCATCGCCGTGCTGGACCCCGTCAAGCTGGTGGTGGACAACTACCCCGCCGACAAGACCGAGTATTTCGACATCGCCAACAACCCCAACCGTGAAGCCAACGACACCACTACCCGCAAGGTCGCCTTCACCAAGGAGCTGTGGATCGAGAACGAGGACTTCGCCGAGGTGCCGCCTCCGAAGTTCAAGCGCCTGACCGTCGGCGGCGAAGTCCGTCTGATGGGCGGCTATATCGTCAAGTGCGAGAGCGTCGAGAAGAACCCCGACGGCAGCATCGCTGTCATCCACTGCACCGCCGACCTCGAGACCGGCAACGGCAACCCTGCCGATGGCCGCAAGGTCAAGGGTACCATCCACTGGGTGAGCGCCGCCCACGCCGTGGATGCCGAGGTACGCCTGTACGACAAGCTCTTCACCGAGGCGAACATGAATGCCATCCCCGAGGGCAGCGACTACAAGGATTATCTGAATCCCGACAGCGTTGTCGTCCGCAAGGGCTGCAAGCTGGAAGAGGCTCTGGCCGACGCAAAGCCCGGCGATAAGTTCCAGTTCGTGCGCACCGGTTTCTTCACTCCCGACTCGAAGAACCCCGGCGTGTACAATCGTGTCGTGACCCTGCGCGACAGCTTCAAGCCCGCAAAGTAACGAGCGGACCCCAAACATCGCAAAAGGAGCACTTCACAGACCATGAAAAAACACATGACCCGCAACATTATCCTCATGCTGGTGCTGGACGTCATCCTCGGCATCGTGCTGGCCCTTTATATCTCGAGCACCGGCACCGTGCCTGCTGCCGATAATGCCGACACCTACACCGACGGCACCTACACCGCCAGTGCACAGGGCTGTCTGAGCGAGGTGGGCGTTACCGTGACCATCACCGGCGGCAAGGTGACGAATGTTGTGATAGACGCTTCCGGCGAGACGCCGGAGCTGGGCGGCAAGGCGGCAGAGACGCTGTCGGCCTCCCTGCTGGCGGCTGGCTCGACCGTTGGAGTGGATGCTGTCTCCGGCAGTACCATGACCAGCGACGCGGTATTTGCGGCAATGAACGATTGCCTTGCACAGGCCGCACAGTGATGAAGTTTTGAACGGAGCTGCTGCACGGCGTGTCTGTGCGGCAGCTTTTTTGTGAGCGAGGTTCTTATGATACTGGATATTCTGCCGCTGGCGGGCGGCACGGCCCGCCTTGTGCGGGTGTACGGCGGCGAGCCCTGCGTAAAGCTGCCCGGGGCTGTTCCTGCGCCGGAAGGGGAGGGCCAGTGGCCCATCACCGAACTGGGAGATTACTGCTTTTCCGAAAAGCCCCGGGGTCTGCCCGGGCCGGAAAAAATCTGCCGCTATGAGCTGGCCGAGGACGGCAAGCTCTGTCTGACCCGTGCTTTTGGCCGGGATGTGAGCGGCAAAGAGCGGTACAGCTTTGACTTCGACGCCCCCGCCGCCCCGGCGCAGGACGACGAGCTCCACCCCATCTGCGGGAACTTCCTGGAAGAAGTCACCCTGCCGGACAGTCTGCGGGTCATCGGCAGCTGCACATTCTACAACTGCCGCAAGCTGCGCCGCCTGACTGCCGGGACAGGAGAGCTGACCATGGGCAGCGATGTCTTCCTCAACTGCTTTGCGCTGGAAGACCTCATCATCCGCGCTACGCCCGAGCAGGCCACCGGCCTGTTCGCCCTCGTGGGCAGCATCACCGAGGCCGTGCGGGCGCTGTTCTGGCCGGTGGGGGAGGCCGCACCCCGGGCGGGGCTGTGGTATCCCGCCTACTGGGAGGACATCGAGGAGACGCCCGCCCACATCCTGCTCCACACCTTTTCGGGGCAGGGCTACCACTACCGGCAGTGCTTTCTCGAAAATAAGCTTCTCCCGGCGGAGTACGACGCTATCTTCCCGCAGGGCCACGACGCCGACGACGCTTCCGTGATGGCGATGCTCTGCTTCGACCGCCTGCGCTGGCCGTGGCAGCTGAGCGATGCCGCCCGGGATGCATACCGGGACTTCCTCAAGACCAACACCGGGCGGGTGCTGACCCGTCTGCTCAAGGCGCAGGACACCGAGGGCATCAAAGTTCTGCTGGCGCTGGATGTGATGGATACGGATGCCTTTGCCGAGGGTTCTGCCCTCGCGGCCAAGGCCGACAATGCCGAAGCTGCCGCCCTGCTGGCCGACGCAGAGCACAAAAAGCGTGCCGCTGCGCCCCAAAAGAAGAGGTATGATTTTGATTTCTGAGAAGGAAAAGTTTTTTGACCCCCGCAAGCCCTTCCAGTCAGCCCGTCCCGAGACTCACGAAGAGTGGCAGGCCCGGATGGGCGGCGAGGTGCTGGCCGTGGTGCGCAGCGGGCTGTATCTGGACTTCCGCTTTTTAGATCAGGCCCTCTCGGCCCTGACGCCCACCGCCGACGAGCGGTGCGGTGTGCTGGCGACGGATGGAACCATCCTCTGCTACCAGCCCAGCGCCCTGCTTCGGCTCTACCAGAAGAACCCCAAATATCTCAACCGGCTCTACCTCCACACGGTGTTCCACTGCATCTTCCGCCATCTCTGGCTGCGCGGCAAGCGGGACAAACGCCTGTGGGACCTTGCGTGTGACATTGCGGTGGAGAACGTCATCGACGGTCTTGGCCGCAAGAGCGTCCAGCGCCCCCTGACGTGGGTGCGCCAACACGCCTATGAGGAGATCATCGCGCAGGAAAAAGTGGCTGCTGCAGCTCCCATCTACCGCTGGCTGGTGCGGCAGACTCCCGGCGTTCTCCGCCAGCTGGAAAAAGAATTCTACACCGACGACCACCGCCTCTGGCCCAAAGATGCCCCCGAACAGCCTCAGCAGATGCCTGCGCCGCTGCCCCAGAAGACGTGGCAAAAAATCGGCGAGCGGATGCAGACAGAGCTGGAACTCCGGGACAAAGAGGCCGGTGAGGGCGCGGACGCCATGCGGGAGCAGATCAAAGCCGCAAACCGCAGCCGCCGCAGCTACGGCGACTTCCTGCGCCGGTTCTGCGTCACCCGGGAGGAAGTCCACCTCGACCCGGACGAGTTCGATTTGAACTTTTATACCTACGGCCTGTCGGTCTACGGCAACCTGCCCCTCATCGAGCCGCTGGAGACCCGGGAGAGCAAGAAGATAGAAGAGCTGGCCCTCGTCATCGACACCAGCTACTCCACCTCGGGTGAGCTGGTGCGGGCCTTTCTGGCCGAGACGTACACTCTGCTGAAGGGCAGGGAGAATTTCTTCCATCGGATGAATCTCCACCTCATCCAGGCCGACAACGCGGTGCGGCAGGATATTCCCGTCAAAAACGAAGACGACCTCATCCGTGCCATGAACCATTTCGAGCTGCGGGGCGGCGGCGGCACCGATTTCCGGCCCGCCTTCGAGTACGTCAGCCAGCTCTGCGCCGAGAAGAAGTTCTCGAACCTCCGGGGTCTGCTCTATTTTACCGACGGTATGGGTACTTACCCGGCCCGACGCCCGGCTTACGACACGGCATTTCTATTTCTGGGCGACCGCTTCGACGACGCCAATGTGCCGCCCTGGGCGATGAAAGTGGTGCTGGACGAAGAAGAATTTACCGGTGAGGCAGCCCGCAGCGCCTCGGCCCTGTCCGAAGCACTGGCGGAGGAAGACGACCTCTACCGTGACCTCAACAATTCGTGATAACGAGGAAAAGAATATGAACATCAAACGAGCCAAAGAAGAGATCGAGCATACCGTCAAAGCGTACCTCGCCAAAGATGCTCTGGGCGAATACGCCATCCCGGCCATCCGCCAGCGCCCCATCCTGCTGATGGGGCCTCCGGGCATCGGCAAGACCCAGGTTATGGAGCAGGCGGCGCGGGAGTGCGGCGTGGCGCTGGTGGCCTATACCATCACCCATCACACCCGCCAGAGCGCCGTGGGCCTGCCCTTCATCCGTCAGCGCAACTACGGCGGCCGGGACGTCTCTGTGACGGAGTACACCATGAGCGAGATCATCGCCAGTGTCTACGCCAAGATGGAGGCCACCGGCCTGAAAGAGGGCATCCTCTTCATCGATGAGATCAACTGTGTCTCCGAGACGCTGGCCCCCACCATGCTGCAGTTTTTGCAGTGCAAGACCTTCGGCAATCAGGCCGTGCCTGCGGGCTGGGTCATCGTGGCGGCAGGCAACCCGCCGGAGTACAATAAATCCGTCCGCGATTTCGATATTGTCACCCTCGACCGCGTCCGCCGGATGGACATTGAGCCGGATCTGCCGGTCTGGAAGGACTACGCCCGTGCAGCCCACATCCACAGCGCTATCCTGAGCTACCTCGAACTGCATCCCCAGAACTTCTACCAGATAAACGCCGACGTGGACGGCACCCAGTTCGTCACCGCCCGCGGCTGGGAAGACCTCTCGAATCTGCTGGATACCTACGAAACGCTGGGCCTGCAGGCCGACGAGGACCTCATTCGCGAGTACATCCAGCATCCGAAGATCGCCGAGGACTTCTCGGCCTACCTCGACCTTTACTATAAGTACCGCGACGACTACGGCGTGGAGGAAATTCTGGCCGGGCAGGCAAAGCCCGCCGTGTTCGCCCGGCTGCTGCAGGCACCGTTTGACGAGCGGCTCAGCCTGGTCAGCCTGATCTTGTCGGGTCTCAGCACCCGCTTCACCGCTTCCCATCAGGCCGACGCCGTGGCCGACAGCTGCTATGCCTTTTTGCGGGAGACGAAAAAGGCTCTCGCCACCGTGCCCGAGGATATCCCGGACGGTTCGGCCGAGATGTTCCATCAGCAGATCGCCGACTATGACGCCGAGACCCAGCAAAAGCGCGAAGCCGGGCTGCTGAGCAAAGATGCCCTGACCACCCGCCTGCAGGTGCTTGCCGTGCTGCGCGGCTGGGAGGGCGAGCTGCGCCGGGCCAACGCCGCCGGGACGCAGGAAGCTTTCGACCTGCTGCGCGGGCAGTTCCGTTCCCTCGCCGACGCCCGCGAGACGGCCCAACAGGCCGCCAGCGCCGCGCTGGAAGCCGCCTTCGACTTCATGGAGCAGGCGTTCGCCGAAAGCCAGGAGATGGTGGTGTTCGTCACCGAACTCACCGTGAACCCGGCCTCTCACGCCTTCCTCACCGAAAACGGCTGCGAGCGCTACTTCCAGTACAACAAAGACCTGCTGCTGGACCACCGCAAAGCCGCCCTGCAGCAGGAGCTGGCCGCCGAGCAGCGCCGCCACGGCGGGGTGTGAGCCATGCTGGAAAACATCCTGTTCAGCATGAACAGCACCATGCCGCTGTTTTTCGTCATGCTGCTGGGCTATGTGCTGCACCGCACCGGCTTTCTGAGCGACGAGTTCGTGGCCGGGGCCAACAAATTCGTGTTCTATGTTTCCCTGCCGGTGCAGCTGTTCCGGGACCTTGGTGCCACCGACGTGCGCACCAGCTTTGACGGGGCCTATGTGCTGTTCTGCTTTGCGGTCACGCTGGTGAGCATCCTGGCCGTCTGGGCGCTGGCAAAGCTGTTTTTGAAGAACAAGGCCCTTGTGGGCGAGTTCGTGCAGGTGTGCTACCGCTCGTCGGCGGCCATCCTCGGTACCGCCTTTCTGCAGAGCATCTACGGCACCGCCAGCATGTCCAGCATGATGATCCTCGGCAGCGTACCGCTTTATAACATCATGGCCGTGGTCATCCTGATGCTGGAGGGCCCAGGCTCTGCCCAGGCATCTTCCCTGCCCGCCCGGCTGAAAAAGAGCGTGAAGGGCATCCTGACGAACCCCACGCTGCTGGGCATCGCGGCTGGCTTTGCGTGGAGCCTTGCGGGGCTTTCCATGCCCACCATGCTGAACAAGACCCTTTCCAGCGTGGCCGGGCTCACGAGCCCCCTGGCTCTGCTTGCCATCGGCGCAGGCTTCAAGGGCCGCAAAGCGCTGGGGTACTTAAAGCCCACCGCCGTGGCCACCGTGGTCAAGCTGCTGGTGCTGCCCGCGCTGTTCCTGCCGCTGGCGGTGCACTTCGGCTTCACCGATGAAAAGCTGGTGGCCCTGCTGGTGATGCTGGGCAGCATCGCCACCCCCAGCTGCTACGTCATGGCAAAGCAGATGGGCCACGAAGGCGTGCTCACCGGCAGCGTGTGCGTCACCACCACCCTGTTCAGCGCCTTCAGCCTGACCTTCTGGCTGTTCGTGCTGCGCAGCTTCGGGTACATCGTATAACAAAAACACGGAGGGGGCTGCGCCGCAGTCCCCTCCGTGTTTTTGTTTGCATTATTCGTCCGTTTCCAGCTCACCGGACCATTCCCGCACGCGGTCCGGGCGGTTCGTCACGATGGCATCCGGCTGCAGCGGCCAGAGGTCTTTCAGCGCCGCCTCGGTGTCCACCGTCCAGAACGCCGTCTTCACGCCCAGGTCGTGCAGCTTCTGCACCATGCTCACCTTTTTGTAGGCGGTGTGGTACTCACAGCTCACCCACTCCACCGGAAAATCCAGCGTCTGGATGTACTGCGCCGGGTCGCGCTGGCGGTTCAGCTTGGACAGGATGCCGCTCAGGCTTTCGTTCGGGAAGGCCGCCTGCAGCATGCTGTATTTGTCGTTCACCCAGCGGGTCAGCTCGCGGCAGTTTTCTTCGTCCATGTTTTCCACGGTGGGCACAGGCAGCTGTGGAAAATCATCTTCATCCTCGTCTTCGTCCAGGCCGTTCTGCAGGCCCAGCGTTTCCCAGGTGCCTTTGGGCAGGGCCAGCGTTTCCACCGCGCCAAACAGCAGCGCCCCCACCTGCAGCTCGGGCATCTGCTGCTTTGCCAGCTTCAGATGGTCGTGGTTGAAGGAGGTGAGCACCAGCTTTTCGCCAAGGCCGGCAGCCCGCACCTGTTCCACCACCTGCTCCACAAAGGCGTCGCTGTACAGCAGCGGGGCTTTCATTTCCAGCTGCACGCGGGCAACGTCCAGCTCTTTGCACAGGGCCAGCGCTTCCTCCAGCGTCGCGATCTTTTCGTCTTTGTAGGCGATGTCCTTCCAGCTGCCGAAGTCCAGTTCCTTCAGCTCGCCCTCGGTCATATCATAAATTTTGCCGGAAATATCCGTGTGCAGGTCGATGATATAATCGTGGTGGATGACCAGTTTTTTGTCGCTGGTCTGCTGGACGTCCATCTCCACGCCGTCTGCGCCGATCTCCATCGCCTTGCGGAAGGCGGAAAGGGTGTTCTCCGGCGCAAGGTAGGATGCGCCTCTGTGTGCAATGATTTCAGGTGTCATAAAATGTGGTCGTTCCTCTCTGTTTTGTGCTCCTCACAAAGCTGCCGCACGCCGCAGCGGTCAGGCAAGGTCGGTGCCGTCCGACGCAATGACCTTTTTGTACCAGTAGAACGAATCTTTTTTATAGCGATTATAAGTGCCGTTGCCGTAGTCGTCACAATCCACGTAGACCAGACCATAGCGTTTGGACATCTGTTTTGTGGATTCACTGACAAGATCAATAAAAGACCAACATGTATACCCGATAAGATCAACAGAATCTTCCACAATGGCATCGCGCATTGCATTGATATGTTCACGATAGTAGTCAATGCGGTAGGGGTCGTGCACTTTTCCGTCAATTAACAGATCGTTGGCACCAATGCCATTTTCAACGATAAACAGGGGTTTATGGTAACGGTCGTAAAGATCGACGAGCGAAATCCGCAATCCTAATGCATCGATCTGCCAGCCCCAATCATTGGATGCGAGGTAAGGATTTTTTACGGCAGTAATCGTATTTCCGGGTGCATGAGGAAGACCTTGAGGATCCTTTGCACAGCAGGACGATGTATAGTAACTAAACGAAACAAAGTCAACAGGATTTTGCTTCATTAACAGTAAGTCCTCTGTTGTCATGGATACTTCGATGCTGTCTTTCTTCCAATGATTTAAAAGATATGCTGGATACTCACCAAAAACTTGTGTATCACTGAAAGCATAAATGCGACGCATTTCCTGTTGCGCTTGGAGTGCATCTTCTGGTTTGCAACTATAAGGATAATAGGTCAACTTTGTCAACATACATCCAACTTGCGCACCGGGAATCATCTCATGACAAATTTTTACTGCAAGGGCACTGGCAACGAATTGATGGTGCATGGCCTGTGCTATGACAGTGTGAAAATCCAAATCATCGAACTGTTCTTTTAGAAAGCCACCGGTCGTATAAGGATGCCGCTCCATCGAATCGATTTCGTTGAATGTGATCCAGTATTTCACCTTGTTTTTGTAACGATCCACAATGGTCCGCACATAGCGTTCAAATAACTCTATCGTTTTTCGGCTGTACCAGCCACGATATTTTAAAAGAAGGTCGATGGGGGGTTCATAATGAGAAATTGTGACCAGGGGTTCGATGTTATGCTTCCGCAGTTCATCAAATACAGAATCATAATATTGTAAACCTGCTTCGTTTGGCTGCTCATCATCGCCATGAGGATAAATCCGTGACCAGGCGATGGACATCCGGAATACACGCAATCCCATATCAGCCATGAGAGCGATATCCTCTTTATAATGATGGTAAAAATCGCTGCCATGCCGCTTGGGGTAGGCGTGTTCATCAGAAGATGCCATAGCGGTACGGATGTCATCTAATGTTACTTCGTTCTGCTTTTTGTAGTCACTTAAATCGGTATGAAAATGGCTTTTAGCGCAGTCTGATACGCTTATTCCTTTTCCACCTTCGTCCCATCCGCCTTCGACCTGATTTGCCGCAGAAGCTGCGCCCCATAAAAAATTTTCCGGAAAACCACAGACCATGATGTCGCTCCTTTACTTGCTGTTCAGATCTTCGCTTTTAGCAAGGTCTTTTTTATCATGGAAGAAGATAAAGGACAGAATGAAAGAACCCACTGTAGAAATCAGAAGACCAATGATTGCATAAATCAAGTTGCGAGGGTTTCCCTCCTGGGTGAAGCAGATAAAGTTGAAAACAGAGGGGGTAACACCCAAAACGCAATCCTTGACCTGCATTGCACCCATAAAGGCACCTGCCAGACCGGAAGCGGCCATAATGCTGTACAGAACAGACTTATGCGTTAAGGTGACGCCATAAAGTGCAGGTTCGGTAATACCGAGGCTCGCAGAAAGAGAACCGGACAACGCAATATTTTTCAGAGCAGGATTTTTGGACTTCAAACCAACAGCAAGGTTTGCACCACATTCTGCGCAGTTGTGCGCCAAAGTTGCCAGTGTATACAAGGGGTCATAACCAAGTGTGGTGAAGTTGTTGATCGTAATAGGATTAAACGATTTGTGCATACCTGTAGCAACCAGAAGAGGCAGAGTGGCAGACAGGATGCCGACGGACAGAAAGCCGAGGTGGACTTGGAACCAAACGAGGAAAGAAGCCAGATAACCACCAATTGTATTGCCCAGAGGTCCAAGAATCAAAACTGTGACAGGAACAGACACAATAAATGTAATAAGGGGAACAAAAATAACTTTCAGAACTTTCGGTACAATACGATTTGCAAAACGTTCGACTACACAGCAGCACAAGGCACAAAGAATTGCAGGAAATACCTGTGTTGCATAATTGATGCTTTTGACAGTAAAGCCAAACAGTGTGGCACCAGTTTCAGAACTGACCAGGGCGGTCATATTGGGTAAAATGAGAATAGAAGTCGCACATACTGTGACGATTTTATCGCACTTCAGCTTGTCGGCTGCCGTAAAAGCGATAAGCAGGGGAAGAAAATAGAAAACGGCATCGGAAATATAACCCAGGATGGTGTAGGTGGTGGAGCTGGCAGAGAACAGCCCAAGCATGCTTCCTAAAACCAGAAGAGATTTAAGGATTCCGGCACCGGCCATGGCGGGAATCAGCGGGTAAAAAATTGCCATCAAAAATTCAACGATTTTTTTGCCAATGGATTTTACAGTGACTTTTTCGGACGCTGTCACTGCAACAGAATTTTGGTCAGCGGTGCTGCAGAGCTTTTTAGCAGCTTCATACACATAGATGACTTCACTACCAATAACGATTTGAGTTTCGATCCCGGAAATAACTTTTAAAACACCGGGGATTTTTTCAAGGGCATCGATATTTGCCAGAGAATTGTTCTTCAGTGTCAGGCGCAGACGAGTAGAGCAGTGCGCTACATTAGCAACATTCTCTTTCCCGCCCACATTGGCAAGGATCGCTTTCGCCAGCGCGCTGTAATCCGTATTTTTGTTCGCCATAAAGGGAACCTCCTCTTTTCGTTCCGGAGTTCCGAATGTGACTGTGAGGCGGCCGCGGCGCAAAGTGACGGATGCAGCCTCCGGCAGCTTTGCCACAGCGGTTTCATCGGCTAGACCGGCATCCTTCAGGGTGATGTAAAGGGCATCGTCCTGAAATTCGCACAGACTGGTGTTGTCTCTGCCGCCGACCAGCGGCAGCAGAGCAGCCAGAAATTTCTCACGATCCATAGGGAAAACCTCCGTTTGTGGATAGTCTATCTGTATCCGGCCGGACGCGCGCATCTCCGAAACCGGAAACATTCAAAAAAGTTGTCAGCCGTTCTCGCGGCTCTGCACACGGTAGATGTGCAGCATCAGGTACAGCACTTCATCACGGCTGCAATGCCAGCCGTGGCGCTGCTCAATATTCTGTGCCACGGTGCAGGCACAATGATAGACGGCGGGGTATTCGCGGGAAAGCTCGTCCAGCAGCTTCCCGCTGCCCTGCTCCATGGCTGCCCCGGCGGCAAGCCGCCGCACCAGAAACTGGATGTGCATGGCAAACCGGGCATAGTTGTAGCTTTCACGATCCAGCACAATGCCAAGTTCCTGCTCGACGGAGGCCGTCACTTCGTCCAGAACTTCCACGGCGGTCAGGGTGCTGGAAAGATCGCTTCCTTCCAGTTCGGCATTGACGATATGCAGCGCAATGCTCACGGCTTCGGACCGGGGCAGGGAAGAACCGGTGCGCAGACGCACGGTCTCCAGCGCCTGCAGGCCCAGCTCGTATTCACGAGGGTACAGGTGCTGCACATCGTAATGCAGCGGGGCTGCCAGCCGGATGCCCTGCTTTTCCCGCTGCTGTGCAAAGGCGATATGATCCGCCAGTGTGAACGGCAGGTTGGGGTTCAGCTCGGTATGCAGGGTGATCTCGGCCTGCTCGGTAATATCTGCCGCTGCCAGAAGAGCTTCTTCCGGCAGGTTGGACAGGATTTCGTAATACTGCGGGTCTACGTCATAAAAGGTGCGGTAGACCACGGAAAGGTCTGTCAGCTCATAGGGCATCGCGTGGAAGCCTACCCCGCGGCCCAGAACGATCATCTCACGGCCGCGCTTATCCTGCGCCACGGCAGCGTTATTGTTGATCTTGCGCAGCAGCTTCATGGACAGCTTCCTCCTGACAGAATGTTGAAAAATACGAAATAAAAAGAAAAAACCTCCGGATGCAGCTACACATGCAGAACCAACACCACACTTGTGATGCTCCGGTTGACTGCTGGTAGCGCCTCCCGAGGAGTAACGACCAGATTTATTTTCTGCTTCTATTCTAGCAGGCCGCTTTAAAAAAATCTATTCGCAGGTTCCACAAAAGAAAGTAGCGAGAATTCGACAGGATGCTTAAAATTGGGATACAACAAAAAATGCCCCGGGACAGCATGGAAAGCTGTGCCGGGGCACCGGATAAAACAGGAAAACAGTATCAGCCCAGACAGACGCCCATGCGGCGTGCCACGCTCAGCAGCTCGCAGTTTTCGGGCACATTGCGGGTCTTACCGGCAATGTCTGCCAGACGGTTCTCGGTCACCCGGCGGTTCACCATGGCCACGGTCACGCCGTAGCGCTCCACCTCCACCAGCTGTGCGGCATAGCTGCCGAACTGGGTGGCCAGCACACGGTCGTAGGCGCTGGGGCTGCCGCCGCGCTGCATATGACCCGGGATGCACACGCGGGTCTCCATGCCGGTCTTTTTCTGCACGGCCTGTGCAATGCGGTTGGTGGCGGTGGTGCCAAGGCCGGCCTCGGCACGCTTGGCCATCCAGTCCTTGCGCTTCATGCGGGCTTCCTCGGTGTTGATGGCACCCTCGGCCACGGCAAGGATAGAGAAGTTGGACCCCTTCTTGGCACGGCGCTCCACGGCCTCGCACACGCGGTCGATATCGTAGGGCAGCTCCGGCAGCAGAATGATGTCCGCACCACCGGCAATGCCAGAGTACAGGGTAAGCCAACCCGCCTTGTTGCCCATGATCTCAATGCACATCACGCGGCTGTGGCTGCCGGCGGTGG